>WLWI01000064.1_pt1 | contig 176168 bp, 141 predicted proteins | sample 6701501 | NCBI WGS metagenome assembly WLWI01 (sample SAMN12718690, study PRJNA515312) | sponge metagenome | isolation source: marine sponge | host: Mycale hentscheli | place: New Zealand: South Island, Marlborough, Capsize Point | collected 2014-11-01 | reverse complement strand
AGTCGTCTCACTTGTTGATCCGTAACCATCCAGACCTCCTTGAAAGGATCTCTGGCTAGGATACGGAGGGGCGATGAAACCGGGAATTCTAATGGTCGTCAGCTGGATTTATAAATGTCGTTAATCAGGGAAGGGTTGGTTGAGTTTATCGGGTTTACGCCATCAAGAGTCTACCCCATCGGGAACGTCCATACTAAGATTTTGTAGAAAAGTGGTGCTTATAATTATGAGAAGAATTCTGCCTGGGAGTTTAATAAGTGGAACTACGTGAACTGGTCCTTCTTGCGCAACGCGGCGACCTACCGGCCTATAATAGGCTGGTCAAACGCTTCCAACATGTAGCGACGGGATATGCGTACTCCATTTTGGGCGACTTCCATCTGGCCCAAGACGCGGCCCAAGAGGCCTTCATCCGCGTTTATCTCGATATCACCTCTTTGAAAAAGCCCGAGGCTTTTTCTAGCTGGCTGCGCACCATCGTTCACGGACGATGCACACGAATAACTCGTCTCAAACGATTCCCCACCTTGGAGTTGGAAGATGCAGGCCAAATTCCAAGCCGTGAAGTATCCCCAGACCGCGAAGTGGAGGAGAAAAACCGCAAGGGGCGCCTGCTTGAAGCTATCCGGTCGCTACCGCAAGAGCAACGAACGGTTATCTCCCTCTTTTATATGGAGGCGTACAGCCAGAAAAAGTTGGCAGATTTCCTGAACGTTCCCCTCAGCACGGTAAACTATCGGCTCCATGCGGCGAGAAATACCCTTCGCGAGGAGTTGCTTGGTATGACCCGCAACCCATTCGACCCGCAGCGCTCTGCAGACGGCGAACAATTTGCTGAGGCAGCGTAAGGAGATAAGAGACACCATGAATTGGCAAGATGACCCTGCGCCCGACGGATTGGCGGCGATGCTTGCAGCGCTGGGCCCAGACATTCAGATCGCCAACGTCCGTCGGCTTGTCGGGGGCGCCATGGCCGTACATCTAATCGAGCTGACACAGGACGCTTCCCGACGAGCGGTGGTGTTGAAGCGATTCCCACCAGGGGTAGGTTCTCCCGAGAACGAGTGGGACGCGCTCGGCTTCGCCCACGCCGCTGACCTGCCGAGCCCGGCACCGCTTCACTACGACAGCGGCGACTGGTTTGGTGGACCCGCCATCGTAATGACCGCACTGCCGGGCCGACTGTGCCTCGACCCCGCCAACCTCGAGCGCTGGACAGCCGCACTGGCCGATGTCCTCGCGACCATTCACGCCACCCCGGTTGACGCGGTGCCGGCCTCAATGCACCGTCCAGGAATCTGGGACCGGTGGGACCAAAGCGGTCTGGCGCCCGGCCCCCGGACCGACGCGGTCTCTGCTGCCATCGCAGAGCTGCGAACCAGGGACTGGGTGATGTCGTTTTGTCACTGCGACTTCTACCCTGGCAATGTGCTGTTCCACGATGGCGCCGTCGTCGGAGTCGTCGACTGGATCTCAGCCAAGCTGTCGCCGTTCCTCAACGACCTTGGGCGCCTGCGCGGGGCCATCGCCGTCTGGCCGGGGGGTGAAGCACCGGACCTGCTGGCGACCGCCTACGCCAAGCGGACCGGCCGCTCCCTGGACGGCCTGGCCTACTGGGACATTCTGACCGGCTCTCTCACCTTGCAGGGCGCCGCCAACGGCCATCTCCACCGCCACCTGGAGGTGCTCCAAATACCCCTCGACGCGTCCCAAGCCGCCGAGCGGGCGACCGCCTTTATCGACGCTGCCTTGGCTAAGTGCGGATAGAGCATTTTAGTCCGGGTATCAACATATTCCTTGGCGGCAAAGCACAGCGCGCGGTTGGAAAACCTGTCCAGTCAGTCGATAATACCAGATTGACCTCAAAATGGCCGGATGTTTTCCGCGTGTACCGAAGGGCCGCCCGCCGAACATCCGGACATCTTCACATCGAATTGGTATAAGGGGTAGAAAAACGAAAAGACCCCGCTCCGTGAACGGGGTCTTTTCTATAAGTCGGTGTTTTTAAAAGAGGCGGCCCGGGGGGACGTGTGCCTCGCCCTCCCCGGGAGCAACCGGACCCTTAAGCACGTAGGGGCACATCCCCGCCACGCCGGATCCGAGAGCCTTTTCCGCCAATCTGCTACTTTATAGTCGGAGCGATTTTCTCAAAGGTTCGGTTTTCCTCTCGCCTCGATGATGAGATTGACGAGTCGCCTCATTAATTGGTGATCCTTCCCGTCGGGATAGGCGGCCAACGCACCGGCCGCCTCTTCGAGGGGTACATGGGCGGGCCAACTACATAATTCCTTGGCTACCTTATGCCGCACGTAGGCTACCTCGTCTCGAAGCATGGGTATCACGAGGGGCAGCACTTCTTTGCAAATATAGTCCTCGTCCAGGCCCAGTCTACTACACAATAATCTGACCGCTTTAGACCGAACCCGTTTGTTGGGGTCTTGCAACGCACCCTTTATCAGACCGAGTATCGCTTTCTTTTGTAGCGGTGAAGGGGAGTAATCGAGGTATATCACTTGGAGACTACCGAGGGTGTGATAGCGGGTCAGCGATTGCTGATGCTGCAATCCTCGTTCGAACGGCTTCATATCGTCAGACTTGTAAGCCATCAAGACTTTGCCAACACTATTCTCCCACTGTTCCTCAGCGGCACGGTCGTCCGCCTCCGTAACCGCCTCTCGCCACGGCCACGATGCCGGTTTTCGGTAATATAGTGTAAGGGCTTCGTAGACCTGTTGCGAAAAGTCTTCCTTCGGAGCTTCGTCTTTTAAGGTTTCCTCGACCATTTTCAACATCTCCGTTTTCAACCGGTTCCGGGCATCGTGCAGACGACGTTTGACCGTGCCGACAGGTACTTCCTGCATGGTGGCGACCGCCTCAACCGAATGGCCTCCCATATAATAGAGCGTCGTCGTCTCGCGCTGCGCCTTGCTCAAGCGGCCGATAGCCGTCAAGACCTGCTCGCGCAGTTGATTGCGTTCCAACTCAACCTCGGGAGTCAAATCCGTAGTAAGCTCGCCCGCGGCTTCATCTATCTCGAGATGTTCCCGTTGCTGGCGCAACATATCGATACTGCGGTGAATAGCCGTCGCCCGCAGCCAAGGGCCTAAGCGCCGGGGGTCGCGTAAGGTGTGCAGCCCAGCGTATGCTTCAATAAGGACTTGCTGGGCTATATCCTCGGCCGCATCGAAGTTGCCTAGACGCGCCAGAGCGACACCGTAGACTTGCCCTCTGTATCGTTCTACAATTGCATTGAATGCCTCTGGTCCTCCGGCTAAGGCCGTGGCGACCAGCTCGGCGTCGTCCTGCTGTCCCATAGCCCTTTCTCTGGATGCATGCCAATGATTAACTATTCGGGGACAGTTGTATCCCGGTCGAAGACCGCCCCTTTACCAATCGATGCTGAGTGAGTTGGGCGACGATGCTGGGAGACCGGCGTCGAACCGCCGGTAACCAAACCCCTCAAAGGTCTCTGATTCGTACGCCCAGACTACTTTTTCATCGTCTTCGTCGAAATGGTCGAAGAACGTCCCCGGTGGCCGGATTCCTCGCTCAAGTGCGTGTGGGTACTCAGGCACGTCGTTGGCGACGAATGGCAACTCTTTGAGGCACTGCGGAAGACGCTCGTATAGAAGCACCCGTGTTACGCCTGCGGCCTTACAGTAATACCACTGATTCATCACACTCTCTGGGCAATTGCCGCCCCCAAGTTGCGTGCCGTCCTTCTCAAGCGTGTATCCCCGAATCCGTTCCTCCAGGGGCTCCGGGGCCTGCGACAGCTCGACTTGCTCTCTCAGGCTTTCGTGTGCCTCATCAAGTCCTTCCCAAGGGAGTGCGAACGCTCCACTCGTTTGCCGGTCGTAAGGATTCCGCACAACGGTGAAGACCAGGTAGCCCTTAGCCTCGTCGGGGACGGCTAGTCGGTGGTGGGGCCCCAAAAACTCGCCCTCAAAGTGAGCCCCGAGCCAGCGGCTCATCGACTTTGAACTGGTCCGCGGAATGCCAATATATACGTATCGAAGGGAATGGGATATGATCATGGTTCAGTTTCTTGCAGTTCGACTTTGAATGCCCATCCAGCTAGAAGAGGATAGTCATCGGATCTGATAGCCTGCTCCTCTATTTTGTAGTCGTATCGGTTTTCTAAAAGGTTCGGTTTGACCTCGCCTCGATGATGAGGTTGACCAGTCGCCTCATTTTTTTCTCACCTCTTTGCATGACTCAACTAACTCGCTACAAGTAGAACTATATCCGAGATGATCCTCTATTAGGCGCGTTAAGACAAGACGCACCCAACCCTTCTCTGGCAAAGCGCCATTGACGGTATCACGGAACTCGTTTTCTCCAGGCGGATGGGTGCCGTCACGCAAAAAAACAACTCGATAGTTACGCTCGAAAGCGCCCACCATCGTATAAAACAAGCACGATTTGAAACTAAATCCCACACACAGTAAGGTGTCAATTTAGTTCGCAGATAGTAATCAAGGTAAGTTTGGGAAGGACATCCTTAATATCCTCACCGAATACGTGGAGAGAATAGGGCAGTTGGGCTATATCAAGCGTTCCTCGAATAGGTTCACAGCGATATGAAAAGCCGCCTTTGAGTGGATCCAGTTGATAACAGTATTGCGAAAGAGATCGGACTTTCTCTTGGTCTGCGTCATCTAGTTGGACCTTAAAAATTACATAAAAATCAACATCGCTGTTGGGCAGTGCCTGTCCTCGAGCATAACTCCCAGTGACATAGTATCCCCGGATTAGATCTGGGAACATGAGCTCACAAAGGCCGATTTGGGCGCACAAGATTCGATCTACCCGGGCATCCCCGGAGGAATTTCTCAATGAGATATCCATCTTCCCTGTCTAGTTGGAGTTCATAAGGAGCTTCAGATCGATACCCATTGCCGATAACGTCGGAGAGTGTCCGAACCGGCGCAGCCGGTTTCTCCGGAACGAAGCGGAGGTGGCACTCGGTGTTAGGCGAAGATCGACTTCTCGCACAGTTGATCAACTAGTACTCCTATTTCTGAAATGATGTTTTGATAACCAGCCAGGGCCGTTCCGTTGGGATCGTCGATATCCCAAAACAAGATTTCCGTTTCACCCTCCATCACGTAGCTGGGCAAATTCTCGCGTAACGTTATGACAACGATGACTTGGGCGGTTTGTACCATGTCTCGCGAGATAAGTTTCCTCTTGTTGCCGGAAATGTCTATTCCGGTCGCCTGCAGGAAATACTCGGCTGATTCCCGAGCGGTTTGCCCATCGGATTGGAGCGTATTTCCCTGTCGGTCAACGGTGATGTGTGTGCCGGCGGACGCAACATGCTTGTACCCTTTGCTTCTGAGTAGGGCCTCAGCAAATTGGCTTCTGGCCACATTCCCATGACAAATGAATAGCACCAACTTCAGCTCCCTCAATGACGTAGCCGATTTTCGTCTAACGAGCTCGCAATGCATGACCTGGCGCAGCCAGTTTGGGCGGAGGCGGAGCCATACATCGTCGTGTTAGCCGATGGCGATATCCACCTCTAGCCGACTACCGAATCACTGCTTTCCAAAGCAACCGCCCTTCGCGTAATTCAAGCCCGCCCGCTCGCCCGTATCTGGAGAATATGTCAACGAAAGAGTCCGTGACTTCCTCATACGCTGGAACCTCGTCTGCGTCTTTACCGAAGGACAATATTTCATAATATTTTTTCGGATGATCTACCAGCGCCGGAACGTCAAACGTCCAATAACTATGCATTTCGATCCCTGCGTCCTCTAATGCTTTTTGCACGGGCTCCAGCATAGAATCGGGTAAATGGCCTAAATCTTGAAGATCTCTTTTGAAAGGCTTGGGTAAGGCATCATTCCAAGCCGGCACGGTGCCACGGCCGAGCATGCAAAGTTGGATCAGAATACCTCCAGGTCTTAACACCCGCTTCGCATCAGCGAACCAGTGAATGGGGCCCCGCCTTGAGATGATCATGTCCAAGGAATGGTCTTCGGCCGGCAGCCTTGCGTGACCGTCGTTTGCGCGGGCGGTCGAATCGGCCCATATGAACGTCACGTTCTTTACCCCGCGTTCGTGGGCATTGGCTCGCGCGAGTTCTATAAAATTTTCAACACGATCATACCCAATCATCTGGCGACATAGAGGGGCAAGCTCAATGGGCACGTCCCCGTGACCACAGCCGGCGTCGAGGACATCCATTTTGTGATCCAAGTGGGCTCTCACTAGTTCAAGATATGCTTTTTCTCCTGACCAAGAGTCGACCCTAACATGCTCAGTCGTAGAAGCATATCCCTTCTGGCGCGTTGCCAAACGGTCATACCACTCATTGCTGTGTGGACGGACTTCCATATGCTACCTCTTAAAAAAGAGATGATGAAGAGGGAGGGGACCAGGCGATAATAATAAGACGCCGACCGTATTCGACAGGTTCAAACCCATCGCTTTCGGCTAACTGATTACCACCGGTACCTCCGCCCAGCGGGTGGTATAGCGCGGCGAGCGCCGGCGCTGGTTCATGGTCCAGGGCTGCTCCAGCCCCTCGGCGGCAAAGCGCAGGGCGCGGCGCTTCCAGCGCTGGTTGATGCGGTCGACCAGCTCCATCAGGCTTTTCTTGCGGCGGTCGTAGTGCTGGCGGGTGAACAGATGGCGCTGCAATTCCGCCTCCGGGACCAGCCCGCTGAGCAAAACGCCGGCGCGGCGATAGGCAAAATCGGGCCGGTAGATGCGCTTCAGGCCGTCGAGGGCCCAGCGCACCAATTCGGGGGTCGAGGCGGTGGGCCAGAGCAGCGACAAATCCAGGGCACGGCTGTAGTACTGGTCGGTGAAGCGGCTGGTCTCGATATGCACTTGCAGGTGCGTCGTTACTGAGCCCTGGTGCCGCAACAGGCGGGCGGCGGCGGCAATATAGGTGGCCAGCGGCTGACACAATTCCTCAAAACTGCGGATGGGACGGCCAAAGGAGCGCGAGCGGGCAATGGATTTTTTCGCCGGCGGCACCTCTTCCAGCGGCAGGCAGGAGACCCCGCGCAACTCCATCACCGTGCGCAAACCGGTCACCGTCATATGGCGCCGCACCCAGCCGTCGGACGCCTGGCTCAACTGGTGCGCCGTGTGGATGCCGCGCTCCTGGAGCAGGCGCTGGTAGCTGGGGCCGATGCCCCAGATATCGCCGACACCCAGACTTTTGAGGGCTGCATCGACGCGACCCGGGTCGAGTAGGTCGCAGACGCCGTCGCCGTCCTCGCGCTTGGCGATTCGGTTGGCCAGCTTGGCCAGCGTTTTGGTCGGGCCCAAGCCAATGGAGACGGGAATGCCGGTCCACTGCCGCACCCGGTCGCGGACAAGTCCGGCCCAGGCGCCCGGTGACATCCCCAGACCGTCGCAGCGCACAAAGGATTCGTCGATGGAATAGACTTCCACTTCTGGGGCGCAGGTGCGCAGGGTGGCGGTGACGCGGCGCGACATATCGCCGTACAGGGTATAGTTGGACGAGAATATCGCCACCCCAAAGCGCTGCAGCAGATGGCGGCACTGGAACAGCGGCGTGCCCATTTGTAGCCCCAGGCGTTTGGCCTCGGCCGAGCGGGCGACAATGCAGCCGTCGTTATTGGATAGCACCACCAGCGGGCGGCCCTGCAAATGCGGCGCAAAAACGCGCTCGCAGGAGGCGTAGAAATTGTTGCAGTCGATCAGAGCAAAGGCGGGGACGTCCTTATTTGACCGGGTGGATGGCATAGGTCACCACGCCCCAGACTTCAAAATTCATGCTCTCGTCTACCGGCAAAATATCCAGCGTCGGATTGTCGGGGGCCAGGAATACCCGCCCCTGTCGACGCAGCATGCGCTTGACGGTGAAGGCCCCGTCGAGCAGAGCCACGATAATGCGGTTGTGGTCGGGTTCCAGGGCCCGGTCGACCACCAGGATATCGCCCGAGTGGATGCCGGCTCCCTCCATGCTATCGCCCTCGACGCGGACGTAAAACGTGGCCACTGGATGCTCGATGAGCAGCTCGTTCAAATCCAGCGTCTGTTCGAGATAGTCGTCGGCGGGGGAGGGGAAACCGGCCGGCACCTGGCAGTCGAAAAAGGGGATGGGCTGGATGGTGGTGTGGAGAAAATGGGCGATATCGACTACGGTGAGCGCGGGTCTGGACATGGCCGGCGGCATCTCTTTTAATAAACCACATTTAAGTTCGTTAATATATGCACATTTGTGTAGCTTAGTAAAACGACAGGCGACAAAAAAGTCAAGGAATTTTGCTGGAAGGGCGGTTGAAAAATCAAAAATTTTGATCGCTGCAAAAAGGGCGGCTGGCTGAGGCGCAGGGATTTGAACCCCGATTACCGGAACCAAAATCCGGTGTCCTGCCAATTAGACGACGCCTCAACGAGCAACTGTACAGCCCCCGAAAAGCGCTGCAAAAACAGCGATAAAATGGCTGAGGCGCAGGGATTTGAACCCCGATTACCGGAACCAAAATCCAGTGTCCTGCCAATTAGACGACGCCTCAACAAAAACAGACAAAATGGCTGCGGTGCAAGGATTCGAACCTCGATCTGCAGGGCCAGAACCTGCTGTCCTGCCAATTAGACGACACCGCAATAAACACAAAAAAGCCCCGGCGATATCATTCGCCGGGGCTTGATAATTTGACCGTATGGATCGGTTAAAACGAGTTTAGCATACCCATACCTGGCGCCCCAACGAATGTTGCATCCGCTGTCGCTGTCGTTGCTGTCGCTGGGTTTCGAGGTAGCTCATGGAGGACAATGTAGGAGAAGTGGTAGCCGGGCGCAAGCCTTTTTTGCCGCATCGGCAGCGCCCTCAGCGCACTAGCAGCAATTTCCGCGTTGCCACCTGCCCGCCGGCCTCCAAGCGATACAGATAGACCCCCGACCCTACGGCCCGACCACCGTCGTCACGGCCGTCCCACTGCAGCGCATAAGCGCCCGCCGCGTGCACACCGCGGGCCAGCGTGGCGACCTGTTGCCCGGCCAGATTGAAAAGAGTCAGCCGCACCGGGGCCGTCTCCGGTACCGCAAAGCGAATGGTGGTGCCGCTGTTGAAAGGGTTGGGAAAGTTCTCCTCCAGAGCGAATTCGACCGGAGTGTCGGCCCCGCTCTCTTCCTCGACGGCGGTGGGTAGTCCGCCCAGGACCAACCAGGTGGGCCGCTGGCCCTGGCGGGCGTAAAATTGGGACGGCCCGGAAGCGGTAATTCTGTCGGCTTCCAGAGGTATCCGGCGCAGGGTGGTCTCGCCGCCTTCCAAGCGTTCAAAAATCAGCCGACTATCGTCGGGCGAATAACGCGGATAGCCAATGGAGGGACCGTTCTCCACCAGCAACTTGATCGCGCCGCTAAACAAATCAGCCGCCCAAATCTGATTGTCCTCTACCGGGGAATCAATGCCGTCCTGAAATTGGACCAGATCGAAAATAATGGCGTTGTCGTTAGTCTGGGCGAAGGACGGATTGCCAATGCTGATGCCTTCGGGCTGGGCCGGGAACAGCGGCAGGACGGTTTCGCTGTCGACATCGAGCAGATTGATGGTCCAATACTCGATGGCCTCGCCCCCTTCCTGGGGTATGCTGTTGAAGGCGTCGTAGAGCAGGAAGCCACCGCTTTGATCCCAGTCGAGGGCATCGGCAAAACGGGTGACATAGGCGCGCACCCCTTCCTGGGTGGTGGGATTGTACAGGCGGATACGCTTGTTGTTATTTGGGTCGGCCAGATCAAAAATAAAGACCGTGCTGTCGCGCTCCACCGTGGTAGCGGCCAAGCGCGCACCATCGGGCGACAGGGCAATGGAGGACCAAATACCGAGTTCGGAGATAACCGCCTCGTCGCGGCCGTCGGGGCGGATAGCGCGGATGAAATTGTCCTGGTCGATAAAAAGTATGGTGCCGCCATCGGCGGTATGGGCGATGGGATTGCCGGTATTGGTAAAGACCTGAGTGGAGGTCAACTGGACAATATCGGCCTGGGAGGTAATGTCGGGCCGCACCAGCAGCAGGCTATTGTCGCCCGGCTCGGCGTTGATCAGAGCGATCCATTCCTCGCCCTGGACCGGGACGCGGACCTCGGGTTCTGGTTCGGCGCCGGCGGCAAAAATGCCCACCCCGTCAAAAGCCTGGTCCACGGCGGCCACTTCCTGAGACCCTTCACCAAATAGATCGGCCGCCGCCTGTTGGGCGGCGCGGCGCATATCGGCAAATTCGGCGCGGCGATTGAGATAGCGCGCCGCCAGGACGCGGTAATAAATCTGCTCGGTCTTTTCCCGGCCAATAGCCTGGGCAATAAGGAAGGCGGCGCGGTTGGGAATGCCGCTGTTGATATGCACGCCGCCGTTGTCCTGGTCCAAAGACAATTCGACGAATTCGTCCATATGGGCCGGCTGCCAGAAAAAATCGCCGCGGCGGCCGCCGTTATTGGGCTCGGCTATATTGCGCAGGGCGCCCGAGGGGAAAATGCCTGGCCGCACCACGTCCTCGCCCAGCAGCCAGTCGTCGCGGTCGACCATGGCGCCAAAGACGTCGGCAAACGATTCGTTGAGGGCGCCGGACTGAAATTGGTATTCCAGCCCGACAGTGCGTTCGATAACGCCGTGGGTCATTTCGTGGGCTGCCACGTCTAGGGCCCCGGCCAGCGGGTTCAGGACCGAGGCCCCATCGCCGTAGGCAATGACTGCACCATTCCAGAAGGCGTTGTCCATGGGCCGCCCGTCGTTGGTGACGTGGACGATGGAAATAAGGGTACTGCCGAGGCCGTCTATCCCCAGGCGATTGTGGGTGTCGAGATAGTAGTCGAAGACGCGGCCGGCATTGGCATGGGCCGAGACGGCGACCGGATCACTCCAGCTATTGTCGGGCGAAGAGATACGGGCGAGATTGAAGCGCGATAGATCGCGGTTGCGGGCGTCGAGGGTGAAGATAGCGCCCAGGGGATTGTTGAGGATATCGGGCTGGAAGTCCTGAAAGCTGGGCCGAGAAGCATCGAGCATAAAGAAATTGTCGTCTACTTCGTACACCTGAATAGTGCGCAGGTCGCCGTGGAGGCCCAGCGCCTGGGCCGTGGCCGGGCCGTCGCTGGCGGTGGCGTTGTAGTGCTGCAGGACGGCGCCGGTATGGGCGTCGATAAAATAAAACCAGCGCTCGGCCAGATCGGGGCGGATCTCGACCTGCCAGACCCGGTGCCAAAGCCCGGTCACCGGATCGGACCACAGATAAGCCGTGGCGCTGGGCCCGGTATAATCGAGCAACTGCTGCAAAGCCGGCTCAAGCGATTGCACGGACCTGCGCTGGGCCAAGTGGGCGGTGGCGGCGAGTATGGCCTGGTCGGCATCGACGACGGCAGCCGAGGGAACCCGTTCCAGGGTGGGGGCGTAGCGGCCGTTGACCGCATAGGGCGTGCCGTCGGGCCGACTGTGCACGACCAGGTCGTGGCCCCACAGCGGCACCCCTGCAGCCTGCTGCTGAAAGGCGATATGGTGGTGGCCCATAGCATCGGTGGCGGCAGTGGCCACCTGCAATTCGTCCCGGGGACGCTGCAGCCGGAAAAGGGTGGTGTGAGCGGCTAGAAAATCAAACGCCTGCAACTGGCTGGCCTGAGCCGAAACCGGCACGGCAATCTTGCCCGCCGGCCGTGTCGTCGCGGCGACAAAGACCGGGGTGCCGTTGTCCTGGTGCCAACCCATCCGCCAGCCGGGCAACTGCCGGGCGGCAGTCAAGTTGACCGGCTTAAAAGTCGGGGCCGGCGATGCGGCGGCTTTGCGGCGCGGCGGGGCTCCGAAAAAACGCTGCAACTGGCGGCCGATATGGCTCAGGGATTCCGGCGCAATGGCCGCGGCGGAGCCATCTACCTTGCGGTTGGTCTTGGCCTTCCAAGAAGCAGCCGGCGACTCCTGGGCTGTCAGCGAAGTCGCTGCCAACAGCAGGCAAAAAAACAGAGAAGACGCCATTTAGTCCACCGCCTCCACCTCAATTTGGTCCCCGGCTCGCACCCCGGCCAAGACGCGGGGATTGCCCTCCAGGGCGCCCAGCACATTGACCGGAGCCACCAGACGGCATTCGCTGCCCTGCGAAATAGGCGTGGGCCCAAAGGGCAGGGCCAGGGCACCGCCCTCAACCCACAGACAGACGGCACCCGGCTCGACCACCTGGCGGGCGTCTGCTTCCAATGCCGCGTCTACGGGCACGTCAAAATAGACTTCCTCGCCCCAGGTCTGGGCCCGGGCGCGACAGGGCAAAACCGCCTGCAACTGGCGGGCGGTGGGGGTATCGTCGAGACGGGCGTAGGCTTGACCGCCGTCCCAGGCGATGCGGATACGCATGACTTTCCTCCAGATAAATTAGGCCGGCGGTTGACCGACGGATCGGGGTGGGTTTAAATATACTTCTCAACCCGAGGAGCTCATAATGACCCAGACCGCACCGACGCGTCAGCAGGCGATCGACCTGTTGCACCAATACAATAGCAACCCCTCCCTTATCAACCACGCCCTGGCCGTGGAAGCGGCCATGCGCCACCAGGCCCGCAAAGCGGGTCAAGACGAGGAGATGTGGGGCCTTGTCGGTCTGATCCACGACCTCGACTACGAGCAATTCCCCGAGCAACACTGTCAGCAGACCGAGGCCATTCTGCGACAGCATCAGTGGCCCGAGGAATATATCCGCGCCGCCCTGTCGCACGGCTGGGGCATCTGCACCCAAGTGGAACCGCAGAGCCTGTTGGAAAAAACGCTCTATACCGTCGATGAACTGGCCGGTTTTGTCACCGCCTGCGCCCTGGTGCGGCCCTCCAAAAGCGTCGCCGACCTGACCGTTAAATCGGTCAAGAAAAAGTGGAAGCAAAAAGCCTTCGCCGCCGGGGTCGACCGCCAGTTGGTCGAGCGCGGAGCAGCCATGCTGGACCGCGACCTCGACGAGATTACCGCCGACGTCATCGAGGCTCTACGCCAGGTGGCCGACGAGATCGGGCTGTAGTCTCTTTACAAGGGACCCCGGAAAGTCTACTTTCCCCCGGATTTTATCGACGCACGCTTTAGCGTTCGGCTCCACACCGCCAGAGGATCGCCATGGCCAATCGACCCAAAATTGCCGGCATTGTCACCGAATACCGCAAATTCTCCCACGCCCAGCATATCTGCGACCGCTTCCTGGAGGGCTACGGCTGGAATAGCCGCCACCACCGCCCGCCTATGGATCTGGTTTCGCTCTATGTCGACCAGCGTCCCGAAGGCGATTTGAGCCAGGATCGGGCCGACCGCTTCCCCCATATGAAAATCTACCCGACCGTGGCCGACGCCCTCACCCTGGGCGGAACGGATCTGGCCGTCGACGGGGTCTTGCTGGTGGGCGAGCACGGTAAATACGGCACCAACGAGAAAGGCCAGCGTCTCTATCCGCGCTACGAATTGTTCAAGCAGATCGCCGCGGTCTACCGCACCACCGGCAACAGCGCACCCATCTTCAACGACAAGCACCTGTCGTGGCGCTGGGACTGGGCCAAAGAGATGTACGATATTTCCCGGGAATTGGACTTTGCCTTTATGGCCGGCTCGTCCCTGCCCGTCACCTGGCGCACGCCCTCTATCGATATGCCGATGGAATCGCCGCTGACCGAGGGCATGTGCGTGGGCTACGGCGGCGTCGACAGCTACGATTTCCACGCCCTAGAGACGCTGCAGTGCATGGTAGAACGCCGCAAAGGCGGCGAGACCGGGGTGCGCTGGCTCGATACCTACCGCGGCGAGCGCTTCTGGAAGGCCCACCACGAAGGCGCCTGGTCGCGGGAACTATTCGAAGCCTGCCTGACCCGCAGCCATACTCTAACCCCGGGCCGGGCCGGATTCAACAATCCCTTTCCCACCCTGGACGAGTTGAAAAAACTGGTCGAGGACCCCATCGCCTACCAGTACGAACACAACGACGGACTGAAATCGACGATGATCCTGATGAACGGCCTGGTGCAGGATTTCAATTTCGCCGGGCATTTAGAAGGCACTGAGGAGCCGCTGTCGACGCAGATGTACTTGCCGATGCCACCGGCCCGCACCACCCTGGCCAATTTCTTCTCGCCCCAGGTCAACAACGTCGAGCAGATGTTCCTCAGCGGCCAGGCCACCTACCCGGTGGAGCGCACCCTGCTTACCGGCGGCCTGGTGACCGCCGCCGTCGACAGTATGCACCAGGACCAGGTTCGCGTCGAAACGCCCCACCTGGACGTGGTATACCAGGCCAATCCCGAATCGACTTTCTGGCGGACCTGATAGCCGGGCCGCGAGCAAATTTTAACAGGCTTTCCCCAGCGCCGACCTCCAACACCGAGAGAATCCGATGAGCACGCCCGCCCCCAAGCGCATCGCCGTCATCGCCACCATCTACCGCTACCTGTCGCACGCCCAGCACTTTGCCGACCGCTTTGTCGTGGGCTATCCCTACGAAGGGCGCTGGCAGCGGCCCAATATGCGTATTGTCTCGCTCTATGTAGACCAAAAACCCGAGGGCGACCAGAGCCAGGACCGGGCGCGCGAATTCGGCTTTGAAGCCTACTCCACCATTGCCGAGACCCTGCGCTGCGGCACCGGTGAACTGGCCGTGGACGCGGTACTGATTATTGGCGAGCACGGCGACTACGACAAAAACGACAAAGGACAGATCCTCTACCCGCGCTACGAATTCTTCAAAGAATGCGTCGAGGTCTTCGAGCAGGATGGCCGCTCAGTGCCGGTCTACAACGACAAGCACCTGTCCTACAGCTTTGCCAAAGCCCAGGAAATGGTCGACGACGGCCACCGCCTCTCCTTTCCGCTGCTGGCCGGCTCGTCGCTGCCGGTGACCTACCGCCTGCCCGATGTCGAATTGCCACTGGACTGCCAGATAGACGAGGCGCTAATGGTGGGTGTGGGCGGCTCGGACCCGATGGACTACCACGCCCTCGAAGCCATGCAGTGCATGGTCGAGCGCCGGCGGGGAGGCGAAACCGGGGTCAAAGCCGTACAGCTTATTGAAGGCGACCAAGTCTGGCAGGCCGGCGAAGAGGGCCGCTGGTCCAAAGAGCTCTTGGAAGCGGCCCTGTCGCGCAGTGATACCCCCCGCGGCCTGACCGAGGAGGACGGCCGTACCCAGGATCTACTGGGCAACGGCGAATTGCCGCGCCTGGTAGAAAACCCGGCGGCCTATTTCATCGAATACCGCGACGGCCTGAAAGCCACCCTGCTCATGCTTAACGGCGCTGTGCGCGACTATTGCTTTGCCGCCCGGGTCGACGGCTTTGCGGCACCGGTATCGACCCAATTCTTTCTCACCCCCACGCCCAATGTCACCTATTCGGCCTGCCTGGTGGCCAAAATCGTCGAGATGATCGAATCGGGCCAGGCGCCCTTTCCGGCCGAGCGCACGCTGATCACCTGCGGCATCCTCGAAAGCTGCCTCACCTCCAAGGTCGAGGGCCACAAGCCCCTGGAGACGCCCCATATCGACGTCACCTACCGGGCCCCGGCCGAATCGCAGTACGGCCGCAAATAAAAAACCTGCGCGGCAGGAGACAAAAAACCCCGGCCTGTGCTCAGGCCGGGGTTTTTCTTGTCATACCAATATGAAGCACTGATATGGCTAGCTATCAGACCGTCTCCGCTTCTTCCAGCACGCCCTTCTGGCGCAAATAATCCTCGACCTCGCGGCCACCCACGTCGGGTAGCATATGGCCATCGATTTCGACCGAGGGCGAAGAGTACTGGCGGCTTTTCTCGACCATTTCCCGATAGGCCTGGGGGTCGCTGGCGATGTTGCGGTACTCAAAATCGAGTCCGTGCTGCTCTAGCAGGCGTACCACGCCCGCAGTCCAGCCTCACATAGGGCTGAGATAAGCGATTATATGCGGCTGTTTGACGGCTTTGTATTGTTTGCGGTCCATACTTCCCACCCTTTTGAGAAAATCGACGATTTTGCCCACGGCGTTGCTTCCTTTAGCGTCGAGTATTCATACAATTGACGATCTGGTAATTGGATGCCCGGAAGGCAGCTAAGGTTACAGGCGGTTCCAAGTTTCTAAGTTCTTGCATATTTGTTCTATTTCGGCAGGCGGTATATTGCCCCGTGGACCACGGTTTCGGCAGATGAGTCGAATGTCCCGTTAGCCGAAATGTACATGTGTCCGTCGGGGGCAAATAAGATATTCAGTGGATGTCGGTGTAAATAGGGGGCATGCCCTTGCTTGGTGCTGTCATAATTAAAGGGTCCGGATACTTCCGGGAAAACCAAAAAGTCCTCGAGCTCGGCCTCAAAGGTATCTCCTTGGGGGGTCAGGTTGACCGCGACTATTTTCCCCGTTTTGTACAGAGCGATAAAGAGGGCGTCTTCTAAACCTGGGAACAACGTTCCATTATTAAAAGCGAGCCCAACCGCCGAGGCGTGTGGCAGGAATTCAAAAATGGGCTTAATTATTTGATCTTCAGGCACAACCTCCCCTTCCAACTGGGGCAGGCCGTAATGGCCTCCAGCGACAATATGGTTTAGTTCATCTGGCGGGTCATCGCCGACATTATCCATGGCGTTGTCCGTTGCAAAAAGGACACCATCGGGAGTGAAGGCTATGTCGTAGGCGTTGCGAATACCTCTGGCGAAAACCTCGACATTACCGCCGTCCGGTTCCATCCGCAAAATTGTCGCTCGGAACTCGTGATCCCCGGCGTAGGTATTGAAAGCCGATCCGACAGTGACGTAGAGCAAGCCGTCTGGGCCGAATTCAATGCCGTTGCTCTTGTGCCAACCATCGTAGAATAGATGAAGGATTTCTGTCTGTATATCGGCGCGGTCATCCCCGTCGGTGTCTTGCAGCATCACGACCGAACCGAGCTGAGACACGTATAGATCGTCCCCCCTAAAGGCCAGACCTGCGGGTTGGTCCAATCCCTCTGCGAACACGATAGAGGTATCGGCAATGCCGTCGCCATTCAGATCCTCGAGAATATTTATTTCGCCCCACAGCTTTCCCTCACTACCGTGAAAATTGGCGATGAACAACCGCCCCTGAGGGCCAATTGCCATGGCCGACGCATTACCGATGCCGAGAGAGCTGTCGGCAAACGGCGTACCGAGTTCGTAATTAACGGGATCTGAAGGGACTATAATGCCCGCAACACCTCCTTCTTTGTCATCGCTGCAATTGGTAAAAGCAAAAGTCAGCAAAGCGACCAGGGAAATTACTTTATAAATTGGGCTTATCTTTCCCAACATGTGGCTTTCTCCAGATTATTTGAAAACGATGATATACCATCGATAATGCTGTTATCGAAGCAGTAATAAGCGCTGGCTATATACTTCAGATCCAACTTCCAGCCGGTATACGTACACGCCTGTGGCCATTTCCTGCCCCTGCGCGTTGGTGCCGTCCCAGGCCGCCGAGAAATAACCGGACTGATAGTCACCTGCAGCGATCGTCGTTATTTCTTGGCCCAAGATATCGTATATTCTCAACGCAATGCGGGCTGGTCGGATGAGGTCAAAGCCGATCTGCGTGGATGAATTGAACGGACTCAGTGGATTGGGCCTGTTGTGGTAGAGCTTCGCCGCGGGTTGGCGTGTGCCCTCCCGTTCGCCAAGGTTGCCGTTCCGAGAAGACCAGTTAGATTCTTCCATTAAGTGTCCGAAATGGGGTGGGGCGATATCGGCCAGTGGTCTTCCGTGCCCGTCTTGGGTCCAACCTTTCTCATCGATGAGATCTCGAAAGGAACGTCGATAAATGAGACGGCCCTTGACGTGTAGCTCACCGGCATCCGGAGGTACGGCAAAGGTGTAGGTAGAGATATCTGTCTGCATGGCGCCAATGCGGTTGTCGAAGGCCAATTCAACGGCTTCAGTGAAAAAAACCGGGGCTCGGCCTTCTACATCTTGCATGACTTTGGCGTACAATTTTCCAGGAAGCCCTCCGTAGTAGCCCTGAGCTGGATCGCCGATACCTCCCAACTCGTGTACTACCTGGTCTCCTATATACTCCAGGGCCCGGCCATCCTCGGCGCGCCAAGCTTCTATCAGTAGGATCATATTGCGAATAGAGACTCCCCCGGGGACATGGTGACCCGTTTGGTCGTTGAAGATGGAGGCCTGTACCACGAGTCTCGTTTCTTGGAGCTGTACGCCCAATTCCAAGTTCACGGCGTTTTCGAGGAATTGGGGCGTGGTTCCCTCAATACGGTGTGTCCTCACAGTTTCAGGAAACCGGATCGGGGCCGGGAAGCCGAGAAAATCACAGACTTTCTCGGCTCCGTATGAAGGCATATGGCAATCAACGCATGAGGCATAGTGGGGCGACAGGGTATCTCCATACGGCGAATGCAACCACTCGAGGTAGGTGGGCTCGGAAATGACCCCGTTATCTTCTTCGAAATCACCGTCCTCATCGGGGTCATTCTTGTCCTGATGGCAAGCTGCGCAGGCGGCGGCTGTCAGTTGGGGCTGGTATGAAGGCCGCATCGCCAGAGGTTGGAGCCCGAAGGTCGCATCACCGAGGACGCCGTATTGCACTTGAGTCCCTCCCTCTAGCGGACGCGACCAAGTCACGACGCCCGGATACATGCCGGGGTAATTTTTGAGGCTTTCGTCGATATGAGCAATTTTATGGCATACTTCGCACGAAACCCCGTGCAGCGCCCCCGGGGAAGCTTTGTCTCGGGGAGCTAAGCCAATAAAAGGCTCCGCGAGCCAGGATTCGGGCTGGTGGCATGAGGCGCATTCGGATTCGGGATTGCTCAGTGCAAAATGGGAATCCCTGCTGTAGACAAAACCGCCTTTCCCCCCCTCTGTTCCGTCCCCACTGTAAATATCGTAAACCCAGGCATTTATACCGGCTTCGGACATAGGCGACCCCTGCCATTGACGGAACTGGTCCGGATGGCACTGCCCGCATTCGGCCGGCTCGACTGGTACGTAGTCCGGATTGTCCATGGACGGCACCTGTTCGAGTTCCAATACTAAGCCATCGGCAGGGGCTGCTATCGTCTTGGATGAGGTATAATACCCTTTTTTAGCTGCAGCGATTACGACCCATTGACCATCTTGGACTTCTAAACTGAAACGCCCTTCAGTGCCGGTCTCGACAAAAATCAGGCTTGTCTGTACGGCAACTCGTACCTGTTGGACAGGATTACCTGTAGCACGATCCAATACCACTCCAGTCACTTGAGCGTACAGAGATCCGGTGGCCGCGAAAAAAGTGAATGCGCCGATTAGGCTTAGCTTAAAAACCATTTGATTTCCCAATAAGGGTGCCGACCCTTTTCGTGTAAAAATGTCGAATAGGAAATTATAACAAAATCCATCAGGTTTTTAGAAGCGGTTTCATAATTTGCTTTGTGGCCAAAGAGGGTATCAGGCAGCCGTGGGCCAGGCGCGCGAAGCAGTCATATCCCCTGGATATGGCGATGCAGCGCAACGCAGAGCCACGGCTGCCTGATACCCTCGACGCCCGAATGGAGTTATGAAACCGCTTCTAGGAACATTGATTCTGGTACTAATTATTCTGTCGCTCCCTACACCCTCCTTGCTTATTGTAAGTTTTTATATCATTTCCGTCACCCTAATTACGGGTATATTTCAACAATTAGGAATAAATGCGCCAGACCGCCCAGCGCTAAAAAAAGGTATCGCGGCCATGGTCTGTTCCTTCAACGCAACAATAGCATACGCTGGTGGACGGCCCATTCCCCCGCCTCCAGGCGGTAGATATACACCCCGCTGGCCGCCTCGCGGTATTGGCTGTCGCGGCCGTCCCAGGTGATGCGGTGCTCACCGGCCTGTCGCGTCTCGGGTTGCAGCACGCGCACTAGTTGGCCGGCCAGATTGTAAATGCGCAGGTATATATCCGTTCCGGCCAAACCGTGCGGGATTTGGAAGGCGATAGTCGTGGAAGCGTTGAAGGGGTTGGGCGCGTTCTGCCCCAGCACCGGCCGACTGACTTGCAGACCCGGCCGAATTTCGTAGGCCCGTTTCTGCGCTACCACGACCATGGCCTGACCCAATTCGGCAAAGGCGGCCAGCTCGGCGGGTTGGTCGGGGCGGGCTTCGTATAATTCCCTGGGCATGCCTGGCTGGTACGCCTGGTCGATCCACACTCCGTCCTGCAAGAAAAAATCTCGACCCAGCCAGCGGTTGGTCGGACGGTCGTCGCCCACTGCAGTGGGCGTGCCGCCGACGTTGCGCGGCCGTGGGTTGACCTCGACACCGTCGTCGGGGGCAAATAGCGAGGTGCGGCGCGTCACCAGGCGATAGTCCAGTCCCAGCGCGAGAATATTGTCGAGCAATTCGTTCTGGGTCCCAAAGCGGGCGATCTGGTCTTCGAGAGCCTGCACCTTCTGGTGCGCCCACAGCCGCGGCAGCAAAGCGCGCGAGGTATCGGCCTGAGCCAGTTCAAGGGGGAACTCCAACTCCAGTTGGTCCTCCTGCACCTGCCCCGACAGGGTCAGCGTGAAAGGTCCGCCGACCAGGTAGCGCCCCACCTGGAATAATTCCTCGCCCGCCGACAGCACCTCGACGCCGCGCGGGTGCACGTCGTGGATATCGAGTCCCGCAAAAGCCAGATCCTGGGGGACAAAAACGGGAAAGGTAAAGGCGAGGAATAAAGCCCGCAGCGCCACTTCGATATCGCCTTCTGCGGACAGAAAGTGAGCCTCGCCCGAATTGTCTTCGGCCAGACCGGTGAGAAAAGCCCGATCGAGGTCATCGCCGACCCCGACGGTAAAGAGCCGGGCCTGCCCCCCCGACCATTGGTGCGCCAGCTCCTTTAGCGCCTCGGGCTCGGTCTCGCCAATAGTGGGCCAACCGTCGGTGAGGAAAACGACGTGGTTCTGACGTCCTTGGGGGAAAACCTGCTGCAAAGCCTGGCTTAAACCGGCCTCAAAATTGCTCACTCCCAAAGCGTCCTGGCGGTTGATAAAAGCGCTGGCCGCCGTTTTATTGTCGGCCGTGGCGGGCAGGGGCTCATCGGCCCAGGCTTCGGCCTTGTGGGTAAAGACGACAATATTGAATAGATCGTTTTCCTGCAGATCTTCCACGGCAGCGTTGAGGGCGCCTTTGACAGCCTGCAATTTGCCGCGCTGCATACTCGACGAAATATCGATGACAAAGGTCAAACTGCGTGGCAAGGGGTCGGCGTCGGTCAACTGGGTCAGCGGTGGCAACCACAAGGCGTAGTAGCCAAAGGGGTCGTCGCCCCGGGGTGCAAAGCTGAGCATGGTGGGCCGTATCTGCTGATCGGTCTGGCGGATAGCCAGGGTGAAATCCGCCTGCGGGCTGAGCTGTTCATTACCATAGAATACTGATGCAGTATATTCGTCGGGTCGTTCCACTTCAGTCAGCTGCGGCAAGCCCGAGGTGGTGGCTGTAAAGGCGTGCTGGCTGCGCACCTGGGCCCGCAGCACGAACAGCTCCATCTGCAGCGGCTGCTCGGTCTCGGGAGCCAATGGAAAGGTGTATTCCATGGCGCCGTGGCGGGCGTCCAAGATCTGCATATACTCGAATTCGACCCGCCGGCTGCCCCCGGCTGGGAAGGGGAAAATGCTGAGGCGGAATTTGGTCTGGGTCACCTGCTCGACCAAGGCCGGATCGACATTGCGGCGGACGATGGCGTCGTAGGTCTGCCGGGCCTCTTCTTTTTCTAGAATGAGGCCCTGTACTCGCTTGTCGCCGATCCACAGCACTAGGTCGGTGATAATGGCGCCCTCGGGCAGAGTGAATTCGTAGATGCCCTCCACCTGGCGATTGGCGCGGTTGGTAAAGACCTGGTCGGTGCGGGTGCGGGCGACGCGCTCGTCGATCTCGACGTCGACGGTGACTGAGGTAATATCGAGGAGTTCGCGGCCGCCACCGCCGACGCCGGTGTAGACGTGGCCAATGCCGAGGACGGGGAGGGGGGACAGAAGCGCGAGCAGGCCCAGGAGTACGAGCAGGGCCAGGAGGCAATCGGTAAGCTGTGTTCTCATGGTCGGGTCCTTTCGTGGGGAGAGCGCTAATAGTCGACGATAACGCCGCGGGCTTGAAGGGCGGGGATTTGTTCGTTAAGCGCCCGATCCCCAAGGGGATTGTGCTCCAAGTTCAGGAAATCTCCTTCAGCCAGACCAGGATTGGCGACTAGAGGGGCTATATCTCGGATCTGGTTATGGTTCAAACGGAAACTTTCTATCTTGGTTAAGGAGGATAGAGGAGTCAGGTCGGTGATCTGGTTGTAACCCAGATGGATTTTCTTCAGGTTTTTCAACTGGACCAGAGATCTGATATCGGCAAGCTGGTTCCCACCCAGATACAGGAATTCCAGGTTTGTCAACTGACCCAGGGGTCCGACATCGGCGATCCGGTTGCCACTCAGATACAGGAGTTCCAGGTTTTCCAACTGGGCCAGCGGCGTGGCGTCGACCAACTGATTGTTAGTCAAATCCAGCCGTTCCAGTTCGGTCAATAGGGCCAAGGGTCCGATATCGGCAAGCTGGTTGTTAGCCAGATACAAAGATCGGATTCGGAGTATGTCAGGAGGGCGAATAACAACCCAATCTTTCAGCAGGCCTAATCCGGTCGCGGCTTCCACCTCAAATTCTGGAGGGATTTCATCCTCCAGAATTTCACGAAAGAAACCATCTTCAATTTTCCATTTTAACAGGTGTTCGGCCGTCGGGTCAACCTTCCAGTTGATAGGAGTGAATCCCTCTGGTAAATCGACTGCCTCGCTGGGCCGCAGCGTCGCCTGCAAGCCATCCGCCTGTGGCCGGTTCCAAATCAGCGCCTCCTGCAACAAACCCGTTGGATCGACGCAACGCACAGCCACCAGGCTGTCGGGTGCGCCTTGGTATTCGACCTCAATCCCATCCAAAGAGACGCCCGCCTCGTCCGTCAGTCGCACCCACAGGCCGCGCGGATATTCGGGCGACTCGATCAACACCTGGCCCTCGGCATTGCTCACCGCCTGGGCCCAGCCCGTGCTATCGACCCCTGTGGCAAAAGGCCGCTCGGATTGAGCCGAGGCGGCAAAGACCGATAGCGCCGGCACAAATCCCACGACCATAATAATCCAGTTTGATCGGATAGGACCTGTCGTGATCGCCGGTGCCATATTGTCTCCCTCCCAGAAGGTTGCGGTCTAGCTTTGTTCTGTTCCTGGAGAGCTAACAACGCAAGGATTGTGCCAATGCGCGCACACGGCGCAACGGGGAACGCATAATTGGCTATTTAACAGGGAGATGGAAAAACTGTGCAGCAATCCAACAAGTTTGTTGCTAAGGACAGCGATCCGCTTTTCTGGACAGTGTAGCGGCTGCTTTCCGGTTTTTCGGATAAACCGCCCGAGCTAGTAGGCGACCTCTATGCCACGGGCTTGGAGGGCGGGAATATGCTCGTCTATGGCCTGGGCGCTGAGCGGATTTCCGCTCAGGTCTATAAAGCCTTCTCCCGAAAAACCGGTATTATCCAGCAAGGGGGCGATATCTTCAATTTGATTTCGCGGCAGATTCAATTCCTGCAAATTGATCAGACCGGCCAAGGGACTTAGATCGGCGATTTGGCCGTCCGGTATAGACAGGTCTCGCAATTCGGCCAACCCAGCCAAAGGCGTCAGATCGGTCAGTTGGTTGCTTTGCAGGGCCAAGGATTGCAGGCTGTCCAATGACGCCAAAGGCGTCAGGTCGGCCAATTGGTTAGATGCCAGCTCTAACCGCACCAATCTATCGAGCCGACTCAGCGGAGCCAGATCGGCCACCTGATTGCCCGCTAGGGATAACTCTTGCAGATTGTGCAGTCGGGTCAGCGGCGTCAGGTCGGCAATCTGGGTCTGGGCTAAAAGCAGCCTTTGCAGCTTGTCCAATTGGCTCAAGGGGCTCAGGTCGGTAATGGGATTGCCCCAAGAGTAGAGCCCTTGCAAATTGCTCAGCTTTGCCAGCGGGGATAAATCGTCTATTTGGTTGTTCCACATACTCAAAAGCTGCAGGCTATCTAGTTGGGCCAGTGGAGCTAGGTCTCCTACCGGATTTGCGCCCAGAAACAGAATTTGCACCGCACTGAGACGCTCGATACCCGCCAGGTCGTCTACGCTTTCAATCTGGCTCAGATCGAGACTGCTGAGCGAGGCGAAAGCCTCTTGGCTAATAAAGCCCCGAGGCCGGCCCAGGGCGTTGCGGATGGCGTGCTCTAGATCGGGGTCGGCAAATAAAGAGAGGCTGTGGAGGAGGAGGCCTCCTTTAAATAATTCGACGCTGAAGACGGTATTCTCGTCTAGCGAAGTACTTTTTTGCCGGTGGATCTGTTGCAAATGGACCATGAGTGTATCGACAATGGCCGGCTGATCGACAGCGGCAATCAGGGCCGTGCTCGAATCGAAACGTACCGCGACCCAGTCCTGTTGCTGGTGCCAGTGCGTGTGCACAAAGCTTGCTACTTGGTCCCAGTCGGCCAAGCGGGCTGCCGCCAGTGGCTGTAGACGAGAGCGGGTATGTAGATCGATGCGCCAATCGACCGGAGTAAGTCCTTCTGGGGCACTATTATTCTGCCGGTTTTGCAAAACGGCATACAGGGTATCGCCCCAAGGGTGGCTCCAGACCAGCGTTTCTTGCAACAATCCTGTTGGATCGGTGCAGCGCAAAGTAACCAGGCTGTCGGGAGCGCCCTGGTATCCCACCTCAATGCCTGCTTGCAAGACGCCCTGTCCATTGAGCAACTGGAGCCATAGGCCGCGCGGGTACTCGGGCGATTCAATCATAATCTGGCCGGCTTGGTTGCTGATGGCTTGGGCCCAGCCGCTGCTGTCGACACCGGCGGCAAAAGGCGGCCCCGGTTGGGCCCAAGCCACGCCAAGCCCCAACAGGACCCAAACCCAAGCCGCTCTAGTTGCCCTGTCTCCATATATGCGCATGAGGTATCCTCTAACTGGCCCAGCCGTGTTTCAGTGCTGATCTCGCCGCGCCGGGATAGGTGTACCCCGCAATTCGCGCACCAACTCGATCAACCCTTCGGTGGCGGCTTCTAAGAATTGCTCGCCCTTCTCTTTGGTCGCCTTGGTGGCATCGCCCATGACGCCGCTGGCCGTCTGCGCGCTCCAGTAGGGGATTAGGCGGGCCCCCGAGCCCTTGGGATTGCCCCCGGCCAACAGATCCGTTTGAAAGCTGGGCGGCAACGGCGTACGCTCGTCGACGGCCTTACTCATATCGACCAGCTCGGGCCTGAGGGCCAGATAGAGCGAGGTCTCGTATTCGCCGGCGTGCGAAGTACCCCCGTAGTCCGAATCGCGCAGCTTATTGCCCACTTCTTTGGCTTTGCGCAGATCCCAGTGGTTGACCGAGCCACAGAGAATTTTGCCCTCGTATTCGATATTGGACAGCCGCGCCGCCAGATCCAGGGGTGAGGTATTGCTGCCGTGACCGTTGACCACTAAAATGCGCTTGAAGCCGTGGTGCGCCAGACTGCAGCAGACGTCCTTGACGTACTTAATAAAGGTATCCCAGGCAATGGTCAGGGTGCCGTGGAAATCCATATGGTGCGGACTGTAGCCGTGCGTCACCGGCGGGGCCAGTACCGCCTCGCCGGGGATGCGGGCCACAGCGCGGTCGCAGATTTCGCTGCACAGCACCACATCCACGTCAATGGGCAAATGCGGTCCGTGGTCCTCGTAGGTGGCCACCGGCAAAACGGCGACGCGGTCGGCCTGGGCGGCTTCTTTGCATTCGTACCAGATCATTTCGGCGTAGCGATATTTCATGGTTCGACCTCAGCGCGAAGGGTGCGCCGCCCGTACCGCCGCCTGCAAGACGGCGGAGTCGAGCCGCACCCGGTAATTGGGGTTGACGTATTGGAAGAGGACGCGGCCGGCGGCGCCCACGACAAAAACAGCCGGCACCAGAAAGGGCTTTTTATCCGGGCGCTGATAAACCAGCCCATAGGCCCCGGCCGCAGCCAGGTCGGGATCGGACAACAGCGGAAATGTCAGTTTATTTTTCGCCACAGTCTTGGCTAAGTCGGCCGGAGCGTCGGGACTAATCCCCACAATCTGGGCATCGAGCTGGGCCAGTTGTTGAACCATGGCTTGCAGTTGACCTAACTGCCTATGGCAATGGGGTCACCAGTCGCCGCGGTAAAATACCAGGATGGTGGTCTTGTCGCCTTTAGCCTGCCAGGCCAGCGGTTGGCCCTGGGCCGTAGGCAGTTCCAAATTGGCGGCTTGGGCACCTACCAGCAGCGGCCGCACCGACCAGGCATCTGCAGGCAACGGCATCTGTTGGGCTTGCGAGCCTTTAGTGGGGCCAAGGACGACAAGTGATAGCAAGAGGATTGAAATTTTGCCAGCGCGCATAGACTATTTCCTGGATAAGCGGAATGGACGGGCAGCTAATAATATCTCAGACGCCCGTCCGCGTCCATGCGTTTACCCGCTTCAGGGCTGCGGCGCGGCGTTGCGCATGCGGATAAAGGAGAATTGCATGGTCGAGGCCAAAACGGCGTCGCGTAGCGGCCACAGTGAGGGCGTAATGCGGACCTCGACATCGCGGGCGGCTAGGGTAGCCAAAATATCGTCGACCGGCTCCATGCCGGTGGGGGTAATGGTCCGGCGGGAAATATAGTAACCGGCGCCCCCGTCAACGGGCTGAAACGTATCGTTGGGCAGGGCGTAGAGGTAGAGGCGCTCCTGGCGCAAGCGCTCTAACCAGGCCGTCTCAATAACCACCACGTGGCTGGCGGCGCTAATACGCAGAAAGCGCTCGGCATCGGCGGCGTTAGTCTGGGGCCCGGCATAGAATGTCACCCGTGGGCAATCGCGTGGCACCAGGTAATTGTGCAGCAAGCGCTGGCCCACGGCCCAGACCATATGGCCTTTCTGGCCCGAACTGGCCGAAGGCGGGGGGCGTGGCTCAAACCGGGTGATGCCGGGCTGGTCGCTGACGTGAAACAGGGCTTCCACAATTAGTCCTTGCGGGTGCCGATGAGGATCCGGTGCATGGGCGTAATGGCGGCGGGGATAGCGCTCCAGCGGACGTAGTAGCCGGCCGCTTCCAGTCGATAGGTGCGGTGGATATCAAAGGCCATGGGACCGCCCAGCCGTTGTCGCAGGGCCGGGGGGCCTGGACAGGCGCGATCGGGGTAGCAGCAGGGCATAACGGCCACCGCCCCAGCCACGGTCAGGGCGCAGTCGAGGCAACGATCGGTCAGTAATCCACAGGCGTGGGTGGCTACAACCGAGGCGCCCGGCGGCAAAAACTCGGTGGCTTTTTCTATCGAGACCTGGTGGTACTCGACCTTGTCGGCCACCCAGGGGCCCACCCGAATGGCGGCGGCTAGCACCTTGTCGAAAAGCGGCGGACGACTCCGGTCAATGAGCACGACGCGCTCGACGCGGCGCTCGAACAGGGCGAAGAGCAGCCCCACCAGACCGTGGCCGCAACACAGGTCGGCCACGCACGGGGCCCGCAAATGGCGGCGCACTCGAGCGAAAAATTCGCCCGATTCGGCCACTTCCTTAATCGGCACGGCCTCCTCCTGGGCCAGAGAACGGACGAATTTATCCTGCAGGGTATCCTCGCGGAAATAGGCCCCCACTTGCCGCCGCAGCGACGAACGCGACGAGGCCAGTGAGCCCCCGGGCACCTTGTTAAAAGGGCGCAAAAAGCGGAAGGAAACGTCTTCGGGTGCCGTCGACAAGAAGGACTCCTAATTGTTGTCTGCAAAAGTAACGGGATGGCTGGACGCCCTTTGGGTGGGCCGGCTTCCAGGCGGGTGGGCGTATTGACCGCCGAGCCGCGGGCCAGGCCTCCTGCAACTTGGGGGTCAATGCTTGACAAAACGTCTTTGGGACGGGTATCTACATGTGGATGTCAATATACGACAGGAGCCCGGTCCATGCCCTGCCGTCCTGCCCTCTCAACCCGGAAAACTCTATGACCGCCTCGCCTTTTGACGCTATCGAAACCCCCAACGTCCTACTCGATCAGACCCTCTTACGCGCCAATATAGACCAGATGCAGGACAAGGCTCAGCGCCACGGCGTGCGTTTGCGGCCGCATATAAAAACCCACAAATCCCTGGCTATTGGCCAGTTGCAAATGGACCGGGGGGCCTGCGGCATTACCGCCGCCAAAGTCGACGAGGCTCTAGTTTTTGCCCAGGCCGGCGTGGCCTCGGTGACCCTGGCCCAACCCCTGCTGACGGCCGCTAAACTCGACCGCCTACTGGGCCAGTGCGGCTCGTTGGGCACGGACCTGCGTCTCATAGTCGACAGCCGGGCCGGCCTCGATCTACTAGAAGCCAGAGCCGGCCAACTGGGGACTGAGGTGGGCGTCTTCCTCAAAATAGACGTCGGACTGCACCGCTGCGGCCTGGCCGAGGACAACGGCGAAATAGACGCCCTGGCCGCCCGCATCGAGGCGGCGGCGGGGCTGCGCTGGTGCGGCCTGCTGGCCCATGCCGGCCATGCCTACGGAGCCGCCAACGCCGATCAGGTGCGCCAAATTGCCGCCCAAGAACGCCGCATTCTGCTAACCGTGCGCGACCGCCTGCAGAAGCAGGGGCTGCCCGTCCCCGAACTGTCGGTGGGGTCCACCCCCACTGTGCTGGCGGCCGAGGGTTTTTCTGGTCTCACTGAAATCCGCCCGGGCAATTATGTCTTTATGGACCATACGCCCCTGCGTCTGGGGCTGATCGAGCCGCAACAAATCGCCCTGACGGTACTGGCCACCATCATCAGCAAAAATGACGAGTATTTCATCACCGACGCCGGCTCCAAAACCCTGACTTCGGACCAGGGCGCCCACGGTCTGCAGGGCGCCCCCGGCTACGGCACGGCGTACGCCCCGGACGATTTCGCCGCCCGGGCGCGGCCCCTGATTGTGGCCAAGCTGTCCGAGGAACACGGTTTTGTCGGGCGCGGTGGCGTTGACCTGCCCCTGGGCAGCCGGCTGCGCATTGTCCCCAACCATTCCTGCCCGGTGGCCAATCTGGCCGGCTCCTATTGCCTGGTCAACGGCGACCAGGTCGGAGAGACCTGGCCAGTAGAGGCGGCCTGTTTAAGTCGGTAATAATTAAAAGCCATTGCAAAACACTCACTGGCCGTCGATGACGTTTAGCCTGTCCTTGAGGCACGCCGGTATTTTTTGCGAGGCGACCCGTCAACCGCCCCGACGCGCCAGCCGGTCCAGCCCCAATACTAAAGCACAGCCCAAAACGACCAGTCCCAGCACCAGCAGTACTTCGCTGTTGAAAGCGGCCGGCCAGATATTGCCGGCGGCGCGGTCGGGCCCATCCTTCCAGGGCCACAAAGCCCGCAGTGAGCCGACCAGCAACCCGGTCAGACCGGCCACGGTAATATCGTGGTAGCGGCGAAGCAGCCAGCCCAACAGGCGAGCAATGCTCACCAGTCCCAGACCGCACCCCAGAGCCACCAGCCCCAACGTCCCCAGATCGCGGGCCACCACGGCCTCCAGGATGTAGTGGTATTTGCCCAGCAGAACCAGGATAAACGAACCAGAGATGCCGGGCAGGATCATGGCACAACTGGCCAGGGCGCCGCTCAAAATCAAAAACCAGGGCGCCTCGGGTGTAGCCGCCGGGACCAGCCCCACTAACCCGTATAGCGCCAGCCCCATCAGGGCCGCCACCACCAGCAGCCCGCCATTCCAGCGCTCAATGCGACGCTGGACCACCGCGATGGAAGCCAGCACCAAGCCGGCGAAAAAGCCCCACACCGGCGCCGGATGGTGGTGCAGCGCCCAGCTCAACCCCTTGGCCAGAGTGGCAATGGCCAGCAGGATGCCCGTTAAAAGGACCGCCAGAAAAGCCCAGGGAAACCCGTCTAGGGCCTCTCTCCAGCGGCCCTGTAACAGGCGGCGAGCCAGAGATGGATTTACTGCCTGGATGGCGGCGAGCAATTCTTCGTAAATCCCTAAGATAAAGGCCATCGTACCGCCCGAAACCCCGGGCACGACATCGGCGGCGCCCATGCAAAAACCGCGCAAAGCGAGTAGAATATAGTCTTTCCAAGTGCGCTTAACAGAAGGGGCAGACATGGCCAAACCTTGCTTAAATAAAGGGGAACCAATACCGGGTAATATAGTCGACTCAAGTTGTCTGAATGGCTTGCTGTTTCTCTGGGGAAGCACCGCTAAATGTCCAGCCATCAGTACTTCAAATAGATGTATTGATAGTAGGACAGGCGCCTAATCCGGGCAACCGGTCAAGCTGTTTGACAGCAGGTGGGCAAGACCGTACCGTCAGCAATAAGAGCCGGGCCACCCTTTGCCCAGGAGCCATAGGCTGCAACCGATATTCCGGAGTTTTCCATACGCCATGAAAAACGCTCGCCCCCGCATTGCTGGGCCCGCCCGGGGCTGGATCCTGGTCTGGTCCCTGTTGGCCGCCCTGGCATTTGCCCTACCTCTTTGGGCCCACACCGGCGAGTGGGTCTATCCCATATACGAACTGCCCACCTCCCAATTGCCCGATCTGCACGACGGTACCTTAGACGATTGGGACAGTCGTTTGCCCGAGGCCGCTTTCGACGTGCGCGATTTTACCAGCCGCCCCGCTGGCCTAGGCTTTGTCGATTCGGCCGATATGGCGCTGCGGGGGTATCTGGCCTGGCACAATGCCAGCCAACGCATCTATCTAGGTATTGAGCTGGTCGACGACGTCTACCTCAACGATTACCCCGGCAGCCAGCCCGAGCTCATCCCCCTCTACGACCATCTGGTGATTTCCCTGGACGGCGACCACAGCGGCGGCCGCTTCTTCCTCGACCCGTTTGAGCGGATCAGGGAAAATGATCGCCTGCTCTTCGACTTTTCCCAGGCCCAACAGTACCGCGTCCTGGCCCGCTCGCCCGACGGCCTGTTGGCCCGCTCGCTCAGCGCCGCCGGTGTCTGGACCGATCACCCGCCCTATACGGATGCGGGTGGGTGGACATTTGGCAGCGCCCCCAGCCAGGCCCTAGTGGAGCTCTATCTGACCCCCTGGAATATTCTCGACTGGCAAAATGAAGCCGACAGCCAGCGCAGCCGCCTAGCCCCGGGCGATATCATCGGCTTCGATATCCAATTTCTCGACTACGACAGCGAAGCCGGCCGCCTCCAGGGCCATTTCGGCCTGGGCGTATTGCCCATCAATCGCAGCCTCACTCCGGTGGGCGCCGACCTCTTTGTCGACGGTCTGCTGGTGCCCTGCCAGGTGGAGGATTGCAGCATGACCGAAGAGTCGGCGGTGGCCCCCAATACCTGGGCCCACATCAAGGCGTCCTTCCGCTGAGCAGCTTGTCCGGGAGCACGGCGGAGGCTACTTTAAGGCCGATTTCGGATTTACTGGGACTGCTTCTTTCAGATAGATCGACATTTGGCCGAGCAAGCATGCCGTTACCAATAGCGGTCCAATCCCAACCAGGAAACTCTTATGAGCGCACTCCACGCCCCCATCCTCAGCCACGACGAACTCCAGACCTACCGCGACCAGGGCTATGTCCGCCTGGGTAAAGTAGTAGCGCCCGAAACCATCCAGGCCCTGTGTCAGCGCATCGACGATATCATGCTGGGCACAATCAGCTACGAGCATATGCTGATGCAGCTATGCCCTTCGGCCAATATGCCCGACCAGGGGCGCCAGAGCCGGGAATTCAAGGGCTCGACCCTCAAATACCGCAAGATCCAGGACCTGGAGCAGGACCCCCTCTTCCGTGCCTATATCCAGCAGGCCCTGTTCCGCGATCTCACCGCCAAGATCATCGGGCCGGAAATCTCGGTCTTCCGCGCCATGTTCTTCAACAAACCGGCCGAGCAGGGGGTGGTGATCAACTGGCACCAGGACGGGGCCGGCGGCTGGGGCTTGAGCATCCCGCCCAAAATTACCGTCTGGACCGCCCTCGACGATACCAACATTGCCAACGGCTGTCTACAGATCATCCCCGGTTCGCACAAATCGCTGCTGCCCAAAACCGGTGACCTATTAGACGAAGAAGAACGAGCCCGGTACGCCCCCGACAGCAAGCGGCTGTATTTGGAAATGGAGGCCGGTGAAGTGGTACTGCTGCACAATTGGACCTTGCACCGCTCGGAGACCAACCACACCAATAAGCCGCGCCGAGCCTTCAGCGTTTGTTATATCGATGCGGCGACGCGGCAAAAAAATACCGACCGCGATTTCCCCCGCGTTTTCCCCCAATACCTGCCGGCGCAAGAAGACATTATCGCCGCCGCGTCCTAAAACCATGGCTGCTCCCATCGTTAACGGCGCCGAGCACGCCTGGGTCCTCAACGACCCGCGCTTTGTGCCCGACCCGCGTCTGTCCAATTGCCCCAACGCCAAACCTGACTACGAGCAAGGGGCTGGCGACCTCATCGAGCATATGCGCACCTATGGCGTCGACAAGGTCGTCATCAGCCACGTCTGCTACTACGGCCGCGACAATAGCTACGCCAGCCATTGCGTTAAAGAATACCCCGACCGCTTCGCCGCCGTCGGCCTGCTGGTGGGCCACCGACTGCACGACCCGGCCGACCCAGAAAACCCGGCGCGATTAGAGCGATTAGTGCGAGAAGACGGCCTGGCGGGCCTGCGTCTGAGCCCCATCTACGATCGCGATGTGGTCTGGCTTTCCGATCCGGTCAGCTATCCGCTGTGGGCCAAGGCCGAGGAAGTGGGCGCGGTCTTCAATATCTTCCTGGCCCCGCACCAGGTGGGTCAGGTGGCCCATATGGCCGAGCGTTTCCCCGGCGTCAAGATAGTCATCGACCACCTGGCGATGATCGATATAACCGCCCCCGACAGCGAGGGTTTTGGGCCGCTGCTCGATCTACAGCGCTGGCCCAATGTGTATATCCGTACTTCGCTGCACAACCCCTCCAAAGAGCGGCCACCCTTCCGCGATGTCTGGCCCTTTTTAGAACGGGTCTACGACCGCTTTGGGCCCCGGCGCATGGTATGGGCCAACTTTTACGAATTGCTCATCATGCAGGAGCTGATCCCCTTTTTCAAAACCGAGGACAAGGCGTGGATTTTGGGGGGAAATGCTATGGAGATTTACTTCGGAGGCCGCGACTGAGCTCCAAACTGGCCGCCCCCTCGGGAAGTGAGGGAGACGCAGTGTTCCCTCGGCGACACATATCGATCCTCCCGCCACTCAGTTTCGTCTGGTAAGTAGCTCGTGGCACGGGTTTTGCCCTGGTCGGTTTTGAGCTTATATTGACCAACGAAGCCAAAAAAAGGCCCGCTCCCATGACTGCTGAACAAACGCCCCCCGAATTGACCACGCGCGATGTTCTAGCTCAGGTCGACCGACGCCTGACCCTGATCGAGGAGGATGTGCGCGCCCTAGACAGCAAAGTGGACACGCGCTTCGATTTTCTCGATCAGAAGCTGGGTGCCCGGATAGGCGCGCTTGAACACAAACTGGATACTCGGGTAGATGCACTCGACCAGAAGCTAGGTGCCCGGATAGACACTCTCGACCAGAAGCTGGATGGCAAAGTCGACGAATTGCGCGGCGAAATGCACGCCGGCTTTACCCGGTTGGACGAAAAGATCGAGGACCGAACCGATGCGTTGCGCCGCGAGATGCACGTCGGCTTCGGGGACGTACGCAAAGAGTCCAATACCAGATTCCATTGGATCCTCGGCGTCGTTCTGGCCAGTTGGATCTCCACCATCGGCACGCTGTTGCTCAAATAAGCCCCTCGCCTGCCGGCCCATTCCCTCGACCGGCGTCGCCTCCTTCTGTTCTGCCAAGCGGACAGAGATGCGCATATCACGCCGTTCTCCCGCCCATTCAAGGCCCCAAAACGCTCGGCGCATCTCCATCTTTACGGCCCCCTCGCTAAATTGCCGCACGTCCCGGTCGTCAATTTCCCGCCCCGGATACCACCCCGCCGCGCAAAACGGGGCAACTGTCCTGCGGCAAACCGCGCTCGTTGTGGGCGACAAAGCCGGCGCGCTGGTACGCGGCGACCAAGCCGCGACGCACCCCGGCCGGCCGGTTGGGCTCGCTTTTGTGCAGCACCAGTGAACTGAGCACGGCCACCTGCCCCGGCGCCATTTCCAGCGGCACGGCCCGCTCCCGGTCCTGCGGATCGGCCTCCACCCCGGGATAGGCCCGCTCCGACTCCTTTTCGGAGGCATGGCCAATCAACCCAGCGCGATGCGAGCCGGGGATAACCCACAGACAGCCGTTTTCTCGCGTCGTCCGGTCCAGCGCCGTCCAGCAGGTGATATATTCCAGCGGCTCGGTGGTGCCGTAGCCCGAATCCTGGTGCCAGCGGAAGGCCTTGCCGGTTTGCGCCGCCTTGATCGCCCCGACACTCCAGAACAGATCGGCGTCGGGCCCGATGAGAAGTTGGCACAATTGGGCGAAGACTGGGTCTTTGATAAAATCGGCGAATAACGGGCTGCGCTGCTGCAGCCGGCTGATGGCCCAACCACCGAGGATTTTGCCGCGCTGGGCGGATTGGGCCCGCAGCTGTTGCTGGACCCGATCCAGTTCGTCGGCCAACTCGGCGATGCACTCTTGGGCGAAAGCCGACGGCAGGACAAAATAGCCGTGCTGGCGAAAGTCCTCTTTGTATCTTTGGGGGTCGGCCAGAGACATAGCGATCCTTTCACGAAGTGAAATGGCTGCGGATTCTATCAATTAACAAAAATAGTCCGCCCCAGTGAACCTTTGCCTCTCGCATTCCGCCTTGTTGGGATAGAAAGGCAAATGCCCTATGACCCGTCCCAGCGACAAAGACCTGGCCCAACAGGTGCGGCAAGGCGACGAGCAGGCGTTTATCGCCCTCATCCGGCGCCACGAGCGCGTCCTGGCCGCCCTTATCGGCTACCGCATTGGCACCGACGATCAGGTCAAGGACGTGCTGCAGGAGACCCTGATACACGCCTGGAGCGCATTGCGCCGCGAGACTCCGCGCAATGTCCGCGCCTGGCTGCTGCAGGTGGCCCGCAACCGCTGCCGCGACTATTTCCGCTCGACCCAGCGTCGCGAGCTATTCGTCGAAAGCAACTCGCTGGCGCCTATGGTCAATCGGTTGGGCGTGGCCCAGGCCCGCCAGCGGCAAGCCGCCGTCGATATCGTCGAAGCCATGGAGGAGGTGCCTGCGCCCGAGCGCGCCGCCCTGCAGGCCTTTTACCTGGATGGTCTCAGCATTGCCGAAATAGCCGCCCGTCACCGCTGCCCCAGCGGCACCATCAAGCGCCGCCTGTCGCACGGGCGCGACCAGATCCGCGCGGTATTGGGCGTCACCCGCAAGCCGAGGAGGCAGACCATGAGCACTGAACGCGATGACAAGCAACAGCCCTTTCCCCAGTACCGACCGGATATCCGCATTGAACCGAGCCGGAAAAAACCCTTCCGCATCGACTTCCGGGAAATGACCTGGTGGTTTGTCGTGCCGGAAGTGGGCGATCGGGTGCGCTACGCCTGGTACGAGCCCCTGGTGGCGGGCGACGAAGCCTGGCGTTTGAGCCAAATCGCCTCGCTGGAGGCCGTCTGCCCCGCTGTCATCCACGGTCGTCCCTGCGTTCAGATCGAGGTGGCCAATCAGCATTTCGATCGCACCGGCATGACATACGACAAAACGCCCGGCCCCGAAAAGGGCCACCGCGTCAGAGTGTGGGGCTGCTCGAGTGAGGAGGAGGTGGAATGGCTGGCGGTGGAAACGCTCAACAGCGACGGTTCGCGCGAGCTGATGACCTTTCTCGACGAGGATTTCCACTACGACTGGGGCCCCCCCTCGCAGCGCGCGATCGAAGACAACGGCTGTCTGCGAGAAGAGGCCGATGGCAGCTTTAGCAGACGGACTGATGTGCCCGCTATCATGGGGGCAGGGGTATTCGAGGTGCACGTCGGTGCGCAGCACTTCACCTGCCTGCGCGTCTTCGATGTGGAAAAGGAGGCCACCGAGCGCGATGTGATGGTCGAGGCCTATATCACGCGGGAAGGACGCTCGATCCTGTTCCGCCGCTACAACGGCGACCGCTGGGCCAAGGGAGACGCCCCGCCGCACAATTTCGGCTCCGAACTGACCTGGAGCGAGGATTTGCCGCACGCCAACCGCCTAATCATCGACGGAGTGACCTACGTGCACCACTACGACAACCTGACGGATGTGGCCTGCGGACTTGCCGATTGACGGGTCGGGTCGCCAGGGACGGAGCTTGAGGTGGCGGTCTCTGGCGCTGTGTGAGTCCCGCAGTCGTCCTGCCCCACCACCGCTTCCCCATAGGGCTGCGCCCTATGAGTCCCGGCCCCACTCTGCCCCGCCTCCACCCCAAGCCCCTTCGCGGCAACCGCATAAAAAGAGGGTTGGCTGTCGAGGGGCGCTGTAGCGTATTTATAGGTGCTGCCGTGTAATTTCTATTTTAAAAAGAAAGAGAGCACCGCCATGGAAGAAATGTGGGGCGAATCCTCCGAAGGGCTCGAAGCCCTCAAAGCAGGCCGGGGCAAATTATTTGACGAAGGCAATTTCGCCCTCTTCATCCACTGGGGCCTGTATTCCCACCTGGGCGGCAAGTGGCGGAACGAGACTTATTACGGCATTGGCGAGTGGATCCAGAACCGCAATATGGCCGATATTCCCGTCGACCAATATCAAACCATCGCCCAAGACTTCAACCCACACGATTTCGACGCCCGGGAAATTGCCCAGCTGGCCAAAGACGCGGGGATGAAATATATCATCATCACCAGCAAGCACCACGAAGGCTTTGCCATGTTCCACTCCAAAGCCCACCCCTTCAATATCGTCGATGCCACTCCCTTTGCCCGCGACCCAATGAAAGAATTATCGGCCGCCTGCCGCGAATTAGGGCTGGGGTTTGGCTTCTATTATTCGCATTACCAAGACTGGACGGCCCCGGGGGGCGCCAACGGCCCCGATATGCATCCCGATGGCACCAAGGCCACTTTCGAGGAGTATTTCTACAACAAATGCGTCCCCCAGGTGAAAGAGATTTGCAGCCAGTACGGGCCCATCGACTTTGTCTGGTTTGATACCCCCGGCGATATGCCCAAAGAACTGGTCGTTGAACTGGTTGAGGTGGTGCGGCAATTGCAGCCCGAAACTATGCTTTGCAGCCGGGTCGGCTACGGCATGGGCGATTATACCACCAAAGGGGATATGGAAGTGCCGCCGCGCAATATCGAGGGCTTGTGGGAGACCTGCGATACCAATAACGATTCGTGGTCCTACGCCTGGTACGACAACAATTTCAAAAGCCCGAAAGAAATATTGCATCGGCTCGTCGCCACAGTGGCCCGCGGCGGTACGTATTTATTCAACGTCGGCCCCGACGGCAAAGGCAAAGTACCTGAACTGGGCGCCAAATTCTTGCGCCAAACAGGCGCGTGGATCCAAAAATATCCACAGGTTGTTTACGGAGCCGGCAGCTCGCCGTGGGGCCACGCCCTACCCTGGGGTGATATCACCACGCAGGGAAATACCTGGTCCCTCGCCGTTTTCACCTGGCCCCAAGACGGTAAACTCTACTTGCCCGGGTTAAGCGAACCCATCCAATCCGCTGCAGTGCTGCAGGGCCAGGAGACCGCCCCCATTTCATTGGCCCAAGAGCAAGGCTGGACCATTCTCCACCTGCCCCCCCAACCCGCCGACCAGCCCGTCTCCGTGGTCGAACTCAAAATGGCCGAGGCCCAAACGCCCTCTATAGACAGCCCCCTAGGCATCTACCCAAATATCGCTACCGAGCTATTGGCCGAATTTGCCGAAGTGACAAGCGCGACCAAAGAAAATATCCGCTGGATGGAAAAATTCGGCGAGTGGAAACACGTCAACCAGATAAGCCAATGGCAGGAAAACGGCGAAGCCGTATGGACTGTAGATGTGTTCGCGGCGGGCTATTATTATCTCGACCTGCGCCATAAAGGGGCGGGCAAGCTGGTCTGGAAAGCGGTTACGGACGAGGGCGTTCTGGTGCAAAACCAGCAACCGGCGACCGAAAAATACCAGACCTATCCCATGGGAATTATTGAATTCAAAAAAGCGGGGAAACACACAATCGGGGTTTCTTTGGTGGCCGGCGAGCCAGAGACTTCGAGCTTAGAGGCAGTCGTGGTAAGGCCCCTGCAATAGCGGCTCACTCTTCCTCCGCGCCCGCCTCCTCCAGCGCCTGGCAGGCCTGGCCGTAATAGTCGGTGTCGATTTCAAAGCCAACGAAGTCGACATCCAATTCGGCGCAGGCCAGCCCGGTATGGCCAAGGCCCAGGAACGGATCGAGCACCTTCCGGGTCCGCTCCAAACCGTGCAGCTGAATACACATACGCGGAATTTTCACCGGAAAGACCGCTGGGTGTGGCCGGTCGCGGTCGCGGCGCTGGATAGTCTTATAGGGCACAAACCAGGTATTACCGCGACAGCGGCGGTCGGCTTTGCCCAAGCCCCATCTGGCCACGTTCGATTTGTCTTGGTATTCGACGCCAATGGCCAGCCGGTCGAGAGGCACCGAGCCCCCCTTGGTCAAATGGAAAATATACTCGTGGGCGTCGTTGAGGTAGCGCGGACTGTTGATGGGCTTGTAATGACCCACCGAGACATTGTCGGTGATGCCGGGGTAGCGCCCCACGTCCTCCTTCTGGATGGCGATGGACTTGATCCAGTGGATGACATTTTGCAATACGAAATGCTCGCGCAGGGCGAATAGCGCTTCGAAGGGACCCCACGGGTCCGAAGGCTTGCCGCCGATATTCAAAAACAGCGAACCGCCCTCGGCCAGGGCCCGGTGCACGGCCTGGCCCCAGGTCTGGGTCCAGGTCAGGTAGTCCTGGCGCGAGATCGAATCGTCGTAGCGGGTATAGCGCGTGCCCAGATTGTAGGGCGGCGAGGTCACCACCACATCGACCGAGCCCGGTTTGAGATGGGCGTCCATACCGGCGACGCAATCGCCGTTGTACGCGGTGGCAACGCGGTCGCCGCTCCGGACTTCAAATACGCCCTTTTTGTCCATCAACCCCTACCAGCCCAGCGCATAGCCGTCGCGGCGTGGATCGGCTCCGCCCATAAAGGAACCGGTCTCCGGGTCGACCATAATGCCCTGGCCGCCGCCGACCCCGGCCGACCAGTCGCCGAGGGGATTAATGCGGTGCCCCATGGCCTCCAGCTCGGCCAACACTTCGGGGGCAATACGAGTTTCGGCGTCTATGCTGTAGCCAGCATTGCCCGATAATTTGACCCGCGGCGCTTCGATGGCGGCCTGGACATTCATCTGGTGGTCAATGACGTTCATAATCATCTGCGGGGTGGTCTGCAAAATGCCGTAGCTGCCCGGCGTGCCAATCAGCAGGCGCAGGCCGTTGTCGTCCCATACCTGGGCCGGCGATACGCACATCTCGTTCTTCTTGCCCGGCCCAATGGCATTGGGACTGGTCGGCTCCAGATCGAACCAACGCATAAAATTGTTGAGGGCAACGCCGGTCTCGGGCACCACCATGGCCGAGCCGAAACCGCTGCCCAAGCTCTGGGTGACGGCCACGGCGTTGCCCTGGTCGTCGATGGTGTCGAAATGGGTGGTGCACTCGCTTTTGAGCCAGGCGTAGGGGTCGCCGGCCACCACTTCATTTTCCTGTTTGTTGGCGGTAAAGAGGTCCCCACCCGTGGGTTGGGCCTTGTCGCCAATAAGGGCGCGGCGCTGGGCGGCATACTCTTTGGACAGCAGACCGGAAGTAGGCGGTTTGTCAATGGCGGCGTATTCGGCCCTGTCGGCGGTGGCCAATTTGTCGGCCTCGATAAAGCGATGCAGGGTGGCGGCCGTATTATGCCCCATGGCCCCCACGTCGAAACCCTCCATGATATTGAGAATTTCCAGATACTGCACCGCCTGGCAGGGCAGCGGCGGCGCAAAAACGCGGTAGCCGCGGTAATCGGTATAGGCCGGATCGTGCCAGGCGACCTCAAAATTGGCCAGATCGTCCAGGGTGATTAGACCGCCGGTGGCCGCCATATAATCGGCGATACTGCGGGCGATATCGCCCTTGTAGAATAGCTCGGGTCCTTCCTCGGCCACCCGGCGGAAAGTGCGGCCCAGATCGGGCTGCCGCATCACCTGGCCCGGCAGCGGCGTCTCGCCGCCCAGCAGATAGGCCGCCGCCGAAGAGGGGTACTTGCGCAAATCGTCTCGCGAACTGGCCATGAACTGGTTGTTTTTAACGGTGACGGCAAAGCCCTGTTCGGCGTATTCGATGGCCGGGGCAAAGACCGTGGCCGCGTCCATGCGTCCGTAGCGCTCAAGGGCGGCCAACCAGCCGCCGCAAGCCCCCGGCACCAGCGGCGAGAGGGGGCCGCGGTCTTTGGCGGACCCATCGGAGTACATCGCCAGGTCGGTATTTTGGGGGGTCAAGCCGACGTAATCGACTATTTTGTGCTCTTTGCGGTCGGCGCTGTAGATATGCATATAGCCGACCCCGCCAATGCCCGACATATAGGGCTCGACGACGTTGAGGGCCGCGGCGGTGGCCACCGCCGCATCGATGGCGTTGCCGCCCTGGGTTAGGATGCGCAAACCCGCGACCGAGGCCAGAGGGTGGGCCGAGGCGATCATGCCGCGGCGGCCGGTAACGGTGGGACGGTGGGTCAGACCATGAGGGGAGAAAGCCATTCGACAAAAGTCCTTTCGCACAGTAGTTTTGGGAAATCATACAGCACGGAATCGGGGCCGTCAAGCGCGGCTCCCGACTCCCATAGGAAAGAAGACAGAGAACGCGATGACACAACCAACGGTAGATCTGCGCAGCGATACATTGACTCTGCCCACCCAAGCCATGCGCCAGGCCATGCTCGAAGCCCCCTTGGGCGACGATTGCTACGGCGAAGACCCTACGGTTGAGCGGCTGCAGGAAATGGCGGCGGAGCGGCTAGGCATGGAAGCGGCGCTCTATGTGCCCACTGGCACTATGGCCAATACCTGCGCCTTGTTGAGCCATGCCAATATGGGTGACGAAGTGATTGTCGATGGGACTTCTCATCTCTACAATTACGAAGCCGGCGCTCTGGCCAATATCGCCGGCCTGGTACCGCGCCTGGTCGACAGCCACGACGGCGTCGTCGACCCCGACGAACTGGCCGCAGTGGTGCGGCCGGCCAATCCGCACTTTGCCCCGGCGCGCCTGGTCTGTATTGAAAATACCCACAATGCCGCCGCCGGGGCCGCCTGGTCGCCGGCTCAGTTGGGTGCCCTGGCCGCAACGGCCCACCAGCACGGCCTCAAGGTGCACGTCGACGGGGCCCGCATTTTTAACGCCGCCGTGGCTCACGGGGTAGAGGCAGCCGAGTACGGTACCTTGGTCGATTCGCTCACCTTTTGCATTTCCAAGGGCCTCAGCGGCCCGGTAGGCTCGGTGCTGTGCGGCAGCCGGGATTTTATCGAGCGGGCCTATAAAATGCGCAAACGCCTGGGCGGGGCCATGCGCCAGGTGGGCATTATTGCCGCCGCCGGCATCGTCGCCCTCGAACAAATGGTCGACCGCCTAGCCGAAGACCACCTACAGGCCCGCCGCCTAGCCGACGGCCTGGCCGCCATCGACGGCATTGAAGTAATCCGCCCGCCCGAGCCCAATACCAATATCCATATGGTGGACGTGGGGGAACTGGGATGGACCTCGGCAGATCTAATTGAGCGGTGGCTGGCCTGCGGCATCCGCTGCAATCCCCGGCCGCCCTCCCGAGTGCGGGTCCTGACCCATCGCCATATAAGCGCCGAGGATATCGATTACGTGGTGGAAACGACGCGTCGATTGGTACAGGAACGCTAGCGCGAAAGAGCACAAGGTGTACCCCAAAGACTATTCCCCTAGCTGGTTCCGGCTCTACCTGGTCCTGTTGATTGGCCTGGCTGCCGCGCCGTTGCAGATCCTTGCGGCCACACCGCCGACAACCGCCGAGCCCCCTCCTACCAACCATCTGGCCGGCGAGACCAGCCCCTATCTGTTGCTCCACGCCCACAATCCGGTTGAATGGTACCCCTGGGGCCCCGAGGCCCTGGAGCGAGCCCGGCGCGAGGACAAGCCCATCTTTTTGTCGGTGGGGTATTCGACCTGTTACTGGTGCCACGTAATGGAGCGCCTGGTCTTTACTCGGGCCGATATCGCCGCGCAAATGAACCAGCGCTTTATCAATATTAAAGTCGACCGCGAGGAACGGCCCGACCTCGACCGCATTTATATGACGGCGACCCACCTGATGACCGGGCACGGCGGCTGGCCCAATTCGGTCTTCCTCACCCCCGACCTGGAGCCCTTTTTCGCCGGCACTTACTTTCCCCCCGAAGAGGCCCACGGACGACCGAGCTTTCCCCAGGTGATGGAGGCGGTCGACCAGTACTGGACGGACCGGCGCGCCGAAGTGCTGCAGATTGCCGCCCGTATGACCGAGCTTATCCGCGAGTACGAATCGGGCCGTCAGACCCCGCCCATGGCCCCCGATTCGGTGCTGGTCAACCGCACCCTGGCCGCCGTCAAAGGGCGCTACGACACCTATAACGGCGGCTTTGGCGGAGCCCCCAAATTCCCGCCCAGCATCCGCCTGGAAGCACTGTTGGAGGCCTGGAAGCGGGAAGACGACCAGGCCGCCTTGGACATGGCCAGCCACACCCTGGAAGCCATGGCCTTGGGGGGTATTTACGACCACGTCGGCGGCGGTTTCCATCGCTATGCCACCGACGCCCAGTGGCACGTGCCCCACTTTGAAAAAATGCTCTACAACCAGGCCCAACTGGCCGCCAATTATACCCGCGCCTATCAGACGACAGGGGAGGAGGCCTGGCGCCGCAAAGCGGCGGATATCTTTACTTTTGTGGCCCGAGAAATGACCCATCCCGACGGCGGCTTCTATTCGGCCCTAGACGCCGAGACCGAAGCGGTAGAGGGCCTGTATTACCTGTGGACCCGAGAAGCCATTGAAGAGACGCTGGGGACCGAGGCCGAAGCTTTCTTCGAGGTCTACGACCTGGCGCCCATGCCCGAGGGTGAAGGCAGTGTGCTATACCAGCGCCAACCGCTGGAAAAAGCCGCCCAGCAGCTGGAGACAACCTTGGAGGCCCTGCTCAAACGACGGGCCCAATGGCGGGAGCGGCTGTTGGCCAAGCGCACGCAACGACTCTACCCGCTGCTCGATGACAAGGTCCTCACCGCCTGGAACGGCATGATGATTGGCGCCTATGCCCAGGGCTACCAAATGCTGGGCGACCCAACATACCGACTAGCCGCCGAAAGGGCGGCCGAATTCGTCCTCCAGCACTTGCAAAAACCAGACGGCGGCCTGCAGCGGGTATACCGCCTACAGGTCGCTAAATACGACGCCTATCTGGAGGATTACGCCTTTTTGGCCCAGGGCCTGTTGCAGCTCTACCGCGCTACCGACGAGCCCCGTTGGCTACACCAGGGCCAACGCCTCGCCGACGCCATGGTCGAGCGCTTCTGGGACCAGACCGACCACGGCTTCTTCTTTGTCGAGGGCGGCGGCGACCTGATCGTGCGCAGCAAAAACGCGCAGGACGCGGCGCTGCCTTCGGCCAACGCCGTGGCCACCCATGTCCTGCTGGAACTGGCCCAGCTGACCGGTCAGGCCAGCTACCACCAGCGCGCCGGGGAGACGCTATTCGCCTTTGGCGGGGTCATGCACGCCAGCCCGGCCGGCTTCGTCCATTTAATCGGCGCGGCCCAGCGCTATCTCGAAGCCGGTGAGCAGGGGTTATCGCCTTTGGCTCTATCTGGGCCGGCAGCACTACAATCCCACGACTCGAAGGCACCCGCCATTGCAGTGCGGGCCTTTGCCACGGTGGCCCGTCCGACGCCCGGGCAGGATTTCCATCTGGAGGCCCACCTGCAGGTGCCGCCCGGCTGGCATATCAACGCCAACCCGGCTTCGGCCCCCGAGCTTATTCCGACCTCGCTCACCCTCAATACCGATCTGCCCCTCGAATTGGTCGGCCTCGACTACCCCCCGGCCGAGCCTTTCTACAGCACCCTCACCCAGGATACCCTGGCCGTGTACCAAAACGACGTGGCGTTGACGGCCCGGGTGCGTCTGGAAGAGGGAGCCCGCCTGGGGCAGCAGAGCCAGGTGCGGCTGCTGGTCCAGTACCAGGCCTGCGACGATAGCCGCTGCCTGCCCCCGGCCGAGTGGAGCGGGGCGGTGGACTTGCAGGTGGGAAATTCCAGCGACCGCTGAACTTCACGGATATTTGAGAATCCCCGTCCCCTCGTGCTCGGCCTTCCAGCGCTTCCAGCGGGTCACCTGCGAGGTAATTTCGGGCAGTTGGCGGTCGGCGTAAAAACCCGCAATACAGGTCAGTCCTTCTTCCCCTATATGATACCATAGACTCTCGGTCTGGTGGTCGTAGAGCACAAAGGTATTGCGGTAGGTCCAGCCGCTGGCCGCCAGCGTCAGGACTTCCCCATCAATTTCGCGGCTGTACACGGCAGCCAAGTCGACCAGCGGTCAGTAGGCCACCGCCACATGGGCCTGGCCGAATTGCTCGTTGGCCACCTCGTGGCGGCTCATTGGGCCAATGGGGTAGGCGCGGATAAGATCGCCCAAGACCACCCCCATAACGCGGAAATTGTCGTCGTCGTGCGGGTACCCGGGCTGACCCGGAGTCAGCATGGTGGGCAACATAATCGGGCGAATAGCGTTGGGCCCCAGACCAAACTGGTACTTGGACGCCTTAAAGCCGTATTGACTGCTGTGGCCCACGTCCCAGCGCTTGCCGGTGCGGTCGACAATAAAGGTCGTACCGTCGTCCTTGACCACGGCGGCGGGTCCGGGCGGGCTCAGGCCGAAATCGGCGCAGCCGCCCAATATCAGCGCGGCCCACAGCGAGGCCAGGATATGGCGGATGGATTTTTTCATCTCACCAGCGGTTGCCAGCCCTGTAGGGGTAGCGCATATACTTGCTCTCGGGGTGTTCGGCATGCCATTTGTCCCAGGTGGTGGGGGTCGATTCCAACAGCGGCAGAAAGAGATCCTTGTGGGGACCGGAAATGGCGGTCAGGCCGCCGGTGTCGGGGAAGGGATACCACAGACTTTCGGTTTCCTTGTCGTAGAGCACGAAGGTGCGGTTGTAGGTCCAACCGCTGGGGGCCAGGGTCAGCGTCTGGCCGTTGAGTTGACGGCTGTACACGGCAGCCAAATCGACCAGCGGTCAGTAGGCCACCGCCGCCTGGGTCTGGCCCAGGGTCTCGTTGACAATTTCGTGGCGCGTCAATTCGCGAATGGGATAGCTGCGCACCTCGCCGGCCAATTCCAGGCCAATCACCCGGTGGCGGGCCCAGTCGGCTGGATAGTCGCGCTGCCCTGGTTCGATCATATCGGGTTGATCGATGGGCCGAATGGCGTTTTTGCCAATACCAAATTCAAAACCGCGGCGGTTCATTTTGTACTTCTCGACCGCATGGCTAATATCGAAGCGCTCGCCCTGGCGGTCGACCAGAAAGACGGGTTTGTTGCGCCGGGCCGGTTGTTCGATGGCCGCCTGGTCGGTGCTTGGGACCGGCGGCGGCAATTGGGCGCAGGCGGCCAATAGGGCCAGCAGGGCGGCAGTACGCAAGACGGACAAAAACATGGCCGGGGCCTTGACTAAAAGGTGGGCGGGAGACAACGGCGGGACTGCTTGGGTAAAGGTAGAATTGCCCGCCGGGCGGGGTCGTGAAAAATTCACTCTCGGCCGCAGAAACCGCCGTTATTCCTCTATCACCGTCGGCACCAAGTCCTGGCCATCCCAAATTTCGCTGTTGGGCCAGAAGCCGGCCCAGCCAAACCAGTAGGCACTGTACGCGGCAATAGGGGTCAGCTGCTGACCGGCCAGCGGCCCATCGATAGCAAACCCCATAATGTTCCAGGTAGAACCAGTCTGGCTGTCGGTAAACAGCGGCGGTCCGTCAGCAGGCACTGAGAGCAGGGCAAAGTCGAGGCGGCGGTCGCCCAAAGCACGCTCGAAGCCCACCGCCATTTGCGCTTCGCCGTCGAAAAGAATGAGAATATCCCGGCCAGCGAAGTGGTGGTTGGCCAGATCGCGCTGGCCCAGCAGATCGTACGGATAGGCCAGGGCCTCCCCCTTACGTGCTAGACCGTAGACCATCTGTTTGGGGTGCAGCCGCCGGTCGATTGGGGTCTCTTGGGGGAAGAAGATATCGGTATTGCGGTCGTATTCGAAGGCCCGATAGGGATTTACCTGATAATTGCGCGAATAGCCCGTATGTTCCGACAAGACCCGGGTATTGGGAAAGAGTCGTTGCCACGATTCCCAGGTCGTCTGGACAATGGGCATCAGGTCGAGATGCTCGCCCGCCCGCTCGCCGAAAATGCACCCCAAAGCCATCTGCGACCAGAAGCTGCGGGTCTGGGTATCGTACATCACTACGTTATTATTGTACAGCGCCCCAGTATTGCCAAAGCTATGGTCGGTCCCTTCAATCAGGGCGCCGGAATTGGTCAGGGGACAGTAGGTGACAATGATGCGCCGTTGGCCTATTTGGTGGGTCGCAATTTCGTGGAAGTTCAAGATATTGATCGGATAGGCGTAGGCCTCCCCCTCTAGATAAACGCCCAGTACCCAGTCGTCGGGGGCCACCAGAGCGGCGGCGGCGCCAATGAAATTGGGGTAGGGCAGGGGCGGGATGGCGTCGAAAGGCAGATCCGGCACAATCGACCGTTCGGGTACGGGCCCGGACAGGGCCGACAGAATGCCGGCGAAATGGCGTTCCAGCTGTTGTTGGACCGGCTCCCCTTTGGCCGCTGTGGGGACCGGCGAGGGTGAGGGGAAAACCTGTTCCGTCGGGCCCACCGGGGCGCGTTCGGCATCGCCGCTGCAGCCGTACCACAGACTGCCGACCAGGCAAATGCCCAGGGCAATGCGCAGCCGGCGGACTAGCGCGGCGAATCGGTCGGTCATGGCGATACTCTCAGGGATAGATTCCGAAAAACGGCGAGTGGGACGACTCTTGCCTTCTCACAAAGATAGTTGTCCGATCCGCGTGCCTCGGTGAAGTTTTCCCCCGAATACAGGGTCTTCTGCCAATCCCGACACCGCCTTGATCAGGCCCATGCGTTGATCCTTGCAGCCCACCCCGAATAGTCGTTGCCCGAAAGGGGTTAGAAACCGCTGGGGCGGGGAAGCTGAAGGCCGGGCGGGCGGCGATTCATTATAGCTCACTGATCTCCCCCCATACCAGACCCGCCCTCGACAGATAGCCCGCACCGACAGCCCCACCGGCAATTGGCCAAGGTGAATACTTCACAGAATTGACGGGCTGAATCTCTATTCTTTATTAAATGAGGTTTTCACTACTGCGGCCCCTGCGGACAGCCCTGCTGCTCCTGGGCGCTCTGGCCAATTCGGTGCCGGCCCAACCCGACCGCGACGACACCGAATTAGCCCAGGTGGCGGCCTGGGTCCGCACCCGGGCCTACGACAAAATTCCCGCCATCGACCGGCCGCGCTTTACCAGCGCCGACCAGGCCGCCTTTTTGCGCGATACCGACCAGGTCGTGGGGGTCTACCGCAATGGCCAGGCCAAGGCCTATCCAGTGCAGTTCCTCAACGGCCGCGAGGTGGTCAACGACTCGTTGGCCGGCGGGCCCATCACCGTTACCTGGTGACCCATTGTCGAGGCGGATATCGTGCATATCCCCCAGATCAGCCGCCGCCAGTTGCGCCACTACAGCGGTGTCCGCGATACCTCGTTCACCTTTGGAGTCACCGGCATCTTGCGCAATAGCGCCCTGGTGCTGTACGACCGCTCGGCCTTTAGTCTGTGGACCCAGGAGGGCATCGCCATCTGGGGACCGCTCAAGGGGGTGCGGCTGCGGCGCCTCGATTCGCTGCGCACCACTTGGGCTCTGTGGCGCCGGCAGTACCCCCGCACCCTAGTGATGCAACCACCAGCAGCGCCCAATTTAGAAAGCCGGGAGCCGGGGAACCGCTGACACAGGTTGAATCCAATAAGTAAAGGATCTCATCAAAGCGTTTGTCTGCTATGCGGTATCCGCACGGAAAGGAGTTTCCCATGCGCAAAGGGCTTGGGATTATAGGGGCAATCTTACTATCGGCCGCAGCACCGGGCCAGGCCGGTTTTTTCGACGATTTCGACATCACCCAACTCACCGACCACCTGCGCTCGGGCGGGCCTCCCAGGGACGGTATACCGGCCATGACCAATCCACTGGCGGTGGACCCCGACCAGGTCGATTACGTGGCCGACGACGATCTGGTATTGGGCGTCTATATCAACGGCGAAGCCAAGGCCTATCCCGAAAACCTGGGTTGGTGGCACGAGATCGTCAACGACCAGGTCGGCGGCCAGTTTATCTCGGTGACGCTGTGCCCCCTCACCGGCACCGGCCAGGTCTTCAACGCCACCGACAGCGACGGCAGCCAGATAGAATTCGGTGTATCCGGGCTGCTGATCAACAGCAATCTGGTAATGTACGACCGGCGCGACAATCAGACCTTGTACCCGCAGATGATCTACACCGGCATCAACGGCGCCTTCGAAGGCGAGCGACTCGAATTGCTGCCTGTGGTGGAGACCACCTGGGCCATGTGGCAGCGCCTCCACCCCGATACCAAAGTGGCCCAGCGGGGGACCGGCCTAGAGCGCTATGACGACCGCTCTGTGGCCACCTACGATTTCGAGCGCTACGTCCGCTACCCGTACCTGAGCACGGACCGCGACACCGGCGAATCATTTGATTACCGCACCACCAACGACTGGCTCATTTTCGCCCCTTCAACGGTCCCCATTTCCGGCCTGGACGATTTTGACCAGCGCTATGCCATCAAGGACCTGGTCCTGGGGGTCTGCTTCGACGATGTCACTAAAGCCTACCCCTTCCGTGCCATGCCCGACCGCGCCGTGCTCAACGACGTGGTCGGCGGTCTGCCACTGGTTGTCCTTTTCGACCGCGCCTCGCAAACGGCTATTCCGTACGTGCGCTGGGCCGACGAACAGGAACTGACCTTTTACCAGGTAGAGCCAGAGGGCGATCTGCCGGTGGAATTCATGGATACCGAGACCGGGTCGCGCTGGAATATGTTGGGCCAGGCCATGTCCGGTCCGCTGGCCGGCGAGCAATTGGAGCCGATGCCGGCCTACAATTCCATGTGGTTCGCCTGGACGGTATACTGGTCCGATACGCTAGTCTGGGGCGGTGAAGGCATCCTCGAAGCCCCGGTCAATACAGCGGTTGAAAAGGGCGAGACGGTGCCGGACGAATTCGTCCTGGGACAGAACTTTCCCAATCCCTTCAACCCCCAGACGCAATTGCAATATATCCTGCCACAGGCCGGACAGGTGCGGTTGACCATCTTCAACGCCGCCGGCCAGACGGTGCGCACCCTGGTACAGGGCCACCAGCAGGCCGGACTCTATTTGCAGCAATGGGACGGCCGCGACCAGACCGGACAGCCCGTTTCCAGCGGCGCCTATATATACCGGCTGGACATGCCCGAAGCCGGCTTCAGTCAGACCCGGACCATGACGTTGGTGCGCTGACGACAAAGGCCCTTTGGCCGCATTGCAAGACAGAGCGCCCGGCCCAGCGGCCGGGCGCTTCTTTGTATTTATACCAATATGAAGCACTGATGGCCGGATATTTAGGGGTATTTTCCCCGGAGAAACAGCCGAAACATCCGGACAACTTGAACGCAATCTGGTATTATCTATCGCCTTGTTTTACGATTTGATTATACCGCCGCGATTCTTTTGTGATGTTCCCCGTTTATACTTTCTAGGTCTACAGCAGCCTTTGCCCTTTCCCAAGGAGGATCCCGATGTCCCAGTCCCTGTTCAGCGATGCCAGCCAGCGCCTGGACGAAGCCCTCAAATACGCCACTATTTCCGAAGACGCCATCGAGCGGCTCAAATTGCCCAAGGCGAGCCTGAAAGTCTCCATCCCCGTGCGTATGGACAACGGCGATCTGCGTATTTTCCCGGGCTACAGAGTACGCTACGATGATACCCGGGGTCCCACCAAAGGCGGCATCCGCTACCACCAGGACGTCTCTATCGACGAAGTCCAGTCGCTGGCCTTCTGGATGACTTTTAAATGCGCCGTGGCCAATCTGCCTTTCGGCGGCGGCAAAGGCGGCATAACGGTCAATCCCAAGGAGCTGTCCCTGTTCGAATTGGAACGGCTCAGTCGGGGCTATATCGACGCGATGGCCGATTTCATTGGTCCCGACGTCGATATTCCAGCCCCAGATGTCTATACCAACCAGATGATCATGGGCTGGATGGTCGACCAGTACAGCATTATCAAGCGGCAGATCACGCCGGCCGTCATTACGGGCAAACCCCTGACCATGGGTGGCAGCCTGGGGCGGGATACGGCGACGGCGCTGGGCGCCTTTTATACTATGGAGGCGACCCTGCCCAAGCTCAATTTGGGCGGCGGCTCGCCCGCCACCACGACCGTAGCGGTGCAGGGTTTCGGCAACGCCGGGGCTATCATCGCGCAACTGCTCTTCGACGCCGGCTACCGGGTCGTGGCGGTCAGCGATTCCAGGGGCGGCATCTATAGGCGCGAAGGGCTCGATATTCCCAGTGTCCGCCATTTCAAGGATTCGACCCGCACCCTCAAGGCGGTCTATTGCCAGGACAGCGTCTGCAATATCGTCGAGCACGAGACCATCACCAACGAGGAATTGCTCGCCCTCGACGTCGATATCCTTGCCCCGGCGGCGCTGGAGAACCAGATTACCCAGGCCAATGCCCCCGATATCAAAGCCAAGGCGGTATACGAGTTGGCCAACGGCCCCATCACCCCGGCCGCCGACGAAATTCTGCGCCAACGCGACGTGGCGGTCTTCCCCGATATCCTGGTCAACGCCGGTGGCGTCACGGTGAGTTATTTTGAATGGGTGCAAAACCGTCAGGGGCTGTACTGGACCCTGGAGGAAGTCAACCAGCGCCTCAAGCAAAAGATGGTCGTCGAGACCGAACAGATCTGGACCCTGTCCCAAGAGCGGGGTATTACACCGCGCACGGCAGCTTATGTCCATGCTTTAAACCGCATCGGCGACGCCGTCCAGGCCAAAGGCACCAAGGACTATTTCACCGGTCAGGAGTAATCGACTATGTCCATAAGACAAGCTCTGCTAATCCTGGCTCTAGGCTTGGGCCTACCCCTGCAGGTGGAAGGCGGCGCCTGGAGCCAGCCCCAAGGGAGCTACTACGCCAAATTATCGGCGCTCCTCTACAGCGCCGACGAAGCCTTTGACGGGTCGGGCGAGAAAGGGCCGGTCAACGAGCTGGGCGAAACCTTCGACTCGCGGCAACTCTTTCTCTACGGCGAGTACGGGGCGGCCAAACGGCTTACGTTGACGGGCCAGTTGGGTCTGGGGGATTTGACAGCAGAAAACCGCGAAAAGCAGATCTCGACCACCGGCTTGGGCGATTTGGAAGTAGGCGCTAAGTACCAGCTGACCGATGGGCCGGTGGTGCTGGCCCCACTGGTAAATCTCAAGCTGCCGACCGGATACGATCAAGGCGCCGACCTGTCCCTGGGGACCGGCTCGGCCGATCTGGAATTCAGACTCTTGGGCGCCGGATCGCTGCACCCCTGGCCGGTCTATGTCGGTGTCGAGGGCGGTCTGCGCCTGCGCGGCGGAGCTTTTTCCAACCAGGTTCCCTATCTATTTGAAGTGGGCGCCAATCCCCATGCCAGGCTCTTTACCAAATTTTACCTCTCAGGCACCAATACCCTCGGCAGCGACGAGGCCGATATGGGCGCCATGGACTCCATGTCGACGCAGGTCTCCGAGGGCGATTTCACCAAACTGGGACTCAACGCCGCTCTGCACATACAGGGGGGCCTGTGGGTCGATTTATTATTCGAAACAATTTTCAGCGGCGAAAACGTGGGAGCCGGCTCCACCATAGGTTTAGGGCTCTCTTACAAAAAATAAAATCAGCTTAATACCAGGTGCGGAGGAATTGCATGGCTCAGTTGTGGAAAAAATACACCCACTGGCTGCACAGCCGTTGGCCGGCCGGAGTGGTGGAAAAATTGCCCGAGGTCGACGAAAACGGCCTGAGCAATATACCGGGTCTCTATATCGTCGGCGATTTAACCGGCATCCCGCTGCTCAAATTCTCCTCCGATTCAGGGGCTCGGGCGATACAGCATATAGTGGCCGACGGCCAGTTCCAGGCCGGCCAGGGCGACGACGATACCCTCGACGTGGCCATTATTGGCGCCGGCGTCTCAGGGATGGCCGCAGCGCTGGAGGCCCGCAAAGCCGGCTTGCGCTTTGCCGTACTAGAAGCCACCCAAGCCTTTTCCACCGTGGTTAATTTCCCCAAAGGCAAACCCATTTTCACCTACCCCACCGAGATGGTGCCGGCCGGCGATTTGCAATTCACCGCCTCGGTCAAAGAGCCCCTGGTGGCCGAAATGAAGGCGCAGACCCTGGAACAGGGCATTACTCCACGCATGGTCCGGGTCGAACAGGTGGTGCGCCGGGGCGAGGTATTCGACCTTATCATTCCCGGCCAGGATACTATAGTCGCCCGGCGCGTGGTGGTGGGCATTGGCCGTTCGGGCAATTTTCGCAAGCTGGGCGTGGAGGGCCAAGATCTGGACAAAGTCTCCAACCGGCTGCACGACCCCATGGACTACGGCGATAAAGACGTCCTGGTCGTGGGCGGCGGCGACAGCGCCTTGGAGACGGCGATTGCCGTGGCCCAGTGCGGGGCCCGGGTGACCCTATCGTACCGCAAGCCCGAATTCGCCCGCCCCAAGCCCGACAATATCGAAAAAATAGAAATGCTCAGTGCCGACCCAGAGGCCGCGGTGGCGGTGGAATTGCCCAGTTCTGAGCGCGTCACTACTTCGGCCGGCGCCTTTTTAGAAGGAGGCCGGCGGCCCGGCTCTATCCGCCTGATGATGGCCAGCCAGCTAAAGCGCGTCGAGGAGGAGTCGGTGGTCGTCGAAGACGCCGACGGCGCCGCAGAGACCTTGCCCAACGACGCCGTCTTTTCCATGATTGGCCGCGAGCCCCCGCTCGATTTCTTCCGCCGCTCCGGCGTCCATATCCGCGGTGAATTCCGCCGTGCTTCGTGGATCTCCATGGGCCTTATTATGCTGGCGTGCCTGTTCATTTACCACTGGAAGACCGACGCCGGGATTCCGGTGAAACACTGGTTCCAAGAAGCCGGCCTGTTTCCCTTTAATATTCAGCAACCGACCACTTCGACCAATCTAATCGATACACTGCTGGTCTCTATGGGCCAACCCAGTTTCTACTATTCGCTGGTCTACTGTCTGTGCGTAGTCGGTTTTGGCATCCGCCGCATGCAGCGCCGCCGCACCCCCTATGTCAAAGTACAGACCATCACTTTGATGTTGGTGCAGACTATCCCGCTATTTCTGCTGCCCTATATTTTCCTGCCCTGGGCCGGCCACAACGGCTGGTTCGCCCCCGGCGCCCTGCTGACCCCGGTGGCCGACGCCCTATTCCCCATCTCGGAATGGGCCGAACACGGCCGCGAGTACTGGCGCACCCTGGGCCTGGTGCTGGCCTGGCCGCTGTTTTTCTGGAACGTCTTCACCGACCAACCGCTGTGGACCTGGCTGGCCATTAGCGCGGTGCAGACCTTTGTCCTGATACCCCTTATCATCTGGCGTTGGGGCAAGGGGGCCTACTGCGGCTGGATCTGTTCCTGCGGCGCCCTGGCCGAAACCATGGGCGACGCGCACCGCCACAAAATGCCACACGGCCCATTTTGGAATCGCCTCAATATGGTGGGGCAGGTGGTACTATTTCTGGCCACGGCAATTCTGTTATTGCGCCTTATCGGTTGGGTCCTGCCCTATGAGCATTGGGTCAACGACCTGTATCGGGGCCTCTTCCTGGGCAAAGCCGCTTCCGGAGATCGCTTACCCTTCCCCTTCTCTTTCCTCAACTACGTCTGGGCCGTCGACCTGCTCCTGGCCGGTATTGTCGGAGTCGGCTTCTACTGGCATTTCAGCGGCCGGGTATGGTGCCGCTTTGCCTGCCCTCTGGCCGCCCTCATGCATATCTACGCCCGCTTTTCGCGCTTCCGCATACTAGCCGACAAGAAAAAATGTATCTCCTGCAATGCCTGCACTTCCGTTTGCCACCAGGGCATCGATATCATGAATTTCGCCAATAAAGGCTTGCCCATGGCCGACCCCCAATGCGTGCGCTGCTCGGCCTGTGTCGAAACGTGCCCGACCGGCGTCCTGCAATTTGGCCAGGTCGACAACGGCAGCGGCGATTTGCTCAGCATTGATGCACTGGCTGCCTCGCCGGTGCTTATGCGCGAAAGCAAGAGAGAGGCTTGAGAAGCCTAGTTAAACCCCCCAGCGGCCCTGGCGCGGCGGGAATTTTAGAGACGCTTCTCAGGACTTTGGCGCTATGACCCGAGCCCGCCTTTACCTGTGGATTTCCGTGCTCATCTTTGCCGCCGCTGCCGCGGTGGTGGCCCGCCTGGTAGAAGTAGGCCAGGGACATCTTATAGACGGACGCAATCCCATCTCATTTTGCAACCTGCTGTTCGCCGGCAATCTGGTAGCGGCGCTGTGCCTGTTGGCCATCTACCACCGTGAGTGCCGGCCCGCCGAGTTGAAAAAGTTGTCGCCTCGGCAATGGCTGGTGCAATTGGGCCTGGCCATCACCTCCGGCGCCTTGGCCCCAGCGCTGATGTTCACCGCCATTGCCCGCACCTCGGTCACCAATATCGCCCTGATCGAGACCGTGGAAATTCCTCTCGGTCTGTTATTCGCCTGGTTGCTCTACCGCGAAAAATCAACCTGGGGCGCAGTACTGGGGGCCTGTTGCGCCCTGCTGGGAGTGGTTGCCACGCTCGGCCTGCAAATGGATGCCGCCCCCCAGAGCATGGTGGCGGCGGGCATGCAAGGCGGGCCGGGGTCGGGCGAACTCTACGCCGTTATCGCCACCTTAATTACCGTTTTCGGCAGCGAGATCGGCCGCAAACAGCTGCAGACCATACCTCTGGGTATTTTCAGCGTTTTTCGCAACCTGGTCGGCGCCTTGTCCTTTCTTGGGCTGGGTCTGTATCTGTTTGGCCTGGATCACTTCGCCGATATCTTTTCGCCCGTGCTGTGGGTCTGGATGCTGTTCTACGGCGGCGTCATCGTCGCCTGCGGCCAAATCACCTGGTTTGCCGGTATCAAACGCGTCCGCCCCGCCGATATCGCTACGGCCTCGGCTTTTTCGCCTATTGCCGGTGTGCTTTTCGCGATGCTCTTATTGGACGAAGTACCGATGAGTGCCCAGCTCATCGGGGGCGCAATTATTGCCGTCGGTATCGCCATTGGTCTGTGGAGCGAAATGCGCGCCGGACAGCCGACGCGGCCGCCCAAACCCAGTGACAAGGCCAAGGCCTTCACCGGCGTCTAAAGGCCTATACCCAATAGTTGACGCAGCAGACAGAGCGCTATTAATTGATGGCTAATTGAATGCCGTCCATCCGTGTTCATAACCAATGTAAAGCACTGATGTCTTACTGTTTCGTGTGTCGCTCTGGAGATCAGCGCAAACATCCGGACATCTTAAAATCAATCTGGTATTATCCACAGGAGAATTACCCATGGCTTCGGTGAAGATCACCTATATCGGACACGCTTCCTTCCTCTTCGAATCGGACAAAGGCACGGCCGTCTATTTCGACGCCTGGCTCGACAACAACCCCACCGCCAAAATGAAACTGGCCGATGTCAAAAAGGCCGATGTAGTCATCGCCTCCCACGGCCACAACGACCACATTGGCGATTCCTACGCCATATGCAAGCAGACCCGGGCCAAATTCGTCGGCAATTACGAGCTCTGTCTGGTAGCCGAGGCGCACGGCTTGAAAATGGGCAGCCGCGCCCTGTCGATGAACCCGGGCGGCACGGTCAAGGTCAAAGACGTCCATATCACCATGACCCAGGCGATCCACTCGCAATCGCTGTCGCCCAACGTGTCCGGGCCGCTACCGGCGGGACAGCACTTCCACGCCGATAGTGCCGTCAGCGGTTTTGCCCTGGCCTTTGCCAACGGTATTACCATCTACGATTCGTCGGATACCTGCCTGTTCAGCGATATGCAGTTGATCGGTCAAATGTACGGACCGCAGATCGCCATTTTGCCGGTGGGCGGCCAGTATACCATGGATATCCGTCAGGCGGCGCGGGCGGCCAGCTTCGTGCGGCCCGATATTGTCATCCCCTGCCACTACGGCGAGACCATGGGGCAACCCGCCGATATCGAGGCTTTGAGTCAGGCGGTGGAATTTCTCTCGCCCAATACCAAAGTGGTGGAGATGCAGGCGGGCAACTCGCTGACCTATACGGCCAGCAGTTATAAGGTAAGTAAGCGCTAGTAGACGGAGAGCTTGCCGGATGGCGGGGTATGTGGGGTGTGCCGTCGCTCATTCTCGCGCTACGCGCTCCGAGGCCATTCCGACCCGCCCACCCCTTCGGGGCGGGCACCCGGGTCGGATGGAATCCGCGACGGCACACCCCACATACCCCTCTGGTAAAGCCACCCAAAATGACGTTCTAATTACGCCGGAGGCCACCGTGCAAGAGCGTGCCCGCCTGGTCATTATTGGTGCCGGTATCGTCGGCTGCAGCGCCGCCTACCACCTGACTCGGCTGGGCTGGCGCGATATTGTGGTGCTGGACCAGGGGCCGCTCTTTGAAACTGGCGGCTCCACCTCGCACGCCCCCGGCGGCGTGTTTCAGACCAACTTCTCGCCCATGATGACCCGCTTCGCCCAGTATACGGTCGAGTTGTACAGCGGCCTGGAGCTGGACGGGCAATCCTGCTTTTACGGCGTCGGCGGTATGGAAGTGGCGGCCACGCCGCAGCGCTGGGAAGATCTCAAGCGCAAAGCCGGGGTGGCCAAGTCGTGGGGCCTGGAGGCGGCGCTGCTGTCTCCGCAGGAAGCGCAGGATCTCAACCCGCTGCTCAATCCCGATACTATCGAAGGCGCCTACTACGTGCCCACCGATGGCATTGCCCGGCCCGTCCAGGCGGCTCAGCTCATGGCCGAGGAAGCCCGGGCCAAGGGCGCTGTCTTCCACGGTCGTACGACGGTGGAAGATATCGAAATTTCCCAGGGCCAGGTGCGCGCTGTGGTCACCGACCAGGGCCGCATTGAAACCGAGCAAGTGCTGCTGTGCGTCGGCATCTGGGGGCCCCGCATCGGCCGCTTGGCCGGGGTCGCGGTGCCGCTGGTGCCGGTGCAGCATCTATACACCCGCAGCGCGCCCGTGCCAGCCCTGGCGGGGGAAACACGCCAGGTGGTGCACCCCGTTCTGCGCCACCAGGACAGCTCCATGTACTTCCGCCAGCACGCCGATTGCTACGGTATTGGCTCGTACCGGCACGAGCCGCTGGTGGTGGAGCCCCAATCGCTGCCCAGCTATCGGCCCGGCGCCGGCCAACCGGCCATTATGCCCTTCACGCCTGAGCATTTTGCCGAAGCCCACGCCGCCGCCGTCCAATTAATGCCCGCTCTGGACGGCATCGACTTGTCCTACAAAATAAACGGCCTGTTCTCCTTTACCCCCGACGGCATGCCGCTTATGGGACCGGCCCCGGAAGTGGCGGGCTTCTGGCTGGCCGAAGCCGTCTGGATCACCCACGCCGGTGGAGTCGGCAAGACCATCGCCGAATGGATGGTTGAGGGCGTGCCGTCCATGGACCTGCGCGAGGCCGATATCAACCGCTTTGCGCCCCATGCCCGCACCACCGAATACGCCCGGGTGCGCGGGGCCCAGCAATACCGCGAAGTCTACGATATCATCCATCCGCGCCAACCGCTGCAACAACCGCGCCCCTTGCGGCTGAGTCCGTTTCATCCGCGCCTAGAGGCCCTCGACGCCGTCTTTTTCGAAAGCGCCGGCTGGGAGCGGCCGCAGTGGTTCGGCAGCAATGAAGCACTGCCAGAAATAGGGGAAGTACCTGTCCGCCAGGGCTGGGCCGCACGCTTCTGGTCGCCCGTCCAGGGGGCCGAGCATCTGGCCACCCGGCGCCGCGGCGCCCTATGCGATTTGTCGCCGCTGACCAAAATCGAAGTCGCCGGGTCCGGGGCATTGGCCTTTTTGCAGCGGCTGGCCGCCAACCAGATCGACCGGCCGGTGGGGCGGGTAGTATACACGCCGCTGTTGGATCAGCAGGGCGGCATCCGCGCCGATCTAACCATTGTGCGGCTGGAGGAGGACCGCTTCTGGGTCCTGACCGGCGGAGTTACGGGGCCACGCGATATGGCCTGGCTAAAGACCTGGGCACCGACCGACGGCTCGGTGCAGATACGCGATATTTCGGCGCAGTACTGCTGCGCGGGCTTGTGGGGCCCCCAGGCTCGGCAGGTGCTGCAAGAGGTATGCGAGGCCGATCTGGCCGGTGCGGATTTCCCCTACTTTGGGGCTCGTCGTATCGAAGTAGACTCGGTACCGGTACTGGCTTTGCGGCTGTCGTACATCGGCGAGGCGGGCTGGGAACTGTACGCTCCGGCCGAATACGGCCTGGCCTTGTGGGATGCGCTGTGGGATGCGGGACGAGTCTATAGTATAATTGCCCTGGGCAGCGGGGCCTTCGACTCGTTGCGGCTGGAGAAGGGCTATCGCCTGTGGGGGACCGATATCCACGGCGATTACAACCCCTTGGAAGCGGGGCTGGAGCGGACCGTGCGGCTGGACAAGGACGACTTTGTCGGTCGCCAGGCTTTGCTCGGCGCCAAAGAAGCGGGTATTAAAAAGCGCCTGTGCTGCATGACGCTGGACCGGCCCGACGCCGTATTGCTGGGCAAAGAGCCCATCCTCGGCGGCGACGAGACATTGGGCTACGTCACCAGCGCCGATTGCGGCTACTCGGTGGGGCGGTTTATCGCCTATGGCTATTTGCCCCTGGCTTGGGCTGCCCCTGGGACCAAGATCGAGATCGAGTATTTCGGCGAACGCTACAAAGCCACTGTTGCTGCCGAACCGCTTTTCGATCCGCCTGGAAAACGCCTGAAATCGTAGGGAAAACCGGACTTTCTCCATCAATACGCGCCAACGACGACCTAGCGCCCAAGCAAAAGAGCCCGGCAGATCTGATCGATCTGCCGGGCTCTTTTGCATCTTCCAGAAACAGGATTCACTTCAGCATCATAAGCCGCCGCGTCTGCACTCTATTAGCCGTTTCCAACCGGTACAGATACACCCCCGAAGACAGCAGCTGTCCCCCTGCATCGCGGCCGTCCCAACTCAGTCGGTGGGCTCCGGCCGGGTGCCAGCCCTGGGCCAGCCGCAGCACTTCCTGGCCCAGCGGATTGTAAATGCGCAGGTCTATGGAACCGGCCTGGGCCAGGGTAAAGCCAATCGCGGTTTCGCTGTTGAAAGGATTGGGGTAATTCTGCTCCAGCGCCATACCCTGCGGCAGCGCGTCCTGGTATTGCTCCACGTCAGTGGGTGATTTGGGCTCTGGAGGCAGGGCGGCGACCAGGCGGATATCGTCGAGGTGAAATGCACCCTGCAAATTGCCGAAAAAGCGCATCGAGGCAATCGGCTCGTCACGATGGGCAAAATCCCGCAACGGCACCACCACTGTCTGCCAGCTGGGATCGGCCAGATCAAAATGACCGATCAGGGGCACAGTGGTGCGGTTATCGCCGTTGAGCAAAACGGAGAAGGCGGCCTGCTTGCCATTGGCCACCACCTGACCGGGATGGAAGGCCAAATGCAGGGCGGCGTAGCCCACCGGGTCAACCGGCTCGTCGGCCAGGTATTCAAAAATAAAATTATCCGCTTCCACAGCCAGGGCGGCATCCCCCTGGTAGACCTGCTGGGTCGAACCTTCGGTCAAATGGACGCTAAAAAGATTGTCGGCGCGCCACTCGGGCGCCAGCGCGTCGGCAAAAATGGCCCGGTCGCTCTCGGGTAATACCGTGACAGGGATCAGCAGCTGGCCACTATAGGTCTGTTCAACGCCGCGCTGCTGCAAATGAATGGGTATTTCCACACGGCCGTGAGATACGGCTACCGGCACCTCGACCTGCAATTGGTAGGTGCCGTCACCCTGGCTTTCCAGGGGCCAGTTCGTCGGCCCGCCCAACAGACTTAAATCGGCCTCCAGGTGCGGCTCGTGGCCCCCCTCTACGGTGCTGGCCAATTCGACCAGCGCATCAATGACCAAAGACTGGCCGGCAACCACCGAATCGGGCAGGGCGCGCTGCCAGGCGGCGGTAATGGGAAAGGGCCGGCCGGCCACCAGGCGGATATCGTCCAGGTAAAAGACGCCGCGCAAATTGCCGAATAGACGGATAGAGCGGATGGGTTCCTGCTGCCAGGCCAGAGCAGTGAGCGGGATGTCCACGACTTGCCAAGCGTTCTGTTCCAGGTCGATCCCCACCCCTTCCAGATTGCCCGCAATCAGCTTTACCACCGTACGAAAGTCTTCATTTATAAGTACCGACACCGCTGGGCGGCGGCCGGGGGCGGCTTCGCCGGGATGGAAGGCAAAGCGCAGGCTGCTGTAGCCCTCGGGGGCGATCGGTTGCTCGGGTACGTATTCGACGATAAAGCTATTGGCCGCCACGGCCAGGGCCTGGTCGCCAACATAGGACCCCACCTGGGAACTGGGGTTCAGTTCCGCATTATAGAGGTTGGCCGGGCCCCAGCCAGCCCCCCAATCATCGGCAAAAATAATTTCGTGCTGTGGCGGCAGGGCGACGATATGGCCGCGCAGCCAGGCCGTCTGGCCGATCCCTTCCTCTGTATAGGACACTGCTACGGTAACAGAGTGGAAACCCGGCGCCGAGGGGGCCAGGGTAAACTGGCTCTGCAAGAGGTAAGAGCCGTCGCCCTGGACCGCCAACGGCCAATCGGCGGGGCCGCCTAAAGCACTCAAGTCGGCGTTGACTCGGTCAATCTGCACACCGGAATTCCGTTGCACAAATTCGACGCCGGCCGCCAATTCCACAGTCTGCCCGATAACCAGGGAATCGGGCAGGGCACCGTCCCAGACAGGGGTCACCGGGCCCGGCAAAAAATAAAGTTCGTGCATAGAGACCGTATTATTGGTCAGGTCAATGATAACCCGGTCGACATCCCGGCGCGGGTAGCGGGCATAACGCCCGGCGCGGTCCTCGCCCTGGCCGTAGCCCCGGGTCCAATCGCCGCCCGGATCGTGGGCATAGTAATAGTCGTCGTCGTAGCCCAGCAATACGATGAGGTGACCCGACTGGGTAAATTCGCCGTGCACCGGCACCGGCAGACCCCGGTCGAGTTGAGCCAGGACTTGGGAGATATGGCCAATATCGGTGGCTCGGTCGCGGATAGTCAGGCCGTGGCGCTGGGCCTCAAGATTGAAAATCTCCTCCCACCCTTTGACCGTTTGGGCTTTGTCCGTGCCCCATTCAAAAGCCAGCTGATCGGGGTTGCGGATGGGCGCGCCAAAGTGGGTGAGGGCAATGGTGATGGTGCTTATTTGGCACGAGCCCGAGGGGTTGAATTCGTTATTGTACTGATAGAAATAGGGCACCTCGCGCACCGCCTGGGCTTGGGTCGCAATGGGCGCCAGGACAAAACCCAGAAAAGCCAGGGCGAGATAGCCGTGAAATGGGCGGGAGATTTTGTTCGACATATCGGTTTGGTCTTTACGTTAAGTTATTCATTAGGGGCGATCTAGTAGTTTACTATAGAAAAATACTAAACTAAAAAGTCGGGTATAAATCAATTATGAAGCGAGAAGACTACTTTCGCTGGGCCGAGCGCGCTGCGCGGTGGGGCGCAGACTATCTGGCCACACTCGCCGAGCGCCCGGTACGGGCGCAGACTGCGCCGGGTGAGATCGCCGCGATGCTGCCGGCAGCGCCACCGGAAGAGCCAGTGGACATGGAGACCATCTTCGCCGACTTCGAGCGCATCGTCCCAAAGGGCATAACGCACTGGCAACATCCGCGCTTTTTTGCCTACTTCAGCGCCAACGCCGCACCGGTTTCGATGATTGCCGAAAACTTGACGGCGGTCATGGCGGCCCAGTGCATGCTTTGGCAGACCTCCCCCGCAGCCACCGAGATGGAAACCCGGATGGTCGACTGGATGCGCCAAGCTCTCGGGCTGCCACAGGGGTTCCAAGGGGTTATCCAAGAGTCGGGCACCTCGGCCAATGTCTGCGCCGTACTGACCATGCGCGAGCGCGCCCTCGGCTGGCGCGGGATCGACTCGGGGATAGCGGGGGAGAAACCGCTCCGAGTCTACGCCTCGCCGGAGACCCACTCGTCAATAGACAAAGCGGTCCGCATCGCCGGTATCGGCCAACAGCATCTGGTCAAAGTCCCGACCGATAGTTCCTGGGCCCTCGATGCAGAGGCGCTGCGCCGGGCCATCGCTACGGATATAGCGGCGGGTTTCCTCCCGGCCGGGATCGTCCTTTGTGTCGGAGGCACGTCGATTGGCGCCTCCGACCGTGTGCACCAGACCATCGCAGTGGCCCGCGAGTACAACCTCTACGTTCATATCGACGCCGCCTGGGCGGGCTCGGCGATGATCTGCCCTGAACTACGGGGGCTATGGGAGGGGGTCGAGGGGGCCGACAGCATCGTCTTCAATCCCCACAAGTGGCTCGGGGCCCAGTTCGACTGCTCGATCCAGTTTCTTGCCGACCCGGAACCACAGGTTCGCACTCTCGGCATCCGCCCGGATTACCTCCAGACTCTGGGCCAAAGTGAGATCACCAATTACAGCGAATGGACGATCCCCCTGGGGCGTCGGTTCCGAGCCCTCAAGCTCTGGTTTCTGCTCCGGGCCCACGGTCTCGAAGATCTCCGCCAGCGCATCCGCAACCACATCGCCTGGGCCCAGGAAGCCGCCGCCGCGATCGCTTTGCTGGACGACTTTCGCCTGACGACGGACTGCCATCTGTCGCTCTTCACGTTCCAATACGCACCCGATGGCGAGGATGCCAACGAGGCCACCGAGCGCCTACTCCAGGCGATCAACGATGACGGCCGGATCTACCTGACCCAGACCATCCACCAGGGACAGTTTGTCATCCGCTTCCAGGTCGGGCAGTTCGACTGTCGCAGGGAGGATGTACTGCTGGCGGTCGATGTGCTGCGCCAGCTAGCGCACGCCAGCAAGACCTGACGTCGGCCCTGAGGCCCCCCAGGCGGCAAAGGGAGCTCATGAGCGGTTCAGGCGCGGTCATCGCCTAACGGGCCGGACATCTTGAGGCAGACCGAGTATACGGCCACTCGGACTGTCCAGGCTCTATACCCGTTCCCCGACAAAAGGCATAATTGCGCTTGACTCTTGGTCAAAAGAACGTACAATCTAAAAATAGAACTGACCGGTCAGTTCTATTTTGCCCACTCTGAATTCATCAAGGACCAACCACCATCCAAGCTCAAGCGCCTACCTGCCTCGAACCCAGAACTCCCAAACAACAACAACGCCTCAACCGCATTCTCGACGCGGCGCGCAGCGCTTTTGCCGAGCGCCCTTTTGCCGCCGTCCTAATGGAGGACGTGGCCCGCCGGGCCGGGGCCGGCAAAGGCACGCTCTACCGCTACTTCCCCGACAAAGAAAGCCTTTACTTCGCGGTGATCTTTGCCGGTATCGAAGAACTCAAGGGGCAGATCCGCGCCCCCCTGGCCGCCGACGATGCCCTGGAGGACAAAATCCGTTCCCTGGTGGCGACCCTGGTGGCCTTTTTCCGCCGCAACCGACTCTTTTTCCGCCTGATGAACCAGGAAGACCACAATATTGGCGGCGAAGGCCAACCGCACCGCAAGCGCTGGTTCGCCGAGCGCACCGGTCTGGTCGACGCCATCGTCGAATTGCTCGAATACGGACGCCAGAGCGGGGTCTTGCAGGTGGTCCATCCGCGCCTTGAAGCGCAGATCCTGCTGGGCATGGTGCGCTCGGTGCTGCGCGCCGACCAGCCGGATCTAAGCGCCGTGGAAATGTCCGACGAAATCACCCGCATTTATCTGTGCGGCATGCGCACAGGAAGGGAAGGATTCATTTGAACAGCGACAAAAAGGACGACAGCGAGCCGCTTTTCCACGCCAAGGTGCCGCAGCAAGTCCGCCGCGAATTGGCCGAAGTAGTGGCTCCAGAGGAAGAGATCCGCCTGGCCGTAACCACCGATATCAAACTCGACGGCCAATACGGCGAGGCCTGGCTGATGGCCACCGATACCAATCTGGTGGCCTTTAGCCCCGACGGCGGCGGCCCGCCCGATATCGTCTGTCTACCGCTGGCCGACATAGACGCCATGGAAGTCCGCGAAGACCTCGGCACCGCCGCCCTCAAGGTCCGCACCCAAGAGCGCGGCGCCACCATGGCGGTATTTTCCAAAAGCCTGGTTCCAACCCTGTCGGATTTGCCCGGCCAAGTCGAGCGGCTGGTGCAACAGGCCCGCCCGTCCCTGGCCGGCAAAGTGCTCCAGGGCCGTCTGGCCGGGGCCCGGGCCGGGCGCAAGCGCTGCGACCGCTGCGGCCAGGTCATCCCACGGCGCTACGGCGTCTGTCCATCCTGTCTGGAAAAGAGCAAGCTGCTGTTCCGCCTGTTGAGCTATGCCAAACCGCACTGGAAGCTGATTTCTTTCAGCCTGTTGCTGATGGTCGCGGCCACGGGCATAAGTCTGACTCAGCCGCTGCTCAACGGCATCCTCATCGACTATGTGCTCGATGCTTCCCCGCCGGAGGAGGGCACCACCAAGCCCGGTCTGGGATTACTCGAATTCCTCGCCATCGCCGAGGCCAGTCCGCAAACTCAATTGGTCTGGTTGGTGATATTGCTGATCTCGATCTTCGTCTCCGGCAGCATCCTGTCGGCCCTGCGCAGCTATATTATGGCGCGCATCGGCCAGCGCGTCACCTATGGCCTGCGCAACGAGGTCTACACCCACCTGCACGCCTTGTCGCTCAGCTATTACAACCAGAACGAGACCGGCCGTATTATGGCCAGCGTCACCCAGGACGTGGGCCGTTTGCAGGACTTTATCAGCGACGGCCTGCAGGAAGTCATCCGCGATATCCTCACCCTGGTCTTTATCTGCATCATTCTCTTCTCGTACAACCCTAGCCTGGCCGCCCTGGTTTTGCTGCCTACCCCCTTACTGGTATTCGCTACGTTGCGCTTTGGCAAAAAATTGCACGCCATCTATCGGCCCCTGTGGCACCGCTGGGCCGGCTTGAGCGCCTTGCTGGCCGATACTATCCCGGGGGTGCGGGTGGTCAAGGCCTTTGCCCAGAAAAAACGGGAAGTCGGCAAATTCAAGACGCGCAGCCTGGACCTGCTCAAAGGCGAACTCAGGGTCGCCTGGATGCGCAGCCTGTTCAGCCCGACCATGACCTTTATAACCTCTATCGGCACCATCATAATCTGGTGGGTCGGCGGCCACAAGGTCCTCGACGGCGCCCTGACCCTGGGCGCTTTTGTTGCCTTTACACAGTACATGTACCGCTTCTACGGCCCGGTCGAAAGTCTGTGCCGCCTCAACCACCGCTTCCAGCGGGCCGCCACTTCGGCCGAACGCGTCTTTGAAGTGCTGGATACCCACCCCGAAATAGTCGACCAGGACCAGGCCGTCCCCATGCCGCTAATTGAGGGTCGGGTCGAGTTCCGCAATGTCCACTTCGGCTACGAAGAGGACAAGCCGGTCATCGAGGATTTGAGTTTTACCGTTGAGCCGGGCGAAATGATCGGCCTGGCCGGCCACAGCGGCGCCGGCAAAAGCACCCTGATCAACCTCATCGGGCGCTTCTACGACCCCCAGGAAGGGTCTGTCCTCATCGACGGCCTCGATACCCGCGATGTCGAGTTACAATCGCTGCGCGAGCAAATCGGCGTGGTCCTGCAGGATCCCTTCCTGTTCAACGGCACGGTGGCCGAGAACGTGGCCTACGGCCACCCCGAAGCCGACCTTGAAAAGATCGTCGCGGCGGCCAAGGCGGCCAACGCCCACGATTTTATCATGAAAATGCCCGACGGCTACGATACCATGGTGGGCGAGCGCGGCACCCGGGTATCGGGCGGTGAGCGGCAGCGGCTGTCCATTGCCCGGGCCATTCTGCGCGATCCCCGCATCCTCATCCTCGACGAGGCCACCTCCAACGTCGACACCCAGACCGAAGCGCAAATCCAGGAGGCCCTGGAGCGTCTCATCAGAGGACGTACCACCTTTGCCATTGCGCATCGCCTGTCGACCCTGAAAAACGCCCATCGCCTGCTCATTCTCGACGAGGGCAAATTGGCCGAAATGGGCTCCCACGACGAATTGATCGAACTGGACGGCATCTACGCCAATCTGTGCCGCATGCAGACCGAAATGTCCAAACTGAGAGCCTGGTAAATCATGCTAGAACGACATAATCTAACTGATGAAGTCAGTTATATAGAGCCCGACAAAGCGTGTTTTTTCGTCGACGAATTCGAGGATTTAACGCTCGAACTGGCCGGCGAAAAAACCTATACCGGAGTCCGCGTGAAACGGGCTTTTCCGCTGAGCCACGACGACTGTTTCATTGTCGTCCAGGACAGCAAGGGCGATGAGATTGGCTCGCTGGCCCGCCTCGACCAACTCGACCGGACCAGCCGCCAGGTGGTCGCCCAGGAACTTGAGCGGGCCTATTTCACCCCGCGCATCCAACGCATCACCAAGGTCACGGTCCGGTTTCGGGTGCCGCGCTGGGAAGTGGAGACCGACCGGGGGCCCCGCGCCTTTGAGATCTATTCCAGCCGCCGCGATGTCCGCCATTTGGGCGGTGGGCGCGTGCTGGTGCAGGACGCCGACGGCAACCGCTACGAAATCCCCGACTACCGGCAGATGGAGCCAGCAAGCCGGGCCCTGGTCGAGGAAATGGTATAGAGCATTTTCTAGCAGTCCCCGCGCTGGAAGTCGGTTGGGAATTTCCAGCACGGGGACTGCTTTGTCTTGACTGCTTATGATATTATAAGCACTGATGTCCGGATGTTTCGCGCTATCTTCCTCGGAGAAACAGCAAAAATATCCGGACAGCTTGAAATCAATCTACTATTATCTACGTGGTGGGTTTATTTAACGAATGCAAGATTCGGCGAGTCTAAAAGGCGTTCTTATCATTTCCTGGTAAGCCTAGAGCGTGCGAAAAAACAGAGAACAAGGCGGGGGAGCAAGACCAAATGAAAATACGGTTTAGCGGCTATCTAATGGCCCTGGCGCTGGGTTTAGGCGCTTGCGGTGACGACGACGAAGGCGGTGGTCAACGGGGTGGCGGCCAGTGGGGCGGCGGGCCCGCCGGCGGGCCCGCTTCCATTCCGGTCAAGGCCGAGGCCGTGAAACGCGGCGCCATTGCCGCCTATATCCAGACCCATGCCCGACTCGAATCCGAACGTTGGATAGACGTCGTCGCCCGGGTCCAGGGGCTCACGACCAAACTGGCCGTCGAAGAAGGCGACAAGGTACAACAGGGCGACTTGCTGGCCACCCTCGACGAGGAAGAAATGGCCCTCCGGGTGCAACAAGTGGAAGTAGGCCTGGCCCAGGCCCAAAGCGCTTTTGCGCGCTCCGAGGCCCTGTTCCAGCGCAAGCTGGTCAGCGAAGAGGAATACGACCAGGCCCGTCACCAGGTGGAAAATATCAAGGTCGATTTGCGCGAGGCCCGCCTCAACCAGACCTACGCCACCATCCGCTCCCCCATTGACGGGGTGGTGATGATGCGCAATATCGAATTGGGCGATATGGTCCGCGCCAACGACGCCGTGTTTACTGTAGCAGACTTAGATCCTCTTCTGGCGCGCATACACGTCCCGGAAAAACGCATGCTCCACATCCGCCCCGACCAGGAGGCCCGTCTCACCATTGACGCCTTTCCCGAGCGCGTATTCAACGGGCGGATCCGTATGATCAACCCGGGGGTGGACCCCCAAAGCGGCACCGTCAAGGTGACTCTCGAGATTCCGGCCGACGGCCTCCTCAGACCCGGCATGTTCGCCACTGTGCGGCTGATCACCCAGGAGCACCCCGACGCCCTGGTGATTCCCAAAAAGGCCCTGGTCCTGGAGACCGACGAGGACGACGTTTTCGTCCTGGCCGACGGCAAGGCCCGGCGCACCCGGGTCGAATTGGGCTTTGTCGACGGCAACCGGGTCGAGGTGCGCCAGGGCCTTGAGGCCGGCGACCAGGTGATCACCGTGGGCCAGGAGGGCCTCAAGGACGGGGCCGCCGTGCGTATTGCCGGTCAGGATTTGGCCGCCACAGGAGGCGACAAACCCGCCACCCCCAAGGAAGACCCTATGGTGGCCGGTATGAAAGAAATCCTCAGCCAAGAGCAATTCGCCATTTGGAAACAGGCCTTTGACCAGGAAGGCATGCGCGGCGCCATGGCGGTGCTACGGGAAATGGATCTGACCGACGAGCAACGCGACAAAATGAAAGAAATGCGGCAGAAGGCCTTTGGCGGGGGCGGTCGCGGCGGTTGGGGCGGAGGCGGCTGATCCTATGAAACTGATCGACTTTTCCACCGAGCGGCGCGTCACCGTGGCCATGTTAATGGTGGCCATCATCGCCTTCGGCTGGGTGGGCTTCGGACGGCTGGCGGTCAATTTGCTGCCCGATATCACCTATCCTACCCTAACCGTGCGCACCGAATACCCGGGTGTGGCGCCCCAAGAAATTGAACGCCTGGTGGCCGAGCCGGTCGAAGGGCTGGTCGGGGTGGTGAGCAATGTCGTCCGGGTCAGCTCGGTATCGCGCCCCGGTCTGGCCGATGTGGTGGTCGAATTCGCCTGGGGGACGAATATGGATTTCGCTTCCCTCGACGTGCGCGAAAAGCTCGATCTGGCCGAATTGCCGGTAGAAGCCAGCAAACCAATCCTACTGCGCTTTGACCCCTCGCTGGACCCAATCTTGCGCGTCGCCCTCTACGGCGACACCGGTCTGATGGAATTGCGCCGCCTGGCCGAGGAGCGCATCCGCCTCGATCTGGAAAGCCTGGAAGGGGTGGCCGCCGTGCGCGTCGAGGGCGGCCTAGAAGAAGAGATTCACGTCGAAGTAGAGACCGCCCGGCTGGCTGATCTGGGCATCCCCATCAGCCAGGTGACCAGTCGCCTGGGGGCTGAAAATGTCAATCTCACCGGCGGCTTGCTCAAAGACGGCGAGGCCGAGTTTCTGGTGCGCACCCTCAACGAATTCGAGGATATCGACGAGATCGGCGATATTGTCATCGCCCGCACCGGGGGGGCCACCATCAAACTCAACGATATCGGCACGGTGCAACGCAGCTTCAAGGAACGCGATATTGTCACCCGCATCAACGGCCGCGAGGGCGTCGAAATCGCCATTTTCAAGGAGGGCGACGCCAATACCGTACAGGTGAGCCAGGCGGTTCGGCAAAAGCTGGAATCGGTGGGCGACGAATACCGCGACCTGCTGGGCGACAGCGAAATGGAGGTGGTCGTCGACCAGGCCATTTTCATCCAGGAAGCCGTCGACGAGGTACTCAGTACGGCCGTGATCGGCGGCGTCCTGGCGATTGTCGTGTTGTTCCTGTTTCTGCGCAATGTCAAAAGCACGACCATTATTGGCCTATCGATCCCCATTTCGGTGGTGGCCACCTTCTTCTTAATGTTCGCCACCGATGTCAGTCTCAATATCATGTCGCTGGGCGGGCTGGCTCTGGGGGTGGGCATGCTGGTCGACAATTCTATTGTCGTGCTGGAAAATATCCAGCGCCACCGCGAACAGGGCTTGTCCATTCTCGAGGCGGCCCGCCAGGGCAGTAGCCAGGTCAGCAAGGCGGTTATGGCCGCCACCCTGACCACTATCTGCGTTTTTGTCCCTATCGTCTTTGTTGAAGGGGTCGCCGGCCAACTGTTCAAGGACCAGGCTCTCACTGTGACCTATTCGCTGGTGGCCTCGCTGATCGTGGCACTGATGCTGATCCCAATGCTGGCGTCGTTGGGTCTGGGGCGCGCCGACGACAGCGACAAGGGCGGCTGGAGCGTCAGCGCAGCGGCCGGGCTGCTGCGCCTGCTGGGCGCCGTCATCGGCGCCGTCGCGCTAGTTTTAGGGCTGCTGCTAAAACCGGTCTTCTGGGCTTTCGAAGGGGCCTACCAGGCGTCCGCCGACCTCTATCCGCGCATCTTGCGCTGGGCCCTGGGCCACCGGCTGGTAGTACTGGGCGGCTACTTATTATTGGGTATTGTCGTGCTCTACAAGGCCCAGGAGTTGGGCCTGGAGCTGATCCCCGAAATGAGCCAGGGCGAATTATTGGTGGACCTGGAATGGCCGGCCGGCACACCGCTGGAAGCCACGGCGCGCCAGGTCGCCGGCATCGACAATCGGGTCCGCGATCTGGAAGCCCTCGACACAGTCTTTGGCACCGTGGGGGCCAGCGGCGAGACCGGCGGCTACGCCGACGAGAAAAAAGAGCATATGGCCCAACTCTACCTGCGTCTCGATCCGCAGGCCGAGACCTCCGTCATGGACCAGTTGCGCCAATTCTTGGGCGGCGTGCCCGATCTCGATTTCAAATTCTCGCGGCCTTCCTACTTCTCTTTTCGCACGCCGGTGGAAGTGGAGGTTTCGGGCTATAATATGGAAAGCCTGAACCGGGTCGCCGGTCAGGTCAAAGAACGCATGACGGCGATCCCCGGCCTGGTCGACGTCAAGTCCAGCGCCGAGGGCGGCCAGCCCGAGATCCAGGTCATCTTCGACCGCCAGCGGGTAGCCGAATTGGGCACAACCATCCAGGCCATTGGCCAATTGCTGCGCAACGAATTGCAGGGCGAAGTGGCCACTGAATTTCGCCGCCACGACCGCCTCGTCGATATCCGCGTCCGCAGCATTGAGGAAGAACGCCAGGACCTGGAAGACCTGCAGCGCATGATCGTCAGCCCGCCGGCCTATCCGGTAGCGGTGTCCCTGGAGGCCGTGGCCCACGTGCAGGTGGTAGAGGGACCAGCGGAAATCCGCCGCCTCGACCAGGAGCGCGTAGTAGTGGTATCGGCCAATCTGGACGGCCGTGATCTGGGCAGCGTCGCCCGCGATATCGAACAGGCAGTGGGCTCTATTCCCCTGCCGGCCGGTTTCGACATTGCCGTGGGCGGCCAGAACGAAGAGATGGAACGCTCCTTCGACAGCATGAAATTTGCCCTGGGCCTGGCCATTTTCCTGGTCTACCTGGTAATGGCTTCGCAATTTGAATCGCTGACCCATCCACTGGTCATTATGTTCACCATCCCGCTGGGGCTGGTGGGCAGCGCCCTGGCCTTGCTTTTAACCGGCCAGACCATCAGCGTGGTGGTGCTGATCGGCCTTATTATGCTGGCCGGGATTGTCGTCAATAATGCCATTGTCCTGGTCGATTACGTCAACCAATTGCGCCGCAGTGAGGGCCTGGCCAAAGTCGAGGCGGTGGTGCGGGCCGGGACACTGCGTTTTCGGCCTATCCTAATGACTACCTCCACCACCGTGCTGGGCTTATTGCCTATGGCCCTGGGTCTGGGCGAAGGCGCCGAGATCCGCGCCCCTATGGCTATTACTGTAATCGGCGGTCTGCTTTTTTCCACTCTCTTGACCCTGGTGGTAGTACCGGTGGTCTACACCCTGGTCGATCGGGGCAGATGAGCGAGGAAACCCTATGAAATTAGCCGAATATTCTATTGCCCGGCCCGTGACCATGGGCATGCTCACCTTGTCCATGGTGGTGTTGGGGTTTCTGTCCCTGCAGCGTTTGCCGCTGGAACAACTGCCGGCCATCTCCTCCTCCGGCATTACGGTCCAGGCGACCTATCCCTCGGCGGCGCCCGAGGAAATTGAGCAACTGGTCAGCCTGCCGCTGGAACAGACCCTGGCGACGCTGAATAATGTCGAACAGATCAGCGCCAGCTCGTCGCGCAACCGCGCCTCGGTGCGGGTCGATTTCAAATCGGGCACCGATATGGATCTGGCCAACATGGAGGTCCGCGACCGCGTCGACCAGGCCCGGGGTCTGTTGCCCGACGATCTCGACCGCATTTCCATTATGCGCTGGCAAAGCGACTCCATGCCCATCATCTACGTCAGCATGGCCTGGCGCGGCGATGACGACCGGCTGTTTGAAATTGCCGAGAAAGTGGTCGAGCCGCGCCTGTTGCGTTTAGACGGGGTGGCCAACGTCGAAGTGCAGGGCATGGACGAGAAGCAGTTGATCGTCGAATTGGACCAGGAGCGGTTGGAGGCCCACGACGTCTCGCTCAATTACCTGACCGGGCAGATGCGCGGCAATAACATTAATGTCTCGCTGGGTCGGGTCATGGACGGCCAGCAGCGCTACCAGGTGCGGGCCCTGGGCGAATTTCAGGAACTGGAGCAAATCGGCGATCTGCCTCTGGGCGACAGCCGGCTGTCGCTGCAGGATATGGGCCGAGTCAATTACGACTACCCCGAAAAAAAGGACTTCCAGCGGCTCAACGGCGCCGACGCGGTAACCGTGGAAATCTACAAATCGTCCACCGCCAACGTTGTAGAAGTGGCCGCCCTGGCGCGTCAGGTGCTGGCCGAAATTGAACGTGAATACGGCGCCGACCTCGACCTGGAGATCATCCGCGACCGCTCCGACGACGTTATGCGCGAGGTCGACAATTTGTCGACTTCGGCGGTATTGGGGGGTATTCTCGCCGTCGGCATTATTTTTCTTTTTCTGCGCAATATCCGCAGTACCCTAGTTATTGGCATCGCCATCCCAGTATCGGTATTCTGCGTCTTCGTCGGCATGTATGTGGCGCGCACCTTTTTCGGCTCGACGATCACCCTCAATATGGTCTCGCTGATGGGGTTGATGCTGGCGGTGGGCATGTTGGTCGATCCGGCGGTGGTGGCCCTGGAGAGCATTTTCCGCAAGCGCCAGGAAGAGGGCCTGGAAGCCCGCCAGGCGGCCCTCAGTGGCAGCCGCGAAATTGGCATGGCGGTGGTGGCCTCGGCTCTGACCACGATGTGCGTCTTCGTCCCCTTCTTCTTTTTGTCGGCCGGCCGCATGACCACCTGGATGCGCGATGCAGGCCTGACCATCTGCCTGGCCATCCTGGTCTCGATGATCATCTCCCTGACCCTGGTGCCCCTGGCCACCTCGCGGCTCTTTGCCAACCGCTTCGACCGTTTCGATCCCTGGCTCAAAAGTCTGGTGCTGCTGGCCATAGCCGCCACGGCGGGCTGGCAGGTATACAGCGTCGGCTGGAGCGGCACCCTCAACTGGGCGGCGGATTGGACCGGCCGGGTGGGGGCGTCCCTGGCCGGCATCCAGTGGCAAACCGGGGCCACCCTGGCCCTGGCGCTGCTGGCCGCGGGCCTGCTGTTGTGGCGCTTCAAGCGCCACGGTATGCGCCAGTCCTACGTCTCGTTGCTGGGCTGGACCCTGCAACACCGGCTGGTGGGCATGGGCGCCGCCGTGCTGCTGTTGGCCAGCGGCATCTACCTGTTCACCCAGATAGAACAGCAGGGCATGCCCTGGACCGCCACCCGGCAGGTCGATATCACCATTGAAACCGACCGCAGCTACAGCCTGGAGGAGGTGCGGCAAATTTTCGCCGCCGCCGAAGATTCCATCCTCAGCCGCAAAGACCGGCTCGACGTCGAATCGGTATCGACCAATTTCTCACAGCGCGGCGGCCAGTTCACCGCCCGCCTAGTAGACGCCGACGACGGCCGCCTTTCCACCATGGAAGCCAGCCGCGCCATTCAGGGGTACCTGCCCCAAAAAGTCGGCGTCAACTACAAAGTCGGCCGCCAGCGCAGCTGGTCGGGGCCGCAGTTGGGCGTCGAAGTCCAGCTCAAGGGCATCGACCCCGACGTCCTGGCGGTGTTGGCCAACGAAGTGCAGATTATGCTGGCGCAATTGCCCGGCGTCATCGACGTCGATACCTCCCTGGAAGACGGCGAGGAGGAGATCCAGGTGGCCGTCAATCGCGACCAAGCCCAGGAATACGGCCTATCGCCCCGGGAAGTGGCCTCCACTATCGGTACCGCGCTGGGCTCCCGGCGCACCAGCACCTTCAAGGCCGAAGAGCGCGAGATAGATATCGTCCTGCAGTTGGAAGAGGCCGACCGGGTCGATCTGGAACAGCTTAAGAACAACCGCTTTGAAGGCCGTAACGGCAGCCGTATCCAATTGGCCACAGTGGCCGATTTTCGCGTTCAGCCCGGCCCCACCGAACTCAAGCGCGAAGACCGCCAACTGACCTTGACCGTCTTTGCCAATACAAAAGACCGCTCCGGGGCTTTCCGCCTGATGGGGCCCATCCAGGGCATGATGGACGGGATGGCCCTGCCCTCGGGCTATTCCTGGAGTCTGGGCCGAGCCGCCCGCTGGATGCAGCAGGATACCCAGGACAATACCTTCACGCTTATTTTTGCCGTCCTGCTGATCTACCTGATTATGGCCTCGCTGTTTGAATCGCTGATCCACCCCTTCACCATTTTGCTGGCTATTCCATTTTCGCTTATCGGCGTCTCGGTGGGGCTCTACGCCATGGAAATACCCCTGGACGCCAACGGTATGCTGGGGCTGTTGATCTTATTCGGCATTGTGGTCAATAACGGTATTGTCCTAGTCGATCATATCAACCACTACCGGCGCGAGGGCATGGACCGCCACCAAGCCATTTTGCGCGGCGGCCAAAACCGCATGCGGCCGATCATGATGACGGCCTTTACGACGATCCTGAATTTGATGCCCCTAGTGCTGCCCATGATCTACGGCACCTCCGAGGGGTTTGCCCGGCGCTGGGGCCCGGTGGGTCTGGTGGTGGTCTGCGGTCTGGCCTCATCGACTCTGCTAACCCTGATTTTCGCGCCCATGCTGTACTCTCTATTAGACGATCTGGCCCATTGGACCAAACGGGTGGCCCGGGCTGTCTAAAGCTCTCCCCAGGCGGCACGCACAGCGGGTGCTGCTGGCTCTAATAAATCGGCCCAGCCTGGGCCTGAAACCGGATAAAGCGACCATACCAAGCCAAACCGCATTGGTTGGCAACAAGAAAAATCAGTACATCTAATTAGGGGTGTTATGAGGCGATTAATCTGCGCGTTACTGCTAGTGCTAGCTCCGGCTTTAGCCGGGGCCCAAATCCTGACCCTGGAAACCTGCATTGAGCGGGCCTTAGGAGACAATACCGATCTGCGTCTGGCCGCGCAGGGGGTGGAGCGGGCCACCGCTGACGTCAAGACGGCGCGGGCCAACCGCCTGCCCTCGGCCGATGCCACCCTTTTTGGCTATACGCGCTCGCGCACCGGACCGTCGGTGCGCACCCAGGAAAACCCCACCGGCCAAGTCGATCCGGCGACCGGACAGCGCATTTTTCAAGAGGAAGAGACCCTGATCCCGGCCATCAACCGCAATTCCTTCGCCTTCAGCGCCTCGGTAAACCAGACCCTGTGGGACGGCGGCCGGCTCAAAAAGGCGCATCAGGCTGCACACAGCGATCTGCAAGGGGCCGAAAAATCACTGCAGTCGCGCCGGGTGGAAGTCGCCGCCCAGGTCAAGCGACGCTACTACGACCTGCTCAAGGCCAAGGAGCTGGTCGAGGTGCAGCAAGAGGCTCTCAAGCTAAGCGACCAGCAATTGCAGGATGCCCAGACTCGGCTGGAAGTGGGTTCGGGCACGGAAGTGGATGTGCTGCGTCTGGGCGTGGCCCGCGACAATGCTCTGACCCAGTTGATCAACGCCGAACAAAGCGTCACCCTGGGGCGGGCCAATCTCAACCATATTATGGGCAGCCAGGTCCGCGCCCCTATCGACGTGGCGCCGCTGCAGCAGGACTGGAGCCGCTCGGTACCCAATGACTTCGCCACCCTGCTCGAGCGGGCCCTGGGCAGCAGTCCCGAGCTGGAGCGGCTGCGTCTGGCCGTGTGGGCTGCCGATCTGGGCCTGGCCGGCACCCGCGGTGCCTGGCACCCGCGCCTGACCGGCAGCGCCAGCTATAGCCGCAATAACGAGGAAATCGACCGGGTATACGGCGATATTGACCAGAATTACCGTCTCGATCTGCGCGCTACCTTATCGTACAATATTTTCGACGGTGGCATCCGCCGGGCTAATACCGCCCGGGCCCGCACCGGCCTGGAGAACGCCCGCCTGGCCGTCGAGCAGGAGGAACGCAGCATCACCCTGGCCCTGGAGACGGCGCAGTTGGAACTGACGCGCCTGGAAAAGATCTACCAGGTCTCCCAGCGCACGGTGCACCTGGCCCAGGAAGACCTGCGCCTGGCCGAAGAGCGCTACCGCGTCGGCAAGGGCCGCCTGCTGGAGGTCCTCGACGCCCAGGTCGGCTTTATCCAGGGCCGCAGCAATCTGGTACAGACCCGCTACGACCTGGAGATCGCCGAGGCCGAATTGGAGCGCTTGATGGGTTCCTGGTAGGTCGCTGTAAAAACCGCGAAAGATAGAGAAGGGACCGATGCCGCCGGGCGTCGTCCCTATTTTTGTGGGCTCCACGGAAACACATCATCCATACGCAAAAAACTTGAAACGCATCTGTTCGTCGCTCGATAATATAAATGGCCAAAGCGAAACAAAAAGTTCCGATTAACAGTTGCTATGCTGATTTATCCGTAGTAAAATGGGGGTATTAGTTCGGCTATAAGGCGGTGTAAAGAAATAGCTTACCGCAATGAGGGCCCGATTGAAACCCGTCCAATCCATCGGCTGGATAAACTGGCGCGAATAGGTCTTCTCCGACACCCACTATAGCGGGCCCAGTTGCGAAAGTTGATTTTGCCCCGTGTAATGAGAATAGTCCTAAAGAGCGTCTGGCCAAATCGACGTTGCGGTTTGGCCAGACAAAGGCCCTTGAGTATCTTTGCTGCCAGATCCATCCTGCCGTCTTTCTTGGGAAGGTATCCGTGATTTGCCGGTCAAAGGCTCTAACTTGAGGCGGCACGCTTTTGTCAAAAAACTGTCTGAACTATTGCTGAAGGAACAAAGCTCAGAAATTCAAACAAATTGGCAATGCTGTCTCGTCTGCATTTGGCGAGCTTCTTGGGAAAATAATTAATGAATCGCGACCAACTCGAGAGCGTGTTTAAACAGCTGGGCCTGGCCCGGGGCGATACGGTCTTTGCCCACAGCTCGTTGAGCAGTATCGGCCGGGTCGAGGGCGGCGCCGAGGCGGTGGTCGATGCGTTGCTGGGTGTGTTGGGATCCGAGGGTACATTGGCTGTACCGACCTTTACCTTCGACAATGACGGGGTGCTATTCGATCCGCGGGCCGATCCTTCTGGTATGGGACGGATTTCAGAGGCGGTGCGTCTGCGCCCCCAGGCGCTGCGCAGCGTGCATAGGTTCCATTCGGTGGCTGCTATGGGGCGGCACGCGGCGACCATCACCGCCGTCCACGGCCCTTCTGCCTGGGCCGGCGATGGGCCTTTTTGGCAGTTTTATGCTCTCGATGCCCGCATTCTGCTGTTGGGTGTCTCCTACCATACCTGTACTTTTTTCCACCTTATCGAACAGTTGCTGCAGGTGTCCTACCGCCAGTGGGAAATAGACCTAGGTCAGGTGCGGCAAGCCGATGGCCGCAAACAGCCCTGGACAAGCCATATTTTTGCCCAAACGCCGGATTCCCCGGGCAACGATTTCAATAAATTCGGCGCTGTTTTGGAAGAGCGCGGCTTGGTCGGGATAGGGACTGCGGGCAACGCCATAGCGCGGCTTTTCAAGGCCGGCGAGGCGCTGCGGGAGGGCGTCGAGTGCTATCGTCGGGATCCGATGATTTTTGCTCGCAGCGACGGCCAACGCACCCTGTTGCGGGATGGGGTCGAGATCGCCAACGCCCGCTCCGTGGTCGATCCTGAGGGGGTCTTCAGCGGCAGCGGGCCAGCCGGATAGCCGTCTGGAGAAAGCCGTCCGCTCGCCTTTGACACTGCGGGTATGGTTGCATTTAATAAGGTGGTCGATTGAAAGGAAAGAGATTCCCATTGCCGCAAAGAGAACATACCGATCCGGCCGATCCTGGGAGGAAGCCTATTGCCGCTGCGCAATTGCTGGCCGATTTGCGCACCCGGGGGCCGGCCCCGCAACAGGGAGAATTGATCCGCTTTGGCTGCGTCGGCCAGCGCGATGTCTACAATATCACTGCCCCTTTCAGTGTTGCCGGCCAGACCGTTATCGCCGGGCGGGTAGAGGCGCGCCATAGCGAATTGGCGGAGACCGTATTTTTCGTTGCCGGGGCCGACGGGATCTGGCGACCCTGCCCCGGGGCGCCGACGTTTGCCAAATTGCAAGATCCCTGTATCGCTTTTATCGGCGGCGAGTTGGTGCTGGGCGGCGTCGAATTCCCGGTGCAAGTACCCGGCCGCGATGCCCCCGGCTGGCGGATGAGCTTTTATCGGGGCAAAAGCCTGGACAGCCTGCGTCTCTTTTTGCAGGGCCCCGACCATATGAAGGATATCCGCCTGGTCGAGTTGGCCAAAGGTCGGGTCGGGGTCTGTTCCCGGCCGCAGGGTGAGCGCGGTGGCCGCGGCCAAATCGGCTTTGCTGTGGTCGATAGGCTCGACCAACTCACGGGGGCGGCCATCGACGCGGCGCCTTTGCTAACGGGCCAGTTCTTACCCGAGGAATGGGGTGGGGCCAACCAATTGCACCTGCTCGACGATGGCCGTATTGGCGTCCTTGGCCACATCGCCTGGATGCGGGGAGCAGGCCCGACCGAGGAGAAGCACTACTATCCTATGGCCTTTATTCTGGACCCGCAGACCGGGGCCCATTCCGCTCTTAAAATCATTGCCAGTCGCGACGATTTTCCAACGGCCCCGCCAAAAAGACCCGGTCTGCGCGACGTCATTTTCTCCGGTGGCCTGCAGCGCCAATCCGGTGGCGCCTGGTTGTATGCGGGTCTGGGCGATGCCGCCGCCGGTCGGGTGCGCATTGCCGATCCCTTTGGGGAAGACTGAAGTCCGGCCGATAGGCGTGGCGGCCTGGTTTCGTTGGGGCCCTTTCGCATATTTACAAGATTTTCTGAGCAGTTTTCATAACCATAAACCACAGGAAGGATTTATCATGCAACGAATGCTCTTATGCGCTGTATTGGCTTTAACCACCGCCGCTGTCGCCAGGGCTGAGTCGGACGCCGGTATGGTGGTGTATTTTGAGTCTGGCGGCGAGGTCTATTTGCTGCTGGCCGAACACGCGGGCAGTCAGCGCGGCTTTGCCGGCTTTGGCGGCGGTTTCCGGCCCGGTGAGACCCCGGCCGAAACAGCAGCTCACAAAGCCGAAGAGGAATCGCGCGGCTTTTTCAAGCGCGCCGATTTGCTGCCCAAGATCAAAGACCAGGCCCCGGTGATGGACGGCACCTTCGCCTCCTATTTCGCCGAAGTTGATTTTGCCCCGGCGCCCAGCGTGCAGTATCACCCTGTGCCCGATTCCACCGATGCCTACCTCGAGCGCGGCACCTTCGCCTGGATTCCCTATGCGGCGGTCGAAGGCTATCTCCAGGAGGATATAGAACGCGGCAAAAAGTATATGATTGATCCCGCCTTCTTGCCTGCCGGCAGCCAGACGCAGTGGTTTTGGCCGATCTGGCTGGGTAATATGCGGAAGGCAGTGGTGGAGGGGGCCCTGCCCTGGCAAAGGAAATACTAATTTGCAGTACTGAAGGCCCGGCTGTTCAGCGGTATACCCTCGGAGAAACAGCAAAGACATCCGGACAACTTGAACTCAATCTGGTATAATCTGCATGCGCTTTATAAACGCGCAACAATTCGTCGGCGGCATCTAGATAACGATATGCTGATTCTCTTCCGTAATAAAGACGGTCTGTAGGGCCTGATTGCTAAATCTTTTGCGGCAGGAGAGCAGAGATCCCATAAGCCCTTTGCGTCCGGCTGTTTCGCCGGGGAAAATGCCCAGGAAGAACTGTGGATCGCTCTCGCCAAAACCCAGCCTGTAGATTTCCACTATATGGTCTGTGGTATTGGAGAAGGACAGAGCGACCTCTTGCTCTGGAAATACTTTCGATAAATCGTTGTCATCGACAATTATTTCGGGTCTATGATACGGTAAACCGAGATAATCGAGCATGTCGCGACAGTAGGTGGCCCACAAGCTGGCCGAGTTCTCTATTGTTAATTTGCTGCAGGCCAGAGTGGCAACTAGTCGATCCGTCCATGTCCGATAGTGCTTGTATACCTCGACAAACCCGGCAAACTCCTGCAGATTGTTTTTTCTTCCGTAGAGGGTATTCGTTTTCCATTCTACCTGGTGATTCTCCCACCCTTGGCCGCGCTCATCGCAGATTTTGCGCAAGGCGCTGGCGATATTCTCCTGGTAGAAATAGATAAGCGTTGGATTTAAACCGCCTATAATTTCCATCAACCTGTCAATATATTCCTCGATGGCTCCTTCTTCGGCACCCATCAAGATCATTTCGGTGGTATCGCCGTGGAAGGGTTGGCCGTCGAATACGTAAACACAGTCGCGTGTGGTCGCATTGTCGACGAAGTACTGCCAACTCTCCAGACTCTTCTCTATATACTCTGCTGGTGAGGATGGTGGCAGGATATGGTCCCTCAATCGGGTCGGTTGGGGAATCTCCCCTTCGTGTATATAGCGGTACTTCACCCCATTCCATTGCAGCTGCAACGATAGGAAAGTAGCGGTCGAGGATTTCCCCGAGCCCATAATGCCTTCGACCAAAATCAATCGGGTATCGCGCATTTTCCTCCTGAATCCCTACAGTTCGAATTGGCCGTAGTTTTACGGCGCGTCAAATTCCAAGGTCTGCGTGGTATTGCCGGCTGTTGGCGGCGGGTAGCTCCATTACAACGGCTCTGGATTGCGCTCGTTGAGGATATTTTCCGTCCGATTCCGCACCGAATCGAAAAATTCGGGTAGTTGCGACTGGAATGCCTGGGGACCAATATAGAGCTTGTCGTGGCGCAAGCCGGCAAAAAGAAAACGGGCCGATTCCTCAGCCGAGACTCCTCCCGCCAGTTCCTCTCGCCATTCCGCCCGTTCTTGGTCCGTCACACGCGTCGCATTGGATTTGAAACGTTCTGGGCGGGAGCGATCAACCCGATCAAATTCTGTATCCACCCAACCGGGGCAATAAACGGACATTTTAACCTGGGGCGCTCTTTTGGCCAAATCGTTATAGAGCGACTCGGTGAGGGCGACGACGGCGTGTTTGGATACGCCATACGATCCTCTGCTCTGGGCTACTCCAGCCAGCGACGAGACATTTGCCACGTGGCAGGTCTTGTCCTGGTCTATCATACGGGGGATAAAGGCGCGGGCCCCGTACAGCACGCCGAAGAAATTGACATTCATCACCCAGTTCCAATCGTCCATTGTGCTGCCCAAGACAGACTCGGGCACGGCGACTCCGGCGTTATTTACCAGAAGATCGACGCTGCCAAAGGCGGTAAAGCTTTGCTCGGCCAGATGCCCCACCTCTTCTTCTAGCGAGACATCGGTCTGCACGATCAATGTCTGGGTCCCCATCGCATTTAGCTCGGCTGCGGTTTTGTTGAGCGATTCCATGCCGATGCCCGCCAGTACGATCTTCATCCCTTCTTTGGCGCACTGCAGAGCAATACCCCGGCCCATTCCACGTCCCGCTCCAGTGATAACCGCGACTTTACCGGCAAAATCTTTCAATGCCTGCCTCCTTGCTACTCTTCAGTGTCGATGGGCCCGTTTAAGCCCATCTTCTTATCAACGCTTCGATAGGTGCGGACCCAGTCAACCTGCATATTATTTACACTCTGGTCGCTCAGCTCAGCGTCGCTGGGCAGGGCCTCCGTACCGCGCCAGGCGTGGGCTTCTAGATCAATGATAAGCCGCACCGGGCTGTCCATATACTGGCCCGAGGGATCGACGATCTCCTGAGTCAGATCAAGGGTACGGACCCGTTGGCCGTCGTAGTAAAATTCGAGATGGGTCGGGCTAATCCAGTAGACCCCGTAGCGATGCCAAGTGGTTGAATAATTGACTGCGTCCTTGGCGTGGTGGGCCTGGTTGTTGACATCGCCGTTGCCCCCTCTGCGTTGAAAATGGACGTTGGTCGCCGGGTGGCGAGGGAACCAATCGCCGTCGCCGTAAATCTCCACCACATCTATTTCCGTTTCGTTGTTATCGTCTATCATCCAGAAGTTGGCCGATAGCTGGGTAGCGCCGCCTTTCATCATTATTTCCGTATAGATACCGGGTTGGAGCTTGGCCTTGGATGTGATATAGCTGGTGTAGATAGTGCGGGTAAAGCCGGCATCGCCACTTGGAATCTGCTCGGCTAAAGGGATGCGCGAGGCGAAGATGGTCAATAAGCCCTGAGCAACCGAATAATTATCCGTTGAAAAATAGGTGGCCCCGGGTCCAAACCAATGGTCGGGTTTCCAGTCGTTCCATTTGCCGTAAAATTCGACTTGGCCGGCGGGCGTGTCGCTGGCGTAGTTGAATTGGTCGGACAGGGCCTGGTCAATGACCCAGTCCTTGTCTGGACCTGGCTGGGCGGGAACGGCAAAGGGAGCCCAGTCTTGGGCGCCAGCCGGCGGCGAAAGGGCCAGGACCGCGATTGGCACGAGCCACGAAAACAACGCCTTTGGCATCAACATACAAAATATATCTCGTCTATTCTGGAAAATTATCTGAGATCGGGCCAAGCCGCCCCGGCTATCACAAGCCGCTGTGGGCGGATTAGGCCGTATCCAACCGAGATGTCGTCGAGCAAATATAGGTCAGGAAATCGGGCACCCAATCTTTGGCTACGGAAATGGCCTCCAGTCCGTACTCCAGTATCTATTGCAAGGTATGGATACTCCAACAGAGGCCGTCCATATCGAGATCCCAGCTGGTGATTTTTGTCGCTACGCCCAGGTCTTTTAGCGCCGAACAATACGCCCCTATTACCGCATCGGCAGCGATATCCTGGTCCTTGGCCTCTTCAACCAGGCAATAGAGATCGCCCAGATGCGGACTGATATAGGCATTGGCCCAATCTATTTGGTATCAACGCTCTTGGATCACCTCTGTATGAGCATCCATATTCTCGTTTGGTGAGAGCTGCGGTTTTAGCCCGCTGGTCGTCGTTAGGCCCCGGACCCTCACCCTCTGGCAGGGTTCGTACGGGAAGGGGCGTTGGGCTGCCGGGGTTATTTCTGCGTCGCTATTGGGCTGGCCATTGGGGTCGGTGAAAAGGTACAGGCCTCGGTAGTCCTGGGGGTGGTTCGAGTCGTCTACGACCAGCCCGTCGACGGTTATTTCTAGGGGCATGGAACAGGGATAGCCAAAGTCGTGCATGCCGTCGTTGCTGACGCCAATCATATGCGGCCAGGTGGTATCGCCGCAGGCCGGAATCCAGCGGCAGTTGCGAATGACCAGGTCGCCTTCCCAGGTGCTGCCGTAGTCGGCGCGGAAATTGACCAGGTTGCGGCCGTGCAAGGTCGAGTCCTCCACCCTCAGGTCGCCGCGGCCAATGGCGTTGAGGCCCATATGGCCCAGTTCACAGCGGCGGATCACATAGGTGCCGGAAACGCCCATATGGGTGTCCATCCGCGACAGGGTGCAGTCTTCGAGGAGGATATTTTTGCAGAAATTCGAGCCAATTACGCCCCAGCGCGTCCGGTCGGTGATGTGGTTCATGCGGCAGTTGACCATGCGAAAATTGACCACGTTATTGGCGTTGTAATCGTACGAGCCCATGTTGACCGGTTTACCGGCGGCGCCAAGGGTCGAGTAGACTTTGTGCCCGCTGGCAAAGCAGTTGCGCAGGGTGATATCGGCGCACTGTTGGAGGTTGATGAAGCCGGTATAAGGGTGCCCCACGGCGGTCTCGCCGGCAACGTAATGGGTCAATCCGTCGATTTGGGTATTGGAGCGCGAGACGACGATATTCCGGGCCCAGTAATTGTATCCGACTTCCTGCTCCATGCCATTGGCCAGGGTGGTGAAGACGCCGCCGCGCACAATCAGCGGAGTATCGTCTATGGGGCGCGCCTCAATCCGGGTGATGGTATCGTAGTCCCAGTCGATGGGTGATTCCACCGAGCCGTCCCGGCGCAGCACAAAGCAATCGTGCTGGGGCACGCCGGCATTCTGATTGAGGCCCCGGCGGATATACCGTCTCCTATGGTCGTCTTCCACCAGGACGTGGCAGTCGTGGGCCGGTCGCGCATCTACTTGTTGCTGGTCCCGGGTTAGTCGGTCAATCTGCAGTTTTTCCGGTTGCAGCAGCGAGCGCACCGCGAAAAGGGATGTTTTGTGGTTCTCGACCTGGGTATCGTCGACGGTGAAACGCGACGTACTCCAATCGGTATCGGTGGCGATTATGGCGGTCAGGGCCTGGCCGCCCAGATGGTAGGTGGCATCGGGTTTTGTCCGGACACCCAATCCGTGGGCGTTGGCGTATTCGTGGGCACGGCAGATCGCCGGCATATCGTCGGCGACGCCGTCGCCCTGGGCACCAAAGGTCTCGTAATTGACCCAGTCGCTTTTGCTAGCCATGCTAGTTCCTTTCACCTCCACTATATCCATTCGAAATCGCTAAAAATCAGCGCGCCCTTGGCAAAGGCTTTGCCGTCGGCGGGTAAAATCCACAAGGCGGCCAAATCCTCCCACCCGGCCAGGGTGTCCCCCTCGGCGGTGGCGAATGCTTCGGCGGCCAAGAGCACCTGCTGCCAGTCTCCCTGGCCCGTTAATTCGACGGCGGCCAGATAGTCCTTAGCTTGGTGCGAGACGACTTGGTCGGCGACCTTGGCGGCGATTTGTTGCGCCTGCTCGGCGTATACCTTAAACCCCAGCTGCGCCCCGTTGGGTCCGCGCCAGTCGGGGTCGCCAATTTTGTAGGTCAACAATTTGCGGTAGCGGTTCTGCAGCGCCACGCCCGCCCGGCCGCCGGGGCCCTCTTGCAGCCGCAAGGGCAGCGGTATCGGCGGGTTCGGATCGGTCCCGGGCGATTCGGTGGTCCAGCCGTCCAGGCCCATTTCGCCGCTGTAGATTTGCCGCGACTTTTGCCCGGTCGCTCGGGCCGCACCCAGGCGGGCGGGTATGGCCGCCACCAGGGGCGCGGTCAGGGCTAGGCCGTTTTGGTAATAGATATTGGCAAAGGCCACCAGGTTTTGCTCGATATCGCTGGTGGGCAATGGCGCTCGCCAGACTTGGGCCGATCCCTCTGGCGCGACTTGGCGCCAGTGGCGCGTTTTATTTTGGCTGTTGCCTACATTGTAGTACACGTCAATTCGCTCGATTGGTCCGCTATCGTCGACGGTCATTTCCAGCCTGGGCACGCCGTCGGCGCCAAGGCTCAGCGCGGCTGTCGGTGTCTGCGGCCAATCCGGTCCATCGCCCCGCAGCCAGGTATCCATCCACAACAATAGGTCCTTGCCCTCGGCGCGGCCAATATGGTGTCTAAAGCGCGGCGTGATGGCCACCCGCCAGGGGACCTGGGACGGCAGGCGGGTCATGGTGTCGAAGACGTAATCGAGGTTGCCGTGCTGGTCGTTGGCGGCACTCAAAAAAAGCATTGGGCAGTGGATATGCGGCGAGTAGGCCTGGGGGGCCATGCCCGCTTCCCAGATGCGTTGGGCCAGACTTGGTTTGGGCCGGTGCTTGTCCTGGTTAAACTTTTCGGCGTAGAGCTCGTGTTCGTTCCAGCCGACTCCGTAGATGGCGCAGGCGGCCTTGACCCGCTGGTCGAGGGCGACGTGCCAGACGCTGGTGCCGCCCATGGAAATGCCAAAGATACCCAGCCGCTCTGCATCTACTTGCGTCTGGGCGCCCAGATAGGTCAGGGCGCGGCGATTTACGGCGGCCCAGATATACCAGCTGCACGCCTTTAGGCTGGGTTCGGTGGCCTGCCGCATTGAGCCGGCCATGCGGTGGTTGCCCTGGCTTAAGGCATCGGGATAGAGGGTATAGCGCGGGCGCTCGGGCCAGACGCCGTGGCAATTGATCGACAAAATGGCGTACCCGCGCCCGCTCCAGGTTTTTAGCCAATGGGGTGCCACGGTCTGGCCGCCACCGTGCATATGCAGCAAGGCCGGGTAATTACCCGCTTGTGCGGGGGCGGCGTAGATGCCGTAGATCCGCACCTTTTCGCCGTTTACAAAGGCGCTAAAATAAATTTCTTTGTAGTCGGCCCCGTCCTTGGTATAGGTGGCGAGGATCTCTTCTTCTAAAGGGCCGGCGTGGGGGTCGAAATCGCTCCAGAGGCTTTGGAGGGTGGGAAGGCCCTGTGGGTCTGACATAGCGTGAGTTCTTTAAATATCCTTTAGCCAAGAATGGGCTACGTCGGTCACTTTGTAGCCCATATTGGTATAGAATAGCTGCGCTCGGTGATTCTCCTGTTGGGTACTGGTGGCCGTGTGCCGATAGCCCAGCTGGTGTGCCGTTGCGAGCATGGTATTGGCCAGATACTTTCCCCAGCCACCTCCTTGGAATGGCTCCTCGACATCCATGGGACCCAGCGCAATGGTAGCGTGCGATAGATCCGAGCTGCCCCAGAGCCCAAGGGAGTGTCCCTCGCAGAGACCAACCAGTTCACCTTGCTTCTTAACCACGACCCGTATGCTGTCGCGTGTGCCTGTTTTTTGGGCAATGCGTTCTACAGAGAGATCTGCTTTGGGGTCGAGAAGAGTGGCCTGCTCGGCGGCGAAGTCGGCCCAGCGCATGAAGACCTCGCCCCGGACGGCCCTATACCCGTTTAGTGCCAACAGGGCCACCAGGTGGCCGCAGGTATCGGGCAATTCTCCGTACGCAAAGCGCTGGAATAGGTAGCCATTATTGAGAAAGGCCAAGATCCGGCTTGCGCCTTGTTCGACAAGATGCGTTTGGGCTGCTGCAAGCAATGTCTGACCGGCTTGGCGACGTCCGGGTGGATAGGTGAGGAGCCGGATCACGCCGGTGGCACCGGGTTGCTGGTCGCCCTGCAGCTCGGGGCCCGGGAAGCGACCAAGGGCCACGTGCGCAAATCCCAGATAATCCCCTTTTTCTCGGGCGGCATAGATGGCTTGTTCGGCCTCAAGCTGAGCAGATCGGTCACTGCGCCAGGCCCAAATTTCTTTGAAGCGCGGCACCGAGACAGCTTCTGAAAATGGAACGCCGGCGACGTAGTCGTTGTAGATAGCTGTCAACTCGCCGATTCGTTCTGGCGGAACTTGCTCAATCTTCATTCAATGTCTCTGAAGCAGGACGTATAAATGCCGTCGACGGGTTAAGATTGTGCGGTTGGCTGGGGGCCCCTCAGATCATTCAACGTTAGGGACCGATTGAGCATGCGCAGTTTACGCAAGGCGACTTGGGGGCATATTTTCAATCTCTGCGGGTCGGATTCCCTGCTGCTCGCGGCGCGTTAATTCGCAGGCTCTAATCGGCGATACCCCGCTGCTTGCGGCGGGGTCGTTCAATTATTCGGTGATAGTCCTGACCGGCTTCTCAGATTTGGCCCAATCTGTGAAAATCGGGGAAATCGATAGCTCCCTCTTATGCAAACGGATAGTCTTTCTCAGGCCTCGAACATCCCTGTCGTGCTGGCATATTCACCATAAGCCCTACCAGTGAGTAAATATATACGATTCGATAATCAAAACTAACTGGGCACTGACTGATGGACCAACTTAAGACAAAGATAGAATAGACCCCTGCTGAAAACCAATCTGCCACAGCTGTGCCACAACACCAAAAAGGGGCTACGTCTCAATCGACGTAACCCCTTGTTTTTAAATGGTGGGCGATACTGGATTTGAACCAGTGACCTCTTGCATGTCAAGCAAGCACTCTAACCAACTGAGCTAATCGCCCCAAAGCCAAATTCTTTACACCAAACGTCCCATAAGCGTTATTGACAGACGCCGGTCTACAGCGCATAAATGTAGGCCAAATCGAATCGCCGGTCAATAGCAGTCAACCCCCGGAGACCCGCCATGTCCACCACCTATCGCGTCGGCCTAATCGGCTGCGGCCGCATGGGCGCAACCATCGACGACGAGGTCAAAGACCGCCCCAATAGCCACCTCTACCTGCCCTATTCCCACGCCGCTGCCGCCGTGGCCTGCCAGCGCACCGAATTGGTCGCCGTCTGCGACCCTATCGAGGAAAAAGCCCAAAGTATCCAGCAGCGCTACGGCGCCGAGCGGGCCTATACCGACCATGAGGAAATGATCCGTCAGGAAGGGCTCGATATCGTCTGCATTGCCACCCGCCCTTCGCCCCACTTGGGCACCGTGGTCTTCGCCGCCGAAAACGGCGTCAAAGGGATCTACTGCGAAAAACCGCTGTGCAATTCCATGCGCGAGGCCGACGCCATGCTGGCGGCCTGCCGCGACCACAACGTCAAATTCAACTACGGCACCCAGCGTCGCTACACCGGCATGTACCGACAAATGCGCCAACTGATCGACGAAGGGGCCATTGGCGAAATCAACGCGGTCATGGCCCACGTCGGCGTCGGCGCGGCCCAATGGGGCCATACCCACGGCGCCGATATGCTGCTGTATTTGGCCGGCGACGGCCCCATTGACTTTGTCCAGGGACACGCCGTTATCGACGACGACCAGTGGGAAGGCGACCGCCTCACCGTTGACCCCGGCATTGCCATGGGCTACGCCCACTTCCAAAACGGCGTCCACGGCTATTTGCTGGCCTCCACCGGCTACGAATTTGAAATCAGCGGCAGCAAGGGCAAATTGCGCACCCTCAGCAACGGCTCGGGCTATACCTGGCGCGCGCTGGGCGACCACGGCGACTATGTCGATACCCAGGGGCCCGAGGCCATTATCGAAAGCGGCACCTTACGCGCCCTAGAAGATCTGGCCGGAGCCCTCGACGACAACGGCCAAACCCAGGGCCCCATTGAACTGGCCTGTCGCAGCCAGGAAATGGTCCTCGGCTTTGTCGCCTCGCAACGCCAGGGCGGAGCCCGCGTTGAATTACCCCTGGCCAACCGCGATATGGCCATTGCCCCGGACAACTACTAATGCGCCTTTCCATCGTCTCGTTCCAGAAAAACCGCAACGCCCATTTAGAGGCGGTGGAAGCCGAGTACATCAAGCGGCTAAGGCCCCACGCCCAGATCGACTTGCACCCGGTAAAACGCTGGGACGACCAGACGACCCTGCCCGCCGCCCTGGCCAAAGCGCATCGCCGCATCGGCCTTTTCCTCGACGGCAAAGCCTGGGACTCGGCGGGGCTGGCCCGCCGCCTCGACCAGCTGCGCCAGGGCGGCGCCTCGCATTTGCTGTTGGCCATTGGCGCGCACGAGGGCATGCCCGCCGCCGTCGCCGCACATATGCAGGAGCGCTGGTCTCTGTCCAACCTCACCTTTTCGCACCAGTTGGCCCGCCTGCTATTGTTGGAAGCCCTCTATCGCTCCTTCGATATTTTGCACGGCGGGCGCTACCACAAATAAAACGGGTCGCGCCAATATTAGACGCGACCCGTTTGTCTGCTCGTTTACCGTCCCTTGCGCCACCTGTCCAGCAAGGACGCACCGGTTAGAAAATACTCATTATCCGCTCCCAAAAAGTCATCCGCGCAATGCTGCGGTCAGCCACTATATTAATACTGGCCAATAGGCTGTCGCCCATAGTATAGCGCAGCACCCCCAGCGAATCGCCCGCCGCCACCGGCGCCTCCAACTCCACCGCCAATTCGACCTGGCGCTCCAGGCTGGCTTGCTGCTCGTCGTTGAGTACGGCGATCAATTCCCGCTCGGTCTGGGCCAGGACATAGCCCTCCAGCCCCCAGTCGACCGCCACCGTATCGAGGGTGGCCCCCGCCTCGACCAAAGGCATTTTCTTATAGGTATTGAACCCCCAGCTCAGCAACCGCTTAATCTCCTGGCTGCGGACCCCTTCATTGGGCGCCCCCAAGACCACGGCGACCAGACGCAGGCTATCGCGCTGGGCCGTGGCCACCAGACAAAAACCGGCGCGCGAAGTAAAACCCGTCTTGAGGCCGTCCATGCCCTTGAACTTGTCCAGCAGGGTATTGGTATTGTAGAGAGTAAAGGTACCGTCGCGGAAAGGTTTGCGGACAATTGACGACCAGGTCAAAACCTCTGGATAATTCAATAATTTGCGGGCAATCTGCGACAGCGCATAGGCCGTGGTGCGGTTGCTCTTTTCCAGCGGCGTATCGTCGAGGCCGTGGACATTGACGCAGCGTACCTCTGCTAACCCCAATTGCCGCGCCTTGGCGTTCATCAGGTCGACAAAGCCTTCGGCCGAACCGCCAATATGCTCGGCCACCGCCACGCAGGCGTCGTTGGCCGAGTGGATGGCGATGGCCTCCATCAGCACTTCCAGCGAAAAGACCTCGCCCTGCTTCAAATAAACCTGGGAGCCGCCAATGCGACTGGCCCAGGCCGATACTTCCACCTCTTCGTCGAGGGAAAACTTACCAGATTCCACCATATCGAGCACGACCAGCTCAAGAAGCAGCTTCTGGGTGCTGGCCGGCGAGCGGGGCTTATGCGCATTATAGGCGAAGAGCACCGAATTGGTTTCGGGTTCCATCAGCAAGGCCGCCGCATAGGGCGGATTCTCTCCCGGATCTAGCGCGTGGACCCAAGACAGCGGGGCAGAAGCCAATACCAAGAGAAGCCAGGGGCGGACCCAGGCCCGACAAAACGCCAGCATAAAACCTCTTTCCTTTGAGGGCTAATTGACCAGGGGATTTTCCGGAATAAAAGACATCGTCCGATAGGCCCCGCCCAATTGGTAAAGGGCCCGCTGCCAGGCATCCTGCGGGCGCGCCGAGAACACCAGATCGGTCTGCGCCGGGCCCACCCACCACAATCCCTGGGCAATTTCGTCTTCGAGTTGGCCGGGTTGCCATTCGGCGTAGCCGAGAAAAAAGCGCATCGTCGGCTCTTCGGCGTCTACCAGACCCGCATAGTGGCGCAAATCCTCCAGACTGCCCACGTATACGCCCGGATAAATGCGCACACTGCGCTCGGCCAACACCTCCAGACGATGGAGGAACAGCAAGAGGTCGCGGCGTACCGGGCCGCCCAAAAACACCACGTCCTCGGGCTCGACCTCCTCGCCCCAGACCAGCGCCAGATTCCGTCTGAGCTTGCGCAGGGCTTTGGTCGAATAATCCTTTACCCGCCCGCCCAGAGGCCGGTTGATCACCAGACCGCGGGCCCCTTCTTCGTTGTGTTTGAACAACAGGATCACCGTGCGGGTGAAAAAATCCACCTCCAGCTCGTCTTCCTGGACCAGCGTGGCGATGAGGAAATTCCCTTTCAGCGACAAGTCCGACATGCGCTTTTTCCTTCAATAAATGAGATACTGGTCTCTGGTCTGGGCAAAGCGGGCAACGGCCTGACCGCAGCCGTCCAGCACTTCCTCCGCGGCCACCCCCGCGTCCAGTTGCCGGCGGATCTGATCGGTACCCGCCAGCTTGTCGAAATTATAAATCCCGGTTTGCGGTACCCGCCAGGCAAAGTCGTCGGGCCACATCGCCTTGACCGCGGCCAACAGCTCCAACCCGGCGCGCACCGGACGGAAAACGGTCCGCTCCAATACGTGCAGTTGGACCCCCTGGCAGACCTGGCCGGCGTATTTGCTGGCCGTCGGCTGGAAGTATACCGGCCTAAAGCGGACTCCGGGCAAGGTCAATTCATTGAGCCGGTCGGCCAACCGGGCCCCGTCGACAAACGGGGCCCCCACCTGTTCAAAAGGCCGTGCCGTGCCGCGCCCCTCCGACAGATTGGTGCCCTCGCACAGGCATAAGCCCGGATAGACCACCGCCGTATCCACCGTCGGCATGTTGGGAGAAGGGGCCACCCATGACAACCCCGTTTGCTCCCAATAGCCGGCCCGTTGCCAGCCCTGCATTTCCACCACGATCAACTCGGCGCCAATGCCACAGGCCTCGTTGAAAAAACGGGCCGCCTCGCCCATGCTCATGCCGTGGCGGATGGGAATGGGGTAAAGCCCCACGAACGAGGCAAACGCCGGCTCCAGCACCGGCCCCTCAATCTCCACCCCGCCAATGGGGTTGGGCCGGTCGAGGACAATAAAGGGCACCCCCTGCTCGGCGCAGGCGGCCATACTCAGGCTCATGGTGTACAGATACGTATAGAACCGGGCGCCGACATCCTGAATATCGAAGAGCAAGGCGTCCAGGTCGGCCAGCACGGTAGAATCGGGTTGCCGCGCCGGCCCGTACAGACTGTGCACCGGCACCCCTGTGCGCTGATCGGTCCCGCCCGCCACCGCCGCCCCGTCGGCGACATCGCCGCGAATGCCGTGCTCGGGCCCAAACAGGCAGACCAAGTCGATTCCGCTGGCGGCGGCCAGCCGGTCGGCGGTGGCCACCAGACCGCCGTCGACGCCCGAGTGGTTGGTGATAAGCCCGCCCCGAGGCCCAAGGCCCAGGTCGGACCAAGCCGCTGTCAAGCGCTCGTTGCCCAATACGACTTGCTCTTGTGCCATGGTCAATTCCCTTCCCCGGCGGAACCTGCCCGCTCTATCCGACGCGCTACAAAAATGACCGCCCCGGCCAGGCTGGCGATAATCCCGGCACTATAGCCCAATAAAGACATCGCCGTGGCCGTCTCCTGGGCTACGCCGACCCCGCCGAACAAACCGACCAGGGTATTCTCGCGCACCCCCAGCCCACCGATGGAAATAGGCAGGGCCGCCAGAATGGCCGCCACCGGCTGGAAACAGATAAAATGGATCAATTCGGCCGCCAAGCCCACCGCCATCCCCGCCGACCAGTAGACCAGGATGCGACTAAATTGCACCCCCAGGCCAATGGCGAATACCCCGGTCAGCAAGCCCCCGTGGTCGCGATAAATGCCGATATTCTCCTGCAGACCCCGCACCCAGGTCGCCACCCGCACCGGCAGCAACCAGCCGCTGGCGGTCTGGAACAACTGCCCCAACCGGCGGCTCAACCCCAGAGCCAGCAGTCCCAGCAATCCTAACCAAACCGGCCACAACAGCGAAATAACCCAGGCGCGCTGGTCGCGGGCGATAAGAGGATAGGCCGCCAGGGCCAGAGTGCACAGCGAGAACAGGCCGAAAAAACGGTCCATGAACGTAGCCGCCAGACCGCCGCTGGCCCGTCCAGTGAGCCGCTTGATATCGTAGACCCGCACCGCATCGCCGCCAATATTGCCCAATAATACATTATTGAAGAATACCCCGACCAAGTAGAGCCCCAGAGCCTGGCGGAAACGCACCGCCAAGTCCTGCGCCTGGAGCAGCAGATACCACTGCACCGCCCCCAGGACATTGCTGATAAAGAAAAAGACTACCGCCGCCACCAGCCAGGCCGGGGACAGGCGCTTAAAGACCGCCTCCAGGCCGCCCATATCCACCTGCCCGGACAGATAGAAAATCAACGCCAGACTGACCAGCAGCTTTAACGCACCATTGAGCAGACTCTTCAACGGCCGGCCCCTTCCGGCATCAAGGGGCCGGCGGTGCGCACCCCGCGCACGAAGTACTGGAAGACAATGCTGCCCCGATAGACGCCTCTAAGGCAAACGGGCGAGCGGCGCAGGGCCCGGCTTTGCCGCCGCCGCCGCCAAATATTGCGAGGATGGGTCAGGCACCAGGCCAGACCAGCAAGCGGGGCCGGCACGCTGGGCCACTGCCGCTTGAGCAGATAACCGACGCTGGCCAGCAATTCCAGCAACAGGCGCACGGGCAAAACCCAGGCCAGACGGCCGGCATCCATATTTTTGCAGATCATGATCAGATTGTTGCGGTGCTTGAGGTAATTGCGCGCAAACGTGTCCGGACGCATAGAGAACCCCGAATGGTGGTAGACCACCGAAGCGGGGACGGCTTCAACGCGATAACCGGCCAGTTGCAACCGCCAGCACAAGTCAATTTCTTCCATGTGGAGAAAATAATCCAGGTCGAGTGAACCCACCTCGCGCACCGCTTCCATACGCAGGAACATGGCCGACCCGCAGGCCCAGAACAGGGTCGCCGGCCCGTCGTATTGGCCCTGGTCCTGCTCGACTTGGTCGAAAAGCCGACCACGGCAAAAAGGGAAACCCAGCGCGTCTATATAGCCCCCGGCGGCACCGCCGTCGTCAAAACGCCCAGCTTTGGCCGGCGACAGCAATTTGGCCTGGCAAGCGGCCACCTGCGGATCGGCCTGGACACAGGCCAGCAACGGCGGCAGCCAGTCTTGGGTCACCAGGGTATCGTCGTTGAGCAATACCGCGTACGGGGTCTGCACGGCGGCCAGGCCGCGGGCGCACGAGCCGCTAAAACCCAGCCGGCGCGGATTGGGCAAAAACTCGACCTGGGGGAAAGCCTCCTGCGCCGCCGCCACACTGGGCGCTTGGGGACAGTCGGCCACCACTATGACCCGTATAGCGGCCGGACTGTAGCGCTGCAACGCCGCCAGGCAATCGACCAGAATCTCGGCGGTATAGTGCGGAATGACAACGGTAACGGGTGTTTCCTCCATCAATCGGCGGCGGCGCTATCCTGTTGGGCCTGAGCCTGGAGCAAGATCTTTTCGGCCTCGACGATTTGTTGGATGGACCCGTAGCGCTCGGTATAGGACCGCAGCAGGGCCACGCCCTGGTCCACGTCGCCCCCAGCCTGCATTGTGGCGGCCAGCTCGTAATAGGCGTCCCAGCGCTCGGGTCGATGCTCAATAGCCGCCCGATACAGGGCTTCGGCCCGGGCAAAATCCTGGTAATCGCGCACCAACAGGGCCGCTACCGCCAGGACATTATCGTAGGCGTAGAAATCTTTGTCTAGCTCTTTGAGCAGCCCCGTCCCGGCAGACCCCAAAAATTCGGCGGCCATTTCCATCTGCCCCGATTCCTTGAGAAAACCGGCCGCCGAGTGATACGTATACCAGTTAAAATCGAGCCGCTCTTGGCCCCAGCGCATAAGCCGAGCCACATCCTCGCCCCGTCCCTGGCTCTGGTACAGATCGGCCAACTGGATCAGACAGGCGTTGTAATTGCCCAGCAAGCGTTCGGTATTGTCGTCTTTAAAAACGGTCGAATCGTCGATAGAGCGGAATTGGTAGACCTCAAAAAGGTGCCGCGCCAATTCCTCGGTATCGGGCCCCAGATCACGCTCGCGCACCAATTTGAGGACCATGCCCTCCATGCGCAAGTAGGGTTCGAGATTGACCCGGTTGCTGGCCGCCACGGTAATGGCGAAATACACCGGCCGCCGCCACTCGTTCCAGCGCAAAATACCGATAATCATCTGGTCCTGGACCCGCAGGATATCGTAGCCCGGCATACCCGTTACTTCCACATCGAGACCAATATCCCGGAATTCCTGCGGCACCTTGGGCTCAAACCAGGCCCGCTTGATCAGATCCTCGTAGGTAGTATCGGTCAAGGTCGAATCGATAAACGTATCGTCGAGATTTATGGCTATTTTGGGCTCGCGGTCGCGCAGCTGCTTGATATACCAATTGGTATTGAGCAAGCTCAAATTTACCACCCGCACATCGCGGCGAATGCCCTCCACTTCCTGCAAAAACCACAGCGGAAAGGTATCGTTGTCGCCGTTGGTAAACAGGATCGCCCCTTCGTCGCACGACTGTAGAATATTGTAGGCGTAGTCGTAGGCGATATAATCCCCGGTCCGATCCTGCTCGTGGTACTGCTTGGCCACCATGCCCACCGGCCATATCAGCCCCAAAACCGCCACCACCGCCACCAATCCCCGACTCGGCAGTCTCTCACCCAACCACACCACCAACCCGGTCCATCCCAACCCCATCCACAGGGCAAAGGCGAAAAACATGCCGCCAAATACATAGTGTCGCTCACGGGGTTGCGGGTCGGGCATATTCAGATACATCGACAGCCCAAAGCCCATAATCACGAACAGCGCTAGGACCCCAAAAAACCGCCGCCGGTCGCGCCCAGCGTGCCACAGCAAGCCCCCCAAACCCAAAAGATACGGCAATACCGATACCTGGATAGCGTGCCCCGCCGCCTCGGTAGCGCGGCGGAAAACCATGGGAATTTCAAGGAGGGGAAAAGGAAATTGCTGGAGGAAATACTTGGTCTGCAAATCCCAGAACTGAAAGCCCCGATCGGCTCGGGCCGAAAACATGCCCAATAATTGCGAATCGGTGCCGTATTGTTCGCGGTTGAGGAATTTGACGAACGCCGCCCAGGTCTCCGGGTCATTCTCGTCGATAACCGGATCGAGCCCCGAGCGAATGAACAAGGCCCCATAGGTCGAATAGCCCAGCAGGAACAACACCACCAACCCCAGCACCAGCCCAAAGGCGCGCCGGTCGCGCTGATACAAGTGATATAACAGCCCTGCCAACGACACTCCAACAATCAAATAGCCCCCCGTAGTGGACCCCATCACCGTGACCACCACCATCGCCCACAAACCGAAGCCACTCAAGTAAATCATCGGCCGTCGCAGACCCTCGTCGGCAAACCAAGCCCAGATCAACAGCGCCGGAATGGTCAGCAGGCACAACAAATGCAGCCCCCCACCCAGTCCAAAGGCATAAGCCAGGACAAAGAGCCAGCGATCCTGCCCGGCGCCCATGGGCCCGCTCTCCCAATACAGCACCAACCACACCCCCAAACACACGAACAACAGCGAATAACCGTAGACTTCGGCTTCGGAGGCGTTATACCAAAAGGTATAGGAGGCGGCCAGGGCGCCGGCGGCCACCAGAGCCCCCCCTAACACGGCCCAATCGCGGCCATCGCCCAGCAGCGCCCGGCCGGCCCCACCCAGGGCGCGGCGGGCCAGCACCAAGGTCGAGAGAAAGACGCACCAGACGGCCAGAGCCGAGGCCAAGGCCGACATAAAGTTGATGCGGGCGGCCACTTCGCCGATGGGCGCCAAAGAGAACAGGCGGCCCAGCAGAATATAAAGGGGCGATCCGGGAGGGTGGGGCACGCCCAGGGTATAAGAGGCGGCGATAAATTCGCCGCAATCCCAGAAGGAGACGGTGGGGGCCATAGTCTTGAGATAAAGCCCCAGGGCGGCGCCAAAGACGCCCACCCCTACCCATCGGTTGAGTTGATCACTGACTTGCATATTAAGCCTTTATATGGAGGCTTCCAGCAATGGACGCCGGGGCCGGCACACCAGGGCCGGCCACTGCAGATAGCCGACCCAGAAGGAAAAACAGAATTTAAGCGATAGCCCAGGACGGGGAAAGTGACCGCGCCCAATCGTCACTCGGCGACCAGTTCCACACTCCCCCAGGTGCCGGGATCCTGGGTGACAGGCAAATCCCGTCCCGCCGCCCACGACTGCACTCCCAATTCGGCGTCGTGGATAAGATAGGTGAAGCCCAGACGATTGAATTCGCGCGGCTGAAAACCATTGAGCCCTTCGGCCGGCAAGGCCACCTCCAGCGTATAGCTGCGCTTGAGCCGCCGCAAGCCCACCTTAATGGCCTCTTCAGGGCAGGGCGGGGCTTGCTCGCGGGCCCGGTCTATAGAGGCCTGACGACCAATAGGGTCCTTGCCGCCCTTGCCGGTGCCCCCGGGCAAAAAGTAAAAGCGGTGACAATAGCGGTTGGCCCGGTGGGTATCCTTGACATCGCGGGTATCGATCCACACCTCGACGCAATCGCCCCGGGTCGGCTGGCGCGGATCAATTTTGTAATTGCGCTTGCCTTTGACTGCAAAGGCCAGATAAAGGCCATCGTCGTTCCAGGCCAGCCGCGCCTCGGCAAAGGACTTCAACCCTTCCACCGCCATTAGGTCGGGCAATTGGCTGGCTTCCTCCCACTCGTTCAGGCGGCCGTCTATGCGCGGCGCTTCGACGGCTAAGGGAGCGGTGAAGGCGTAGTGGAAAAAAGACCGTTGCGGGATGGTCATATTGAGCGTCGACATAATCAGGCCCTCTTGGCTTCCTGGCCCAGCACCTCGTCGAGGATGCGGCCCGTATGGGTCTTGGCAGCGGCCACTTCCTCGGGCGTGCCGCAGGCGACCACCTGGCCGCCGCCCTCGCCCCCTTCGGGCCCCAAATCGATGATATAGTCGGCGGTTTTGACCACGTCCATATTGTGCTCTACCACCACCGCCGTATTGCCGCCCTCGACCAACCGGTGAATCACCTCAAGCAGCTTCTCGATATCGGCAAAATGCAGCCCTGTAGTGGGTTCGTCGAGAAGATAGATCGTCCGCCCCGTGCTGGGACGGGCCAGTTCGGCGGCCAGTTTAAGACGCTGCGCCTCGCCGCCCGACAGCGTCGTCGACGATTGGCCCAGGGACATATACCCCAGGCCAACGTCCTCCATGGTCTGCAGCGGCGCCTTGATCCGGTGTACCCCGTCAAAGAGCTCCCGTGCCTGTTGCACCGTCATATTGAGCACATCGGCAATGGAATAGCCCTTGAACTGAATGCGCAAAATATCATGAGTATAGCGCTGGCCCTCGCAGACGTCGCACTGCACCCAGACATCGGGCAGAAAATGCATTTCAATGCATTTCCAGCCCAGCCCCTCACAGGCCTCGCAGCGACCGCCGGGTTTATTAAAGCTGAAGCGCCCGGCGTCGTGCCCGGCCACTTTGGCCTCGGGCATCTGGGCGTATAGCTGGCGCACCTGGTCGAACAGGCCCATCACCGTGGCCGGGGTGCTGCGCGGCGATTGGCCAATAGGTGTCTGGTCGATATGGATGGCTTTGTCGATATGCTCCAAGCCGTCGATATCGTCGTGATCGCCCACCGGCCGGCCCGAGCGGTTAAGCTGGACCGCCAGGGCATTGTAGAGAATTTCCTCGACCAGCGAACTCTTGCCCGAGCCCGACACGCCGGTGACGCAAATCAGTTTACCCAGCGGAAATTCGACGTCTATATCCTTCAGATTGTGGTGCCGGGCCCCACTAACCAGCAGGCTGCGGCCCTGGTCGGGCCGGCGTTTGTCCGGTACCGGGATATGCAAATGGCCCCCCAAATAGGCGCCGGTCACGGAGCCCTTGAGCTGCTCCAGTCGCCCCGGCGCGCCCGCCGCCACCACTTCGCCGCCAGCGCGTCCGGCACCCGGGCCCAGATCGACGATATAATCGGCTTCTTCCAAGGTCTCGCGGTCGTGCTCCACAAGCACCACGGTATTGCCCAAGCCTTTGAGATGTTGCAGGGCTTCGAGCAGGCGGCGGTTGTCGCGCGGGTGCAGGCCAACGGTAGGTTCGTCGAGCAGATAGAGCACCCCGGTCAGCCCCGAGCCAATCTGGCTGGCCAGACGGATGCGCTGCGCCTCGCCCCCCGACAAGGTGCCGGCACGGCGCTCCAGGGTGACATAGCCAAGGCCCACCCGTTCGAGGAAACCCAGACGCACACGAACCTCCTGCAGCAACTCGCCGGCCACTTCCTGTTCGCGCTCATCTAGTTCCAACCCACTGAAGAAAGCCAGATTGGCCTCTACCGGCTGCAGTACCAAGGCGCCAATGGTCAGATCGCGGAGCCGCACCGCCCGGCTCTCGGGCCGCAGCCGGCTGCCCTCACAGGCCGAACAGGGCACCGGCTGCAACAGGCGCTTATACCCCGAGTACAGGCGTATGTATTCGTCCACCGCCGGCAGTACACCGCGGTAGCGGAAGGCCAAGCCGCCCACCGTTTCTATAGCGCGATCCTGGGCCCCGTACAGCAGCGCCGTCTGTCCCTGCGGACCCAACTTTTCAACAGGTGTATCCAGGTCAAAACCCAGCGCCGCCCCGGCCCGTTCCAACATATCGATAAAGGCGGCGTCTTCCAGCTCGCCCCAGACCGCCACAGCGCCCTGGCGCACACTCAACGACGGGTCGGGCAATACCAGCTCGCGGTCGATACCCTCGCCAATACCCAAGCCCTCGCAGACCGTGCACATGCCCTGATGGTGGTTAAAGGAGAAGCTTTGCGGCACCAAAATCTCGAAACCACGGCCGCAGGAAGGACAGGAATGGCGGCGGCTAAAGCGGTCCTCTTCGGGGTCGTCGGGGGAGACCACCACCAATTCGCCGCCCGACAGATCCAGCGCCTTCTCCACCGCCTCGTGCAGGCGGCCGCGGCTGCGGTTTTGCACCGCCAGGCGGTCGACCACTAGTTCGACCCGGTGGCGCAAACGGCGATCGAGGTGGATCTCCTCGCGCAATTCGTGTATTTCCCGGTCGATCCGCACCCGCGCGAAACCGTCGAGGCGGGCCCGCTCCAACAGCACTTCGTAGCCCTCGTTACGGGCCGGTTCAAGGGGGGCCAACAACAGGATCCGACGACCCTGGGGCATCTGCAAAATGCGGTCGACCATCTGCTCGGCCGTCTGCGAGCCCACCGGCACCTGGCAGCGGGGGCAGAATTGGTGACCGATGGTGGCGTAGAGGGCGCGCACGTAATCGTAGATTTCGGTGATAGTGCCCACGGTCGAGCGCGGATTTTTGCTGGGGCTTTTCTGTTCAATGGCGATGGCCGGCGACAACCCGGTGATGCGCTCGACCTTGGGCTTGGGCATTTGCTCGAGGAATTGCCGGGCGTAGGCCGACAGCGATTCGACATAGCGCCGCTGCCCCTCGGCGTAAATGGTGTCGAAGGCCAGGCTCGATTTGCCCGAGCCCGATACGCCCGAAATCACACTCATCTTCTCGCGCGGCAGACGCACGTCAACGCCCTGCAGATTGTGCATGCTGGCCCCCACCACCTCGATATCGCGGATGGTGCCGTCCCGGGGCGCCGGCGCCCGGCCGTTGTCGTCGATGACCGGGACGGCTTTGGGTCCTAGCACATCGCGCAGAATCACCCCGGTATACGAGGCCGGCTCGTCGCGCACCTCTTCGGGGGTACCGCAGGCGACAAGGCAACCGCCCGCCTCGCCTCCCTCCGGCCCCATATCGAGGATATAATCGGCCGTTTTGACCACTTCCATATTGTGCTCAATCACCACAACCGTATTGCCCTGGTCGGCAAACGTATGCAGGATATTGAGCAATTTCTCGACATCGGCAAAGTGCAGCCCGGTGGTGGGCTCGTCGAGCAAATAGAGGGTGCGGCCGGTGCTGCGGCGGCACAATTCCTTGGCCAGTTTTACCCGCTGTGCCTCGCCCCCCGACAGGGTGGGGGCCGGCTGCCCCAGTTTGATATAGCCCAGACCGACGTCGAAGAGCGTCTGCAGGATGCGCTTGATCGAAGGCAGGTTGGCAAAAAACTCCAGCGCTTCCTCCACTTCCATTTCGAGCACGTCGGCAATGGATTTGTCGCGGAATTTGATCCCCAGTGTCTCGCGGTTGAAGCGGCGCCCCTGGCAGGCCTCACACTGGACCCAGACATCGGCCAAAAATTCCATCTCCACCAAGTGCGCTCCGTTGCCCTCGCAGGCATCGCAGCGGCCGCCCTTGGCCCCCTTGACATTAAAACTGAAACGCCCGGGCTCATAGCCGCGCACTTTGGCCTCGGGCAACTGAGCGTAGAGCTGCCGGATAGGGCCAAATACATCGGTATACGTAGCCGGATTGGAACGCGGCGTGCGCCCGATGGGCTTCTGGTCAATGCGGATGACCTTGTCCAGGTGCTCGACCCCGGCCATGGACTCGAAGGCACCCGGCTCGACCTGGGCCCGGTGCAATTGGCGGTCCAGTTCCTTAAAGAGGATATCGTTGACCAGCGAACTCTTGCCCGACCCCGACACCCCGGTGACACAGGTGAAAAGCCCCAACGGGATACGCGCAGTAACGTCCTTGAGATTGTTGTGCCGGGCGCCTTTAATCTCCAGAAAGCGGTCATCCCCCGGGCGCCGTTGCTGCGGCACGGCAATGCCTTTGCTGCCCTCCAGATAGCGTCCGGTCACCGAATCGGGGCAGGCGGCGATTTGCCCCGGCGTCCCGCTAATGACCAAGTGGCCGCCCCGATCGCCGGCACCGGGCCCAAAGTCCACCACCAGATCGGCGGCCCACATGGTCTCCTCGTCGTGCTCCACCACCACCACCGTGTTGCCGATATCGCGCAGCCTCTTCAAGGTATCAAGCAGGCGCTGGTTGTCGCGGTAGTGCAGGCCAATGGAGGGCTCGTCGAGAATGTAGAGCACGCCCACCAGTCCCGAGCCAATCTGGCTGGCCAGGCGGATGCGCTGCGCCTCGCCGCCCGACAGGGTATGCGCCCCCCGGTCGAGGGTGAGATAGCCCAGGCCAATATCGACCAGCAGGTCGAGCCGGCCGCGGATCTCCTTGAGGGCGTCTTCGGCGATAAGCTGCTGGGTGGCGTCCAGATCGAGATCGTGAAAAAAATCGCGCGCCTCCCCTATCGCCGCCCCGGTCAGCTCGGGCATGGCGCGCTGCTGCAATTTTACCGCCAACGACTCGGGCCGCAAACGCCCGCCGTGACAACTGTGGCAGATTTCGGCGCTCATGTACTGATCGAGGCCGCGCCGCACCTTTTCGGTGCCGCCGCGGAAGCGTTCCTCAAGGAATTTGACCGCTCCTTCGTACGGATCGTCGTGGGTCCAGCTATTGCCCTGGCGGTTGGTATAGGTGAATTCTATGCGCTCGTCACCCAGTCCGTAGAGAAAGGTATGACGTTGCTCGTCGGTCAGCTTTTTCCAGGGCGTCTTCAGGGAAAAACCCAGATGCTTGGCAATGCCCTCGTAGAGATGGAAACGCCATTTATTGCTGGTCACTTCGCCCAGCGGCTCCACCGCCCCGGCGAGGATGGACTTGCCCGGGTCGGGGACCATTAGCCGTTCGCTCATCAAAACCCGGGTCCCCAGGCCGTGACAATCGGGGCACATCCCCTGGGGATTATTAAAGGAGAACATCTGCGGCGTCGGTTCCTGGTAGGAAATACCGCAGGCCGGGCAGTCGAAATTGGCGCTAATGAGCCAATCCTGGGCCTCTTCGCGGGTGACGATCAGACTTCCTTCACCCAGGCGCAGGGCATTGTCGATCGCCTCGTCCAAACGCGTATCGGCGCTGGCCTTGAGCTCCAGGCGGTCCACCACTAGCTCAATATTGTGACGACTGTAGCGGTCTAGTTCGGGGGCCTGGTCCAGATTAAACACCTGACCGTCGACCCGCACCCTGAGATAGCCCTCCTTTTGCAGCTCTTCGAATAATTCGTGGTATTCGCCGCGGCGTCCCTGCACCAGCGGCGCCAGCAAATGGATGCGACTGCCCTGGGGCAAAGCGCGGATGCGGGCGCCAATCTGCTGCCGCGTTTGGGCGCCAATAGGCTCGCCGCAGCCAACGCAATGCGGTGTCGCTACGCGGGCGAATAAGACGCGCAAGTAATCGTAGATTTCGGTTATCGTCCCTACGGTCGACCGGGGATTCTGCCCGCCTGTCTTTTGGGCAATGGAAATGGTCGGGGCCAAACCGGTAATCTGATCGGCGTCGGGCTTTTCCATTTGGCCCAGGAACTGACGCGCATAAGCCGACAGCGAAGCGATATAGCGCCGCTGGCCTTCGGCGTAGAGGGTGTCGAAAGCCATCGAGGACTTGCCCGATCCACTCACTCCGGTAAAACAGATGAGGTGGTTTTTGGGCAGTTCCAGGTCGACGTTCTTGAGATTGTGGACCCGGGCCCCTTTGACGACGATATTGTGCGTTTCCATCGTGGCTCCAAGCGAGGAGGGAGCAAACACTAAAAGCCGAAGGTCGGCATCCTCCGGCAACAAATAAACTACTGCTCATATGTGCAGATTGCAAAGAAGAAAAAGAAGCGCTCGGGCGGCGTTCCCTGGCAACGGGCCCGAGCTGGCTTAAGCGCAGAGCGAAACGTAGAATGTACAGCTCCGGTACGACCTGAACAAGGGGCGGGGAAGGAAAAGAGCCGAAGGCGATTGTCATCGTATCTGCCGAGGCGCAACCTGGCGCTTGACGGGTCCCTCTGAGAAGCGTTCTTAAAATCCGGCATCCAGAGCGTTTGCGAACCCTTTACCATGCCCGTTCCAGTACGGGCGAGCATTCCCTACCAGCGAGGCTACCCATGGCGCCCAATATCCTTTTTCTCATGGCCGACCAGATGCAGGCGCAGGTCCTGGACCCGGGCCACGTCTGCCGCACGCCCAACCTCGACCGGCTCGCCGCCGAGGGGGTTGGTTTTCCCCGCGCCTATACCCCAAACAATATCTGCTGTCCCACCCGGGCCAGCCTAATGACGGGTCTAATGCCCCACAACCACGGCGTCCTCGAAGTACTGCACAGCGAGCCCGACCTGCACGTACTGCGGCCCGACAAGTCGCACTTTGCCCAGCGGCTCGTCGATGTCGGCTATCAGACGGGCTATTTCGGCAAATGGCACGTGGAGCGCAGCAACGATCTGCAGCGCTTTGGATGGCAGGTGGACGCGGGGTGGCAGTCGCAAGCTTTCTACGACCGCCGCCGGCAGACGCTGGGCGACGCCGATACGCGGCCCCCGTGCGACCCGGCGATCTGGCTCGACGAGCCGCCCGGCTACGGATCGCACCTGCTGGGCGGGGTCACCGACCGGCCCGGCGACCAGCGCGACATGGGCATCCAGACCACCATGGCGCTGGAGTACCTGCAACAGGTTGCCCAGGACGACCAGCCCTGGTGCTGCTTCCTCAGCTTCCAGGAACCGCACGACCCCTTCATAACCGACCGCGAGCAATTCGAGTACTACGACAGTCTCGACCTACCGCCCCCGCCCACGGCCGATGACGAGCTGGCCGACAGACCGGCGCTCTATCGGCGCGCCCAGTCCATTTGGGCTCAGCTGGACGAATCGCAGAAGCGGATGGCGCGGGCCTGCTACTACGGCTCAATCACCCAAATCGACGCCCAGTTCGGTCGCGTCCTCGACTTTATCGAGCAAAGCGGGCAGGCCCAGGAGACGTTGGTGGTCATGTGTGCCGACCACGGCGACCTGCTGGGTGCCCACGGCCTGTTCTTCAAAGATATCTCCGCCTTCGAAGAAATCTACCGCGTACCCCTGATAGTGCGCGGGCCGGGGGTCGCCCGCGGCGCCGAATGCCCGGCGCGGGCCGGGGTGCACGATCTGTGTCCAACGCTGCTGGTGATGGCCGATGCGGAGCCCATTGATGTGCCCGACTCGCGCTCCTTCGCCTCGCTATTGCGGGCACCGGACTCGATGGACCCGTCGTGGGAACGCGGCTACGCCGAGTACAACGGCAACCGCTGGCGAGTGACCCAGCGGGTCGTCTGGGACGGACCCTGGAAACTGGTCCTCAACGGCTTCGACTTTGACGAGCTCTACCATCTGGAACAGGATCCCCACGAAACGGTGAATCTGGCGCATGATCCGGCCCACCGCGACCGCCACGTCGCCATGACGCGCCTGGCCTGGGACTATATCCGGCGCACAGGGGACGAGACGATGGCCAAGACCCTTTACCCGGCGCTCAGACTGGGCATTGTCGGACCGCAGGAGACGCTGGAGTCCGACTGATAGCAGATTGACTGCACAGTGTGAGATAGTAGATTTGCATGATTCGCTTATTGAAAACTGCAAATCCATTTGGCCAAACAAAAATTACCGCAAAGGACCCGTATCCCATGATCAAATTAGGCGCCAATTCCGTCCTCTACGCCGGCTTCGACCTGGCAACCGCCATGCGCGGCCTCTCCCTGGCAGGCTACGACGGCATTGAATTGTCGGCCATTAAGGGCATGTGCGAGCACCTCGAACTCGACCAGTACCAAACCCAGGTCAACCAGATTAAGGAGCTGGCCGAGCAATACAATCTAGAATTGACGGCCATGGAAGTGGCCTCCCAAGACGAAGACCGTCTGACCAAGGCCTTCGAGGCCGGCCAGGCCCTGGGTATTCCGGTGGTCAATATCGGTCCGGGCGGCAAGAGCAATTCGGACGAGGATTTCGACACCCAGACCGCCCTCATTGCCCGGCTGGCCGACAAGGCCACCCAATACGGTGTCACCCTGTGCGCCAAGGCCCACGTCGGCCAGTGTATCGACAATACCCCTACCACCCTCCGAGCCATGGAACGCATCGACTCGGCCGGCTTTGGCGTCGATATGGATCCCAGCCACATTTACCGGGCCAACGAAAATCCGGTGGACGCCCTCAAAGCGGTCATAGACCGCGTCGCCCACGTCCACATCCGCGACTGCGTCACCCGCGACCAGGGCCCCGGCGCCCCCGAACTGCAGGCCTGCGGCCGCGGCAATATCGACCTGTTCGGCTATATCCGCGTGCTGCACGAGGCCGGCATTGGCGTGGCCGCCAATTTAGAGGTCATCGGTGCCAAGGACTACGATCTGGCCCAAGTCACCACCATTGCCGCCGAAAGCCGCGGCTATCTCAACGCCTGCCTCAAGGCCTGCGGCGCCCGCTAAACCGCACCTCTCGTGCGCGCCTTTATCGCTGTCCCCCTGCCCCTATCGGTGCGCCAGGCCCTCACCGGCCTGGCCACTGAGTTGGGACGGGCCTGGGACAAGGGGGCGGTGCGCTGGATCCCCGCCGACAATATCCACCTGACGCTGCGATTTCTAGATAGGACTGACGCAGATTTAGTCGGGGAGCTGTCCCGCTTGCTCGACGAATCGGCCGCCGAGCTCGGCGCCTTTCCCCTGAGCCTGCAAGGAACCGGCGCTTTTCCCAACCCCCGTCGCCCGCGCGTCATTTGGGCTGGTATCAGCGATTTCCAACAACGCTTACTGCGCCTTAAAAAAGCCCTCGACCACCGCCTCTGTCCCCTGGGCTGGCCGCCGGAGAAAAAACCCTTCCGACCGCATTTGACCATCGGCCGGGTGCGGCGGCGCGGAGTGCCCCCCACCGGCCCCTGGCTAATCAAGCCGCCGACGCTGGAATTTAGCGCCGAAGCCGTCCAGTTGGTCGAGAGCACCCTCAAGCCCGCCGGGGCCGAGTATCGGGTGCGGCATCGGGCGAGGCTGGCCCGCGGCTAGATTCAACCGGTCTTTGCTTGCAACCGCCGCTGTAACAACAACCCCCCCACGATAAATACCAACCCCATCAACGTCGCCGGCCGCACCGCTTCGCCCAGCAAAAAGTGGATAAATACCAACGATACAAAGGGCGAAATAAAAATTAAATAGCCCATCCGCGCCGCATCCGTGGTTTTTTGCAGGGCCAGCGACCAACACGCAAAGGCCAGCCCCATTTCAAATACACCGACATAGGCCGCCCCCGCCAAACCCGCCGGCGCCACCCATTCCACTTGGCCCACCCAGGCGCAATAAGCCCAGACAAAGGGCAAGGCCGCCGCCGCATTAAGCGTTAATACCACCAGTGGGTCGCGTTCGTCTCTGGCGCTCCAAATCCAGTACAGCGCCCAGACCACCGTACTGCCCAACGCCAAACCAATGCCCAGTCCATCAATCCCCTGCCAGCCAGTCCACTGGCCGCCGGTAGCAATAATCACCACGCCAATATAACTCACCCCAGCAGCGCCCATCTCGCCCCAGCGCAATCGCTGCCCCAACAGCAACGCCGCCAGCACAGCCAGCGCAAAGGCCCAGGTATAATTGAGCGGCTGGGCCACCTGCGCCGGCAAGCGGTCGTACGCCGCCAGCAAAATGGTGTAATAGAGGAAGGGATTTAAAAAACCCAAGACCAGGGACCGGACGTACTGCCGGGGCGTACAGGCCCAAACCAGCCGCAGTTTTCCCTGCACCGCCAACAACAGCACCAGCACCCCCAGGGAAACCACCGTGGCCCCCAACAGCAACTGCGCCGGCGCCATATAGCGCAGCGCCAGTTTGAAGGCCGTGGCCACCGTCGACCACAACAGCACGGCGGCCAGCCCATAGGCATAGGCCGCCCGGTGCCCGGTCATGGTTTAATCGACCGGACGGAAAATGCCAAAGGCGCTGGTATACCCGTGGATATAGGTCGAATCGCCCACCGGCCCAATCTCGCCGCCGCAGAAAAAGCCGGCCAAAGGCATGGGACCTACGGCCTCGGCGAATAGGTCCGAATCGTGGTCGGACCGGCCGTATAACCCCTGGCCCCGGCCTGTGCAGGTAAACAATAGCGCCCCGGCCGGAGCCCGGGTCTGGGGCCGGCGCTGGTAGCGGGCCAGCAGGGCGGCCAAATCCTCGGCGGCCGTCTCGGCATCGCGCACGTGGAATTGCACCGTCTGGCCCTCGCGCAGGCGGCCAGCCACGGCGATATAGCCCTTTTCCTGGTCGATCTGGACCACAGAGCGGATGAGAAAATCGCCCGGCTCGAAAGCCGCCTGCAGCTCGGTGGAAGCCAACCCCAGCTGCAAATAGCGCATCAGCTCCTGCTCCTCGGCCGCCATCGAGCGGTAGAGCTCGACCAGCACGTCAATCACCGGTCGCCCATCCACCTCGAGCAAATAGTGCTCGTGACAGTCGGTAATGCGCATGGGCTTACCAATGGCCCGACAGCCTTGGGCCACCACAGTATCAATTTCGAGGTTGCCCTGCAGCGCCACGCCGACGGCCCCAAAGCGATGCGCCACACCGTCAAGGAAAAGCCAATTGCCCGCAATGACCGAGGCATTGCCGCCTATTTTAGTACCGCTACCGTAGGCAAAATCAAGTCCCATCAACAACGGCTGGGCATCAAAACCGGGCGGACCGACCGGATCGGCCAAGAGCACAAAGTGGGTCGGCTGGTCGGCCGCTACCCCCAGCGCCTCAATCCAGGCCTGGGGCCCGGCGTCCAAGTCGGGCAGGTCGTCATCAGAAAGATGAAAGCCGCTGATCTCCACCCCGGGCAAGGTGGCGGCAATCAATGCCAGGGCCGGCTTGTCCTCCACCTCCCGCCCGCCGCCGATAATACCCACCCCTGTGCAGCCGATAAATACCCGGGGATTCAGCTGCGCCGCCACCAGCTGGGGAATCTGTTCGCACTGGTCGTCGTACTCCTGCGAAACAAAGGCCAGCAGCAGATCGGGGCGCGCCCCATCCAATTGCGCCTCGATAGCCTGGGCCAGTTCGGCCAGCGCCTCGCTCGTGCTTGCTTGAGAAGAAACGGCCGCAGCCCAACGCATACCCTGTTCTCCGTAAATTGTAGGTCCTCGGGGCCGCTGGGCTAAAGTTCGCCAGACAGCCGCCAGAAGCGTATTATTTGACGCGTCCTAAAGTAGCCCTACAGCCACCACCCGCCAAGGAGAATCCATGCCCGGCCGCCCCTATATCCTCGCCGAAACCACCTGGAGCACCGTCAAAGAGACCCCCTACCAAGTCGCCATTCTGCCCTGGGGCGCCACCGAAGCCCACAATTACCACCTGCCCTATTCCACCGATGTGGTCGAATCGGACCATATTGCCGCCGCCGCCGCCGCTCTGGCCTGGAACCAGGGTGCCCGCGTCGTGGTGCTGCCCACTGTGCCTTTCGGGGTCAATACCGGCCAGCTCGACGTCAAATTGGACCTCAATCTCAATCCCTCGACGCAATTGGCGGTGCTAAGCGATATTGCCGAAGCTCTCGAGCATCAGGGGATTGCCAAACTGGTGGTGCTCAACGGCCATGGCGGCAACGATTTTCGCCAGATGGTACGCGAGCTGTCGCCACGCCTCGACCTGTTTATCTGCACTATGGATTGGTTTAAAATCGTCGACGCCGACCTCTTTGAGGACGTAGGCGACCACGCCGGCGAAATGGAGACCAGCCTCATGCAGCACCTGGCCCCCGACTGGGTGCTGCCCCTGGACCAGGCCGGCGACGGTCGCGAGCGCAAATTTAAAATCCCCGCCCTGCGCCAGGGCTGGGCCTGGACCCAGCGCGACTGGCTGCAGGCCACCGTCGATACCGGCGTCGGCGACCCGGCCGCCGCCACCCCGGAAAAAGGGCGCGCCTGCCTGGAGGCCGTAGCCGCCCAAATCGCCGGCTTCCTGGTCGACTTGGCCGCCGCCGACGTAGATGATTTATATGAAGACTGATCGCCCCCAACAACAGAAAGACCGGCCATGACCTACGCCACCATCGCCTTGGCCGCCGCGGTGCTGCCGGCCCTGTTTCTACTGTGGACCTTTCACCGGCGCGACCGCTATCCCGAGCCGACGCGGGTGGTCTTGAAGACATTCGCCCTGGGCGTGGTCTCAGTGGTGCCTATTTTGGTGGTCGCGGTTCCGGCCTCGAATCTGGTCGAGCAATTCACCCACCCCTACCTGGCCGGCCTGGGCACGGCTTTCCTGGGCGCCGCAATACCCGAAGAGAGCTTCAAATACCTCATCGTCGTCTATTACTGCGCCCGTCACAGTGCCTTTGACGAGCCCATGGACGGTCTGGTATACGGCACCGCCGCCTCATTGGGTTTCGCCGCCTTGGAGAATATCCTCTACGTTAGCAGCGGCGGTCTGGGTTTGGCCCTGTTGCGCGCCTTCACCGCCGTGCCCGCCCACGCAGCCATGGGCGCCATTATGGGCTATTATATTGGCGAAGCCCATTTCGCGCCCGACCAAAAGGCTGTTTTGTACTTTAAAGCCTGGGCCGTGCCCGTCCTGGTCCATGGCCTCTACGATTTCCCCTTGCTGACCTTGCAGCACCTGAGCGATCCGCCCGCCGTCGAATCCCTGCTGCTGGGTTTGGGGGCCATTGCCGTGCTTATCTGGACCTGGCGGCGGGCCCGCCGGCTGTCGCGGGAAGTGCGGGAAATGCAGGATACCCAAGCCATCTATTCGGCTTGATAGCCCCCCGATCCCAGGATATTTTGTAGTCCCTTGCCAATTAATCATAAGAAGCAAAAAAGGAGCAAATAATCATGCCTAATTTCACTGGCAAAGTAGTTATCGTCACCGGCGGGGCCAAAGGCATTGGCCGCGGCATTTCACTCGAATTTGCCCGCGCCGGCGCCTATGTATTGTCCGCCGACGTCGACACCGAGGCCGGCGCCCAGATTGAGCAAGAAGCCAGCGGTTTGCCCGGCACCATCGCCTTCCACGACGCCGACGTCTCCAAAGCCAAACCCTGCCAGGACCTGGTCGAAGCCGCCGTGGCTCAGGGCGGCGTCCACGTTATCTGCAATAATGTCGGTATCCAGCCGACCTCCTCGTACGTACCGGCGCACGAAATGTCCGAGGAAATGTGGGACCGCATCCTCGACGTCAATCTCAAAAGCGCCTTTTTAATGACCAAATACGCCGTGCCGCATATGCAGGCCCAAGGCGGCGGTGTGATCATCAATACCGCCTCAGTACAGGGGCTACAATCGGCCATGGCGGTATCGGCCTACGCCGCCAGCAAGGGCGGCATTCTCTCCCTCACCCGCCAGTTGGCCCTTGAATACGCCGCCGACAATATCCGCGTCTTGGCCGTCAACCCCGGCACCATCGATACGCCGCTGGTCGACGAGGCCCTCGACTATATCGGCGGCGACCAACAGGCCATTCGCGCCGGTATGGCCAAGGCGCATCCCATGGAACGGATTGGCCGCCCCCAAGAAATTGCCCACGTCGTGCTCTTTTTGGCCAGCGACAAGGCCTCTTTTATGACCGGGGAAAATGTCTGTGTCGACGGCGGCATGATGGCCAAGGGCGCCTGGGCCGATTCGGAATAGAACCCGATTATGCGCCTTTGCGATTGATTTTTTGAGATTGTTGGATACTTGCCGTCGGTTTCAGCCCTCGAAGACCGCGACGATTTTACCGCGCACATGCCGGCCTTCCAGCTGGGCAAGGCCAGCCGGAATCTCTTCGAGAGAAATGACCTGTTCGACCATCGGGTCAATAATGCCTTCTTCGACCAGCCCGATCATTTCGGCGGCCATATGTCCCAGATCTTCCTGGGCCACGCTGTTATTGGACTGGTGCGCCGCGCCAAGGGAGATCTTGTGCAGGGAAATCGCCTTGGCAAAGGTCTGATCGCCCAGGGTGGGCAGGCCGGCGATGCAGGAAATAGCGCCGGCAAAACAAAGTACCTCGATACCCTGGTCCGCCGTTTGGGTATCGACAGCGGCCTGGACGGCATCGACGCCCCGGCCCTCGGTAATTTCCATGATGCGACCGACGACGTCCTCGCGGTTATAGTCGATGACATGGGCCGCGCCCAATCTGGTCACATGCTCGGCATTGGTCGGTGACGCTGTAGTGATAACTGTCGCCCCTGCCGCTGCGGCAAGTTGGACGCCAAAGCCACCGACCCCTCCTGCCCCGCCCTGGATCCACACTGTTTGCCCGGCCTTTATCTGCAGCCGACGGATCAGCCCCTGATAGGCGGTCAGGCCGGCGCAGGGCAGGGCCGCCGCAGCGGTGAAGGAAACCGATGGCGGTATTGCCGCGACCGTATGTGCAGTGGTCGTGGCATATTCGGCAAAGCCGCCATTGGGCCGGTTCAGGTCGCCGTGGTAGTAGACCCGGTCTCCCACCTGCCACCGGTCGACACCGGGGCCGACAACCTCGACAGTGCCGGCGACATCCAGGCCGAGTACATGGGGATAGTTCCAGGCTGGATTGCCGCGGCCAGCCAGTTTGTAGTCGACCGGGTTGACGCCGCTGGCAGCGACCTTGACGCGAATCTCCCCCGCCGCCACTGGCGGGATTTCCCTCTCGTCTAGACGGATACTGGCGACCTTGCCAGGTTGGTCCAGGATTAACGCTTTCATGGAATCTCTTTTGGTATTGTGTGTTTGTTGGTCTTAGTAAAATGGCTAGGCAAGCAAGCACGACCAAGTCCTTTTTTGCCAATTTGGCACGACCCCGCTCTAAGGACTTGCCAAATTTTAAGATTCGGGGCGAAAGCAGCAGGCTTGGAAGCTCTGTTGTGCTTAAGGCGCTTATTATGACTTTTGATCGGCCAACTTTACATTTAGTTCAATGTAAATAGCTTCTTCGGGCGTCAAAACTGGAGCGTCTTGCTTGACTACGAAAATGCGCTGGAATTGGACATACCAGAGATTGGGTAGCTTTACCTACACCCTTCTTCCCAAGACCGAAATCAAGCCTTTTCTAATGGAATGGCTGAAAAAAGAATGGGCGATTGATCACGCCGAAGCGCCGGATCAATCTTGGACAATCGAATGGCTCGACCTTCTGCCTCGTATGGAGTTTTGTCTGGAAATAGTAGAACTAAACGATATCAAGCCACGCCCTGACCTAATGAATTATAAGACAGCCGAAGAGGACTTCATGGCCGACTTGATGGAACGCGCCGATGAACGGGAGATATCCCTGCTGCGCGGCGTTTCTACGGAGCCACTTGTTGTCAATCGAGACGGGCTCGAACTTATGGATGGCTACACGCGCTATGTCGTTTTCAACAAGCACAACCAAAAGCACGTCTATGCCTATGTTGGAACTACAGCGGCTAGCAAAAACAAAACGGACGATTCGGAAAAGTAGTAGAGCACTGGGATGTGTTTCAAGTCGTTGCCGCCGAATCGCAAAACGACAACGGGCTTTTCTATACTCGGCCTAATAAAGATAGTCAGCTCATCACTACACGGAGCGCCAACGTGAAAGTCTTCATCCAGAACGAGGCCGGCTCAAAAACAAAGAATTTCCACAACGAGAAAACCTTGGAGTACCAATATTCAACACAGGTATCAAGGCCGTATCCGTACCCATACGGTTTCATCCTCGATACGACCGCGGACGACGGCTGCAACGTCGACTGCTATATCTTGACGGGCCAATCCCTACCGACGGGTACCATCGTCGACTGTGAGCCCATCGCCCTCTTAGAGCAGATCGAAGACGACGAAGTCGATCACAATATACTCGCCGTCATGCCGGGCGAAACGGCCCCAGATCAGCACGAGTATCTGGCCGTCTTAACCGATTTTATACATCACGTATTTGACCATATCAAAGGGAAGCAGATAGAAGTCGGGCGCCTGCTGTCCACTCAGACAGCCCTAGACCATATCAAGTCGCAATCTGACTCATCAGCCCGTCCTTCTACGTGAACACCTTCAGATCGAACACAATATGGCGGCGCAAATGGAAACAGCACGATTAATCATTCGCTCTTTGCAGGAAGAGGACCTGAATGACTATCATAATCTCATCTTCTCCGATGAAGAAGTATGTCGTTATTATACCGACAAAGTATCGACAATAGAGGAAACGAGAGAGGGGCTCACCTACCGAATCTTAGAAGCAAAATATGCAGAGTTTCAACGCTGGGCTGTGGTAAGGAAAGAGGACCGCCAATTCTTAGGCATTGCGGGTTTGGAAAGTGGGCCCAATTTCTGGTATCGCTTCAAAAGCGACCCGGAGCCAAAATACAATAGCGTAGAAGTCGAGTTGAGTTTTGCCTTCGGTCGCCCCTACTGGGGTAAAGGCTATGCAACAGAGGCCTGCGAGAAAATCATTGAATATGCTTTTACCGAACTTAAACTACCTCGGCTAATGGGCGGATTTCACCCACAAAACGAGCAATCCCACCGTTTGCATGTGCGACTGGGCTTTCAAGTCGAAAAAGAAGCAAGCGGAGATGGGTATGTGGCGCTGTTGGAAAATAATAGATAAAGTCGATTAGCCGTTGGACGCAATTTGGTGATGAAAACCAGGAAAGTAGGCACGAGCATAAACGACGTGCCGGCATTGAAACAACCCTATCTCAAGGAATTATATGAAACTGCTCGTGCGCAATCTCTGCTACCGCCCCAATAATTACCTGCAGGAAATCGAAGGCGTCGAATACGTCGTGGCCCCCAGCCCAGAAGAGGCGATCCGCCTGGCCGGGGATATCGATGCGACCATTGATATCTGCACGGAGCCGTTCATCGCCGCAGCCCCCAAATTGCGCTGGGTGCAAATGCTCAGTACCGGCGTCAACAACGCGCCTTTCGATTTGCTGCGTGAACGCGGCATTGTGCTGACCAACGCCGGCGCCTACGGCCCCAATATGGCCGATCACACTATGGCGTTCATGCTTATGCTGAGCCGTCAGATTCCTCAGATCCTGCGTCGGCAGGCCAAGGAACGGTGGCCAAAAGACAAGCCCGTCCCCGATCCCGGCGAACTGGACGGACAGACGCTGCTGATTATTGGCCTGGGGGGTATTGGCCTCGAAACCGCCAAGCGCGCCGCCGCCTTTGGCATGCGTATCATCGCAACGCGGCAGCACGCGGATAGACCGGTCCCCGATTACGTCCATGAACTGTACCCCGTCGAGGCGCTGGACGATCTGTTGCCCCGGGCCGACTGGGTCAACGTCAGCGTGCCCTATACCGACGCTACGGCCAACCTTATCGGCGACCGCGAATTTGGCCTGATGCGCAGCGGCGTCCACATTATGTGCCTGGCCCGCGGCGGCATCATCAATACCGACGCCCTGCTGCGCGCCCTGGACTCGGGCAAAGTCGCGGGTGCGGGTCTGGACGTAACGGACCCCGAGCCCCTGCCCGACGACCATCCGCTGTGGGACTACCCCAATGTGATCATCACACCACACGCCTCCGGACATTCAGAAGCCGCGCACCGACGGCTGGGGGAATTGGTGGTCGACAACGCGCAGCGGTTTCTGCGCCAGCAACCCCTGCGCAATATCGTCGATCTTGAGCTGCGCTACTGAGACGAAAAACTGTGCGGCAATCTCACTTGAGATATACCATCCGCCGCGTCTGTACTTGGGTCCCAGCGACTAAACGGTAGATGAAAATGCCACTGCCTGCCGGCATCCCGTCGTCATTAAATCCGTTCCAAACCGCAAAGTGCGATCCCGCAATCTGCCGGCCCTCGACCAATTTCCTCACTTTTTGTCCGAGGATATCATAGACAGTCAACTCCACATTGGCATCCCGTATAAGACGATAGGAAATGGTTGTATTGCTATTGAAGGGATTGGGATAGTTTTGCCGCAGGCTAAACTGTACGGGGTCGGTTTGCTGTCGCTCTGCGCCTATCGCCGTCGGACGGAATGCGGGTTTGGCGGCTACTACTCGTAGATCATCCAGATAAAAGGTACCGATTAGTGAGCCCTGCAAGCGGATCGCGGCGATGGGGCCGCTAAACTCAAAAAGATCCAGCGGCAAGGTCACGACCTGCCAATCGCGCCTAGTCAGATCCACCACATCGAGAATGCTCATAGCCTGTCCCCCGTTGATAGTGAGGCTCAGTCGGCTGCCCCGTTCTGGCAAAACGGCCTCGCCCGGGTGAAAGCGGAATCGCAACGATTCATAGCCCGTGGGCTCCACCGGCGCCGAGGGGATATAATCCATTCGCCACGAACGCTCTCCGGTCAGGGATAGGATATCGTCGTCCGGTGCAAAGGATGCATCACTGGCCACTTCAATGGCAATGCGCGTATTAGGCTCTATCCGCCAATCCGCTGATAAGGCATCGCCGAAGATCACTCGATCCTCAGCCGGGGCGACAATAAACGACTTGGTAAGGTTGGTGCGAAAAATGCCAATAGACGTTTCCTGTTCAACCAGAATATCCATATTCCGCAGGCCATTTTCGCCCACTACAGGCAATAATAGCGGCGCCAGTTGGTATGTTCCGTCGCCTAAATCCCTTAGGTCAACTTGTTCCGGACCACCCAACGCGCTTAAATCCCCGGTAACTCGCCGAATGCGCGCGCCCGGCTCAAACAGCGCCGGTCGGACCAACGCGCCCAGACGGACATTGGCGCCCATAACCAGGGAGTCCGGCGGCTCCTCCACCCATACCGACGGCTGGATTATATGATAATCCGCCTGGCCTTCTAAAACGCGAATCTGCTGATCGGCCGCCACGTTTCGCAATTGCGCTAGGCCACCGCCAGGCCAACGGATTTCAACCAGATCGGCTTGTGCATGGTCGCCCAGCCCAAATTCCACCAGTAAAGTCTCACCGCCAAAGCCATCCCCCCCATTGACCTCACGGACCATAAATAGATCGCCCGCCTGCACAGATACCCGGGCTCCAATGGCGCTGCGGTTGCTCTGTATCCCCACCAAATCCAACTGCAACCAATGATTGGCGTTGCCCCGATTGCGGTACAGCGCATCCAAACCGGATAGACTGCCCGTTCCCTGATTGGCGATGAACAGATCCAAGAAACCGTCCCGGTCGTAATCGCCGGCATTGGCCAAAATTGAAATATCGTTGTCATCGCCGGCGACCCCGCCCTCTGCAGCCGCGTCTGTAAATGTACCGTTGCCGTTGTTGCGAAACAGTTTATTTGCACCAGTCGGGCTGGCCGTATAGAGGTCGAGCCAGCCATCGTTGTCGTAATCCCCCGACGTCATACCAATGGAACGGGTATTCCCCCCGGCAATACCGGCTTGCTGGCTAACATCGGCAAAAATTAGATCGCCCTCGTTCCGATAGAGCCGATTGCCCGCACCCGCCGAATTCGACACCAAGAAAAGATCCAGGCGACCGTCGCCGTCGTAATCCAAAAAAGCCACTCCGCCAACGTCCATGGGCGGATACATAATCCCCGCTTCGACGGTGATATCGGTAAAAGTACCATCGCCCCTATTGCGGTATAACGTATCCTCGTCATCGGCACCGCTACCCGTAAAGAGATCCATAAATCCATCGTTGTCGATATCGCCAAATGCATGAAAATGCGTACTGACAGACCCTATAACTCCGGCCTGTTCCGCAACGTCGGCGAACGTCCCATCGCCCCGGTTCTGGTATAAAACGTTGGGGTCGCCGGCGATTCCCACATAGAGATCGAGCCAGCCATCGTTATTATAGTCGACAAAAGACCCCGACCAACGGTTGAAAACCTCTCCCGGGGCAGCAACTCCGGCCACATCTGTAACATCGGTAAATGCCCCATCGCCCAGATTTCGGTAGAGGATATTCTCCTCCCGCAAACCGACGATATAAAGATCGACATGGCCATCGTTGTCGTAATCGCCTATGGCCGCACCAAAGCCGGTGGGAAAATATATCTGGGCCGACTCCGTCACCTCTCTAAAGACGCCTTGGTGATTGTGAAATAGACGGCTGCCCGGCGTGGTTGCTGGCCGCACCCCTTCCCTGAAGGTCACGAAAAGGTCGAGCCAGCCGTCGTTATTATAGTCCAGCCAGGCCACCCCTGGGTCCCCCAAATCACCGATCCCAGACGCCTTCGCCACATTCTCAAATATCTGGCCCGTGGCCTGTGTTGTTATATAGAGCCCTAATACGACCGAGATTAGTACGCTGTACGTTTTCATGTTCTTCCTTCCATTTTCCGGCTGTTTACTGGATTGCTCAATAAGCGATGGCGACAAGCCGGATTCTAGTTGCGCTGCGGGCGTCCCCCTCGACGCCAATCCGCACTGCGTACGAACCGGGCCGAAGGAGCCGAGCGGATGCGTCGCGCCCGTCCCATTCGACCTCTATGCGTCCGACACCCAACGACTTTTGCATGAGCGAACGCACTCTCCTTCCCGCCAGATCGAAGACATCGACCCTCACCGGGCGCGGGGCGGTGAACTGCAAGACATTGAATCCTATTCGCAGGATATCGTTGGCACCATCGCCGTTGGGGGTAAAGACAGACCCGGACAACTCCACCGCGCCGATAAGCGGCTGGGTCAACTCCACCGCAACGACGGTTTGTTCGCTCTGGACCGACTCCACGGCATTCCCGGGGACGACGGCTTGACGGATCACCTGTCCATTTTCCGAATCTGCCAGCGAAGCTTCAAACCGGGCTTGGCGGAATAGCGTGCCCCGGAAGTCGATTTCCAATAGAGCCCTATAGTATTTCTCGTCCAATACGATCTCAAAGCCCTGTTCACTGTCCCGCACCTGGACTGGAATTTGGCGCCCGTCGACGCGCAAGGCAGTGAAGATCATCCCGTCGACACCGCGCAATAGGATCCGATCGAAACCCGCCTTGTCGACATCACCCTCGGTGCGCAGGAAATAAGTGAAGGATGTATCGCGGCCCGACACGACTCTATTCGGGTATACTTCTGCCCGCGCGCCATCGACGAGCAGATCACCGAACTTGATATTCAGCGCATCCAGCCAGGCGCTGACTTGTGGATCCTCAGAGATAAAACGCACCTCCAACTGCAAATAGCGCCCCGGTGCGGAGGGAAACGATATCTGCTCTGCAAGGCCGGTCGGCCGGCTCCACGGGCTCCAGTCGGCCCCGGCCGAGTTCAGCGTATCGACCGGGCCGCGAAAGTGCGGCGTGAGCTTCTCCCATTTTTTTTTGCCGATCTCTCTGCCGTTCCTATCCCGATGGACAATTTGTCGGGCCAGCCCGCCGCCACTGCGGCTGCGAATCTCCAGCCGTGTACCAGCCGGCGCGTTGCCCGACCACTCTATAGCCTGGATCATTTTATCCGCGCCCAAGTCAAAAAAGGGCGAAGTCAGCCGCACCTGGCGCGGATACCCCGCACCAAATACCTGCACCTCCTCGGTCACTCCGATAAAGGCGCAAAAAGGAATGCTGATGGTGCCCCCTCGGGCCGCGGCGCAGGCCCCATCCCAGAACTTCCAGCCGATGCGCACATAGCGGGTCGGCGTCCTGTTCAGCGGATGTCCGGCCATCCCCAGAAGCCGGTTGAGGGGGCTGCTGTCACCGGCGAAGTGCCGGCGCCACAGAAGCGAACCGTCCGGCGCCTGGGATCCGTCCGAGGTCAGCACCTGGTAAAAACCAAACTGAAATCCCCGGGGTGGGATGACACGACTGATCAAGCGCACCAGATCGAGCCAGTATACCGCCCCCAAATCCAGCGTAATATGGGCCAGTACGTCTTTCACCCCGTCGATATCGCGGATACGCTGCCAACGCGTATTTAGATCCCCGTCGACCAGACGCAAAGCCTCACCCAAGGGCAAAGCGTTAGCGACACTGCCATCGCGTTCTACGACCACTTCTACACCGCCACCCCGCTGCGGCAACCCGACGGCCAGATTATCGCCTACGGCCTCGACTTCCACCTCGACTAACTGCGCCCCTGCAGGGGCCTGCAATACCTCGATACGCACGAGCTGCACCGGTTCCTGGCGACTCGGATCCAACACCAACGCCACGGTATGACGGCCATTGCCCTTAATCCTCGTCCTATCCCTGTAGACCGCCGTGCCCGGCCGCGGAATGCCCACCTGATCCAGCTGCTGCTCGCCGGTGGACAAGAGGACATCGAAGATTTCAAACGGTGGATTGTCCGGCGCGAAATGCAACCGTACGGCCCGGGCTGAAACTGCGCGCCCCAGATCCAATTCAATCCACCGATCGGCGCTTCGAGCAGTTGCGCCCGGGCGCCAACCCGTACGCCTATCCCCATCGATGGCCCAATGTCCGTCTACCTCGTTCGAACCGGCGTCGCGGAGCCCCCCGCCAAACAGCTGCGCATTTTCTATCGCATTGATATTCTGGCGGATAAACACCGGTCGTAGCGTTCCTTCTGCATCGATGAAAAGACTGCTGGGAATGCTCCATCCCAGCCACTCGTCGACGCGGTCGAAGCGCAATTCGTCGGCTCTTGCCCCGTAGACCAACGTGCACCAAACCAACAAGCCCGTCCGTATCTTATGCTGGAACCCCATCTAGTATCCTCCCAGCTCAATATTTGCCGTCCAGTGCAACATCCGGCTATACAGCGACAGTCGAGTTGTGTTGAAAATGAGCTTCGTGTCTTTGCTCTGTAGTTGGCATAGTTGGCGCAGCACTAGGTCATTGCTAATGGTCAGTTGGTCCATCAGGACGCACACCTGGCGCATTTCCTCGTGGGCGTAATCGGTCAACACGCGACGAATATCGTCCAGTGTACTCTGGGTCAAATACCCTTCTATCTCCAACTGGACGATCTGGTCTGATCGGTCGACTTCAGTAAATCGGATCAATGGCATAGAACGGGCCTCATATCGTGAATACCACGATCCTTACGCACAATCTATGCCAGGACTACGGACGATTGAGGAAATGCTTCGTAGAGAGCTGTTAATAAAGAAATTAAGAAAAAATAAAGGAGGTTTGGAGCTAAAAGCAGAAAAGGCAGGGAACGGCTAATTTACCCGATATTGCACCAAGTTAAAGAACCTAAACTATTGATTAAGATACGCTTCCAATCAATTTGGTTAATTTAATCGAAAAATGGCTAATTTACCCAGAATCCGATTGTCGCAGGCTGTGCTTCTTCATTCGTGCGCGTAGTTTTTCGGGGTGGATGCCCAGCATTTCAGCGGCGCCTCTCTTACCTGCAACCCGCCAGCGGGCCCGTTTCAACACCCGCTCCAGATACTGTTTTTCGCGCTTTTGAGCTTGCTCGTCGTATTGATCAAGCGGTATCAGCTTATCGTCTAGTCCAGAGGCAACAGACGTGGGGGCCGCAGACAACGAAGACGCCAAGTGGGGGCCATCTATCCGTTCACCGGCGCAGACCAAAACCGCTCGTTGCACGACGTGCTCTAACTCGCGCACATTGCCCGGCCAATGGTAGCCCTGCAAAAGCACCATCGCCTCGTCGCTGATCGCGGGCACGGGCCGGTGCAAATGCACGGCGAAACGATCGGCAAAATGGTGCACCAATAGGGGAATATCCTCCCGTCTTTGGCGCAGGGGCGGCAGTTCGACAACAAAACCATTCAGCCTATAAAAAAGATCGGCGCGAAAACGCCCGGCTTCGATGGCCACTTGCAAATCCCGGTTGGTCGCGGCCACCACCCGAACATCGACCTGGATTGTCTGTTCGCCGCCCACCCGCTGCAAAACGCCGTCCTGGAGCACCTGCAATAAAGCGCGCTGGGCGTCGAGGGGCATATCGCCGACCTCGTCGAGAAACAGCGTTCCCCCATGGGCCAGTTCAAAACGACCGATCTTGCGGGCAGAAGCCCCGGTAAAGGCCCCCTTTTCGTGGCCGAAGAGTTCGCTTTCGACCAGGCCCTCGGGAATGGCGCCGCAATTGACCTGGATAAACGGCGCCTCCCTGCGCCCGCTCATATCGTGCACGGCCTGCGCTGCTAGCCCCTTGCCCACGCCTGTCTCGCCCAAAACCAGCGTCGCGATATCGGCGTCGGCCACCGTCGAGATTTGCGCCATAACGTCCTGCATGGCAACACTCTGCCCAATAAAGGAGTCGAAGCTTTGGGGATAGCGCAATACCTCCTCTAAGGCCTCGATACGGGCCTCCCGCACATCCTCCACCACCCGCAATGCCGTCGACGCCGGCTCTGATTCATTCAAATCCCGGTCGATGCTCTTGACCTCGAACAGGTACTCGCCAGGAGGTAAACTGGAATAGACCGCACGAATCTCATTCGTGCATGGCCCCCACTCCTCTTGCCAATTTCGCAAGCGATAAGAGTAGAGCATATCCTGGGGTCGAGTGCGAAAACTCAACCCTTTGTATTCGAACATCACCTGCGCGGCAGCGGATACTTCGATCTGCTCTGCCGCTTCATAGACCTGGTCGGCGATGATCTGGACTACGCGGACCCCCGGCACCGAACGCACAGGGCGATAGGCCACCAACCCGCCCAACGTTGCAAACCACAATATCCCATCGCGATCTTCGACTCCACACCGGGCGGGCCCTATGGCGTGCGAACTCAATGGCATAAACGTCCGCCCGTCGTAGCGCACTACGCCGCCGTCGGTACAAATCCACAAGAGACCCGATTGGTCGCAGAACAGGCTCCAGACATGATCGTTGGGCAACCCATCGGCCGTGGTGAACTGTGCAAAACGCTCGCCGTCGAAACGACTAACCCCTCCCAACGTGGCGATCCACAGTGCCCCGCTTTGGTCAAAGGCCAGGTCCTGGACATTGTCGTCGGGCAACCCATCGGCTACTGTATAAGTCCTGACCTTGCCCTCACCATCTAAACGGCGCAGTCCGCTGCCTCTACCCAACCCATTGAACGTGCCCAAACCGATCCAAACCACGCCCCCTGCCGCGCACAGTATTGAGGTAATAGAGGCGATATCGTCTTTGCTATTCCGCTCTTTGTACAGCGTTCGGCTCGAAGCCCCGTCATAGCAGGTCACCAGCAAATTGTATTCTTCGTCCCAATGCCCCATATAGACCCTGTCGGCGCTGTCGGTCGCCAATACGGAAGGCCCCAGATGGTCTTGACCTGTATGTATCTCCCCCTTTGAAAAATCCTGCCCGTCGAAACGGACAAGTCCCTTGCGGCCACTGACCCACAGCCCCCCCGCGGAGGTTTCACAAGCCGATGTGCACCCCTGCAACTCCGACACGACTTTGCTGTCTACAGAATGCCATTTATTGCAATCGTAGTAGTTGAGGCTCTGTTGGGTAGAGTCTCCAAAAGAAGGGTTACCTGCCCACAGGCGGTTGCGGCCGTCCACTAGCATGGTCGAAGACCCTACCAGCCGCTCGTCGCCGAACGACCGGATGCCATCCGGATCCCAGCTGCAAATGCCTCCGCCCCAGGTAGCGAACCAGGTCTGGCGCTCGTGATCCTGATAGACGCCGTTGACCATGGGATAGGCCAGGCCGTCCTCGCGCTTGAGCTGATGGAACCGAAGGTCCCCATCAACACAGTCTTTACCGCCCTGGTAGAAGACCCCCGCCCCTGTCGTGCAATACCAAATGCGGCCGTAATCATCGCGCTGAATCTTGCGAATCACCCCGTCAAAAGAAACTGGGGCCGGATCAAAATTGCCTTTGTTATACTGGCCAAAGCAGCCTATTCCGCCCACCCACAAGGCCCCGCTCCCATCGACCGCCACCGCATAGCCATTGCCCGGGGCGGGCAAACCATCTTCGGGACCGAAGCGGGCAAAACGCTGCCCATCGTAGCGAACCAGATAGTCCAGCCCAAACCACAGGCAGCCATCGGCATCCTGGTCGATGCCCCAGCATTGGAGGGGCATCTGTGCTGCAGGCGGACTGCCGTAGGCCGCCGTATAGGCGGGCACCAAATCGACAAATTTGCCCCCCTCGGTATACCCCAGTACGCCTATACCAGCAAACCAAACGCGCCCTTCACGGTCCTCGTATATATAAGTAATAGCCCCGTCCGAAACCCCGTCACCAGCGGCGAAACGGTGAAAGACGCGCCCGTCGTACCAACAGACGCCGCCGTCGAGGGTGCCAAACCACAACCGCCCCTCTCGGTCCCGGCATAGGGCCATCACCTGGTTGCCGCACAATCCCTCCCGGCTGCGCTTGTGCGTTGCAAACGCATCTCCGTCAAATCGGCTGGCACCGCTGTTCCAGGTGCCAATCCACAAAAATCCATCGGCGTCTTGGGCCAGATGTTCGGTCTGCAGGCCGGACAGACCGTCAGTGGTAGTATATGTACGCCAGTCGGTATAGCCGTCGTCTATCGTGTCATCTATTCCCATAGACAGAATTTACTTTGGTGATCGATCTCGACCAAATTAGGCTGGCTGCAAAACGGCTTTAACGAAATGGATATGCTGACCAATTGGACAAAGGCCCGAAACACCGCGCTTTTCTGCCCCTAGTCGGGGCCTAATCGGCGCCAGCGCCCGAGTCCGCCGGCAGCGAAAGGGCCTGCTTACCCGCCCAATACCGCCCGCAAGCGCTGGGCGACAATAGCCTCGTCGCCGTCCACCACCGTGGCAAAACTCAGCTGCAAGGATGGACCGCTATCGTACCAGACCCAGATACGCGGATCGTCCGCCTTTAGCTCTTGGTCGACCTGGGCCGCGCTCTTGCCCAGCCCGGTCTCGTCCAGGGTCACATGCAACGAAGCGGCCGACCCCTCCGCCGGCGACACCTCCACATGCGGCAAATCGGCGATCGCCGCCCGCACCACCTCGCCGCGCCGGGAGGCTTGGGCCCGCGCCGCCTCGTGGTCCATATCGAGCCATTCGCGCAAGGCCGCCAACACCCCCGCCACTTCCTGGCGGTCAATTTTCAGCGGGCGTCCGAAACCCATCAACTCATTGACCTCAAAGCTGGCAAAACTGTGCAACCGCGCCGCCTCCACCAAATCGGCCCGGCCGCACAGCAGACCGGAAGAATTGGGCGCACCGAAATACTTGGCTCCGTAGCCGACCAAATCGGCGCCCCAGGCGGCGTATTGCTTCAAGCCCTCCAGCGGATAGACCTTGTAGGCGGCATCGACCAGTACCGGAATACTGTGCCGGTGGGCAATTTCAATCACCTCCTGGACGCCCAACAACCCCTCGCCTTCATCGACGACCGGGTACAGTACCGCCGCGGTATCGGGGCCCAACGCCGCCTCCAATTCCTCGGCGCTGGTGCCCTCGGCCCGACCGGCTTCGACAATGCGGCTGCCCACCATGCGCACGACGCGGTCGTACTTATAGCGCTGCCGCTTCTGCATGACTATTTCGTCCTTCATGCCGGTGCTATCGGGCAATTGCTCCATTTTGGCCGGATCCTTGCCCGTCATCAAACCCGCCGTACCCAGCACCAGGGCCGCAGCGCACCCCGGCGTCACCAGGGCGGCCTCGCATTCGAGCCATTGGGCGACAATTTCGCCCGAACTGGTCAACAACTCATCCATATCAACGTAGTAACGCCCCGCCGCCTCCATGGCGGCGACCACCTGGGGCGAAGGCGCCGAGCCGCCCAGAAATGTCCTGTTGCCAATGACATTGATCACCGGGGTAGCCCCCAATTCGGCATAGATGCGCCGGGCTTCCTGACTCATAATCGGGCTCGCTTTCTCCTGCACGGCTGTTAAGGGTCGAGGTACTCCGAATTGAGATATTCCTGCGGCAGCAACAACAACGGCCGGCCGTTGTGCTGCAGACGGAATTGCAGATAATCTAACATGGGCGGACGGGACGGCTGTCCGGCCCCGACAAGACGGGGCGTCAATAAACCCGGGGCAAAAAGCGCAGGGGCCGGCAATTCCACCAACCGCACCCGCTGATCCGCAGCGATGCCCGCCTTTTCCTTGGCCAGATGCACCGCCGTCTCCAAGCCGCCCAGGGTATCGACCAGACCCGCCGCCAACGCCGCCCGCCCGGACCACACCCGACCTTGAGCCACCGCCTCAATGACCTCCGGCGCGACGCCCCGCCCTTTCGCCACGCGGGCGACAAAATCGGCGTACAGCGTGCGAATGGTGCCCTCGGCCACCGCCTGCTCGCGCTCGTCCAAATTGCGGTCGGGCAGTTGCAAGCCAATAAACGGCAGGCGCATACCAAAGTCGAGATCGGCGCTGCGGCCCACCTGCACATGGTCGGTCGTCACGCCCAATTTCTCTTTCAATCCCTGATCGTAGAGCCAGCCGCCGATAACCCCGATGCTACCGGTGATGGTATTGGGCGCGGCCACCACCGCGTCGCCGTACATCGACAGCCAGTAGCCCCCCGATGCCGCCACGTAACCCTGCGAAATAATCACCGGTTTGCGCTCTTTGCAGGCCAGCAATTCGGCCGCCACCAGATCGGCGGCCAAGGCATCGCCCCCGGGCGAATCGACCCGCAGCACCACCGCAGCAATGCCCGGGTCGTCTTTGGCCGCCCGTACGGTGCGGGCCAGTTGGCGAGCATTTATCCCCTGATCCAAGGCGCATACGCCCAGGGCGTAGACCACGGCGATACGCGGTAACCCGCCCCAGCGGTCGTCATCTGGCAGGGGGTAATCGCCCACCGCCAGCAGCGGCCGAGGTTGGCCCTCCAGCGCAGCAATAGCCTCGTCGACCGCGTCCCAGCGCCCCAACCGGTCGACCAGACCGCGCTCCAGGGCCGCCTGGGGCATGAATAGCGTCTCATCGTCGACCAGCCGGTCAAAGGCCCCGGTCTCTAAGCCCCGCGAAAGGCAAATATCGCCCCGCGCCAAATCATAAAAATCATCCAACAGGGCCTGCAATTGGCGGCGGTCGGGCGCCGACATATCGTCCCGGGCCAAAAACTCGTTGGCCGATTTATAGTCGAAATAACGCCATTCCTCAAAACCGATGCCGACCTTCCCCAGGGTCCCTGCCAGATAGGTGCCGCCGGCGACAAAGCCTTCCAGGGCGATCATTCCGAGCGGGTCCAGCACCACCTGGTCGGCCACCGAGGCCAAGTGGTAGCTACCCAAATCCACCCGGTCGATATAGACCACCACCCGCTTGCCGGTCTGCTGCACCGCCGCCAATTTCTGCCGCACTTCCCAGGCCGAGGTCGGGCTGATGCGCAAACCCGATAAATTGAGCGCCAAACCGCCCAGATCGGGGTCGTCCTGCACCCGCTGCAAAAAAGCCAGCAATTGCACCAACGTGCGGCCCTCGTCGAACAGGGCGAAGCGACGGTGTTTTACTAAACCAGTTAACTCCAGACGCAGATAGGGGCGCTGGGGACGCAGGCGCTGGCGCACGGCGCTGCGTTGGTAGCCCCCCATACGCAGACGGTAGGCCGTGTACGCCGGATCGTTTTGATCGTCGTACACAGCCTGCATCTGACCGCCCAGGCCACCCAGCCCCAAGCGCAAACCAATACTCAACAGATTGTCCCTGGATAAACGCCCGCTCAAGGCCAGCCCCGGCAGCGGCTCAAAAGCCAGGCCGGCGCTCCAATAGGTTCTGCCGTCGATGGCGTCAGTGGCCCAGGTGTTTTCGCCAAAGAAGCTCAAGCGCGGATGGCCCAGCGAGCGCAATGTCGCCTCAACGACTCCTTCGCGCTCTTGGCCGTCTAGTGTAGTGGTGAAGACGCCCCCTAGCGAAAATCTCGGTCCTGGACGCCACAACGCCCCCAGGACCAGATTGTTCTGGGTCCCAGCCCGCCGCGTCGCGCCGCTGGCCCAGCCGTATCCCAACCCCACTCCGAGGCGGCGGTCGCCCCCAGCCAGCGACAGCCGGTGCTCGGTCAGATCGCGGCCGGGGGGCAGCGGCTCCGGATCGCGACGGTGCAGCCGCACCGGCAAGCGCCGACGCCAACTACCAAAACCCAGGCGCGACCAGGCCGAGTACAGCCCCCACGAGCCGTCGCCGTATTCTGGGTCGGTCCAGGCCGCCACCGTCTCCATGCCCTGAGCGTAGGTGAGCACCGCCGGGTTGAGATAGCCCAGCAGCCCCAAGCCGCCGGAGCCGGGCGGGGCGGCGAGAAAACGGCTGCGTTCCTCGTACGGGGCAAAAGCCTGTCCGTCGGCCTCGACAATCCCCAACAGCAGCAGGCCCAGCAGCAACCGAGCAATGGCCATCGTCATTCCGTTTGGGTCAAGATATCGATATCGCCCAGCCCCGGGCGCAAAACCTCAATCTGGTCACCCACTAGCGACACCACGCTGGAGGGCTGCACCGGCAGCGGGCCACATTCGAGAATGAGATCGACCTGGCCGCCCAATTCCGCCTCCAACTCGGCCGGATGGGTCAGCACTTCCTCGTTGGCCCGATTGGCGCTGGTGCTAATGACCGGATGCCCCAACCCCCGCCCCAGGGCCGCCGGCACCGGATGGTCGGGTATCCGCAAGCCCACCGTCTTTTGGCGGCTCTGCAAAATCCGTGGGGTCTCCTTGGTAGCCGGCAGCACAAAGGTATAAGCCCCGGGCAGACAGCGCTTGAGAATGCGAAAGGCAAAATTGGAGACGCGAGCGTAGACGCTGATATGGGCCAGATCGGCGCAGACGAAGGACATCGGCTTTTTGGGGTCGCGCCCTTTGACCTGCTGCAGCCGCTGCACCGCCGCCTTATTGGTGATATCGCACCCCAGCCCGTAGATGGTATCGGTCGGATAGACGATCACCCCGCCTCCCTGCAATACTTCAACGGCGCGGTCGATATGCCGGGCTTTGAGGTGGGCCGGATCGACGCTGAGTATCTGGGCCATAAGCCTCCGCCTTTGCTAGCATGGATATCAAATACTGGTGTTGGCCTGAATTTACTGTGTTTGTGGGGTGTCCTGGAGCGGATTCCGTTCGACCTGCACGCTACGCGTGCTTCCCGCCGAAGGCGGGCGGGTCGAAACGGCCTCGGAGCGCGTAAGCGCGAGAATGAGCGCAAGGACACCCCACAAACACATTTTCTGGACGTTTCAAAAACAATCGGTATTAGCCAGGGTGCCCCTACCAGGCCCCCTGGCTTGCAGCCACTATTGTTCGTCGTACCCGGTCAGAGGGCGGTACCAAATATTTCGGTAGCGCACATCGTCGCCGTGGTCCTGCAGCTTAAGCGGACCACCGGCGGCGTGCGGCGTATATTCGCTGAGGCTCCGGTGGCCGGTATCACCCATCAATTCCTGGCGATGGTGCATCAATACGCCGTTGAAGAGCACGGTGACAAAAGCCGGCCGCGACAACTGATCGCCGTCGAAGCGGGGCCCTTCCCAGATAATATCGTAGGTCTGCCATTGGCCCGGCGGACGGGCGGCGTTGACCAGGGGCGGATACTGGCTGTAGATGGACGCCGTATGACCGTCGGCATAGGTGGGGTTATCATAGCTGTCGAGGACCTGGATCTCGTAAATGCCCCACAAAAAGACGCCACTATTACCGCGCCCCTGGCTGTCGCCCTTGACCACGGCGGGGGCGGCCCATTCCAAGTGCAGCTGGCAATCGCCAAAATGCGCCTTAGTCTGGATATCGCCGCTGCGGGTCACTTCCATATAGCCGTTTTCCACGTTCCACTGCGCCGCCTCACCGTCGCGGCCAACCCAACCCGACAGATCGCTGCCGTCGAATAGCACCACCGCATCGCTGGGGGCGCCCCCCGACTCGGCGCCCGGGGTGACAAGGCGCGGCTGCGGGCGCTTGCCGTCGTGCACATGCCAGGACGTGCCGGGAATTATGGGGGTATCGTCGTATCCTATCTGGTCGGCCATGCCGGTATCTCCTCATTGTGAGTAATAACTGGGGGTGTCCAAAAACCCGTCCGAGTCCGCCGCCGAGGCGGTCCCTCAAGTACCATTGATTTACCGCTTCTAACATCTGCGCAAACAGCAGAAAGTCAATAAAACCAAAACGTGCCGGCCCCGAAAGAGCAAGCCGGTTGACAGGGCCAAGAGTGGATTCGATGTTAGGCTTTGTTTGCCAATCGCATTGTCGCCCGGGCCAAGCAATTTTAAGCCGCCCCGGGCCCTTACCTCAACCTGCCTTCCAAGGAGCCGCCCTTGCCAACCCCAGACGCCGCCCTGCCCACCGCCGCGCCCCAGGACCTGGGCCTGGACCCAGACGCCCTGGAAACGGCCTCCGGCCTGCTCGACCAGGCCCTGGCCGCCGGTCAACTCAGCGCCGCCAGCCTGGTCGTGGCCCGCCGGGGCGCCATTGGCCTGGCCCGCGGCTACGGCACCCTGCGCCCCGAAAGCGGCGCCCCCGCCGTCGACGCCGAATCGGTCTTCCTACTGGCCTCCATCACCAAGCCGGTGACCGCCGTGGCCCTGATGCGGCTGGTGGAAAGCGGCCAGGTCTCGCTCAACGACCCGGTCGCCCGCTACCTGCCCGAATACACCGGCGGCCAGCGCCACCTAATCAAAGTGCGCCACCTATTGCATCATATATCGGGCATGCCCGATATGCTGCCCGAAAATACCGCCTTGCGCCAGGCCAACGAACCGCTGGAGGAATTCGTCCGACGCGCCCTCTGCACCCCCCTGCTTTTCACCCCCACCACCGATTTTAGCTACCAGAGCAAGGGCATCCTGCTAGCCGCCGAAATCGTCCAGCGCCAGACCAGCCTGCCGCTGCGCCAATTTGAACAAGAGACCATCTTCGCGCCGCTGGGAATGGACCGCAGCGCCCTGGGCCTGGGCCCATTCGAAATAGCCGATACGGTGTGGTGCGGCACCAATCCGGAAGAAACGGACGAGCAGCAAAGCTGGGGGCATAATTCCCCCTACTGGCGCAATATCGGCTGTCCTTGGGGCGGCATGCACAGCTGCGGCCCCGACCTGGCTATCCTAATGCAGACCATGCTGGAGGGTGGCCAGCGCAACGGCTACCGCCTGCTCAGCCCGGCCACCGCCCGCACCATGGTAACCGACCAGAACGGCTCCCTGGGCAAACCCTGGGGTCTGGGCTGGGCCCTGGCCGGATCGTCGGTGTGGAATTATTTCGGCGAATTGGTCTCGCCCGCCACCTTTGGCCACGTCGGCTCCACCGGCACCGTGGCCTGGGCCGACCCCCAGCAGCAGCTCATTTGCGTGGTACTGACCAACCAGATGGTCGAAGAAGGCAGCCTGTTGCGCCGCGTCTCCAACGCCGTGGCCGCAGCCGTGGTGGACTATAACTGAGCTGAATAAGACCGTTCCCCGAGCCCTCCAGTCGACCTTCCCAAGGACGACTGGAGATTTTTTTGCACCCAGTCAAAGGACAGACCACTTGGGTGGCACCTTAGAGGTGAAGGCCTTCACAAGAAACGAGAAACCCAAGTGGAAGAATTAATACAACTAGTGCTGCAAGCGCAGACGGGCGATCTGGAGGCGTACAGCAAGTTGGTGCGCCGCTTCCAGGATATGGCCGTGGGCTATGCCCGTTCCCTCCTGGGCGATTTCCATCTGGCCGAGGACGCGGTCCAGGAAGCCTTTGTCGCCGCCTACCAAGATTTGGGCAAGCTGCGCCAGCCGGCCGCCTTTGCCGGCTGGTTTCGCCGCATCGTCTTTATTTGCTGCCAGCGTCAGCGCCGCCGACGAGGTCCCACCGTCGACCTGGAACAGGCCGGCCCGATCGCCGACGACGACCAGGACCCGGCCGAGAGAGCCGTCATCCAGGATCTCAAAACCCGGGTCCTCGACGCCATAGACGCCCTCCCCGCAGCGCAGCGCCAGTTGCTGAGATTGTTCTACTTTGACGGTTTCTCCCAAGGACAAATCGCCGCTTTGCTGGAAGTGCCCCTGTCGACGGCCAACAACCGTCTACACGCCTCCAGGAAGCGCCTTCGCCGGGAGTTAGCCTATATGAAACCGCAACAGCAAGCCGCCCCTTTCGTCCATTTGCGTCTGCACAGCGAATATTCCTTTGTCGAATCCGCCGGCCAGATCGCCGAGCTGGCCCGCCAAGCCGCCCACTACCGCATGCCCGCCCTGGCCATTACCGATCCGGGCAACCTTTTTGGCGCCGTCGAGCACTACCAAGTCTGCGCCCAGGCCGGCGTCAAGCCGATAATTGGTTGCGAACTAACAGCAACCGCAGAGGATGGAGCTGCGGGCGGTACCTTGGTGCTATTGGCCAAAAACGATACCGGCTATAAAAATCTGGTCAAACTGGTTTCCAGAGGATACCTGGAAGGCAATTATCGCTCGCCCCAGGTCGACCGCGCCACATTGCAAAGCCACGCCGACGGGCTTATCGCCCTGGCCGGCGGCCCCACAGGCCAATTAACCGTCCTGCTGCAGGCCGGGCAATCAGAGGCCGCCCGCCGTTTGGGCCGAGTCTACAAGGCTATTTTTAACGGCGATTTCTACCTTGAAATCCAGCGGCCCGACCCCTGCGGCGAAGCCCTGGCTCAACTGGGCCGCCAATTGCAGCTGCCCCTGGTGGCCACCAGCCCGACCACCGCCCTCGCCCCCCTCGAATCCCCCACGGCAGTGGCGGCCCGTTTCGCCGACTTGCCCCAGGCCCTGGAAAATACCCTCAACATCGCCGCCCAATGCGACGTGCAATTCGACTTTGGCGAGCTCAAACTGCCCGCCTTTCCCGACCTGGCCGATTTTGCCGATGCCCAGACCTACCTGACCCATCTGGCCGAGCAAGGCCTGGCGCAACGCTACAACCACACCGACCAAACTTTGCGGGACCGCCTCCAAAGCGAACTGGCTACCATCAACGGCCAGGGCTACGCCCCTTATTTCCTCATTGTCTGGGACTGCGTCCAATGCGCCCGCCGCCAGGGCATTGCCGTGGGACCGGGTCGTGGGTCGGCGGTGGGCTGCCTGGTCGCCTATACCCTGGGAATCACCGACATCGATCCAATCAAATACAATCTATTCTTCGAGCGCTTCATGAACCCCCAACGACCGATCCCGCCCGATATCGATATCGACCTGGATCCCGGTGGCCGCGACCAACTCATTGACTATATCGCCGACAAATACGGCCAGACACGCGTCTCCCAGGTCGTCGCTTTCGCCCGGCGGCCGGACTACAGCGCCCATCAGGCCTCGGCGCACCCCGCCGGCCTGGTCATTGCCCCCGGCGAGCTGACCGATTTCGTGCCGCTGTACAAAAAATCGGAAAAGGGGCGCCCTATCAGTCAGTTCGACGGCCGCACTTGCGAAGAACTGGGCTTGCTCAAATTGGATTTTTTGGGGCTTAAAGAACTGGCCCTTATCGACCAGACCGTGCGCCTTATCCGCGACACCACCGACTTCGACCTGGACACCATTCCCTGGGACGACCGGACCACCTTTGAGCTGTTCGGCGCCGGCCAGACCGTAGGTATATTCCAGTTTGACAGCCACGATATGGGGCGCTACCTGACCCAGCTCAAACCCGACACCCTCGAAGACCTAATAGCCCTCAACGCCCTCTACCGACCCGCTACCGAGGCGCTGATTCCAACCTATATCGCCCGCAAGCGCGGCGAGCAACCCACCTCTTGCGACCACCCCGCCCTGGCCCCCATTGTCGCCTCGACCGCTGGCCTGCTAATCTACCAGGAACAAATCATCCAGGCTTTCCAAGACCTGGCCGGACGCCCCCCGGGTCAGGGCTATATGCTGATTAAAGCCGTGGCCAAGGAGCGCAACGATGAAATCACCCAACAGCGGCAGGCCTTTATCGAAGGCTGCGGTGAAGAAGACATTGAGCAAAAGGCCGCTGGCCCACTTTTCGCCGCCCTCCAAGCTGCCGCTCCGGCCACCTTCAACCGCTCCCACGCTGTGGCCTATACCACCATCGCCTACCGCTGCGCCTACCTGAAAGCCCATTATCCCCGCGCCTTCATGAACACCGCCCTGAAATCCAACGACAACCCCCAAGCCCGTGCCGTGCTCCTGGACGAATGCCGTCGTCTGGGTTTGGACCCGGCCTGATAGAGAAGGGGCGCCCGCCAGGACGCCCCTTCTTTTATAGCGCCCGTATCGCCGCCACATCTACCAGAATCCAGGTGTCTTCCTGGATCCGCTTGCTCCCGGCCTCCAGGCGCACTAGCCCATCCAGCAATAGGCCCTTCACCCGGGAACGACTCAGCCCAAACTGGCGGGCCAACAGCCCCTCTACCCGGACGGGCAGCGGCAGCGGGCAGGTGACCAGGATGCGCAAGGTGTCGGTCTCCACAGTCTGTAAGTCTATCGGCTCGCCTTCCACCCTGTAGTCAACGGTCCGCTCCCATTCGGCCTGGTTGGCCCGCAAGACGCCCCGGTCAAAGGCGAAACGCCAGACCGTGCGGCGGTCGTTGGCCACCATGCGGCGGTGTAGATCCTCGTTGAGCTGGGCCACTTTGAGGCGGCTGAACAAGGTGCAATTCCACGTACTGCTGCACACCGGGCATTTGTAGATCAACCAGATATCGATCCGCCCGTGGGTCCGATTGAGGCGAAATTTCTCGCTGCAGATAAACCATTGACGCCTCTGGCAATGCTGGCAGTGCCGCCTGACGGCGGGCGGCCTTAAAGGGACGATATGCCAAATGCGATCGGGTCTGCCTTTATTAGACATGCTATTCCTCCCGGCCCACAGGGCCGTACATACAAAGGGCCACGGCGCTCTAAAAAACGCCGTGGCCCAAAGCAAAAAAGGGCCATCCCCGTGGGAATAGCCCGTCAGTATATCGAGCCGAATGGCGGGTCCAGACGGTTTATTGTCCGCACCTACCAACCGGCCCAATCGCCGATTTAGCTGTTGAGTTCAATAGGGTCGCAAGCGCATCGCGACGGAATTCTCCCCAGTCGCACTAGCTGGGACTGAGGCCTGATTCAGGTGGGCCCGCTAATGCAATAATCGGTTAGAAGCAGTAGGACGGGACCAACGCCTTTGTACGGCAAGGCCCAGCAGTGCCCTCCTTCTTCCAGATCCCGTTTTATTCCTTGGAAGATTTCCGTCTATGGGATGCGCTCAGTAGATCAAAATACCTCGTAGCTGGTTATTATAAACAGCAATGACGCCCCTCTTTTCCCTCTTCCTAGTCGCCCAGCAATTGTAAACAGCAATGACGCCCCTCTTTTCCCTCTTCCTAGTCGCCCAGCAAAGGGTTTTGGGGTGGTGGCCGGCGGCGGGCAGTGGGGGATGGGCGGCGGGGCAGCTGGAGGCCAGGCGGGCGGCGCAGCCGGGTGGGGCGGGGCAGGCCGCAAGCGGGCCTCACTGCCCGCCAGAGGCCGCCACCCCAAAACCCGTCCTCGACGGCTATCACTCCCATGCCGCAAGCCGAGTGGCAAGGGACAGGCCGCAAGCGGGCCTCACTGCCCGCCAGAGGCCGCCACCCCAAAACCCATCTTCAGCGGCTATTCCCCACCTCCAAATCGTCCCATTCCACCGTCATCGGCAGCGCCCCCAACTGCACTACCGCCTGTTTCTTCTTACCATCCACCGCCCCCAATACCCCCACCCGATCAAGACTGCGAACATAGACCTCATCGCCGGTCTTAAAACTCTGGGCGGGCTTCTTTTTAGGCCCCGGCTTCTGCTGCGAATCCAACTCCAACTCACGACTGAGCTGGCGCAAAGCCTGGCGGATGACCTTGCGCGAAAGATCTTCGCGCTGCAGCCGTTCGAGCCGCTCCTTGACCCGTTGCACTTGCGCCGCCGCCCCGGCACGGGCGCTAATTTGACGCTCGCGCCGGGCCAATTCGTCCAGCTTGCCCTGGTGCTGCGCCCGCAGGCTTTCGGCCTCGGCCCGAGCTGCCGCCGCCGCTTCCTGGTCGTGCAGGGCCCCAGCCCGAGCGCTTTGCAGCTTTTGCACCAATTCGGCGGTCTCATCGCCGCTATCGCCCTGGGCCCGGGACAGGACCGATTCGGGCAGCCCCAGACGTCGGGCAATGGCCAGGGCATTGCTGCTGCCCGGTGTGCCAATGAGCAGCCGGTGCGTAGGTTCCAAGGTCTCGACATTAAATTCAATGGAGGCGTTCTCCATCCCTTCCACAGTATACCCCAAGGTCTTGAGCTGGCTAATATGGGTAGTCACCGCCACCCGTACCTCGCCTTCGTGCAAATGTTCGAGCACGGCCTGAGCCAGCGCCGCACCCTCGGCTGGATCGGTGCCGCCGCCCAATTCGTCGAGCAAGACCAGACTGTCGCCGTCGGCCCCCTCCAGAATGCGGCCGATATGGCGCAAATGACTCGAAAAGGTACTCAGGCTCTGCTCTATACTCTGCTCGTCGCCGATATCGGCCCAAACCTGCGTGAAGATCGGCACCTCGGAGCCCGCCGCCGCCGGCACGTGCATACCCGACTGGGCCATTAGGGCCAACAGGCCGATGGTCTTTAGCGCCACCGTCTTGCCGCCGGTATTGGGTCCGGTGATAATGAGCGTATTGAACTCGTCGCCCAAGCGCACATCGATGGGTACCACCGGCCCCATCTCTTCCTCTGCCTCACCCCGCGCCCAGCGGTCGGCCAGAGCCAGCAGCAAGGGGTGCCGGGCCTGATGCAAACGCACTATACCGCGTTTGTTGAGCGTTGGCGGGCTCATATCAAATTCGCGGCTCAAGCGCACCTTGGCGTAGGTCAGGTCGATATGCGCCAACACCTGCACGCTCTGCCGCAGCGAAGGCTCCTGGGCCGCCAGGGCGGCGGTAAGCTGGCGCAAAATGCGCAGCTGCTCGGCCTTTTCAGCGTGCTGGGCCGTTTCCAACTCGTCGACCAGACCGCGCACCGCCTCGGGCTCGACAAAGACCGTGCCGCCGCTGTCCGAGCGGTCGCGCCGCACCCCGGCCACCCGGCCGGCGTGTTGCACCTTGAGGGCAATGGTCGGTCGGCCCTTGCGCTCGCGCACGCTGGTATCCTGCAAGTAGGGCGCCACCCCGGCCCCGCGCAGCAGCGATTGCAGCTTGCCGCGGATGGCCCCCCGCGACCGTTCGATTTGGCGCCGCAGGCTCTTGAGTTGGGGCGAAGCCTCATTTTTAATGCCGCCGCCGGGATTAAAGGTCCGTTCAATCTGCGCCTCAATCTCGTCGTAGGCGCCCAAATCTCGGGCCCATCCGCGCAGGTGGCTAAAGGTTTCGTCGGCCCCCTCCAGATAGGCCTTGACCAGACGACCGGCGCGCAGCGTATCGGCGATACGCTGAATTTCCTCGGGCACCAGCACGTCCGCGGCCGCCGCCAATTTGTCGAGCAACGGGAACAGATCGTGCAAACCACCAATGGGCAATTCCCGGCGTGGTTCCAACAACGTCTTGAGCTGGGTGGTCTCGCCGATGAGCCGCTCAATTTCGTCCGCCGCCAGCAGCGGTTTAATCTGGCGGGCCAGTCCCTTGCCCAAGCCGGAGGTGGCGTACTGAGCCAGCAAATCTACAATTTGCCCGTATTCCAATACTCTAAAGGCGTGTTCGTTCAAGAGGGGGAAATCCCTTCGCTAAGGGTATAGCTGTCCTGGCAGCAACAAAGCGGCCCCGGCATAATAATGTCAAGGGCTTGCCAGGGCCAGTCTTTCGGTAGCAACCAGATCGGCTAGACGAAGGGAATAAGACCCAGCTCAAATAAGAGCCAGCCCAGCGCCAGGACCACCAGGAACGGCACCAGATAGCGGCGATTATGGGGGGGTTGTTGAGGGGCCATGCAATAAACATAGGTACGCCGAGACCCAACGGCCGTGAGGTAAATCACAAGACCGGCAATCAAGGAAGAAAAATTAAGCGGGTACGGCCGCCTTGGCCGTCTGGGCCGCCTGCCACATGGTCCAATTGCCCTCGTATAATTGGGTCTCGCCCTCTTCGTCGGCAAATACCAACAGACGGGTCGCCACCTTGTCTATGAAGAACCGGTCGTGGCTCACCACCACCACGGCACCGGGAAAGTGCAACAAAGCCCGTTCCATAACTTGGGTACTGGTCATATCGAGGTGGTTGGTGGGCTCGTCGAGGACAATAACCGAGGCGCCCGAAAACAAACAGACCGCCAGCGCCACGCGCGACTTTTGCCCCCCCGACAGGGTACCGATGGGCTGTTGCAAATCCATTTCGGCAAATTGCATCATCGCCAGAAAACGGTGTACCAGCTTGCGCGGCTGGTAAAAAGCCAACGGCGCCGTATTGACCGCGTGCGATACCGTCTCCTTGGGATCGAGGTCGGCCCAGACCTGGTTGAAGTATACATACGGCTTCCCCTGCGGCCAGATTACCCGTCCGGTATCGGGCGTTATTTGCTGTGTCAGTATGTCTAATAGGGTGCTCTTGCCCGAGCCGTTGGGGCCCACCACCGCCAGACGGTCGTTGCGGCCCAGTTCAAAGGACAGGTCAAAAAAGAGCAGCCGGTCGTCGTATTCCTTGGAAACTTCCTTCACCTGGCACAAGCGTTCGCCGGGCCGCAAACCGGCGTAGAAATCGGTGACAATCTGGTCCACGGGCCGCGGCGCCACCTGCTTGTGGATATTGGCCAGCCGCCGCCGCAACGCGTTGGAAGGGTTTTTAGCGGCCTGGCGCCGGTCCTCGATGGCCTCGCGTTCAAAGGCAAGCAATTCCTCCTCGTGCACGAATTGCCGCTCCAAACTTTTAAAGCGGGCCTGTTTTAACTGTACATACTGAGCAAAATCGCCCGGGTAATCCTGGAAGTGGTAATTCTCTATCTCAACTACCCGGTTGACCGCCCGGCCTAGAAAATGCCTGTCGTGCGACACCAGAACTACGGCACCGCGAAAATTGCCTAGCCACTGCTCTAACCAGGCCAAGCCCTCAAAGTCGAGGAAGTTGGTCGGCTCGTCGAGCAATAACACATCGGGCTCCTGCAACAAAATTTTGGCCAGTGCGGCGCGGTTGCGCCACCCTCCCGACAGCTTGTCCACCGGCATATCCCGGTGCTGCTGGTTGAACGACAACTTGCTCAACGCCGTCTCAATGCGGTTGTGGTAGGTCCAGCCGTCGAGCTGTTCCATGCGCGTGGTCAGGGTCTGGTAGCGGTCGAGCAAGGCCTGCAATTCCTTTTCGTCGGGCTCCTCGCCCATGGCCTGTTCGACCTGGCGCAATTCGTCTTCGGTGGCGCGCACATCGGCAAAGACCTCTTCCAGTATCTGGCGGATGGAATCCTCGCCGCGCAATTCGGAAAACTGCGAGAAATAGCCAATGCGCAACCCCTGGTCCATATCGACCTGTCCCTGGGTGGGTTCCTCCTGGCCCAGGATCAGGCGCAAAATGGTCGTCTTGCCGGTGCCGTTCTTACCCACCAGACCGACCCGGTCGCGCGCTGCGAGGCGGAAGTAGACATCGCGCAGAACCTGTTTGTTATCGAATTGCTTGGATACGTTTTGCAGCCGGATGAGGCTCACCCAAATACTCCCTTCGGCATTGGAAACCGGGCCTTACTGGGGACAGTTCAGTATCTATTCAACCCTTACATAAGACGGGTCTTCTTTAACATTGTCAAGCGTTCTGGCCACGCCGACGGATAGAACTCTGCTTGACATTACAGCAGCGGTTCTAGGACTTTTGGTCTCCGCGCTAAGCTATAAACCATGCCGAGGCCGTCCGCTCCGCACAGCCACCCCGCCGGTCTCGGCAGACGCTTCTTAGGCCACTCCATGAAATTATCGCAACGCCGATACCACGGCCCCGCCGACCAAGTCCCCATGGCCGACCTGGCACGCCAATTCGCCGCCGACAATATGCATGTCGTCGACTTGCCCTACCGCTTCAGCTCGTGGGCCTTTGACACTCCCGAAAATGTGGGACTGTGGGTCAATGGCCAAGGCGAGCTAATGGCCTGGGCCGTCCTGCAAACCCCCTTTTGGGCCCTAGACTACGCCTACCATCCCGCCGCCGCTACAGCGGATATCCACCAGCATCTGTTGACCTGGGCCGATCAGCGGGCCCGCCAATGCCTGGATACACCCAGCGGCCGGCCTATGTGGTTTATCAATGTCTTCGCCGGTCAAAACCAACGGCTTGCCGACTTGGAAGCCATGGGCTTTGTCGATGTGGGTCAATGGGGGGAAGATTCCTGGTCGAAAGTATTGCTCCGGCGCCCGGGGCCAGCCCCGGTGGACCAGTACCAGCTACCCGCTGGTTTTGTCATCCGTCCTTTGGCTGGCCCCGGGGAAGTAGAAGCCTATGTCGAGTTGCACCAACGGGTCTTCAACAGCAAAAGCATGACCGCCCCCTGGCGCCACCGCACCTTGGAACATCCGGCCTATACCGGGGAACTGGATTTGGTCGCTGTCGCCCCAAACGGGCAACTCGCCGCCTTTTGCATTGGCTGGCTCGACCGGGCGGGCCAGACAGTGGCAGGGCAGATCGAACCTCTGGGCGTCGACGAGGCCTTTCGCGGCCAGCACCTGGGACGCAGCCTGTTGCTGGAGACCCTCACGCGCCTGCAATCTCACGGAGCCGAAAACCTCTACGTTGAAACCGACAACCAACGCGACGCGGCCCTTTCCCTGTATCAGGATCAGGCCGTTGGCTTTCAGGTGATCCAGGACGTGCGAGTATATCGCAAGGATTATTAGAGACTGTTTTAAAACTTACTTTGCGGCCCAAGAGCCAGCCCCGGCAACGTGCTCTGCATAGAGGGGATCCCCGGCACCAGTTCGGCGCTGGACTACGGCAATTACCCCCTGGTCGACGGTTGTATGCAGGTGCCCGACCTGCCCGGTTTTGCTATGCCGCTCAAGACAACTGAGGTATAGTTAGCGCCACCAAAGTCTCAGTGGGCAATACGTGTCCCAAGTTTTGCCGGCCATACTGGGCCGCAACAACCGTTTCCCCTGTACATCACTCGTTTACAGGCTCTTTTTGCTTGAATTTGCCCCCTACTGGGCGTCAGGGCCCTATTCGGCAAAACAGGCACACTATTTGCATATACCTAGGCAGAACAAGATCCACCGAGCCGCTCGGTGGATGACCCAAGGCCCTTTCACGGAGGTGTACTCATGAAAGTCCATAAAGAACATCCCTGGCTCACCGCCGGCACGCTCGTAGTGATCGCTATGTTGTGGGGATTTTTCATCGCCAATTTCAAAAACCTCTATTAGGGCACTCCCCTGACTTGGCCCAGCCCACAGCATCGACTCCACCCAACGGTGGATTTGCCCCGCCCCCTTTCACGGAGGTGTACTCATGAAAGTCCATAAAGAACATCCCTGGCTCACCGCCGGTACACTCGTATTCATCGCTATGTTATGGGGATTTTTCATCGCCAATTTCAAAAACCTCTATTAGGGCACTCCCCTGACCTTGGCCCAGCCCACAGCACCGACTGCCCCCCGGGGACCGACTCCACCCCGGGGCCGTCTGAATCCACCCAACAGTGGATTTGCCCCGCCCTCTTTTGAGGAGGTATACCCATGAGAGCGCATAAAGAACATCCCTGGCTCACAGCGGGCCTGCTGGTGGGCATGGCCATGTTGTGGGGATTTTTCGCCATGGGCTTCGAAACTTTTCTGCGCTAGAGGCTCTGCGCCCCTCAGCATTTAGCCCATTTCAGCCTGTAGCTGATCAAGCCGGTTTCCCCTGGAAATCGGCTTTGTTCGTTCTATCTGCAAAATAATTCCGTCTCTACCTATATTTACCCGGTGACACTTTCCGCCTCCACTGGTGTTTAATCAAGTGAACCACCCACGCCCAGTCGTGAAACCACTTCTATGGATGTAGAAGACTTATACCAGCTCTACGGGCCCATGGTCATGCGGCGCTGCCGGCATTTGCTCAAAGACGAAGACCTGGCTCTGGACGCCACCCAGGACGTCTTTGTCCAACTGATCGAGAAACGCCAGCGGCTGCGGGATACCTATCCCTCCAGCCTGCTCTACCGCATGGCCACTAATCTGTGCCTCAACCGCATCCGCGACCGGGGCCGGCGGCCCGAAACACGCGACGAGGCCCTGCTGTTGCGCCTGGCCGATCTCAACGAATTGGAACCGCGGCTGGAAGCCCGTTCGGTGCTGGCCCGACTCTTTGGCCGCCACCAGGAGTCGACTCGGACCATGGCCATGCTCCACTTTGTCGACGGTATGACCTTGGAAGCCGTGGCCAGGGAAGTGGGTCTGTCCGTCTCTGGAGTACGCAAACGCCTGGGGACCCTGCGCAAAACCCTGGTCGAATTGGAGGAAGTATGAACCGCGACGCCAAACTGTACCCCGATTGGGAATTGGAGCGCTACCTGCTGGGTGAATTGCCGTCGCCACGGCTGACCCAAATCCGCCGCGCCGCCGCCCTAGACCCGAGGCTGCAAAGCCGCCTACAAGCCCTGCAAACGTCTAACCAAGAAATCCTGCAGCGCTATCCAGCCGCCTGGATGGCCGGCCGCATCCAGCGCCGCCAAGCCGCCGCAAAAGCACCCAAACCTCAAGTCTGGAGGCAACGGGCCAGCCGCTGGTGGCCCGCCCCGGCCCTGGGTCTGGCTATTTTGCTGGTCTTTGCCCCCAGTCTGTGGGAACAGCAGCCGCAGGTGCGTTTAAAGGGCCTGGAGCCCCACCTCGAACTATTCCGCAAAACCGCGGCGGGCAGCCAAGCCCTGGACGAGGGTGGCCAGGTAGCGGTCGGCGATATCATCCAGGTGGCCTACCAGGCCGCCGGTCAAGACTACGGCGCCGTCCTCTCCATAGACGGCCGCCACGCCGTCACCCTGCACCTGCCCGACCAGGGCACATGGGCCATCGCCCTGGACGAGGGCCTGGTACCCCTCGACTTTTCCTACGAATTGGACGACGCCCCGCACTGGGAGCGCTTTTACCTGATCACCGCCGCCGATTCCTTCGCCCTGGAACCCATCCTGGAGGCAGCGCGTCGGCTGCCCCGGCAAAGCGACGCCCTGCCAGATTCCCTAAAATTGGCGCCCGGCCTGAGTCAGTCTCTCTTCACGCTGTATAAGGAGTAGGGTCATGCCGATACGCACGACTGTTCTGTACCTGGCCCTGCTGCTGGCCCTATTGTTTGGGACCCAATCCTTGCAAGCCGCCGAAACCCTCAGGCGTTTTATCCTGGCCGCCGGGGCCAACGACGGCGGCCCTCAGCGTGAAACTCTGCGCTACGCCGTTTCCGACGCCCAGACCTTTGCCCGACTATTGCGCGAAATGGGTGGGGTCCAGGAGCAGGACCAAATTCTCTTGGAAGAGCCCGACAGCCTCGCCTTTTACCAGGCCCTCGAGCGTCTGCGCCGCCAGGTCACCAGCGCCGATGCGGCCGGCCGCATTGAAGTGGTGGTCTACTATTCGGGGCACGCCGACGAGCAGGGCCTGCTGCTGGGGGGGCAACGACTACTCTATCCAGATTTGCGCCGCCAACTGGAAACCATCCCCGCCGACGTGCGCATTGCCGTACTCGACGCCTGCGCCTCCGGGGCCATTACCCGCATTAAGGGCGGCCGCCGCCACAAGCCCTTCCTGGTCGACGCCTCCTCGCGCACCCAGGGCTATGCCTTCCTCACCTCCAGCGCCGCCGACGAGGCAGCGCAGGAATCGGACCGCATCCGCGCCTCCTTCTTCACCCACTATATGGTCTCGGGCATGCGCGGGGCCGCCGATGTCTCGGGCGACGGCAAAGTGACCTTGGGCGAGGCCTACCAATTCGCCTTCCACGAAACCCTGACCCGCACCGCCGGCACCCAGGGCGGCACCCAACACCCAGCCTACGATATCAAACTGGCCGGCTCGGGCGACGTGGTCATGACCGATTTGCGCCAAGTATCGGCCGGCTTGGTCCTGGCCGAAGACCTCGACGGCCGCTTTTTCGTGCGCAATGCCGACCAGCAACTGGTCGCCGAATTGTACAAACCCGCCGGCCGCCCCATCGAGTTGGGTCTGGAGCCGGGGCTCTACCATATCCAATTGGAACAGCAGCCGCGCTTCCTCACCGCCGATCTGCACCTGGGCCAGGACCAACGCGCCACCGTTGACCTGAGCCACTTTGAATTACACAGCCGCGAGCCCACTGCCCTGCGCGGTGGTGCCAGCCATAAAAGCGACGGCCTGCGCGTTGAAATAGACGACAGCGTCGATCTAACCCTAGGCGACGAAAACGCCTACACCGTCTCCTTCGGTTTTTTCTTCAACAATAAAAGCCGGCCCTTCCACGGTACCCAATTCTCCATCCTATTCAATCGCGCCAACGACCAGGCCGGGGCGCAATTCTCCTCGATTGGCAATATCGCCCACAAGGACGTGGGCGCCTTCCAGATAACCTCCGTATTCAATTACGCCGGCGGCGACGTCACCTATGGGCAATTATCCAGTGTCTTCAATTGGACCAAGGGGCGGGTCCGGGGTATCCAGGGGGGCGGGGTCGTCAACTACGCCGGCCAGATAGACGGGGCGCAATTTTCTTCGGTGTTCAATTACGCCGGGCGCATCAACGGCTTCCAGGGCGGAGTCGTCAATTACGCCGGCACGGTCGATGGTTTCCAAGCCGGCCTGATCAATATTGGCAACAAGATCGGCGGCAACCAATTTGGCCTGATCAATATCTCGCACCAACTCGACGGGGTGGCCCTGGGTCTGATCAACTATTCCCACGACGGCCTCTTCAACCTCAACACCTGGATCGACGAGACCGATCTGACCATGGTGAGCCTGTCCTCGGGCACCGACCGCTTCTACACCTCGCTTATCCTGGGAGAAGGCAATGGCGTCGAGGCCGCTGGACTGGGCGGCGGTGTCCGCTTTGGCCACCAGGGACGCCCCATTGATGTCGCCGTTGAAACTCTGGGCCTGGCCCGGGATTTCGACAGCTACGAAGAGGACAACCTCCTGCTGCGCCTGCGCCTATCGACGGCCACGCCCAAGCGGGGCGGCTTTTCTCTGGTCTACGGGGTCTCCCTCAATTTCCTCTTCAACTACGGCGATCCGGCCCTGGTCCAGCCGCGCGGTTGGATGCCCCTGCCCCAGGACGACCAGGGCGACGTGCATCGCTGGACGGGTCTGCATTTGGGCTTGCGCTGGAGCCGGTAGAGCAAACCAAAGAGAACAAGCAAAAACCCGTGCGATGCCAATCCGCACGGGTTTTTGTCATACAAGCCTGGAGCCACCTAGCCACAGCCCCAGGGCGATGGTGCCGGGCAGCAATGACGGCCCAGTCGAGTAGGGTCCCAAGGCCCTCTTGGAGATTAGTCGGCTAACTCCACATACAGCATATCCCCCACCACACAGCCTATATCGGTGGCGGCGTTGCCATAACTGACGGCCAATTGCAAGTGGCCGTCCTCTTCAATAAGACCGACCCATTCGCCCTTATCGACATCGCCGTAGTTCTCGCCGAGCAATACACCGAAAGTCTGGTCTTTGTAGCGAAACTGGAAGGTCGTCCCCACAACAATGCCGTGTTGGGCCAATACTGCACCGGTCAAATCAGTATTGATATTGGCGAATTCCTCGCTGATACGGACGACCTTGGTCTGTAATACGCCGTCTTCTGGAGCCTCTTTGGAAAACCAGGCGCATTGGGTCAAAGGCAGGGACAGAATAACTGCGATCAATAAGGACGGGATAGTTCGCACGGATAACTCCTCGGTAAGTGATAAATGGAAAATTCAGCTACAAGATACGGATTTGCCGCCAGCGAAGCTAAAAGCCGGTGAAATTCAGCGGCATCTCTCATTTGTCGCCACCGACCCAAGGACCCGTCTACAGCCGCTCAACCGCCTTCCGCCAGCACGTCCGTCTCTGCCAACTGCGCCCGTACCTGGGCCAGTATCTCCAGCGAGCGTAGACAGGCGGCCGGCTCGAAAATGCGCACCGTAGTGATCAGCTCATCGGCGCCGGTCTGTTCGATTATATCGACAAGCTTTTTCTGCACCGACTCGGGTCCCCCGACGCAGGAAAAGGCCAACTTGTGCTCGACGGCGGGTTTTTCCCCGGGCGTCCAATAATCCTCAATATCGTCCACAGGTGGTCCCAACGGCTCGCGCTGACCCCGCATCATATTGAGAGATTGAATCTGCTGCGAGGTGAACAGACGGCGCGCTTCTTCGTCGCTATCGGCGGCTACCACATTAATCCCCACCATGGCATAGGGCTTCTCCAGTTGTTCGGAAGGCCGAAAGCCATCGCGATACATGCGCAACGCATGAATCAGTTGGTCGGGAGCAAAATGCGAGGCAAAGGCATAGGGCAGGCCCAACATAGCCGCCAACTGGGCGCTGAACAGACTGGAGCCCAACAGCCAGATGGGCACTTTGAGGCCGCCCCCCGGAATGGCCCGGACTCCTTGGTTGGGCACCGCCTCCTGAAAATAAGCCTGCAATTCAAGCACGTCCTGCGGGAAATCCTGGTCGCTGCCCTGGCGTTCGCGGCGCAGCGCCCGGGCCGTCATGGGATCGGTCCCTGGCGCCCGACCCAAGCCCAGATCGATACGCCCCGGATAGAGGGATTCCAGCGTGCCAAAGTGCTCGGCAATGACAAGCGGCGCGTGGTTGGGCAGCATGACCCCGCCCGAACCAATGCGCATATGTTGGGTAACGCTGGCCACGTGGCCAATGAGGACGCTGGTGGCGGCGCTGGCAATGCTGTCCATATTGTGGTGCTCGGCCAGCCAGTAGCGGTGATAGCCCAATTCTTCGGCGCGACGGGCCTGGTCGCGCATTGCGGCAAAAGCCTGAGCCGCATCGCCGCCCTGGCGGATGGGGGCCAGATCGAGAATGGAAAACGGGATCATAGAGAAGCCTGAGTTGAAGGGGAAGGGATGTGCCGAATATAGGGTCGAATCAGATTGGCGGGCAAGAATGCGAGCGGCCAAAGGAAAGCGAGTCCAATGGGGCCTGTCAATCAGGATGTCCCGGTACTGCGTGTGCTTAAAGAGGTGGTGTATAGGCTATTGGGACTCTAAAGGATCAGGTCCATACTTATTTGGACCTAGCGTCCCCCGCAAGAAGGCCAGTTCTATGATAAGCCACATATTGGCCAGCGGGATGCCATATAACGCAAGAAGGCCGGCCGATCGTCCTCTATCGTGCAAGCGCTTGGCCCCTATTACCACGCCGGCCCATATCGACAATACCATTGAGCAAAGTCCGAGGATTCCGAATATGTCCACGCTCGACTCGGGTTCTATAGAGTCTATAAGGGCTCTCCCAAAAATAAAGGATAAATAAGAGAGTAAGTGGGGGAAAATACACCACCAGCAATATAATGACCGAGGCTCTCTTCCATCAAACGACCAAAAGAGAGCCTTAAACGAAAACTCCGACGGGCCTGGATTCATATCGCCCTCTGTGGTTAAAGAGTCGCCAAAACGATCTTCGAGTTTGGCTTCATCCGATGTGTAGCGCGCCCTATACGGAAATTAGAGCTGATTGAGGGTTGGCCCTTTCTTGCCGCCTAAGCACGACGTCCGCTCAAAAGGGCCCAGGGGCTTTGCTCAGTCTATTAGTATTATCCCAGATTTCGTTTGCATATGGAACTTTGCCCAAATATTGTTACACGAAAAGTGGAGGGCAAATAACATGATTCGATATGGTATTGGCCTGATTGGCTTAGCGTTTCTGGCCAGCTGCTCAGGATTAGGCAAGCAGCTGTTCTACCCGCCCAAAGAACGCATCGTCGAGTTGCCCGGTGAGGTGCTCATGGAATTTGTCTGGATCAAACCAGATAGCTGGGGGACATCGGGTATTCATGATGGATTCTATATGGCCAAATACAAAATGAACCAGGCCCAATTGAAAGGGGTCCTGGGTCCAGGCCCATGGATCACGCATGATTTTCCCATCCGCACGTTCCATTTTGCCTGGGCCGGTACCGGGAGAGGAGGGTCAGAACCAATAAAAACTGCTCTTACCCCCCTAATTGGATTTCTATTACGGACTAATGTTAAAACGCTTATTCAGCGCCTGAACCAGGGCGACCAGCAGGCCCGATATCGGCTGCCCACCCGCGCCGAATGGGTGTATGCTTGCGGCCCCGACACGCAGCGCCCTGCCAAGAAAGAGAAGATGCCGGCTTTTTTTGCCGAGATGGACGAGAGCCCAGCCAATGTCTGGGGGCTGCACCATACCCAGAGCTCCGTCGAGGAGTGGACCCAGGAGCGAGCGGCGGATACAACCGGTTGGGGGCCCATCAGCGTTCGCCTAGTGCTGGAATACCTCTGAGCCCTGGCTGGTATATCAATCGGCCCAACGCCCAATTGACGTCCACCCGCCCGGGCATTTCCTTATTGGTTGACCTGAGTCCGCCCATCCAGCCACCTCGGAGAAAACCATGCGCATCGGCATCCTGTCGCTCATCCACGAATCCAATACCTTCGCCGTCACCCCTACCACAATAGATATGTTCCGCCGCGACGGCGTGCTCATCGGCGAGGAAATACGCCGCGAATACGAAAACGGCCTGCACCAGATCACCGGCTTTTTCCAGGGCCTGGCCGAAGGCGGAATGGAAGCCGTGCCTCTCTTCGACGCTTCGACCCCACCCTCGGGCACCATTACCAAAGAGACCTGCGAGGAACTTATCGGCCTGATGTTCGAGCAAGTAGACCAGGCCGGCCCACTCGACGGTTTCCTCGTTTCGCCACACGGGGCCAACGCCGGTGAGGGACCCGACTACCGCGATCTCGACGGTTTCTGGCTTGAAAAGCTGCGGGCCCAGGTCGGCCCCGACATCCCCATCATTTGCGTCATCGACCCGCACGCCAATATCTCGCCCCGCATGATCGCCGCCTGCAACGCCACCATCGCCTATCGCTCAAACCCCCACCTGGACCAGCAAGAGCGCGGCCTCGAAGCCGCCGCCTTAATGGTGCGCACGCTGCGCGGCGAAATAAAGCCGGTGCAGCGGGCCTCCCACCCCCCTTTCGGCATTAATATCGAACGCCAGGGCACCACCTTGTGGCCCTGTCTGCCGCTGTACGAATTGGCCAACGACCAACTGGAAAAACCGGATGTGCTGTCCAATAGCGTCGTCTTGGGCTTCCCCTATTCCGATGTCGAGGAAATGGGCTCGGGGGCCATTGTCGTCACCGATAACGACCCCGACCTGGCCCAGCAATTGGCCGATGAAATGACGGCCTATATGCTGGAACACCGCCGCGAATTTGTCGGTGAGTATATCTCGGTGGAAGAGGCCGTAGAAGAGGCCGTAAACCAACAAGGCCCCGTCTGCCTGCTCGACATGGGCGATAACGTCGGCGGCGGCTCAGCCGCCGACAGCACCCTGATCGCCCACGAAATCCACCGCCGCGCCGATACCACCGGCTTTGTCTGCCTGTACGACGCCCAGGCCCAACAACAAGCCCGCGCCGCCGGTGTCGGCGCCCTGGTGACCCTGACCATGGGCGGCAAGACCGACGACCGCCACGGCAAACCCATCACCGCTGCCGTCACCGTGAAAAGTCTGCACGAAGGCAAATTCGAGGAAACCCAAGTGCGCCACGGCGGCATGACCCATTTCGACATGGGGCCCACGGCGGTAGTACAGACAAAAACCGGTCTCACCATTAGCCTGACCAGCCTGCGCACCGTGCCGGTGAGCCTGGGCGTAATGACCAGCATTGGCCTTGACCCGGCCAACTTCCAGCTAATTATCGCCAAGGGCGTACACGCCCCGGTGGCGGCCTACGAACCGGTCTGCGCCGCACTGATGCGGGTCAATACGGGTGGTGCCACCGCCGCCGATATGCGTACCTTCCAGTACAAATACCGGCGCCAGCCGATGTATCCTTTTGAGGAAATAAGCTAAGGCAGAAAAATGAACCCAGAAAACGTCCTCTATCTCAGCCGCAAAGACGTCGAAGCCGTCGATCTATCCATGCAAGAAACCATCGACGCGCTTGAAATAATGTTCAAAGAGAAGGGGGAAGGGCGCGTCGAAATGCCGCCCAAACCCGGCATCCACACGCAGCCAAACGCCTTTATCCACGCCATGCCCGCCTATATTCCCAGCCTGGGAGCCGCCGGCGTAAAATGGATTTCCGGCTATCCCGACAATCAGCAAAAGGGCCTGCCCTACATAACCGGGCTACTCATTTTAAACGACCCGGAAACCGGCATTCCCACCGCCGTCATGGACGCCACCTGGATCACCGCCCAACGCACCGGCGCCGCCACCGCCGTGGGCGCCAAATACCTGGCCCGGCCCGACAGCGACAGTGCCGGCATCCTGGCCTGCGGTGTCCAGGGCCGCAGCAATCTCCAGGCGCTGGCCTGCTTGTTCAAGCTCAAGCGGGTGAAAGTATTCGACACCCACCCACAGGCGGCGGAAAATTTCGCCCGCGATATGGCCGAGGTGGTGCAATTAGACATAGAAATAGCCGACAACCCCAAAGAGGCGGTCGTCGGCTCGGACCTGGTAGTCACCAGCGGGCCCATCTTAAAAAATCCGACACCGACCATCGAAGCAGACTGGTTGCAAGCAGGTGCCTTTGCCAGCCCAGTCGACTTCGATTCCTACTGGCAGGGCGCCGCCCTGCGCCAGGCCGACCGCTTGGTCACCGACGATCTGGAGCAAATGGAGTACTACCGCCGGGCTGGCTATTTCGCCGACACCCCGCAACCCGACGCCGAGCTGGCCGAAATTGTCGCCGGCAAAAAACCGGGCCGCCAGACCGACGCCGAACGCACCATCTGCGCCAACTTGGGGATCGCCCTGGACGATATGGCCACCGCTATATTGGTGTACCAGAAAGCCCTGGAAAAGGGCCTGGGGACGCGCCTGCCCTTTTGAGCCGGGTCCCTACGAGGCGATGCGCTCCTCGGGCAGCCACCACAATTCCTTTTTGACCTGCGGCACCAGCTCCAGCGCTTTGGCCAATACCGTCTCTTCCTCCTGGATCGACAGCGGCGCGAAATTTTCGGCCACCCGCACGTGATCCTCCACCTGCGCACAGGTATCCATGCCGATAATGGCCACATCGACATCCTGACTCAGTGCATAACGCACGTACAGCGACCGGTCTTCGGCCGGCACCTGGCCGTACGCCATCACCTTCATGCCAATACACCCCATACCCAATTTGCGGGCGTCGGCTAGGGAGGTGCCGGCAAAATCGTTCCAGACCCGATTGACCGCCCCCGCCGGGTTGAGAATGGTATCGAAATCGTACTCGCCAATAAGGCGCTGAAATTGGGCCGGATTGGTATGCCCGGTCAGGCCGACAAAACGGATCTTGCCCGCCGCCCGGTACTCTTCGATCACCCGCAGCGCCCCGTCGTCTCCCAGCACCTCGTCGATGCCTTCGTCCTGGTCCAAGGCGTGCAATTGCAGCAAGTCGATGGTCTCCAGGTCGAGGCGCTCAAAGCTTTCGGCAATCTCCTTTTTCACCGCATCGCCCGAGCGCTGAATGCATTTGCTGGCAATGAATAAGCCGCTGCGGTCGCGCTCTTTAAGGGCCAGCCCTAAGCGCCGCTCGCTTTCTTTGTAGCCACTGGCCGTGTCCAGATACGTTATGCCACGGTCAATGGCGTAGTGCACCACCTCCACGGCGTCGCGATCCTCATCGACCAGATTCCAGCACACCCCGCCCAGCCCCAACGCCGTCACTTCAACGCCGGTCTTGCCCAAGACGCGTTTGGGAATAGCCATGACATTTCTCCTTCTAAGAGCCACCCAGATCTGGACGGCCGATTTTACCCCGCTAATACAGATACCCTCGTTTCCCGCCTTACGAAACTCTACCCCTCCGCTATTGTCAAGCCGGCCCCGCTTGTCGGACCCCCAGGCCCGGCCTACATTTAGCGCCAACGCCCCTTACCCCAAACCGCACAGGCCCTATGGAACCCCTCACCTCCCGCGCCCCGACCCTGCCGCCGGCGCCCCGGCCCCGAGTCGCCTATTACGACTTGGGTATCCCCTTTATCGGCGCCGTGTGGAACGGTTTTTCCATTACCTACGACCCTGCCACCAGCCATACCCTGGCCTGGGGCGCTGAATTCTCCCAGGACGGGGCCCACTATTTCTGCCACGACCTAGACAGCGGCACGCTCGAAATATTCCCCATGCCCTGCCGCGAACACGGCCCCGTTTTTCAGGCCGCAGACGGCACCATCTACGCCCGCATCATGGCTGGCTTGTCGGCCGATCACGGCCACCATCTCATGGTCTTCGACGCCCAGGCCCGGACCTTTTCAAGTCTGGGTCGGCCCGCCCCCGGCGACCAGCGCATGTTGTGCATGGAAGAGCGCGAGGGCCTGTTCTACCTGGGCGGCCACGAATTGGCCGAGCTTTTTTGCTACGACCCAGACAAGCGGCACTTCGACAAACTCTGCCGACCTTTCGCCCCGCCCACCGACCGCCTGGTACGCGTCGATTTGCTGCCCGATGGCCGCCTGCTGTTGGTCGGCTACCCGGCCACGACCAACAAGATTTACGATATCGACAGCGGCCAATTAGCCGATGTACCTCCCCAGGCCAAAGGCATAGCCGGGGCCGTCGCGGAAAATGGCCGCCTCTTTGTCGCCGACGGCGACCAGATCCGCGTCCTCGACGCCGATTTTGCCGAAGTGGGCCGTATCGACAGTCCCGTAGCCGGCCAGCCTCTGGCCCCGATGGCCCTGGGTCGCAATACCCGCGCCAGCGACCGCGGCGTGGTCTACGCCCGGGCCGGCGACCAGCTCCTGACCATTGACGCGGCCAGCCTGGACATGCGCCCCCTCTGCCAGGGCAATTTTACCGGTGTCGCCGGATTGAGCAAAGACGGCCACTTGGCCTTGGCGCACTTTGAAGAGGGCCGAGCCACCCTTATCGACCCCAATACCGGCGACCTGGACGAGCGCCGCTTTGCCCCCTACCAGGGCAGCCGCGGCAGCGCTGTCTGTACCTTGGGCAAAGGTCCCGACGGCAAAATCTACGGCACCAATATCTACGGCATGCACCTGTGCGCCATTGACCCCGATACCGACGCCATGGAAGATTTGGGCTATACCTGGCGCGGCGGCGAATTGTACCACGTCCACGCCCACGGCGACAAGCTCTACGTAGGCAGCTACGGCGGATCACATATCGGCGTCTACGACCCGGCCCGTGCCTGGAACCCCGGCGACCAAGCCGACAGCAATCCGCGCGACTGGGGTCCATTGGGGCAAAACCAAAACCGCCCCTTTGAGGTAGCCACTGGGCCCGACGGCCGCATTTATATAGCCAACCGCAGCAATTACGGCATTCCCGGCGGCTCCCTGGCCGCGTACGATCCGGCCACCGGCCTCGACGACGCCGAGATATACCTCGACCCCGAGCAAAGCGTCCAGTGCGTCGCCGCCGACGACCGCTATGTCTACGGCGGCACCAGCATCTACGGCGGCCGCGGCTCACAGATCACCACCCGCGACGGCCTGCTATTCGTCTTTGACCCGCAGACCAAACAGCGCATTTGCCAATTGCGCCCGGTGGAAGGGGCCAATACCATTACCAGTCTGGCCGCCCACCCCTCGGGCCTGGTCTTTGGCACCACCGACAACCGCCGCTTATTCATTTTCAATCCGGAACTATTGGTCGTAGAAGAGGTCCTGGGCCCGCTGCGCTCGGAGGGCACCCGTTTGATGGGCGTGCCCGAAGGGGTAGAGATGTTCCCGCTAATTTGCGCCAGCGACGGGTTTATCTACGGCCTCACGCGCTACGACTTATTCCGTATAGACGGCTCGGCACGCATCCTCACCTATCTCAACGATCCGCCCTTGCCCGAGCTCTACGCCCTCACCGAAGGCGCACCCGGAGTGCTCTATATGAGCGCCGGCACCCACGTCATCAAATGCATGCTGACACCACCCCCCTTTTATCGCTAGGAAAAACTCCATGTACAATTTGCAAGGAAAAGTCGCCCTGGTCACCGGCGCTGGCGGCGAGCGCGGCCTGGGCCGCACCATTGCCAACCGCCTGGCCCGAGAAGGGGCCGATATCGTCGTCAACGATGTGGCCGCCCGGCCCTATAGCGAAACGGAATGGGGCGGTCTGGAAGCCGTCGTCGCAGAAATCGCAGCCCAGGGCCGCCGCGCCTGGGGCGCCGTGGCCAATGTCGCCGAGGCGGACCAGGTGCAAGACATGATCGACCAGACTATAAAACGCTTTGGACGCCTCGATATTCTGGTCAATAACGCCGGCTCCCGTCCCGGCCCCGACCGCGTGCCGATAGTTGAATTAACCGAAGCCGCCTGGGACCAGGTGCAAAGTACCAACGCCAAGGGCACGTTCCTGTGCGGCCAGGCCGCCGCCCGCGCCCTGATCGCCCAGGGCGAAGGCGGCCGCATCATCAATATCTCCTCGACCGCCGGCAAGCAGGGCTATCCGCGCTACGGCGCCTACTGCGCCTCCAAATTCGCCGTCATCGGCTTTACCCAGGTCCTGGCTCAGGAACTGGCGCCGCACCAGATTACCGTCAACGCCGTCTGCCCCAGCCTGCTCGATACCGAGCGGGCCCTGCACATTGCCAGCGCCGTGGCCGCCCCCGACGTATCCGCCACCGACCAGCACGCCCAAATGCTGCAAGAGGCCGCTGCGTTGTCGCCCTTGGGTCGCATGGCCGATACCACCGATATCGCCCGCATGGTCGCCTTCCTGGCCTCGGGCGAAGCCGATTACCTCACCGGCCTGGCCGTCAGTGTCACCGGCGGTAGTCAAATGATGTAGAAAGGCTGTCGCCGCGCACTCTGTCGTTTTTTCTCGCCATACTTTTCCGCAAAGTGGCTCTATTCAAGTAGAGACCCAACTCAAAGGATTGGTATGGAAGACCTACTAGCACTTATCGGACGGGCGCGCGGCGGCGACTTGCAGGCTTTTTGCGGCATTGTCCACCGCTTTCAGGCGATGGCCATTGGCCACGCCTACGCGCAACTGGGCGACCTGCATTTGAGCGAGGATGCCGTCCAGGAAGCCTTCCTCCAGGCCTATCTCAACTTGGCCGATCTGCAGGAAGCCGAAGCGTTCCCCGCCTGGTTGTGCAAAATCGTCCGCTCCCAATGCAGACGCATCACGCGCAAAAAGCAAGTGCCGACCACCCCGCTTGAAAACGCCGCCGCTGTCGCCGCCGATGACTGCGACCCCATCGCGGTACTAGAGCGACGCGAACGGCAGGAGCGGATTTACGCGGCCCTGAAAAGGCTTCCCGCCGACGAGCGTCGGGTACTGGCTCTGTTTTATACGGGTTCGTATTCGCACGGCGATATCGCCGCATTGCTGGATATCACCCGGGATGTGGTCAACCACCGTCTGCGTTCGGCCCGGAAAAGATTGCGGCGGCAGATGTCAGTAGGCCGTGAGGTTGGGCTCTATACCAATACGCATCACAGCTCATTCCTCAAGGAGACAATAACCATGATCAATCTCGACTCGTTTTCATCCCCTTATTTCAAGGATGTCATAGTTCAGCACGTGCAGGCGTATCAGGATCGCTTTAAAGATCGACTGGCCGCCATGTACGTACGCGGCAGCGTTTTTCGCGATGAAGCCGTAGAGGGCATTTCCGATTTGGACTTTTTTATTTTCACCACCGATGAACTCACCCCGGCAGATAGGCAATGGGTCCGTGAAGCCAGACAGAACTGGAAAGCCGAACACGGCACCAGCGGCGTTGGATTCGTGCCGGCCCGATCAATCGCAGTTTTGCACCAGAGACCTTTCCTCAAAAGATACCTGCGCTACGACTCCGCCCTGGTCTGGGGCCGCGATTTAATCGCCGGCGAAAACATACCGCCGCTGGTGGTGGGTATATCTTCGGAATGGCGCTTGGCCCGCTATGCCGCCGGTCTGGAAAAAGAGAATACGACCGACTTCAGGCTACCTGCAGAGCCGCCGCTGAAGCTGCGCAAATTCGCCCGCATGGCGGTCTTGGTCGGCGCCTCTTATTTAATGCACCGGGGGGAGAGCCATACATTTAAAGGCACCGAGATTCTCCCCCGCTTGCAACGACAATTACCGCAGTGGTCCCAGTTCCTCGACACCACAACAAAGCTCTATATCCACCCCACTGTCCCCAGCACCCAACAACTGGAGTCCTATCTCCATCAACTACTCGATTGGATGGTCTGGGTAGCCGGCGAAACAGGCGAAGGCGAGTACGTCAACGAATTGCGCTCGGCCTAAAGCAACTGTAGATCTACCACAGGTGTTTGGGGGTGTTGGCCGGCGGCGGGCAGTGGGGGCGGGGCGGCGGGAAAGCTGGAGGCCAGGCGGGCGGCGCAGCCGGGTGGGGCTGGGAAGGCCGCAAGCGGGCCTCACTGCCCGCCAGAGGCCGGCACCCCCAAACACCGTCCCTACCCAGCTACCCCCTACAACTGCTCCAACCCCAACGCCGCAAACGTAGTCCGCAATTCCTGCGCCTGCCCCGTCTCGGCGGCCCGGTACCCTGATTCGATAATATCGACGACGTGCCGGGCGTGCTCGATAGTGACAATCGAAGGCGTCCCGTCGCGCACCCAATCGACCAATTGCATCATATCCTCAAAAACATGCGACTCGGCCAAATTAATATGCGGCCCCGAAACGTGCGGTTGGTGCTCGTCGGCCCGCTGCATCTCCTCTTCGCCCAATTTGGTCCCCACCACCGCCCCGGCCGTACCGTAGATACTGGGCTGAAACCCCTGGGTCACCGAGCCGGCTACCGTACCATAGACAAAAGCGAAGAAGGCGGCGCCGAAATCGACCAATATCATGGTGCTATCGTCCATATCGCAGGGAATGGAACGACCCCGGAACTCGCGTTCGGGCAAAACCAGACCCGACAGCGCCGTGACCCGTTTGGCCGGGCCCAACAAGCCGGTCAGATTGTGCAGGGCATATACCGTCACATCGTATTGCGGCCCACCCCCCGGTTTGCGGAAATACCAACTCGGATCGACGTTGGTCAAGACGCTGTCGCCGGTGCGGAATTCCTCGTTCATATGGTAATCGCTGATCGACACCCCGGCGGCGGCCCACACCAACTGTCCCAGATCGCCCTGCAAAATATGCCGCCGAATGCGGCGGTTGTGCGGGTGCAGCATCATGCCCGGCGAGGCCACCACGCGCAAATCCTTTTCCGCCGCCCGCTGCAAAATGCGATCGGCCTCATCCACGGTGGTGGTCATGGTCTTGTTGAAATGGATATGCTTGCCCGCCTCTAAAGCCGCCATGCCCTGGTCAAAGTGCAGACCGATCGGCGAGCACAAGGTTACCGCATCCACCCCCTGGTCGGCGAGCAATTCCTCCAGGCCCATATAGTGCGCCGCCACACCGTATTCGGCGGCGGCGGCCTCGGCCCGCCCCTCTACTGGATCGCAGACGGCGGCCAAGCGCACCTTGTCCTGCACATCGGGTTGACTCAAATGGCGCAGGGCGCCGCGAATGCCAATAGCACCGGCGCCGACGACGCCCATGCCTATAGGATCTGCCATAATTTTCCTTTCTATATTAACTGATACCCCGTTTTGGGCGGTTATATTTTCGGCGGTTCACCCTCCGCGGATTCACTCGGCTACCACCGACTCACTCGGCCACCACACACAAACTCATCCCCGACAATACGTAGCCCTCCTCGGTGCGAAAGGGCTCCAGGGCCGCCTCCATCACCTCGCGCAAGCGGGCCCGCTGCACCGCCCCCAGCTGGGCGATAAAATGGGCCAGCGCTCCGGCCAAGTCGGTGAGGAATTTCCAGTAGTCGTCCATATCGGCAAAACGGAATTCCACCGCCACCGACTCAATGCGACACTTGCTGAAACCCGCCTGGCGCACCAATCCCTCCACCTGGGTCCGATCGCCCAGGGCGAAAATTCCGGGACTTCCCTCCGGCGGCGGCGGCATAATCCCCTGCTGCACCAGAACCTTTGCCGGCACGGCGGCCCAAGGGTTAGCCTCGGCTTCGTCGAAGACGGCGAAAGACAACCGCCCGCCGTCCTTCAACAGACGCCGAGTTTCGGCCAAGGCCCGGGCCGGATCGCCCATCAGCATATAGCCGAACCGACACAGGACGCCGTCGACATAGTTGTCGGGCAGATCCATCTTTTCGGCGTCGAGCACTCCATATACCACATTATCCAAGCCCAATTCTCGGCCCCGCCGGCGCGCCGCTTCGACCATGGACGGGGCGAAGTCGGTTGAAATCAGCCGACCGCTGTCGCCCACCAGACGGGCGACAATAAACCCTGTATCGCCCACCCCGGCCGCCAACTCCAGCAGGGTCTGGCCCGGGGCCGGGGCCAACTGCTCGACCAACCATTGGGCCACCGGACGGTACCATTGCCAAACGTATTCGCGCTGGTCTTCCCAACCCCGGGATACGGTGTCCCATACCTGGCGGCTGACGCGGCTAAATTCCTCCTGATCCATTGCTCTCCTCTTAGCCATCAACCGCAGGCAATCCCGCAAAATCGGCGACTTGGGCCAGATATACATCGCCGTACCCCGAGACATCGCTGGTAAACAAAACCTGGCCGCCATCGAGGCTAAAGCGGGGATGGACATGCAATTGTTGGATCTTCATTGATGAATCGTGGCGGCACAATACGCGGGGCCCCTCGTAGCCGCTGCCATTCCACTGCCACAGCCGCACCACCCGGCCGCCATCGCCGACGATCAACTGCGGATCGTTGGAGTGGATATGACCTGTCTGGCCAGGGAAACTGACTTCCACCCGGTCGCTGTCGTCGTAGCGCGTATGCCCCAAAAACTGGCGGCCATCGGGATGGCGGCCGTGGTAGCCAACGCGGACCCCGTCGGCGTGCCAGTATTCGTGGCCGACACTCTCGTCCTCTTCTCGGGCGCGGATGGTCCAAACCCGGCCCGAAGCTATCTCCAGCCCCCAGATCCGGTTATCTACATCTTTCCAAGGGCCCTCGTGGCAAAAGGTGAGAATATCGCTTTGCGTTGGCGAGGTATTGACGTGGCCAATCCAGTATTGTTCCTCCCATACCGTACGGACCGCCCCGCCGTCGACGGCCACCTGCACAATGCGACTTTGCGGTTTGGCCGCCCAGGTCTCGCGGAAACCGACGTAGCCGCGCATATAATCGACCCGGAAACGGTCCGACATATCCTCGGATAGGCTGGCGTACAGATGGCGGCCGTCGGCGCTGCAGTTAATCATCGAGACATCCCAACCCGTCGGCATGGTATAGAGCACCCGCTGCTGTAAGGTCTCCAGATCGAGGGCCATCAGCTCCAGCCCGTACCAGAAATAGGCCTCGGACCGCTGGCTGTTAAGGCAGGCACGTAAAAATTCCACTTCCCGGGGCAGCGGCAGGGGCTCCAGATTGGTCAGTTGCAGCAGTTGGCCGCTATCCAGTTCAAGACTGAATAAATTGGTGCAATTTTCCCGATCCGAAGACAACAACAACCGCCGGCCGTTGTCATACCAGCCGTTATTGGTAAAGTAAAAGTGGTGGCTATGCCCCCGGTACGCCGTCAACCGCTGCACCGACACCCCCGTGTCGGGGTCCTCGAACCGACTAATCTCCGTTTCCCACAGACGTCCAACCGTCATGCTTGCGCCCCTTCGTCCAACGCCTGCCGCACCACTTGTCCGGCCCAGTCGCGCGCCGGCTCCACATCCATCAAGGCTGCGATGGTGGTGGGATTGTCGACGATATTCACCGGCTCTTGCAACGACCGGCCGGCGGCGATTCCGGCCCCGGATATAACCCAGGGGATAGTCATATCCTCGTCCATCTCAGTGCCGTGCGTGCGCTCGTGGCCGCCGTGGTCGGAGGTGACGATAACCGCCGTTGACGCCCAATCGACCGTCGCCAGTACCACGCCAATGGCCCGGTCGGCCTGGCCGATGGCGCTCAGGTATTGGGACGACATCCAGCCGTGGTCGTGGCCCGCCACATCGGTGAAGCCCAAATAGACAAAGGCAAAATCGGGTGTCCACTGCCGCAGCGTCGACGCCGTCAACTGGGCCAATTCCATATCGCCGTCGGACTCGTAGCAATTATTGATATAATATGAGCGGTCGAGCGAGCCGGGGTCGGCCAGATCGCGCAATTGCTCCCAATTGTAGAAGAAAGCGGTGCGCTTGCCGGCCTGGTGCAGCACATCGACCAGACTGGGCACCGGACGGACCTGGGGCACCCAGGTATTGGTGATAATGCCGTGCCGCTGGGGTGTCACTCCGCGGAACATGGAGGTATGGCAGGGCAAGGTCGCCGAAGGCATCACTGTACGGGCGGCCAAGGTGCTGGCTCCCCGGGCGATAAGGCCGTCAATGCAGGGGGTATCGGCCTGTTGCAACCCATCGGGTCGCAAGCCGTCGATGACGAAGAGAAGTACCTGTTGTCCCATAACTAGGGCGTTCCTTTCTCGCTGCTATAATAGTATCCTAATTCTCCCTCGACTCGTCCTGCGCCCGCGCCTCCCTTCTAAGGGCTTGCAGCATTTCCTTGATATCGCCAGCCCCGCCCACCACCACCACCACTTCGACGACGAGGAATAGCAGGACCGCCCCGACAAAAGTCGCTGTCCAGAATAAAGCCCAGCCGCTCATTGGTCATTCTCCTCGTTGTCTTGCGGGTAGTGCAGCACTTTGGGCGGGCTCAGCCGCTGCGTGGCCAGCGATCCCAGCACCATGCCGGCAAAAGACAGAATAAAGGTGGCCACCCCCGCTTTGCGGTCGTCGGTCAACCACTGCAGGACAAAGGGCATGTCGACGTCTTTGAGAAAAATCGCCGCCAGCGGCAAGGTCCCGGCGATAAATAGCGAAATACCGGTGCCCCAGGCGTTGGCCCGCTTCCAATACAGGCCCATGGCAATACTGAGCAAGACGCTGGCCGAATACATCGTGCCGGTGATGGCCATAAAACGCAGCACCGTCTGCGGCGGGCTGTAGAAATAACCCCACAGCATGACGATAAGGCCACAGATCACCACGGCAATGCGGGTGTAGAGAATCTTTTGCGCGTCAGAGGTAGCTCCTTTGCGCAAGGGCACCCAAATATCGTTGACAAAAATGGAACTCCAGCACAACAGATAGCTATCAAAAGTCGACATCATCGCCGACAGCGCCGCCGCCGCCATTAGCCCCCGCACCCCCATTGGCAGAATATGCGACAGGAAGACCGGCATCGCCGCTGCTGTATTGGGGCCGGAACCGTCCTCCAGCATGGGCAGCGACAGCGTCGGGTTCATCTTGAAGAAAGCCAAGGCGCAAATACCCCATATCATGGGCAACAGGGCCCGGCCCAAAAAGGAGAAGCCGACAAAGCGATAGAGTTTCTGGGTGATTTCGCTGCCGGTGGTTGACAGGGCCCGGGACATGGCCGGGGGCCACATGCCCGAAAACAGCGCGTTGATGGAAAACCAGACGATAAACCACCAGCCCAAATCGGCGTTGGCAAAGGGGTCGAAACCGCCGGCCCCGTATTCGTCCTGGACCACCTGGATCAGATTGCCGTAGCCAATGTGGTCAATAGCGAAATAGGTGGTCAGCAGTACTCCTGTAAAAAGAATGATAAACTGGATATAATCGGTCAGTACCACCGATACCATACCGCCCACCACCGTATAGGCCAGTACCAGCACCAACAGCCCCACCATTAAATAAGGCAACGCTGCCGTCGGCAGACCGACCATATGCAGCAGGAACAGGGCGCCCATCACCAGGAACATGCCCATATTCATCATGCCCGCCACAAAGGTGATAAACGCCGCCGCCACCTGGGTGCCGCGGTTGTAGCGCAAACCGAAAAATTCGGCGATGGTGCGACAGCGCAGCCGCCGCAGCCCCTTGATGATAAAGCCGGTTTTGCCGACAAAAATAAAACCCACCAGCGAGATGGCTCCCACCGAAAAGGCGGCGAAACCGCTGGCGTAGCCCTGCTGCGAAAAATACATCAGCGTCACCAGCCCCAATTCGGTGGCGCCCATGGTCGCCATGGCCAGATAGAGCTTGAGATTGCGCCCGGCCAGCAGGAAAGAATCGTAATTGGTGATAAAGCGCCGGGTCAAAAAGGCGACCACCGTGGTCAGGCTGATAAAGGCCACTACGGTGAACCAGTCGAGCCAGGTGAAATTCATCGATATCCTTTCTACTCAGTACATATCGAGATAGCGCTGGAAACCCTCGTCCACCCCAATATCCCATCCCTTTGCCAAACGCACGAAGGTGCTAAACTCCAATCCGGCGGTGGCCAATTCGCGCCGAAATAACCGCGCCATAGGACCGGCCGCCTCAATATAGCCGCTTTCCTCAAAGCGCCTGATCGTCGCATCCACGTCGTAGGGCACCGCCTGAAACTGGGGATACCAGCCCCGACGGCGGCGTTCCAAGATAGCGTATTGTGCCGCCTGGTTGCCGTCCAGCGGAAACCCCACCGAGCCGTTGGAAATAATCTGCCGCTCGTTCCAGGGCCGCACCCAACAAGTGTGGTTATGGCCCCGCACAATGCAGGCCTGGTCTACCCCAGCAAACATCGCCGCCAACTCTCGGTCCGAAGTATGGGGCCGCACCGGGTCCTTATTGGACCGCGCCGAGGAATGCACGAAGAGCAGATCGGGCGCCTCGGGCAAAACCAGCGTCAAGGGCAGCCCGCCCATTTGTCGGCGTTGTTCGTCGCTAAATTGATCCACCGTCCATTGCAAGGGGCCGAAACGGCGGCTTGTCCATTCGGCCGGAGCCCGCGCGGTGCCATAGTCGACGACATAGGTCTCGTTATTGCCGCCAATTATGGGGCAGTCCAATTCCAACGCCCGATCCCAGCAAGCCGCCGAATCCGGCGCACCAACAACAATATCGCCGATGAGCACGAGCTGATCGACGCGCTGTTTTTCGAGATCCTCCAACACCGCCGCAAACGCCGCCGTATTGCCGTGGATATCCCCCAATACGCCAATCCGCATGGGCTTCTACAACTCGCTCTGGCGCGGCTTGAGCCGGGCGATGCGTCCGTGCATAAAGGGATCGTCGGGCGTCGGCCAGCGCATGCCGTACTGGCGGCGGCCATTCTGCTTATAGCCGGCATTATAATAGGTACTGGTAGCCAGCCATTCCAGCAACCGAGCCACCAGGGCGTTTTTCACCGCCCCGTGCTCCGGGCTGTCCCACAGATTCCACAACTCGTCGGCGTCGGTCTCCAGATCGTATAATTCGCCTATTTCCTGGCCGATATAATAGACCAGCTTGTGGGTACGGCTGCGCATCATGATCTGGTAATTATCCTCGCAGTAGACAAATTCCCTGGGCTCGGGATCGGCCGCCTCCAGATAGCCGCCCAGCGAGCGGCCCTCCAGGTAGGTCGGCACGTCAATGCCGGCCGCCTCCAGCACAGTGGGCCCCAGATCCATCAGCGAGACCAGATCGTCTACCCGGCGCGGAGCCTGCCCCCGGCGCGCATCCCAAACAATAAGCGGCACGTGCACAATAGGGTCGTACATCAGCCATTTGTAGGCCAGGGTATGGTCGCCCAGCAATTCGCCGTGGTCCGAGCAGAAGACCACCAGGCTATTGTCCAGCCAACCGCGCCGCTCCAGGGCGTCCAGCACCCGACCCAGCTGTTCGTCGACAGTAGTTATTTTGGCGTAATAATGCCGCCGCATCCGCGCTATATCGTCCTCGCTGGGACTGTACATATCGATCACCGATTCGTGGTCGGTGGTGGCGTGCATTTTTTTGTGGCCTTCGTGCTGCGGCGGCTTGTCCTCCAACTCGCCCGGGCGGTACACCCTGGGCGGCATTTCGATATCGTCGTACATATCCAAATGCCGGGGCAGTGGGTCCCACGGCTCGTGCGGCCCGGTAAAGCCCACCTGCAAAAATACCGGCGTATCACCGCGGTGGTCGTCGATCCACGACACCGCCGAATCGCCGATAAAGACATCGCTGTGAAAGCGCTCTTCTAAATGCCAGGGCACACCCTGATATTTCTGCAGCCATTCGGGATCGCTCTGGTTGCGGTCGTTGGGCCGTTGTTGGCCGTGGAAACTGAGATAGCGGCCCCAATCGTCGTCGACACCGCCGTTGGCGTGGGTACCATTGGTGGGGTTTTCGACAATGACCCGCTCGTGAAAACCACCCGGCACATCGCGCGGGGTAAAATGCATCTTGCCGATATTGACGCAGCGGTAGCCGCCGTCGGCCAAATCCTGTACCCAATTGCGGTGCCGGGCCCACTGGTCAAAGCTATAGGCCCCTGTATTGTGGGCGTACATACCGGTGAAAGTGGCCGCCCGCGAAGCCACGCAAGTGGCCCCCGGACAAAAGGCCTGGCGGAACGAAGTACCCGCTTGGGCCAGACGGTCCATATGCGGGGTGATCATATGATCGCAATCCCAGGCGCCAATGGTATCAAAGCGCTGCTGGTCGGTCATAATAAGAATGATATGGGGTCGCTGGTCGGTCATGGAAGCTCTAGGAAAGGGTAAGTGGGCCATTGTCTTGCCCCTTTGGGGGGCCTATGATCTACTCGATCATATAATGCCACAAATAGCCGCACCTGCCAATGTGCCCGCCCAGCCCCCCTATTCAGGTGGCTGTTTCCAGTCCCGGTTGACCCCTGCTGGCCCCGGGCGTATTATACCCCAATCAACCCCAAACTACCAGGAGCTACCGTGAAATTAGACCGCCGCATTACCGCCAAAAAACTGCTGCCGGCCATTGATCGCTTCCTCGATCTGACCGGCGCTAAAATCCTCTCCCTAGACAAAAGCTGGGACCCGGCCGACGGCACCCCGGTCTATACCCGCGCCGGCCGCTACAGCACCCGCGGCTGGACCGAGTGGACCCAGGGCTTCCAGTACGGCTGCGCCCTGCTGCAATACGATATGACCGGCGACGAGCGCTTTTTAGAGCTGGGTCGCCGGCAAACGGTTGAGCGCATGGCCCCGCACGTCTCGCACGTGGGGGTCCACGACCACGGCTTTAACAATTTGTCGACCTACGGCAATTTGCGCCGCCTTATGCTCGAAGGCCGTATTGCCCACGACCCGCGCGAGCTGGAATTCTACGAGCTGGCCATTAAGCTGTCGGGCGCCATCCAGGCAGCGCGCTGGACTCCCACGGCGTATGGCACCGGGTTTATCCATTCCTTCAACGGGCCGCATTCGCTCTTTTCCGATACCATGCGCTCGCTGCGCATTTTGGGCACGGCGCACCAATTGGGCCACGTCCTAATGGGCGAAGGCGACCGCCCCATTTCGCTTTTGGGCCGCCTTATCGAGCACGCCCAGACCAACGCCCGCTTCAACGTCTACTACGGCGAAGGGCGCGATACCTGGGATCTAAACGGCCGCGTCGTCCACGAATCCATTTTCAATACCAAGGACGGCCAGTACCGCTGCGCCAGCACCCAACAGGGCTATTCCGCCTTTACCACCTGGACCCGCGGCCTGTCGTGGGTGCTGTCGGGCTACGCCGAGCAATTGGAATATTTTGCCACCCTCAAAAACAGCGACGTGGCCCCCTTTGGCAAAAAGAAGGATATCGTCGCGATGATGGAAAAAGCGGCCCTGGCCACCGCCGAATTCCACATCGCCAACAGCTTTGCCGACGGCATCCCCTTCTGGGATACCGGGGCCCCGGGCGTGGCCTCCTTTGGCAATATCGCCAACCAGCCCTCCGACCCCTATAACGACGTCGAGCCGCTCGACAGTTCGGCCGCCGCCATTTGCGGCCAGGGCTACTGGCGCCTGGGTCAATATCTGTTGGCCCAGGGCGATACAAAAAGAGGTCGCCGCTACCAAGCCGCCGCCCTGACCATTGCCCAGGCCCTCCTGGAAGAGCCCTATATGTCGACCAATAAGCGCCACCAAGGCATTACCCTGCACGCCATTTACCACCGCCCCAACAACTGGGATTATATCCCCAAAGGGCGCAAAATCCCCTGCGGCGAATCGTGCATGTGGGGCGATTACCACACCATGGAATTAATCCACCTGGTCAAACGCGCGGCCGACGGCGGACCCTACCCCCAATTCTTTGTCTAGGAGCAACCAGTATGAAAATTACCGGAATCAAAACCTTTATGGCCCGCGACGGCAACCGGCCCCGGGCCCTGATCAAAGTTATGACCGACGAGGGCATCCACGGCTGGGGCGAGGCCTATAACCACGGCCCCGACTTGGCCATTGCACCCATCATGGACTATATCTTCGAGATGATCCAGGGCGAGGACCCCCGCCGCATCGAATACATTATGCTCAAGCTCTTCCAGCAGTTTCGTTTTCCGCCCGGGGCCCTGGGGCTGGCCGCCATGTCGGCGTTGGACCACGCTCTCTGGGATATTTCGGGCAAAGCCGCCGGCTTGCCGGTATATATGCTCTTGGGCGGCCACTGCCGCGACCGGGTGCGGGTGTACCGCGGCATGGGCGGTGGCTCGGGCAAAGAAGCCGCCGAAAGCGCCCAACAGTTGCACGAGGCCTGGGGCTTCACCGCCTTCAAGACCAGCCCCTTCCCCATCAATCCCGAAACCAACCGCTGGGGCCGGGTCTGCAGCGCCGCCGCCGACTATTTTGAGGGTCTTCGTCAGCACACCCCCGACAATTGGGAATTTGCCTTTGACCCCCACGCCAAAATCTTTGAGCCCATCCAGGCCCTGCAACTGGCCAATGCCCTGACCCCGTACGATCCCTATTTCTACGAAGAGCCTCTGCGCCCCGAAAACAGCGCCGCCTGGGGGCAATTGAAGGCCCAAATGACGGTGCCCCTGGCCACCGGCGAATCCCTCTATACCCGCTTTGAATTCATGGATCTGCTGGCCGCCCAGGGCGCCGATATCATTCAGCCCGATATCTGCGCCTGCGGTGGTCTGCTGGAAATGCGCAAAATTGCCGCCTTGGCCGAGGCCCATTACGTCACCGTGGCCCCGCACAACCCAATGGGCCCCCTGGCCACCGCGGTCAATCTGCACTTTGCCGCGGCCACCGCCAATTTCAAAATCCTCGAATACCGCCTGCCCGACGGCATCGACTGGGTCGACGACCCCTACCTGCCCAAAGACGGTTATCTCGAATTGCGACCCGACCGACCCGGTTGGGGGCTGGAGGTGGTGGAAGAGGCCATTGGCGAAGACGATTATATACACTGGCAGCGCACCTGCCCGGTGCGGCCCGACGGGGCCACCGGTTATATCTAGTAGATAGACTGACTTCCTCCTATATATCCGGTTAGCCGTGGGCCTTTAATACAAGGTCCACGGCTAACCGCCCCCGCTGTCCAAGCCCGCCCAAGCCCAGGAGTAGCACCCATGAAAATCACCGCCATCACCACCTATCTGGCCCAGTTCAGTGGCCGCACCCGCTGCCTGCTCAAAGTACAGACCGACGAAGGCATCCACGGTTGGGGCGAGGCCTATTCGGTGGGGCCCGACCGTTCGGTAGAGCCCATCGCCGACTATATCTTTGAGATGATCCAGGGCGAGGACCCCCGCCGCATTGAATACATTATGCTGAAACTCTTCCAGCAATTCCGCTTCCCGCCCGGGGGGATGGGACTGGCCGTCATGTCGGCGGTGGATCACGCCTTGTGGGATATTTCCGGCAAAGCCGCTGGGCTACCTGTATATATGCTCTTGGGCGGCCACTGCCGCGACCGCATCCGCATTTACCAAGGTGCCGGTGGTCGCACCGGCAAAGAGGCCGCCGAAAACGCCCAGCGCCTGCACGAGCAATGGGGTTTTACCGCCTTCAAGACCAGCCCCTTCAAGCTCAACCCCGAGACCAACCGCTGGGGCCGGGTCTGCAGCGCCGCCGTCCGACATTTTGAGGAATTGCGCCTGCACGCCCCCGATAATTGGGAATTTGCCTTTGACCCCCACGCCAAAATCTTTGAGCCGGTGCTGGCCCTGCAACTGGCCAACGCCCTGGCACCCTACGACCCCTATTTCTACGAAGAGCCCCTGCGTCCCGAAAACAGCGCCGCCTGGGGACAATTACGAGCCCAAATGACGGTCCCCCTGGCCACCGGCGAATCCCTCTACACCCGCTTTGAATTTATGGATCTGCTTTCCGTGCAGGGCGCCGACATTATCCAGCCTGATGTCTGCGTTTGCGGCGGTCTGCTGGAAATGCGCAAAATTGCCGCCCTGGCCGAAGCCCACTACGTCACCGTGGCCCCGCACAATCCCATGGGCCCCATTGCCACAGCAGTCAACGTGCATTTTGCCGCGGCAACGCCCAATTTCAAAATCCTCGAATATATCCCCCCCACCAACGAATGGAAGGACTGGACCGACGAGCCCTATCTGCCCGAGGACGGTTATTTGACCCTGCGCGACCGACCCGGCCTGGGGCTGGAGGTCAACGAAGACGCCGTACGCGACAACGCCTATGTCCACTGGCAGCGCACCTGCCCAGTGCGGCCCGATGGGGCGACGGGGTATATCTAAACAGTTCGGTGTAGAGTGAATAATGAAAAACGGAAAGGCGAAACATGGAGTTCCGAATAACGGGTGGCGGGCCTGTTATTCGGAACTATTTGGGGTGGACGGGTTCGGCAATAAGGAAGTTAGATGAAATAGGAAAAGTAAAATCAGATTCTTGCAGTATAATCAGTAGTTAGGCTGCCCCAGAGATAGGAGATAGGATCCATGCCTGAAACCGCACGATCCCCAATTCGACTCGGTGTGATTGGTTGTGGCACCATTGCCCGGATGCACCTGGGTGCGAGCTCGCACTGCCCGGATGCAAGTTTCACTGCCGCAAGCAGTCGCAGTTCAGCAGCTCTCGAGGCCATCGCAGACGAGCACACGATTCCTCATCGCTTCAGCGATTGGCGAGAGCTCGTGGCGGCGCCTGAGGTGGACGCAGTCGTGATCTGCCTTCCCGATGGACTTCATGCCGAAGTCACGTGTGAGGCCGCTAAACGTGGGAAGCACGTGCTCGTTGAGAAACCGATGGCGAGCAATATCGGCCAAGCAAAGGCGATGGTTGAGGCCGCCGACGCTAGTGGGGTCACCCTGATGGTTGCCCAGGTTGTGCGTCAGATTCCAAGCTACCAACTCGCCAGGCGTCTAATGCAGGAGGGCGCGATTGGCTCAGTACGAGAATGTACACAGCGCCGACTGTTCCATAAGGATTCCCAGGCACAGATTGAGAGATTGCCGTGGATGCACGATCGAACACTCTGTACTGACCCACTCCTGTATGGATTCGGCTCTCATGACCTCGATGCTCTACTGTGGCTCTCCGGTGACGATGCTCGGACAGTGCATGCACGCGGTGTTCGTCATCGGACCTGGTCAGCTTGGGAGAGCATTGATGTATCGGTTGCCATGGGTGCGGGGTATTCGGCTAAGGTTCTGCTATCGCTGGATGCGGACGGTACGACATGGGACACTGTTATCTCTGGTACAGAGGGTGAGATCCAGATCTACCCTGACAAAGTCGTGGTCAACGGCGCAGAGACTCCGTGCCCATGTACACACGATGGGGTGTTCGGTGCGCAGCTTGCAGAGTTCGTGAGTTGCGTTCGGAATGGCGAGGAGCCAGGTCCATCGGGCAGTCAGGTGCTACCTACGATGGCGGTACTTGATGGCGCACTGGAGTCGCTTTCAAGTGATGCAGTAGTGAATTTGGTCTGAGCTAGTGGGGTCTCAAGATGACTGAGAAGAGCCTGAGGGAGAGCAGCCTAACATGGGATGGACCGGTTGACGGTGAGGCTACGCCATCGGTACGATTCGCTGCATTAGGGGTTCAGGACCTCGGCGGTGATTCCTCGCAGGTCATCCCTGCGTTAGAATTTAGTATTGGTACAAAAACGAAGATCCTACTTCACCTAACACATCGTTTTGCGCGGCGTCGCTTTCGCTCCTTGGCCCTACGGGCAACCCGCTGCGCGGGTTCGCAAATCGTGAGCACGTTAGGGCGCCAAGCAAAGCTTGGCGCTTCTTGCAGGGTGCAAGGCCCTGCGGGGTAAGGATTAGCCAACCGCCCCTACCGAGTGTTGCGTCGATGGCGGAGTCAGCCAAAGGCTGACGAACAAGATCGACGAAGCGTACACAGGGCACCATGTAGGCCATAAGGGACTTCGCACGTCCCTGAATGTCTGGCACAGCCTCGTTACATTCGGAGTAGTAAAGCGCAGATGGCGACGCTGTTAACGTAGCGGAAGCCCACGCAAAGGAATCGTTATGGGCGAGATTCTGGAGGGTCTGCCGGGGTCTTCAGGGCATGGCATGCATGGAGAGAAGCGTCAGGAACTTGGGAGGCCTTATGGATTCCTGCTGTCGTCTGATCCAGGGTAGGGCATGCAGCTATTGAGGCACGTAAGGGGAAACCCGGACACAGGGCAATGCTGAAGCCTACGCACGAGGATCGGAGGCGACGGACAGGTAAGATGATCCAACCATACGGAGGACATCTGACGATCCGTAAGGCGTCAGATCCGCTGATAGTACTCTGCGGACGGGCGAGCCGTCTACCTGGGGAAGCGGCGGACGAAGGTATGTAGCTCGTATAGGCAACATGGACCCGACACGTAGGACGGGAGCCCCCATGCCAACCTCCCTGCGAGGGATAGCAGAGAAAGCAGCACGCGACAAGACGCACCGATTTGGCAACCTGTTTGGATTGCTCAATCCGTCCTTTCTTCTGGAAAGCTGGCGCGATCTCAACCAGCGTGCCGCCCCGGGCGTAGACCAGGTGGACGCGCAGGCGTATGGTCAGGATCTGGAAGGGCATGTAAAGGACTTGGTGGAGCGCCTGAAGACGGGCAGCTATCACGCCCAACTGGTGCGACGGCACTACATTCCCAAGGGCCAAGGAGTCACTCGTCCCCTGGGGATTCCGTCGGTGGAAGATAAACTTCTGCAGACGGCGGTCAAGCGGATTTTGGAAGCAATCTACGAGCCTGATTTTCGGGCTTGTAGTTTCGGCTATCGCCCTCAGATCGGCGCCCAGGATGCAGTCAAAGACCTGACCGAGGCGTTGCAATTTGGTCGCTATAGCTATATCGTAGAAGCCGATATCCAAGGATACTTCGAGCACATCGATCACGGCCAGTTGGTGGCGATGCTGAGCGAGCGTATCGCAGATAAACCGTTTCTACGCCTGATCCGCAAATGGCTCAAAGCAGGCGTATTGGAGACGGACGGAGCGGTACTCTACCCGATCTCGGGTACCCCGCAGGGCGGGGTGGTTTCACCCGTCCTAGCCAACGTCTACCTGCACCATGTATTGGATGTGTGGTTTGAGGAGGTGGTCAAAGAGCACGGCGATGGAGCCGCGTATCTATGCCGGTACGCGGATGACTTCGTGTGTGCTTTCCAATACAAGCGGGATGCGATGCGCTTCTATCGGGCATTGGGTAAACGCTTGGGCAAATACGGTCTGAAGCTAGCGATGGACAAGACGCGGGTGATGAGTTTTAGTCGATTCCGGCAGTATGAGAAGACGCGCTTTGATTTTCTGGGGTTTGAGTTTCGCTGGGGGACCAACCGTCTGGGCACCGATCAGCTCAAGCGACGGACCTCGCGTAAACGGCTGCAGCGGTCAATCGCCAACGTTACCGCCTGGATCAAGCAGAACCGACACCGGCGTTTACCGGGGCTGTTTAAGGCGCTCAATGCCAAACTCCGTGGCTATTACAATTACTATGGAGTGGTCGGCAACTATGAGAGCCTGGATGCCTTTCACTTTCAGGTGAAACGGTTACTGTATAAATGGCTCAACCGTCGCAGCCAACGCAAAAGCTACGCCTGGCCTCGCTTCGGACAGGTATTGGACCACTTCCGTTTAGAACCGCCACGCATCACCGAGTCGGCCTATGCCGCTTGAGAGCGTGCTGGTGCGCAAGCGAATACCTTCGAAGAGCCCGGTGCGGTAATTCCGCTCGCCGGGATCTGTGCGGGGGCGGTCGGGTAACCGACCGTCCTACCGTGATGGCGACATGGGAAAAACTGTTGGACATTGAGAAAGTGAGAAGGCCTTTGCCATGAACGAAGTTTTGAGAGCCTTGGATCACATAGAGCTCAAGCGTGCCTTCGGCGATTATTTCGGATGCTCGATCGAGGAGCTATATGTCCGAGAGTCGAGACCGTTGCCCCCGAATCCTGGATTGGCTGGGGACAAACTGATCTGCGAAGTCTCGATGCGGTCAGAGGGAAGAGCCTTGCCCCCGGTGGAGTGCTGGATCAAGCGGATGGTAACGCCCGACCACCGCGAGGCCCATCTGTACCGATCGCTACACCGTTCGCAGTTCCCGTTGCCTAAGTTCTATGGACACTACCTGGATGAGAGAAGTCGGGAGGTACTCCTCCTGGAGTACATCCCCCGTGTCGGTCACTCCTTTGAGTCCGACGAGGAGACCGCCGAATGGGTTTCGCTTCTGGCCCGATTCAACGCCATTCCACTGGGCTCTGTCGATATCGAGTCATTGGTCAATGAGGACTGGGCAGCCTTCCTCATCAGTGGGAAGGTTGAGACCTATTTCGATGCGGTGATACGCTATGCGGCGGACTCTCTGATCGGAGATGAGCTGGCCGCATTCTGTCAAGCTAACGAGTCGAAGATTCGATCTCTTCCCGGCTTCGCCAAGAGTCTACATGCGGTTGTGTCGGACATGCCCAAAGCCCTTACCAACAATGAGCTCCATCCAGGATGGCGGTCAGATGGAGCACTGGTTGCCTTCGACTTGCACGGCACAAGCGTGGGTCCTCGCTTTCTAGATATCTCGAAATACATTGGCGAGCCCGAATCGATCACAATCTGGGGCATATCGCTGTCCCCGCGGATCAAATGGGCGAGAATTTACGGCAGGGAGCTAGAGGCTGCTGGAGGTCCATCAGTCGATGCAGAGTCCATTCTCCAGGAGTCGCGCCTCGTTTGGCTGGTAACTGCGTTCCACCTCGCATGGTGCCTTCAGGTTGCTGTCGACGGAGATATCAACTGGTCGGAAGATCGAAAGGAGAACAAGGCAAAGGCCCGCAGAATCATCCTTGCCCAACTTGCCTCCCTAACAGAGGCTCAGGGAAAGACCTTGGTGTAAGCAACTTCAGTAGGGCCTTTTAGACGAAAGCAAGAAACGAGTAGTGATAAAGTTCCACGTCGCCTAACATTCTCTAAGCTGTAGCAAGTCCTTTTTTGCCATATTTTCGTGTGCCCCATTTGGCCTGGATAATGGCTTTAGCTTCGGTTTTGCTGATGGGGTTGCCTTGCAGGTCTCGAAAGACGTAACGGGGCCGATGTTGTGCGTTGGCGGCGGCCTGGCTGAGTTGTTTGAGCAGTTGATGGATCCGCGGTAAGAGTTTGCCATTGGCCACGGCGCAGACGGCTTGCGTATGGGTGTGACCTCGCTCTCTTCGCAGGTGATAAAAGGCGGCACACTCGACATCCCATTTGTAGGCATTTTCAGCGGCGAGGTAGAGATAGCGTTTGTATCGATTGCAGCTCATTTTAGAGCCCGGCAAAGCCGCGATGTTTGGTCAAGCTATTAAAGCGATCGATATTGCCGATGCAGGCGCGGATGCCGGCGGCGGTGATGTGTTGGATCCCTGGTAGCGAGAGAAACGCGTCTTGTGGGTCGAGTATTTTATTGCACGCTTTGAGTTGATTTTCCAGGTGCAAGACGCGTTGCTCTTCTCGTTCGAGCTGATCCAGTTCCCAATTCATGTCCTCCTGGAGCAACGCTTCGTCCAAGGGCATCTGCCCAGCTTGGCGAATGGGTTTGTAAAGCTGGACGGCTTCTTTACAGGCGAGAAAAATCGCGGTGAGTATCTCTTCATCCAGGAGCAGTCGGTAGCGGTTGTCCAAAAAAGTACCCAGGCGTTTTTTACCCAACCGTACAACCGCTCTTGGATCGAGGTAGGTGCGTAAGAAAGCTCGGCCGGCCTCGGTGAGCAGAAAGCCCCCCGTCGCCTGAGTCAGCCCTGGATTAATGGCTTCGCACAGATCCTGGATGCGTTGTTTGCGCCGCCGCAACGAATCGACGATGCGATCCCGCTGACGGACGAGGTGATCGAGTTGCACCTGCACGTTTTGAGGCAGAAAGACTTCTTGTGTATCTTGGGGATAGGTCAATACACATCGGGCCAGGGCCAGCGCGTCAATGCGATTGGATTTATTTTTCCGGTCGCCCGCCTGACGCATTCTACGCACCCGATAAGAAGAGGGTCGATAGACCGGGTAGCCTCTATTTTTCAGCGCCGCGGCGATGGGCATCCAGGCTTTGCCCGGGGCATCCAGGACAAAGGCAATGGACTCGTCGGCCTGCTGGACGGCAGCGATACGTCCAAACAGCGTATCCAAACCCGACGGTGTCGAAGAGAAGCGGAAGGCGCGGCCCAATTGCTGCGCACTTTCGCGGCGCAGGAGAATGACGTCGTGCGCACTTTTTCGACCTAAGTCGATGCCTACGATCAGGGCCATAAGAGGTGCTCCTGGTGAGAGAAGGGATCAAAGACAGACCAGGCCGAAGTCCTTCCAGGTCTACGGGTCCCCAGCAACTGGGTCCTACCAGTGTCGTGCTTGATGCGGGGCGATCCGGTCACAACGACCGATCCCACCTATTCTCTAAATCGGAGCCACCCGCAGAGGCGAAGGCAGACCCTGTTAGGCTCGTGACCGCTGCGCCAACAGCGCCACACACAGCATTTCGTCTTCCTTCGACCTCTGTGGGAACATAAAATACTGGGGGAAAATACCCTACCAACAACATACGACACAGCGATTTGCGCTGCGGCGCATACGCGCCTTGGGGCTACGCCCACATCCTCTCTCTGTCACGGTGCTTGCCTTCGGCAACCACCGCGGCAGCCCTATACGGGACGAGAGGACGTCGCAAATCGTGAGCCCGTCGTTAGGCGACACTATAACAATTGGAGGCCATCAGTGGGCCCTGATGATATCAAGCTAAATGAACTACTCCAATACAGTCCATTCTATCAAGTTTCACCTGACACAGATAAGACTCAGATTGCTCACCGACTTAAGCTAGTAGAATTTTGGTCTCCACAAGATGGAGATCGAATTCTTGAAATTGGTTGCGGACAGGGTGGTACAACCATTGTGTTAGCCGACGCTGTTGGCGCTGAAGGTTTTGTTCATGGGATAGATAATGCGTCTCCAGACTATGGCAGCCCCACAACACTATCCGAAGCTAGGGATTTTATTAAGAATTCGAAAATAGGATCAAGAATCGCGATTGATTTTGAAACGGATATTCTATCGCCTGATATAGTTTTTCCAGAAAAATCGTTCGATCTAATTGTGCTTTCATTGTGTTCGTGGTATTTCAGTTCGATTGGAGAATTCCGGCAAGTTTTACGTAAAACGAGGTCTTGGGGTAAAAAACTTGCCTATGCGGAATGGGACCCGAATCCAACAACAATAAATCAGCTACCTCATTTCATGGCGGTGCTCTTATGGGCTCAATCTGAATCGTATAAAGAAGAGAGTGACGCGAATTTACGCACTTTAATTACGCCTATGGAAGCCAAGAGAGCCGCGATGGATATAGGCTGGGAGATAGAACGAGAGGATTCCATTGTCACTCCTGAAATGCATGACGCTCGATGGGAAGTAGATGGTGCGCTGGAATATATACGCCCTGAACTTGCCGACTTGAAAAATCTGCCTTCCAAAGTTAAGAATTTGATGGAATCCCAAATTGACATTTTAGATAACATGAACAAGAACCAGGAATTAAAATCGCTTCCTACTTACACTTTTACGGGTGTATAGAATCGCCTAACATTCCATTTACGCAGCGGCCCATTCGGGCCTTGGGGCTTCGCCCACCCCGCATGCGCGGGGTCGTAAATGGTGAGGGCGTTAGAAGAAATGAGAAAAGTAAAATCCAAACTTTGCAGTGTAACTATCAATAATCGAAAGAGATACTGCATATTTGCCGTTCGATCATAAAATCGGCCTTAGTAATGCAACCATCACTTCATCTGATTTGTGGCATGGCAGGTTCGGGCAAAACGACTCTGGCCAAGGAATTAGAGGTGTCAACTCAAGCCATACGCCTTTGTCCAGATGAGTGGATTGAACCGCTACTCTCAACTCCGAATGACCGGCCCGAAATGGACCGACTCAGACCACGAATTGAAGAACTCCAATGGACACTGGGGCAGAGACTACTTTCTTTGGGAACAAACGTGATTCTTGAAAATGGATTCTGGTCCCGCGATGAGCGGCTTGATTATTTGAAGATTGCAAGTGCCCTTGGAGCTAAGGTTTTCTTGCACTACTTAAAGGTACAAAGGGATGAACTGATCCAGCGCATCAACCGTCGAAATGCAGATATTCCTGCTGGTAGTTTTTTTGTCCATCCGAGCGAAATAGATACTTGGCTCAGTTGGTTCGTGCCCCCTGATGAGACTGAATTATGCCTCTATGATACGTACAAGACCTATACAACGTGAGGCCACCTGATGCTGAAGCGAACTGAGCCACTTGTCGTGCCAGAACGGCTTGGCCGATTAATTTGGTGTTAATCCATGTAATTAGGTATTGGTACAGGGATGAAGATCCCACTTCTTCTAACACCCCATTTAGTGTGCCTTGCAAGCGGCCATTGACTAGCCGGTGCAAGTCCGGTCGGGGTAATCGCCAGAGAGCCCGCCCCGTAGCAGGCGCCCAGTGCTTCCAGGTGACTGGCGGTGCTGAAGCGGCGTATCCCTCTGTGAAGGAGGTGCAACCCTACAGTCCGTACCATCAAGGGAATCCTGCCGCGTCGTTATGTTACCCGCGAGGTGTCAATTTTCAGTGATAGTGTACCACCCCTTTTTCACCCAAGGTGTACCACTAGGTAGCCTTTTGTGGGGTCCCTTCTGCGAAAAAAAGAAGCGATTCTGAGGGCTTAGTCGGTTTTCATCTGGAC
>WLWI01000063.1_pt1 | contig 177424 bp, 156 predicted proteins | sample 6701501 | NCBI WGS metagenome assembly WLWI01 (sample SAMN12718690, study PRJNA515312) | sponge metagenome | isolation source: marine sponge | host: Mycale hentscheli | place: New Zealand: South Island, Marlborough, Capsize Point | collected 2014-11-01 | reverse complement strand
GGCACCAAAGCCGAAATACCGGTCCACATGATCATGATGAAACAAATTACCTTCACCGGATCGACGATGCGGCCACGGTCAGTTGCGGAAAAAGCATTGATTACTGAGCAACTTCGTGACAAAGCATGGCCATTAATTGAAGCGGGTAAGGTCAAGCCGCTGATTTTTGAGCGTTTTCCACTTATCGATGCTGCGAAAGCACATGCATTGATGGACAGCAGCGCCCATATCGGTAAAATTGTCCTGACCGTTTAATGGCGTGAGCTGGTCCGATGGTCGCTTCGCTGTTACGCCCCAGAGCAAGCAATCCGCATAGCGGTTTGCAGCTGTCGGTTCGGCGGCTGGGGTGTCACGTGTGTCCGAAAACAAAGGAGAGACCATGAGTCAGGTCCTTATGCCAAAAGCAACGGCTGTTTGGCTTATAGATAATACCGCCCTGTCATTCGATCAGGTAGCGGATTTTTGCGGATTGCACCCCCTGGAGGTGCAAAGCATTGCTGATGGTGAAGCTGCGATTGGCATGGTCGGCTATGACCCCATTACCAATGGGCAATTGACCAAGGAAGAAATCGACCGCTGCGCCGCCGATGCCGAAGCCCGGTTAGAGCTCGCCGAAGTCAATGTTCCTCGCCCGGTGACACGAACCAAAGGCCCACGCTACACACCAGTTGCGCGCCGACAGGATCGTCCGGACGCAATCGCGTGGTTGGTGAAAAACTTTCCGCAATTGTCAGATGGACAGATATCGAAACTGGTGGGAACGACCAAGCCAACGATCAACGGCGTCCGCGAACGTACCCATTGGAATATAAACAATATTAAACCGCGCGATCCGGTTGCTTTAGGGCTCGTTGCACGTGACGACTTAACTGCTGCCATCGAAAAGGCAAACCGTGCCGTTGAACGGGCTGAAAAACGCAAAGCGAAGGAAGCGGGTACTACGGTACCTGTCGCAGCAGCGGCAGTCGAAGAAGCTGCAGAAGAACCCGTTGCCACACCTGCTGAAATGCCAATCGTCGAACCTGTTGCTGAGCCGGCTGTAGAACCATCGATCGACCCAGATGTTGTCTTTGGGAAACCAGCCAGCACTGCAGCTACTGAGCCCGAAGCGGAGGCACCGGCCCCAGAACCCGCTGCAGAAGATGATGGAAACCCGTTTGCAGCGCTTGGTAGTTTACTGCCGGCAGATAGTGATCAGGACAACGATTCAGAAGACAAGCAGGATTAACGTAGACGCGGCCTTTCCGCTTCTGCAACGCCTTACCAATGGCAAATAAGCCAGACTATCCATTCGACCGGCTTGAGTATGGTGAAACGAAGGAAGTAGCCCCGGGCATCCACTGGATTCGGATGCCCCTACCCTTCGCCCTGAATCACATTAATTTGTGGCTAGTTGCGGATGGCGATGGTTGGACCATCATCGACACCGGATACAACACCGAAGAGACGCGAGAAATCTGGGAAAGCGTCTTTGCTGATGTCCTTGATGGAAAACCGGTCAAACGTATTATCGTCACACATTTCCACCCCGACCATGTTTCTCTGGCCGGTTGGCTGATTGAGAAATGGGATGTCCCGGTCTGGATGACCTATTCAGAATGGATGCAGGCTCAACTCAACCGCTATGGCGGACCAACTGCTGATATCGACGCCCGTATGGCTTTTTATATCGAACACGGTATGGAACAGTCTGGCATCGACGGCTACCGCGAAACCCGGCCCGATTTCTCCAAAATAATTCTACCGCTCCCGACAGGGTTCCGCCGTATGATCGATGGCGAAGCGTTTTCTATTGGAGATCACAATTGGCGCGTCATTACCGGGGCCGGGCATTCTCCTGAACACGCAGCGCTATGGTGCGAAGACCTCAACGTGCTGATTTCCGGTGATCAAGTGCTCCCTCGGATTTCGACCAATGTCAGCCTGCAATGTAATGAGCCTGATGGCGATCCCCTACGGCTTTACCTTGAGAGCCTCGAAAAGTTTCGGGACCTGCCAAAAGATGCGTTCATTTTGCCCTCTCACGATCGGCCGTTCTATGGGCTGCATGACAGGATTGACGCCCTCGGCGAACATCATGCGGAAAGACTCGACGCCGCTGTAGAGGCTTGTGTAGAACCAAAGACCTCCCGTGAACTGATTCCACATCTCTTTAAACGGGAGCTTGATCGCCATCAGCTTGGCTTCGCCATCGGCGAAGCAATGGCGCACGCAAACTATCTTGTTACTGATGGGCGTTTATCTAAGGCACGTGGTGACGACGGTCTTATTCGGTACTTCCAGCCCTAACTTTGGCGTGCCTGTGCTTCAAGGTCTCTGAGCGCCCGTCGGTCAATTTTCATCAATGTCGTGCGTGGCAAGATGTCCACAAAAGCCATTTCCTGAGGCACCTTATAACCACCAATTTTACGCACGCCGTATTTGAGTTCAGTGACGAGGGCGTCATTCACCTCAACATTAGGCTTTAAGACGATAAAGGCCTTCGGCTGCGTTAGCCCTTCACTATCCTCACAAGAAATGACTGCGGCTTCCAGCACACCATCATGCTCGGTGATCGCAGCCTCAACCTCAATTGGCGAGACCCAAAGCCCTTTTACTTTAAAGACATCATCGCTACGGCCCGAGAACCAAAAGAACCCGTCTTGATCGAACTGCAACGTATCACCAGTCCGCGCCCATTCTCCAACAAACGTTTCACGGCTCTTATCGAGCTTCCGCCAATAAAAGAAGCAGGTTGTTCGACTACCGATCCACGCTTCGCCATCTGTGTTCGGCTGGGTTACTTCGTTGCCATCATCGTCCATCAGCTTGACGTCGCAGCCAAAAACCGGTTTGCCAAGACTACCGCGGCGATATTCTTTCGGGCGGTTAGCGATCCACTCATAGGTTATTTCTGAAGAGCCAATTGAATCGTGAATTTCAAGATCGAATAGCTCTTCAAATTTCTCAAATACTTCAGGTGGCATTTTTTCTGATGCCGACGTGACCAGCTCCAGCGATGAGAAATCGGGCACCCGTGTTTGTTCAGCGAACAGTAGAAGGTTTTTAATGATGGTCGGCACGGTAATAAATTTGTTGGGTTTGGTTTTTTCAATAATGCTAACGACATTCTCCGCCGTCGGGGGCAGGCGTGATATCACGCTAGTCGCTCCAAAATAAAACGGAATTAGAACCGCCGGCCAAATACCGTGGGTAAAGTACTTCTTGGATGTCGCATGGACGATATCGTCCGGTCCGTATTCCATAAACGTGCCGTGACGTTCGGGTACCAAACAAAAATCGTGGGCCAAATGGGTAATTCCCTTTGCAGCCCCTGTCGTACCGCCTGAATAAAACATGTAGGCGACGTCATTATGATGCAGCGGCAACGGCGCAAAGGTTTGGAGTTGGCCTTCAACCATCTCAGCGTAGGTCAGGGTGTGACGGTCACCAGATTCCGGTGCGTCCCCAATATCCTCCCCCCGAACGATCACATTCTCCAGCGTCCAGGGCATGTCATCGGCAATGTCCACGAGTTTCTCGCTTTGCTCGACGTCGATAAACAGGGATTTAGCCGCGGTATCCCGCAAGAAGTAGAGAAGGTTCGGTGCTTTATAAGCATCTGAAACCACGACAGGAACGATTCCAGCCCGAATTGCCCCAAACCAAAGAGCCAGATATTCAACGCTATCCGTCCCGAATAACAATATTCGCGAACCAGTCTCAATCTTAAGCGTCTTCAACCCGTGGGCCGCACGGCACACCAGTCCGAGAAACTCTTCATAGGAATAGCTGTCGTCATCAACGATCAGGGCGGTCGCGCCTGCTTTATCTGTCGATAAATGTTTATCGAGCACGACCGTGGTGGGATTAAAATATTCTGGAACCTCCGGATCGTTCCAGGCCCGCCACTCTTTGCCGAAGACAATATCCTTATAATCACTCACGGTTTCGTCTTTCTCGTGTATCCAATTGCTCACTTCGCGCAATTTTTCCTTACCCATCCCGGTTGGGCAAGGGGCAAGCTAAGAAAATGCTATATCGCGCCTTCTTCACGCGCGGCCGCAATCTCTTCGTCATTAAGTCCGACAACGGATTTTAAAATTTCATCCGTATGTTCACCGAGCAACGGTGACCGTTCAACGTCTGAAGGCGACTCAGAAAGCTTCACGGGATTGCCAACCGTCAAATATTTACCACGTTCAGGATGATCAACTTCAACAATCGTACCGTTGTCGCGTAAGGATGGTTCTTCCGCCAGCTCTTTCATCGACAAGATAGGCCCGCACGGTATGTTCAGCGGATTGCAAAGATTCATGACGTCAAATTTATCGAGCGTCATGGTCCATTCTTCAATCGCATCAAAAATCCCTTTGATCTTATCGAGACGCGCTTCCGGTTTGGCATAGCCGGGGTCTTCTTTCCATTCCGGCTTGCCAATCAGATCACAGATATTCTTCCACACCGCAGCCTGCGTGATGAAATACACATAAGCATTGGGATCAGTTTCCCAGCCCTTACATTTCAGAATCCAGCCGGGCTGTCCCCCGCCGGAATCATTCCCGGCGCGTGGCGTTGCCTCACCAAACTCGATACCCTGGCCGTGCTGGCTATATTCTTTCAACGGACCATGCGCGAGCCTTTGCTGATCGCGTAACTTCACACGTGACAGGTTGAGAACACCGTCCTGCATAGCGCATTCAACCCTCTGGCCCTTACCAGACTGTTCGCGATGAAAAAGAGCCGTCACGATGCCAAATGCCAAATGAAGGCCCGTTCCGGAATCACCGATCTGAGCGCCGGTCACAAGCGGCGGCCCATCTAAAAAGCCGGTTGTGGATGCCGCACCGCCAGTGCACTGGGCAACATTTTCATAAACCTTGCAATCCTCATAAGGCCCCGGACCAAATCCCTTAACCGACGCATAGATCATCCGAGGATTGATCTCCTGAATTTTCTCCCAGGGAAAACCCATCCGATCAATCGCGCCCGGCGCAAAGTTTTCAACCATCACATCGCATTCTTCAATGAGCTTGGTGAAAATCTTGGCCCCAGCCTCGGTCTTCGGGTTCAACGTCACGCTGCGCTTGTTATGGTTGAGCATCGTGAAATACAAGCTATCGACATCTGGGATATCGCGCAGTTGGCCGCGCGTCGCATCGCCAACACCCGGCCGCTCCACTTTGATCACATCGGCTCCAAACCATGCCAGTAGCTGAGTGCATGTCGGCCCGGACTGAACATGAGTCATATCCAGAATTTTCACACCTTCGAGGGCTTTACTCATTATCTCATTCCTCTTTTTGAGAGTTAAATTGCGCTATTTTTTTGCGACGACGCTTTGCGGGTTGAGGTTGCCGATGCGGCCACTCTCCGTCCCCGCCTCAGCATCAATCACTGCGTTCACTAAAGTTGGTTTACCAGAATCCATGGCGGCGTTAACGGCCTGGGAAAGTTCATCCGGCGACGTTGCATTAAAGCCGACACCGCCAAAAGCCTCCATCATCTTGTCGTAGCGCGCATCTTTGACGAAGACCGTCGTGGCCACATTATCGCCAGCGGAATTCTCATCCGTGCCGCGATAGATACCGCCATTATTAAAGACGACCACACAAACCGGTAGGTTGTAGCGACAAATCGTCTCCACCTCCATACCAGAAAAACCAAAGGCGCTGTCCCCTTCGATAGCCAGAACGGGCTTGCCGGTCTCGACCGCGGCGGCAATCGCGGTGCCCATGCCGACACCCATCACACCCCAGGTCCCGACATCTAGCCGCTTCCGTGGCTGGTACATATCGATGATGCTACGAGCAAAATCGAGCGTGTTAGCCCCTTCATTGACCAGGATAGCATCGGGACGTTCTTTGATAATCGTGCGCAGCGCACCCAACGCGCCATGATAATCCATCGGGACATTATTGTTCTGCAAACGCGGTGCCATCCGCTCAACATTACTATCGACCTTTTCCTTGACCGCACTGGTCCAAACTGACGGCGGCGCATTCCAGTCTTTAGCCATCCCGGCAAGTAGTGCATCCACACAGGAGCCAATATCACCAACCACGGGTGCAGCAATTTCAACGTTGCTGTCCATTTCGCGTGGTTCAATATCGATATGAACAAACTTTTTCGGCGCCGTCCCCCAGGCTTTACCTTTGCCGTGTGACAACAGCCAGTTCAGCCGTGCACCGACCAGCATCACGACATCCGACTCCTTTAGCACAAGCGAACGGGCGGCACCGGCGGATTGTGGGTGGGTATCAGGCAACAAGCCTTTTGCCATGCTCATTGGCAGATAAGGAATACCACTTATCTCCACCAGCGCACAGATCGCGTCATCCGCCTGCGCATAAGCAGCCCCCTTGCCGAGAATAATCAGTGGTCGTTCGGCGCCTTTGAGCACCTCAAGAGCCCGCGCAATAGAATCCGGAGCTGGCAGCTGTCGAGGGGCGGCATCAATCACCTTCACCAACGAGTTCTCACCATCATCCACATCCATCACTTGTCCCAGCAGTTTTGCTGGCAAATCGAGATAAACGCCGCCAGGCCGACCGGAAACCGCCGCGCGGATAGCGCGTGCAATGCCAATGCCAATATCCTCAGCGTGCAGCACACGATAGGCGGCCTTACAAAGAGGCTTGGCCACAGCAAGTTGGTCCATCTCTTCGTAGTCGCCCTGTTGCAAATCAACGATCTCACGTTCAGACGACCCTGAGATCAATATCATCGGGAAACAGTTCGTGGTGGCGTGCGCAAGAGCCGTCAGTCCATTCAGAAACCCCGGTGCAGATACGGTCAGGCAAATGCCAGGCTTCTGAGTGAGGAAGCCAGCAATTGAAGCCGCATAGCCAGCGTTTTGTTCATGTCGAAATGAAAGAACGCGCATGCCTTCCGCCTGCATCATGCGACCAAGATCAGTGATCGGAATCCCCGGCACATTATAGATGGTGTTGATGTCGTTTAGCTTGAGCGCATCTATCACGAGATGGAACCCGTCAGTGAGCGCACCCGTTTCTTCGTTTTCTTCAGCCATGGTCTTCTTCCTAATCCAGATAATCTAAGTGTTGTTCAACATGGGCAGCCAGATCCAACGTATGTTGTCGAACCAGGTGCTCCGCAAGTTCTGTATCCCGGCGCTCTAGGGCCTCGATAATATTCATATGATCAATAATCGATCTGCTGGCTCGATTGTTCTCGCCAATAGTCCGCACCCGGATCGAGCGCATATGAATGAAGAGTGTTTCCGTTAGCGTGTTCAGCAGCTCACTCTTGCTCAGCTTCAGGGTCGCCTGATGAAACTCGATGTTAGTCCCCGAATACTCATCGATATTTGCCTGCGGTTTTTCGCTTTCAAAGGTCGCAAACATTTTTCGTAGGCCAGCAATTTCCCCATCACTGGCATTTTGCGTGATCAATCGAGCTGCCATACTTTCAAGAGCGGCCCAGACAGTGATCATTTCAAGAATTTCGGTCTTAGTTTTACGCACCACAAAAACGCCACGTCGTGGGATGATCCGGACCAAACCCTCTTGTTCTAACCGGGCGAGGGCTTCCCTCACCGGCGTGCGGCTGACACCGAGATCTTCAGACAATTGTCGTTCATCCAGGCGCGGCTCGCCCTCACCTTCATAGATATTGATGGTAGCAATCGTCTCTTTCAACGCCTCATAGGTTCTATCCTTGAGGCTGAAAGAGACGTCTATCGGCTGAAGATCAAGTCTTACAGTCGCCAAAGAATTTCTCACTTAAAAATTGATCCGTGTATTGGTGGTATACCACATACCAGCGTCATTCCAACATAGTCAGCCCAAAATTCAGGATTCCTAGTTTGTCACGCCATATGACAAACGCTATGGTTTCAATACTAACGGATTGAAAGTTCAAAAAAGGGGGAGATTATGAAACGTCTATTTACAGGATTCGCTGTCGCCGGAATGGTGCTTGGTGGACTTTCTGTTACTGCAAATGCAGCAACCATCAAGATTTTAACGAGCTGGAACAAAAACGTTTGGCCGACCTATGTTGTGCTCGATAGTTTTGTAAAAAACGTCAAGAAACTAGGCGGCGACAAAATTAAAATTCGCATCAGCGGCCCGGAAGTAGTCCCAGGTTTTCAACAGCTACAACCCGTAAAGGCCGGCGTCTTTGATATCCTGTTTACGCATGGCGTTTATCACATGGGATCCAAAGGCCTTGCCGCCATTATGGACGCCATGAATTCCGACCCTGTTGGCAAACGGACTTCGGGCGTCTGGGATCATCTCGATAAATTTTATCAAAAGACGCATGGGCTGAAACTGCTGGCCATTTCGCCAAACAGCACCAAGGGCTATCACATTTTCCTGAAGAAACCGCTCTCAGGTAAGGGCGATTGGGAAGGCCGTAAGATCCGCGGTACACAGACTTATCACGGCGTCATCAAATTGTTTGGTGGCCAGCCAGTCGTCATGCCAGGTTCACAAGTGTATTCCGCCCTTGAGAAAGGTGTCGTAGACGGTGCTGCATGGCCGGCCGCAGGGATGCTCAGCATGAAGCATTTTGAGGTCGCCAAATACAAAGTTCGCCCAACCTTTGGCACATCGACTTTGCCATTCCTGATGAACCTTAAGAGCTTCAACAAGCTAACAAAGGAAGAGCAGAACATCCTGCTTCAGGCTGGTTATATGACCGAGCTAGAAATGCCATGGGTCGGGGATCAAGTTCAGGCAAAAGAAGATGCCGAGCTTGCCAAAAAGGGCGTCAAAATCACTAATCTGCCTGCCGATCAGGTGGCCAAAATGCGCAAAGCCTTCTCGGCAAGCATATGGGCTTTAGGAGAGAAGTGCTGCGGTGCAGATGCGAAGAAGCTTCGTGAACTCGCGGAAAAAGCAGGACTATCCTGGTAAGGTAGACCAATCGAACTGAGAAGGGCCACGGGATATGCGGTCTCGTGGCTCCCTCTCGCCTCTTGATTGATATGAGTATTTACCGAACATTTACGCGCTGGCACGACCAGTTGACGGTCGCGGGCTACTATCTCGCCTGTGTCGCCCTTTCGATGATATTTGGTGCATACATCATCGAAGTATTCGCACGATATTTCTTTAATGCACCACAATGGTGGGCAAGTGAGGCCGTATCCTATTCGCTCTGCGCCTGCACATTTTTAATGATGCCCTATGTTACCTGGAAACGCGGGCATGTTGCCGTCGCCTTGATTTTCGACCTTCTACCAACAAATGGCGCTCGGGTCGCGATGTGGCTGACCTATTTCTTGGGAACGCTGTTCTGTGGTTTTGCGACCTGGATTTCGATGGATGAAACCGCACGGCAGTACATCAACAATATTGATTTGATGGCCGTAAAGCCGGTCCCGAAATATCTAATTTCCATTTTCATCCCATTTGGATTTGCGAGCTCAACGCTCCATTTTGTTCGCCTATTAGATTTTAAGGCAATTGATCCTAATGCTTCCGCTGGCGGGTTTGGGGAGAGCTGACAGATGGGTTGGGAAGCAACACTGATCACCGCTCTGCTCCTTTTGCTGGCCGCCTTTATGTCTGGCGCACCGCTTTTTGTTGCCTTTCTGGCGATTAACCTCACCGGTGTCGCCTTGTTCCTCGGCCCTGCCGGCTTCGGAATGGTCGCCAACTCAATATTTGATACGACAAATAATGCCGATCTCGCGACGATCCCGCTCTTTATTTTGATGGCCGAAGTGCTGTTCCGTTCCGGAACAGTCGATATCCTCTTCGATGCTGTCGACAAGCTGATCGGACGAATGAAGGGGCGTCAGTATGTTCTGACAATTTCACTCTCGACAGTATTTGGGGCTCTATCAGGTGCCGGCATGGCGGTCGCGGCGATGCTGGCACGTACAATCTTTCCAACCATGCGCGATCGCGGCTATGACAGAAAACTTGCCATCGGCAATATTCTAGCCGGCGCTAGTTTGGCGCCAATTATCCCGCCAAGCGTTCTCGCGATTGTTATTGGCACCCTATCCAACACCTCGATCGCAGGATTACTGATCGGCGGCATCATCCCAGGACTGATGCTCTCCGCAATGTTCCTGACCTACACCATGGTCCGCGTAAAGCTAGATCCTTCATTGGCCCCTGACGATAGTGACGACGAAGCACCAAAAATTACATTGCGCGAAAAACTCCGGGCGCTCGCAGGTTGCCTGCCCTTTGCCCTGATTATCTTCTCGGTCATGGGCTTCATCATGTTTGGTATCGCGACCCCATCCGAAGCCGCCGCGACGGGCGTCCTCGCGGCGGTAGTCACCGCTGCTTATTACCGAAAACTAAATTGGAAGATGGTGACCGAGTCCCTCGGCACCGCAGCGTTTATCACCAGCATGATCCTGCTGATCATGGCAAGTTCACGAATGTTCAGTCAGCTACTGGCCTTCACTGGTGCGACGACAGAGCTTACCAATCTGATCGTCAATCTCGGCTGGCATCCAATGCTGATGCTGTTCGTCATGATGGCGATCCCATTCATTCTCTGCATGTTTATTGATCAAATCGCCCTAATGCTCGTCGTCATTCCGATCTATCAGCCATTGCTCGCAACCCTCGGATTTGATCCGATCTGGTTCTGGCTGATCATGCTCTTAAATGTCACCGTGGGGGGTATATCACCACCGTTTGGCTATGTGATCTTCGCATTCCAGGGCGCCGCCGATAAAGTGCAGATAGCGGAAGTCTTTAAAGCTTCCTGGCCCTTTGTCGTGCTATTTCTCCTCGGGATGGTGGTGCTGGCGACGTTCCCGTCCCTCGTCACATTCCTGCCCGGGCTTCTATAACTAGAGAGTCTAGGACGCTATTTAACGGCCTCAAGATTGAGGCTCATCAAACGGCCGGTTTCCTTATCCATATGCGGCAAATAGGCCTGCGAATAATCGTCAACGTCCGAATGCTCAGTGTTTTGCCAGTCCCACCGACGGACCTCTGAGAAACCTGCCTGCAACAAGAGGCCTGACAATAATGGTGCATCAAAGATCATATGATGAAAGTCGGTATCGTCACGTTGGCCGCCGCTGACGAGACCGACCAAACCTGACAAACCATCCTTGAGACCTTGCTCATAATAGATTGCGGCACAGGCAGCAAAATCCGGAACAGAAAGCCTCAAGACACCACCGGTTTCCAGAACCCGGCACCATTCCTGCAACACATCGACGATCTGGAAACGACCAAAATGTTCCAACACATGACAGGCATAGATTAGCTCTACTGCACCGTCGGGGACGAAGGATAATTTCTCGACCGAGCATAGTTGATCAATATGCGAATGATGCTGAATATCGACATGAAAAAAGCCCGGAATGAATTTACTACCGCATCCGAGATGCAGTCGTTTCATTTTAAGCGTTGTATCGACATTATTACCTTCAGACTGCGGCAACGAGTCAGCCATGCGGAGTTACCTCATCACACCATTTACACCACATGTGCCTGATAGCATCTTCCATCGCCGCAACAAATCTATTTTGATCAGCTAAAGGGGACGCCGCCGCTCGTTCTCGCATTGTTTCGCGATACGTTGCGACGCGTACTGGTGCCGCAGCCAATGATCTAGCGCAGGCTACATATGTCCGTTCATCCTCAGCAATCAATTCGCTCAGACCCACAACATTCAAGACACCTGAAGCCATCCGAGACACATATCGATCTCCTGCGATTGTGATCGTCGGGACACCCATCCATAACGATTCACAGACCGTCGTCGCGCCTGAGTAGGGAAAGCTATCAAGCATGACGTCAATCTTGCTAAACAGAGAGAGATGACCATGCTTCTCAGGAAGATGATCAAACAAATCCAGCCGATCCGCCATAACACCTTTGGCAGCAAAAACCCCGAGAACGCGTTGGCGGAGTTGAGGATCACCCAGCCCTCTCCCTTTGATTACCATTCGCGCGTTCGGTACGGCTGCAAGGATGCTGGCCCAACATCGTAATGTTCGGTCATTAATCTTGCTGAAATTGTTCAGGGACCCGAACGTAACAAATCCGTTTTCTTCGATGGGAGAACATCGGATTTCTGGATAATTCTCGTCAGGTGCGTAGCAAAACAGGGAGTTGGGCAAACGGATCAGTTCTTCACAATAGTGGGTATCATTTCCGACCGGATCGATATACGAGTCAGTAATCCGCCAACCCATTGCATCCATTCCTGTTGATCCACCATACCCCAACCAGCTTGCTTGAACGGGAGCGGGCTTTTCAGCAAAGGCTAGCAACCGATTTCCAGCTGTATGTCCAGTAACATCGATTAAAACATCTATGCCATCTCGGCGAATTTTTTCCGCTAGTTGGGCATCAGCCATTCCAAACGTTGGGCACCAGTGGTTTGAATGCTGTTCAAACCACCTCGTTTGATTATCGATACGTGCAACATCAGCGTAAGAAAAAATTTCAACCCTTTGCCGGTCATGCGCGGCATAAAGCGGCGTTAAAAACCTAGCCACCGCATGATCGTGAAAGTCTGGCGAAACATAGCCGACCCGTAGCCGACGATCTTTCACGGGTTTATTGCGATTCGGCTGGATTTTTTTGGTTAGTGGGGCCGCGTGACGCGTATTCCAGTTTCTGGCCTCGGCCAAAATACTCAGCGGTGAGACCTCTGGATCCAGGGCCAATGAAAACAAAAGATTGCTGTGCGCCATGGCATTGCCTGGCTCCATCGCAATGGCGCGGCGAAACGCATTAATAGCGTCAATCGGACTTCCTTGGACACGAAACAGGTTGCCAAGGTTATTCCACGCGGCAGGCATATCGGCGTTGAGATCAAGTGCTGTGCGAAAAGCAATTTCCGCTTCAAAGAACTGCCCTTGCGCTTCCAACACACCACCGAGCGTCACTTGCGAAATCGCGTGACTGTTATCTATTTCTAATGCGTCTCGACAGACACATTCTGCCTCTTCGATTTTACCGAGCATTGCCAAGACATTCGCAAGATTATTTCGCGCAGAAGGTTGTTTCGGAGCAACGGATACTGCTTTCCGGAATACCGTTGCTGCTTCGTCAAACCTTGCTTGTAAATAAAGCCCGGTCCCAAGGTTATTGTATGCATCGAAATATTGTGGCTCGATTTCTATGGCCCGCCGAAACGCAGATTCAGCATCCTTTGCATGTCCATCTCTGTTTAACGCAATGCCAAGGTTGTTATAGGCAACGGCATACGCTGGGGCGTAACGAATTGCGTTCCGATACGCGTCAACAGCATCAGGAAAAGAACCGATTTGCCGCAATATATTGCCATGATTATTGTGATAAACCGCGTTAGCAGGATCCAGCGTTAAGGACCGTTTGACGAGCGATAGTGCCTTTTCGGATTGCCCCATATCGCTGGCAATAATACCGAGGAAATTCAGAGCATCTGGCAGGTCGGGATACCGGTCGAGAACGGATTGATAAAGATTTGCCGCCCGGGTCAGCTCCCCTGCCTGATGGAATCCGACAGCAATTTCCATATCCCGCACGATATCCGATGTCATATTGGCGGCAGCAGGGAGGGCAACGCCTTGTTTGCGGGCTTTTTTTGTTGATCGAGCAGTTTGGCGGCGCTGAGCGCGATTCATTTAAGGGTCCCCAACAGCCGCGCTATTGCGGCCATGGAGACACCCTAAAAGAAACCCGTTAAGGCTGGCTTAACCATAGATGCCGAAGCATCCATATGTCCTAAGCGCTTGCAGCCGCTCCAGCTGACGTCCCAGCAAGTTTGCCAAAGACCGATCCAGCCGTAAGGCCTGAACCACCCGGATAGTTGAAGTAGAACAATCCGCCGACACATTCGCCTGCAGCATAAAGTCCTTCCATCGGGATAAGATCCGTATCGACGACCTGGCCTTCAGTATTTATCCGCAAGCCACCGAAGGTGAACGTCACACCGCACGTAACCTGATAGGCTTCGAACGGTGCTGTATCAATCGTCTGCGCCCAGTTGGATTTATTGATTTCAAGCCCCTCCGTGCAACGACCATCTTTGACGTTGGGGTTATATTCAATGTCCTGTTGAACTGCGGCGTTATAGTCAGCGATTTCCTTAAGGAAGGCATCCTTATCAACGCCTTCAAGCTTGTCCGCCAAATCTTCAATCGTATCTGCCGTCACCTTGGTAACTTGCCTGATCGAATACTCATCCCGCTTGAGGTGTGCCACTTTGGAATCAAGAACCTGCCACGCAAACTGCGCTGGCTGTTCGAGAATGACCCGGCCATATTTCGCATAGGTATAATTCCGGAAATCTGCCCCTTCATCGACGAAGCGCTTGCCGGTCGCGTTGACCATGATGAAAAACGGATAGGAATGTTTCTGAAATTGGTCACCAACCGCGAGGTCACCGAACTCCGGCGCGTTGCGATCCCAACCAACAGAATGACAGCCCGACCAGTTTCCATAGGTCGCAGCACCAATATCTGTTGCCATGCGGATTCCGTCACCGGTGTTGAAGCGGGTACCGCGAATTTTTGCGAGATCCCAACCCGGACCAAGATAGCGTGTCCGCCATTCAGGATTGGCCTGGAAACCACCTGATGCCATAACCACTGACTTACAGCTCAACTCTTTAAGTTCACCACCCTGCTTAACCCGGACGCCGCAGACCTTTGCACCATCAAACATCAGGCTCATCGCACGAGACTCAAACATTGTCTCAATACCATCTCTCTTGGTGATTTCCTGCTGGGCTTCATAGAGGCCTGGTCCACCACCGTTGGTTTCAACAGTGAGACCACCCCAGAACTTGAACTTTCCGTCGATCTTGAATGCCTGCCGACCATAGATCGGTACGAACCGAATACCTTTTTCACGCATCCAGGTCAGCGTCTCCAAACTGCGGGTAACCAGAGTCTCCGCCATATCGGGGTCGGTACGGAATTGAGTAACGCGGAAGATGTCGTCAAAGAACTGATCTTGTGTATAGGTCCCGAAATCCGTGTCTTCGATTTCCTGATCGGAAAGTTCGACAAGCTTCTGGATGTCTTCAACACCGTCATAGACAACCCGCATGGCGCCTGCGGTGAAGCGTGTATTACCGCCCGCTTCGTCTTCCGGCGCGCGCTCCAGCATTACGATTTTCTTGGCGCCAGCGTCCTGAGCCGCCATCGCCGCGCATGCTGCCGCGTTACCCGCGCCAACGACAATTACATCATAATCCGTATCAGCCATGTTCTCGTTTTCCTTTAGTCTGGCAGGTCCTAATTGTGGATGACGATATACCGTTTAACGGCTTGGGCGACAAGGGGAGCAGCTAGGAACGACAGCCCTTAGGAAGATTGGATTGTTCCTTGGTAGCGGCATAGCTGACTAAATCTATCTTTGCCGCAGCTTCTGCAGGTCTGGTTTCCGGACGATTCCCCAGTTTTGCCAGGAGCCATTCGAGGTCTCTGTTAATTTCACCCCGCCGGTCCAACCTGACTGTTGGTGCCGTAACCAGTTTGCCATTTTTGATTTGGCCTAAAGTAAAATTGAACGCATAGCCCGGTGTAAGCCCCATCCGGACATCTGCAACACTAATTCGCGTCCCGTTTACAATAACGCGGTAATACCCCTGACTGAATTTTGCCACCTTTGCGATCCGGTCGGCCGTTTCGGAGCAGGCTGTAAATCGCAAATTGCGCGAATAGCTATATAATTTCGCTGTGTTCGTAGTATCGAAAACAGTCATATACAGATTGAAGTACCGATTGCCTTCGATGCCAATAACACGCCACACAAGCGAGTTGAAGGGTGTCGATATAGCTAAAATTCTATCAGGAGAGATACCGTTCTTGGACAACAACACGTTGGCACGCTGCGTAATCCAATTTTGCGCGATCACCGTCCAGCCCAAGTAAGCCGTAGATATGCCTATACAGACGACAGCCGCTTTATTCAAACGCGGTGTCATGCTCCGAACGAAGAAAGCCCAAACCATCAACACCAGAAGCGGCAGCGTATAAAGTGGGTCGATGATAAAGATAGAGCCCAGCCCCACAGGATCGGTTAAAAACGGCCAAAATAGACGCGTTCCATACACCGTCATCGCATCGAGCAGAGCATGGGTCGTCAGACACAGAAAAACCGCCGCATAGGCCTGAATAGTTTGGTCATGTAAAGATTTGAATAGGCGTCGAATTACTTCGCCAAAGAGAGGTGTCAGTGCGGCGTGAACAAACAGCGAGTGTGTCCACCCCCGATGCTGCGTAAACGCATCGATGGGGTCATCCGGCGCAATAAAGACATCTAAATCAGGCAACGTCCCCAGCACGCCGCCGGTGAGCGCCGCCCGCCGCGGACCAATTTTGCGTCCCAAGACGGCAACCCCGACACAGGCGCCGAGAGTAAACTGAGTAACGCTATCCATCGCCTTCGATAAATCCCGGATCGTTTTGACCGTTTATACCTGTAGGCATTGCTGACAACTAGTGCTCACCTGCAGCCGCTTGTCGCAATACCTCCCCGGCAATATCACTCAGTGCCAATGCGGACGGACTCAATGTCCGCCCAACTGGCTTGATAAGGCCAATTGTCCGGCTAACAACGGGATCCGCTAAGGGTCGGAAGACCAGGTTGAGATCCGGCCGTTGAACAGTCGCCAGTTTCGGAACAGCCGAAACACCAAGCCCAGCGCCTACAAAACTCAGTAGTGTCGATATATGAGCGACCTCGTGAGTCCCAACTGGCAACGCACCATTATCCCCCAACGCACTCTCGAGCTTTCGTTGATTCCCCGCTTCTGCCCCCATCCTAATATAGATGTGTTCGCGAAGATCGCCCCACGTCACATGAGCCTTAGCCGCCAATGGATGGTCTTCGCGACAGGCAAGCATATAAGGGTCTTCAATAATCGGCTGATACTCGAGGTTGGGGCGATCTTCCGCCGCAAGAGCAATGCCGAACTCTGCGTCACCGGTCGCAACCAAATCAGCGACCTTCGGTCCAACGTCATCCATGACTCGTACAGAGACTGATGGAAACTGTTCATTAAAATGCGAGACCACTTGCGGCAAAACATTTTGCGCGATGGTGAGAACCGATGCCATCGTGACAACGCCGGCGCGTTTCTCGATGATATCCTGAATATCGCCCATCGAACGCTCGAACTCGCGTACCATTCGCATTGCCGTCGGCAAGAATTCTTCACCAACCGTTGTCAGGCCAACAACCCGCGACGTGCGGTCAAGTAATCTTGTCTGTAACACGTCTTCCATTTTTTTGAGACGCCGCGACAAAGCCGATTGCGTAATCGCTAGCTCTTCAGCCGCGCGATGAAAATTTCTGATTTCTGCTACCAACACGAAGGCACGCAGGTCTTCTATGCTTATTCTCATAAGCGGAAGTATGATGATTTTTATGCATCAAACAATCTTTTTAATGCGTTTTACTTTCGATCACCTGTCGACCAAATTCAGTCCCGGAATAAAATAAGGGCAGATACATGAAATCAATTCCCAGTGTCATGATGCGCGGTGGTACGTCGCGTGGCCTTTATTTTCGGAGCGAAGACCTGCCTTCAGATCGCAATGAGATCGCCAATATTCTTCTGTCTGCGATGGGGTCCTACGACCCAACACAGATTGACGGCGTCGGCGGTGCAACCAGTCTAACAAGTAAAGTCGCGATTGTTGGTCCGTCGATAGAACCTGGCATAGATATCGACTATTTATTTGCTCAGGTTGGAACACGCGAAGCCGTAGTCGATTTTGGCCCCACTTGCGGCAATATGTTGGCCGGTGTTGGACCCTTTGCCATTGAGGCCGGGATGATCGCTGTTACCGAAGATGAAACAAAGATCCGAATTCGCTCGGCAAATACTGATGCAATTATCGAAGCCTCTATCCAAACGCCGAACGGCAACGTGCTCTATGAAGGTTCCACCGCAATAGATGGTGTGCCGGGAACCGCCGCACCGATTGTTCTGAATTTTCAGGATGCGATCGGCTCAAAAAGCGGTGCGCTCTTTCCAACCGGGAAACACAAGGAAACTATCGACGGTGTTGAGGTCAGCCTGGTTGATGCCACGATGCCAGCAATGATCCTGCGCGCCAAAGACATCGGGAAAACAGGGTATGAGACTGCCACTGAACTCGACGACGACCGGATCATGTTTGCACGCTTAGAGGCAATGCGGCGTGAAGCAGGCAGACGTATGGGCCTCGGAGATGTCTCCGATTCCGTCGTGCCCAAGATCATGATTGTCGCACCACCGCAGAACGAGGGCACGATCACATCACGGTATCTGGTGCCGGATCGTACCCATGCCGCCCATGCCGTGACCGGCGCCGTAACACTTGCCCACTGTGTTGCGACCTACGGCACAGTCGCTGACGAGATCGCGAAAACACCTGAACAATTACCCACTGAAATTAAAATTGAGCATCCGTCCGGCAATCTCGTCATCCTACTTGGACAGGAAACAGCGGGCCTCGTCCGAACAGCAAGAAGGCTTTTTGCGGGCGAGGTTTTCGTGACAGAACGTTCGAATCACAACCGCAAAGCAGCGTAACGAAGTGCGTAATTTCTCAACGATAAGAACAATAGATAATTTTAGATGAGACAAAATAGGAATTCTCAAATGATAAGAACATCAATCGTAACAATGGCTGTTGCGGGATTTGTTGCCACTACATTTGGTGCACCGGCTCCTGTAACCGCGCAAGGCGTCGACTTCACTGGGAAGCGTATCGAATGGCTTATCCCGTATGGCACGGGTGGCGGTTCAAACCGTTGGGCGCGCTTCTACGTGCCGTGGCTGCAAAAAGCATTGCCGGGCAACCCGACCATTGCCGTAAAGAACATGCCGGGTGCCAGCTCGACCAAGGGCACGAACTATTTCGTTCGCCGCGGCACCGAGGACGGCCTATCCATCCTCGGAACATCTGGTTCAACTCAGTTCCCGTTCCTACTCGGTGACCGCCGCGTCAAATACAACTACGCAGATTGGGAAGTTATTCTAGCCACCCCGGTTGGCGGCGTTGTCTATGTCAATAAAAGCCTGGGTGTAAAGTCTGCGGCCGACATGAAAAAGCTGCAGAAAGCCAAGCTGAAGTTTGGCTCGCAGGGTCCAACGTCTCTCGATCTCGTTCCATTGCTGGCTTTTGACATTCTCGGTCTGAATGTCAAACCAGTCTTCGGCATGAAAGGTCGTGGCCCATCACGCCTTGCATTCGAACGTGGTGAAGTGCGGATCGACTATCAAACCACGCCGGCCTTCCTGAAACGCGTAACACCACTGGTCAAAAAAGGCATCGCTGTGCCGATCATGACCTGGGGTGCGCTTGACGGAGCAGGCAAACTGGTCCGGGATCCAACCTTCCCGAACCTGCCGCATGTTGGTGAAGTCTATAAAATGATGCACGGCAAAGCACCAAAGGGCCCGGCCTGGACAGCCTGGAAAGCCTTTATGGCTGCAGGTTTCCCGGCGCAAAAAATGATCTTTGTCAAAAAAGGAACGCCGAAGAACATCGTCGCCGCATGGCGCGCCGCTGCTGCTAAAGCAGTCACTCTGCCAGGTTTCGAAAAAGACAAAAACAAAAAGCTCGGCAAGTACGAACAAGCCACAGGCAAAAAAGCCCAGGCGCTGTACAACGTAGCAACCAAAGTACCACCCGCCGCTAAAAAGTGGGTGCTGAACTGGTTGAAGACTCGTTACAACAAAGTACCGTAACGCACCAAACGGTTAACGAACGAAGGGCGGAGAGGCGTACATTTCTCCGCCCTTTTTCATAGGCTGGGTAATAACAAGACAATCAGGGGAATGTAAGCATGGTTGAGTCGATGCTCTCCGCCTTTTCGGAAATCACCAGCGGCGCTCACCTGCTGTATCTGTTTGGCGGCGTGTTCATGGGGCTGGTGGTCGGTATCTTCCCTGGCCTCGGCGGTATCGTTGGACTCTCTTTGTTGCTGCCATTCCTGTACGGCATGGATCCGACTTCGGCGCTTGCGATGTTGATCGGCTTGGTCGCTATCATTCCCACATCCGACACTTTCACCTCTGTCCTCATGGGTATCCCTGGCTCCAGTGCGTCTCAAGCAACGGTGCTCGATGGTTTCCCTCTGGCTAAGAAGGGTGAAGCGGCGCGGGCCCTCGGCGCAGCGTTCTCGGCATCGCTGTACGGCGGAGTCATTGGCGCCATCGTCCTCACCTTCTTTATCGTTGTCGCCCGGCCGGTCATTCTATTATTTACATCAGCTGAGCTATTCATGCTCACCATCCTTGGACTTTCGATGGTTGGCGTGCTTGCGGGTAACTGCCTGTCGAAAGGTCTTCTCGCCTGTGGGCTCGGCCTCTTGTTTGGCGCGCTCGGCGGTGCTCCCGCAACCGGCGAATTCCGTATGTCGTTCGACAACGCCTACCTGGGTGACGGTTTGCCGTTAGTTGTTGTTGGCCTCGCCATGTTTGCGGTACCGGAAATTATCGATCTGCTGCGTAGCGGTGGGGCAATTTCAAAGAGTGCCAAGCTTGGCTCTGGCTGGACGCGTGGTTTCAAAGATATGTGGGCCTATCGTTGGCTCTGTACACGCTGCGCCGGCATCGGTTGCATGATCGGTGCCCTGCCCGGCCTCGGCGGTAGCGTCGTTGACTGGATCGCCTATGGCCACGTCAAACAGGTCGCCAAAGATTCATCACAATTCGGCAAGGGTGATATTCGCGGTGTCCTGGCACCGGAGTCTGCCAACAACGCCAAAGAGGGTGGCGGTTTAATCCCTACCCTTTTGTTCGCTATTCCTGGCTCCGGCAGCATGGCTGTGTTCCTCGGCGGCATGGAGTTAATCGGATTAGAGCCTGGCCCCAGCATGGTCGATGGCAAGCTCAACCTCACCTATGTGATCATCTGGTCCCTAGCACTCGCCAATGTTATTGGTGCTGGTTGCTGTTTGCTTATCTCTCGGAACGTCGCGCAACTCACCACGATCAAATATGTCTATCTAGCGCCATTTATGGTCATGGTCATTTGCTTTGCGGCATTTCAGGCGACACGCGACCTCGGCGATTTGTTGGTCCTCTTCGCGGTTGGCCTTGTCGGCATCATGTTCAAACGGTTTGGCTGGCCACGACCGGCCTTCCTGATTGGTTTCGTGCTCGCCGATAATTCGGAGACTTATCTGTACCAAGCGGTTCAGTTCTATGACTGGGGCTTCTTGTTGCGCCCCGGCGTCATTATCATTTTTGTTCTGACTATAATTTCGATCTGGTTTGGCGCCCGTAATGTACCAACCGGGGAAGCGGAAATGGCGAGCGGTAGCAAGCCCAGGCCGACAAACATGAAACCTCAAGCCTATTTCACAGGGTTTGTTGTCTTCCTGTTTGCCTGGGGCCTAATCGATGGTGTGCAGCACTCCTTCTTAGGCGCGGTTTATCCGGTCGGTATCTGCCTGGTGATGCTGCCAATCGCCATGCGCCTATTCTATGTCACTGCAAAAAATAGGACAGAACATGCCGCCAATTACGACTACGAAGTCGAAGGAGATCATGCTGGACAAGAGGGCATACCCGGCCTGGTCTATTATCTGACTTGGCTCGCCGGCTTTATTGCCACCGTCATGCTGGTAGGGTTTTGGCTCGCTATTATCGGTTTCTTCCTGATCTTCCTACGGGTACATTCAGATGCAACCTGGACAAGGATTGTTGTGATGACGACATGCGGCGTCGGATTTATTACCGGCCTTTCCTGGATCATGGTGCTCAACTTCCCGGGCGGCTTGCTCCAACATTACTTCAAACTTCCGTGGCCATTGACCTAACAGCCAATACGCAAAAGAGAGAAAATGACGAATAAGAAAATGCAGTTTGGCCTCGCCATTCGCGGTCAATACGCTGCTGATCAAAATATTCAGACTTGTTTTGAGGAGCTGATTACCGAGTGTAAGGCTGCCGAGGATTTAGGCTTCGACTCGATTACCAAGACATCGCATTACAGCACTGCACCCTTTCAGGCATTTCAGCAATTCCCCATTCTCGCGCGGCTAAGCGCTGAGACATCGCGCGTGCGGCTTAATGCGGGGATCATTCTATTGTCACTCCACAAGCCATTGGATATCGCCGAACAACTCGCCACCATCGACATCATGTCCGGTGGACGCGTGATCTGTGGTGTCGCACTCGGCTATCGCGACGTCGAGTTTGCTGCCTTTGGCAGCGAGGTCAAAAAGCGTGGCAGGCTTCTCGAAGAAAATCTCACCGCCCTGAAACGGCTATGGACTGAGGACTCCGTGACGATGGAGGGCAGTCACTTCGAGCTTAAAGATGCCTCCTGCTGCCCCAAGCCGTTACAAAACCCACACCCCCCGATTTGGATTGGTGCCAACGCCAACCCGGCGATCAAACGCGCTGCTCGGCTCGGTGATTGCTGGTACATCAACCCCCATAACAAGATCAGCGACATCAAGGAGCAGATCGACGTTTATAAGCGCGCACTGGACGATTGCGGAAAGCCATTCCCAGACGAATTGCCGATGCGCCGCGAAGTCTTTGTTGCGGAAACACGCGAAGAGGCGCTGCGCATCGCCGGACCCTATATAAAGAAGAAATACGACGCCTATCAGAGTTGGGGTCAGGGAGATCAACTCCCCGAAGGCGACCAAAATCTCGGCCTCGCGTTCGACGAACTTGCTGGTGACCGGTTTATCATCGGCTCACCCGATGATGTCACGGAGCAGATCGTCAATCTCAACAAGGAGATCGGTACTAATCATCTAATTATGTCGATCCAATGGGCCGATATGCCACATTCGCTGACGATGGATACGCTGGCAATCCTCGGCGAGAAGGTGTTCCCGCAAGTCCGCCAAGCGCAGGATTAACGCCTAACCCCGTTCCGCTTCTATATCGCGAGCTAGCATTCGGCGGGCGGCGATGCCGGGTGCATCAACATTGATATCGACAAGTTCCCGCTCGGGTTCAGCATCCAGCATCTTTTGTTGGGCCTCCAAAATCACAACATCTTCGTCAAAAGTTTGCGACACCATGTTGAACAAATCTGCAGAGACCTTTTCATCTCCGAGCGCGAAATCTCGTGCATGGCCAAAGAAGTAGAAGGTCGACGTCTCTGTCTCAGGTGTCGGTGCGTTGAGACTTCTAATGTGCATACCGGTGTCAGGTTCACCTTGCTCAGGATCGCAACTACCGGCATCGCAAGACCCAGCGCGTATCTGGGTTAAACAAGGAGAGAAGGTCTCAACAATCTGCCAGCGGTCGACTGTGCCTTTAAAATTGCCCAACGCCTGAAACATAGGTGGTGCCGGACGATCAATGATCCAGCGTGTCATTCTGACCATGTCTTCTTCTCGATCAGTCTTAATCGGAAACTCGCTGATATCGCCCGTGCCCAGCGTGTTCAAATGCACATAAGCAAGGTGTGACAGATCGAGAAGATTGTCCGTAATCAGCTCGTAATTACAGTCGAGCTTGAGATATTTACCTTTGACGAGTTCCCACTCAGGGTGATCAAACCACCACCAGTTGGGGATCATGCTCTCATCGGCCATTGCCGGATCACCCATCCAGATCCATAACCACTTCCAGCGTTCTACCAATGGGTACGATTTAACGGCAGCGCCTGGTGGTATCTTATCCTGCCCCGGAATATTCACGCAGGTGCCAGCTTGGTCAAACTCCAGCCCGTGATAGCCGCATTGCAAGCTATCGCCGACGACCTTGCCCATCGAAAGCGGCAGCGCGCGATGACAACACCGATCTTCCAGCGCCACTGCCGTGCCATCGCTCTGGCGATAGAGAACGACGGGTTCACAGAGCAACGTGCGGGCCAGAGGCTCCTGCGTTACCTCATGATCCCACGCTGCGACATACCAGCAGTTTTTACGAAACATCATTTTACAATCCCTAACCAACCCTCTCCCCCACCCGGCCACCCACTAGGATACTCGCGTTGGGTGGCCGGGTGGGGGAGAGGGAGGCCCCGCAATCTAAAAAAATTTAATACCCAACGATCACTTCACCGGAGTTCGGGCTGATAACCTGACCGGAAATCATCTCTGTTTCTTCTGATGCCAACCACGCCACTGCATAGGAAATATCCTCAGGAGTCGTTAAACGTCCCAATGGCATACCAGCACCACGTTCGGCGATCATTTCGGGCGTGTTGCTGCCCTGTGTCATCCCGGTGAGAACAAAGCCCGGCGCCACAGCATTAATGCGAATCTTATGGGCTGCGAATTCACGCGCCCAGGCCTTGGTAAAGCCAGACAACGCCGCCTTGGCCGCCGCATAATGCGAAGCAAAGTCACTGCCACCCATCGCATAGATCGATGAAATCATAATGATGCTGCCATGGTTTCTAGCCTTCATCCCGGGCAATACCGCCTGGGTAGCAAAAAATGCCCCACGCACCTGAACACCAAACATCTGATCAAAAATAGCCTCATCAACATCTTCCATCGCGAGCTTGTTGCCGGTAACCCCGGCATTGTTCACCAGAATGTCGATCTTGCTATGCTCCGCTTCGGCTTCTTTGATCTTCGCCGTGAAATCCGGCACGTCACGGACATCAGCGATAATGACAGTAGCCTTCTGGCCATTAGCGCGCACCAACTCTGCGGTCTCGTTTGCGCCATCCTGGTTGATATCGTGAACGATGACATCCGCACCACGTTCCGACATCAAAACCGCGTGGCTACGCCCCATGCCGCCAGTAGTGCCCGAACCGGTTATCAGCGCCGTCTTGCCTTCTAAAGTTACCGCCATCTCTTTGCCTCTCATTCGTTCTCTTGTAATGTGCCGCTGATTTTAGACGCGAATGTCGCCCAATTGAAACGGTGCGGCTCAAAAAGACTTGATCAGGGAGAGAATGATGGCAGTGCAACCAGCACCCGGCGTAGGCCAGTACGATGTAAATAACCCCAAGCTGCGCAGTTTTCACGATGCGCGGGAGAAATTTCTGTCCGGCGACGACACGCCGCGCGATTATCTTGAACGCTGCATCGCCGTTATCGAAGAATGTAACGATGAGGTAAAAGCCTGGGCCTTTCGTAACACTGACCGCGCCCGCGAAATGGCAGACGCATCAACCAAGCGCTATGCCGAAGGTAAGCCGCTCTCCCTCGTTGACGGCATGCCCATCGGCATCAAGGATCTCATCGAGACCTGCGATATGCCAACCGAATATAACTGCGAGCTATTCGAAGGTAATCAACCGATCCGCGATGCCGCGTCGGTTTACTTCCTGCGTCAGGGCGGCGCGGTTCTGCTCGGGAAAACAGTTACCGTAACGCTTGGCGGCGGCGATCCATCCATGTCCCGCAATCCTTACGATACTGCGCGCACACCGGGTGGCTCTTCGAGCGGCACCTGCGCCGCCGTTGGCGCTGGTATGATGCCAGGCGGCCTCGGAACCCATGCGCGCGGCTCAACCATTCGTCCAGCCAGCTTCTGCGGCAATTACGGCCTCAAGGCAACGTTTGGCGCACTGAACCGTCAGGGTGGTTTCTCTGCAGCAGAGACCATGGATCATCTCGGCATCCTTGCCGGGTCCATCGAAGATATGTGGATCATGGCGCGATACATCTCAGAAACTGCGGGCGGCGATCCAGGCCATCCCGGTCTCTATGGCAGCCGTACACCACCCCCGGCCAAGAAGCCCGAAAGGCTGATTGTCTTGGAGACCGCCGGCTGGAACGAAACCGATGATGCCAGTAAGGCTGCCTTCAACGACGCCATTGGCAAACTCTCCGATGCTGGGTGCGAGATCTATACCCGCAAGGACGATCCCGCGATTGAGGCCTATGAAGCCGAGACCGCAAATTCACCGGAACTCTGGCGTCAGCTTTACCGCTTCGAAATGCGCTGGCCGATGTATCAATATCTCGATTATGACGCCGACAAGATTCCGCCGCGCCTCAAGGCTGGCATTCAGGAAGGTGCTGGTCTAACGCAAGCAGAATATCGAGCTGCCCTCGCGCGTCGGGTTTACTGGCGGGAGATGCACGATGCCCTGGCCCGCCGTTGCGATGCGATGGTCACTCTGGCCTCACCGGGCCCTGGTCCTGTCGGCATTGATCAGGGGAGCGCGATCTACAATGAAGCTTCTTCTATCATCGGCATGCCTGCGATTTCTCTACCGGTCATGACAGCGGAAGACATGCCACTCGGCATGCAGATCAAAGGCCGTGTCCATGGCGATGAGGCTCTGACGGCCGCCGGTCGATGGATCAGCCAGGAATTGTTAGCGTAGGGGTCTCATTCGTTTTATCACGCGAGGGAGAAATCCGGCTTGGCTAAATACAGACTAGGCGTCGACGTTGGCGGCACCCACACTGATTTGGTGCTCGCCGATGCCGAGACGCATGAGATCCTGATCGAAAAGGTTCACTCGACCCCTTCGAACCCGTCGCTGGCGGTGCTCGACGGCGTTCAGAGGTTTTTTACACGTGGTGTATCCGCCACCGATATAGATTTCTTTAGTCACGGCACGACCGTGGCCACCAATGCTCTATTAGAAATGAAGGGTGCCACGATTGGCATGCTTATTACCAAAGGCTTCCGCGCCATTCAGGTCGTGCAAAGCCAGGCCCGTGAAAGCAATCAATTCGAGCTTAAATTCCAGCGCCCAACGATGCTGGCATCACAGCAAATGACCAGTGAGATTACCGGCCGGATCGATTATGCCGGGACGGAAGTCGAACCGCTCAACGAAGAGGACGTGCGTGAAGCCGCTCGGGCATTACAGGCTAAAGGCGCGACGTCCTTTGCGGTCTGCTACATGTTTTCCTTTATGAACGCGGCACATGAGCAGCGCACCGCAGAAATCATCCGCAAGGAAGTGCCCGGGGCGTACGTTTCGCTCTCATCAGCAGTTCTACCCCGCATTCGCGAATGGCCGCGCATGTCGACGACAATGCTCAACGCCTATCTGGAACCCGGTCTCGCGTACTATGCCAGTGACCTCGACTCCGGTCTTGATACCGCAGGCGTTGAGACAGCACGTCGTTTTCTGATGCAATCCAACGGCGGTGTCATGCCACTCGGTGCAACGGCTGGCGGTGGACGAACAGTCCAGACATTGCTGTCAGGGCCAGCCGCGGGGGTTCAGGCAACCGGCTATGTCCTTGGCGAACAACAAGGGTGGGAGCAGGTTGTTACCATGGATATGGGCGGCACGAGTTGCGATATCGCCTTTATTCAAGACAGCAAGCCGCTTGAAGTTACCGAGGGTACGATCGCTGAACGGCGCCTCGATGTCCCCGCCTTCGACATCAGTACGATCTCGGCCGGCGGCGGCACAATTGCGCGGCTAACTGCCGCCAATTTTATGAGCGTCGGACCGGATAGTGCCGGTGCTGATCCGGGTCCGGTTTGTTATGGCAATGGTGGCGACCGTCCGACGGTTACCGATGCTGATTTAATTTGTGGGTTTCTTAATCCAGGACATCTGCTCGGTGGTGAGACAACATTGGATCGGGAAGGCGCACTTGCTACAGTTAAGAATTCGATCGCCGATTCTATGGGACTTTCCGCCGAAGAGGCCGCTGCCGGTATTGTGCGTCTGATCAACGCGCGGATGGCAGATGAAATCCGGGTACAGGCCGCCAAGAAGGTTATCGATCTTGCGTCCTTTACCCTGGTGCCATTTGGTGGCGCGGGGCCGGTCCATGCCGCAATGGTCGCAGACGAATTAGGCATTCCCCGCATACTAGTTCCACCCAATCCTGGCGCTTTTTCGGCACTCGGACTTTTGTGTTCAGACATCGTGCATGACTATATCCGCTCCGATATTTGCGAGATTAACCAACTGGAGCCTGACCGCGCAGAGACCTATTTCACCAAGCTCGAGGAACAAGCAGCAACTGATCTTGTTGATGAAGGGCTCAAAGATCACGACCGCGAATTCATTCGCGATCTCGATTTACGCTATGCTGGTCAAGGATATGAAATACGGACGCCACTGGATGGTTTAAGCGCCAGCCCAATGAATACAGACGGGCTCGCCCAGGTTCAGGAACGTTTCCATGATCTACATCAAACGCTGCATGGTCACTCGGCGCGCGATCAGGAAATCGAGGTGGTAAGCTACCGAGTTCGCGTACGGGTACCCGTACCAAAACAAGACCTCCCTGAAATTAATATCCCCGAAGGTGAGACTGAACCCGCGGGAACCCGCGAGGTCACTTTCGACGGTCGTGAGACATACACGGCACCTGTTTACACCCGCGATACGTTGAAATCCTCAGCAATTGAAGGACCGGCCATTGTCGAGCAATTCGACTCCACTACCGTTTTACCGCCGGGCTGGACCGCGAAACTCGACCGCTTTGGCAATATTGTTGGGGAAAGGAATGCGTAGCATGGCCGTTGACCCAATTACCGTGGAATTGCTCCGCAATCGCATCGCCAGCCTCATGGAGGAAATGGATTACCATTTCTATCGCTCAGGCTATTCAACCATCGTGCGCGAAAGCCGCGATTTTAGCTGCGTGATCGTTGACCCGAATGGACGGTTGCTCGTTGCACCATGGATGTTCTTTCATTCACCGGTCTATTTCCATCTGGTCCAACGCATCAAGGAAATCTATGGGTTAGAAGACCTCGCCGATGGCGATGTCTTTGTTACCAACCATCCCTATGAAGGCAACATGCCGCACGCCTCGGATATGGGTTTCATCTCGCCTATTTTCTATGAAGGCACGCTCGTCGCCTTTGCCGCAACGATTGCCCATAAGGCCGACGTCGGTGGCACCGTCCCAGGCAGTACGTATGGTTCAGCAACTGAGCTTTATCATGAAGGCATGATGCTACCGCCGATCCGTATTCACCGTGCAGGCGAACCGATTGACGATGTGATGAGATTGATTTCGGCTAATACCCGCGCGCCCTATGTCGTGCTCGGTGACATTTCCGGTCAGATTGGCGTTACGCGCATTGGTCGCAAACATATGCAAGAAATGTGCGCCCGATTTGGTGTCGATACGGTATTGGAGTCTATGGAGGCGATGATCACAGCCTCTGGTGAAGAATTTAGCGCCGCGCTCAAGTCCATTCCTGATGGGGTCGCGGAGGCCACAGGCTATCTCGATCATGATGGCGTTGATGAAACCACCAAAGTTAAGCTCAACGTTAAAATCACAATAAAATCCGGTAGGCTGAATTTCGATTTCACCGGTTGCGCCCCGCAAACTCAGGGGCCCGTTAATCTACGGATCGCGATGGTCGAAGCCTGCGTCTATTACTGTTTAATTGGATTGATCGATCCAGACCTCCGCTACAGCGATGGCATACGTGATTTGGTGAGCTTTGAGTTTGCTGAACGTAGCGTTGTTAGCGCGGAGCCCCCTCGTCCCTGCTCAAGCTATATGAAGTGTTGCCTGAAATTGTGCGATGTAATTTTGGAGGCGATGGACCCGCTCCTACCAGGTCGCGCGATTGCACATTCCGGCGGTAGTGGCGGATCGATTATTGTTGCCTGGAAAGGCGACACACGCCCCAAGCGCGGCAATCAGTATGAAATCTTTGGATCGGCCTACGGCGCTGGAGAAGCAGTGGACGGCGCCTCTGGTGCGAGTGTTATGCTCGCAAACCTGTTTGCCGCGCCTGTTGAAATCATCGAGTCTGAGTTTCCCTGCCGTATCAAGGAGTACAGCCTCAACACAGATTCCGGCGGTCCCGGTGAGTTTCGCGGCGGGCTGAATTTTGTTCGCGAATATGAAATGTTAGAACCGGCGGAGATTGTCTATCGTGCAGATCGATCCATTGAGCTTCCAGCCGGCATACAAGGCGGGATGTCAGGCGGACCCAGCAGATTTGTCGTCAACCCAGGGACACCCGACGAACAACAAATGCCATCCTCAGCTCGGATGACACTGGCCGAAGGTACGATATTCCGTGTGAATGGCCCTGGCGGTGGTGGGTACGGCGATCCCAAAAAACGCAAACCCGAGGCGCTCGCCAACGATATCGCTGAAGGCTACGTCTCAGAAGAAGCCGCCGAGAAGTATTACAGGTAGATTAGATCAGGCTGATTTACGCTGCTTTCTCAGATGCTCACGGCGGAGCCTACCAGTCGAGAGACCTTCAAGCGTATTCAGAACATCATCGTCAAGTTCGACAAAGTTGGCTGCAAGAAGTTTCCGATTGAAATCGATCCGAACGATTTCAGCGCGAGTGACATGCTGGAACAGCTGATCCCCGACTTCGGCCTTTATGCCGACAATAGGCGTCTCACCAATCTGAAAATCACCGTAAAATGAATAAAGCAAGAAACCACCAAGGCTCCAGTTCGCGGTCTCATAGCCACTGCCATTGAGTTCAACCTTGATGGGCGTCTCTTGAATACGCCGGTCACGGCGCCGCTCCTTACTTTTCGCTTTAACAACTCGCATGTCATCTACCTATAATCCCTTGCTAGAGTATCGGCCTCAATTGATGACAATTTATTAACGATCCACGCGTTTGCAGAAACCTAATGCGGAGTCTTTCGATCCGGTGAAACCCCTGTAGAATGAAAGTCATCACCAAATGTTCAACGTAATGCTCCAGAAGAAAAAGATCGAGATTTAGCCCTGGAAAAATCAACGGGTCCCAGCAAAAAAGATCTTCATGCGGTTTATGCATTTGGCATTTTCAGCATGGCGCTCATCGATATTTTCGTCCTTCTAATTCCTATCTTCGCCAAGGAATCATTGGGAATGTCCGATGGCGAAATAGGCACATTGGTAGGTGCCCGGTCATTACTGTCACTTTTCCTGTCGATCCATGGTGGCGCCCTTATGGATCGCTTTGGCACGCGCCGTGTCACATTGATGTTTACCGGCACGGTAATTCTCTGCGCGCCCCTCTTCCCACTTCTCTCCACTTTTTGGGCACTTTTCGCCCTTCAGGTCATTAGTGGCTTCGCAATTTCGCTGGGCTGGTCTGGCGCACAAACGCTGATCGCACGCGTGGCGGAAGGCGACGCCGAATATATTGGGCGCTTCAGTACCTTCGCCAGAGTCGGGACTACTATTGCACCGATCTGTGCGGGATTTCTTTTTGATATGGGCGGCGCATGGCTCGCCTACGGTTTCGGAATGCTGTGGGCTATTGGCGCAGTGTACGCGCTATGGCGAGCACCAGAACCAAACCCACCTCCCGATCGAGCCAACCTGACGCAAGACGTTCCCAAATTTCGGCTTATGGACATTATGCCGAAGCTATCGGATTACACGGCGACCTTTGCTCTCATGGCAATTCCCGCTGTCGCCTTTACGGCGATTGCCATGCTTGTCCGAAATTCGACCTATGGCATCCAGACCACCGTTTACGTTACCTATGCTCAAGATGCCGGATTAACCGCTACCAAAATTGGGCTTCTCTTTGCAGCCATTGAAATGGCTGGCGCGATAGGGTCCTGGTACTCAGGTCGAATAATGCGTCGTTTTGATCCCATCCGGGTTCTCGTGATCACAACGTTCATCACTGTCACCCTGGTAAGCGCGACACCTTTGTTGGGTGGGCTCGGATCTACGACTTGGTCGATCTTTGGCTTCCTCCTGATCGGCCAATTGATGCGCTGCGTGACCCAAGGGGTCTCACAGCCAATCCTCTTTTCCGTGCAGGCCATATCTGTGACGAGAGACCAACAGGGTACAGTAGTGGGTCTTCGGCAAACCATGAACCGCTTTGGCGGCATCATCATTCCGCCAATCATCGGCTTTACCTCAGACTTTTACGGCCGAGAAGAAAGTTTCTATATCGTCGGCGGCGGTTTGCTTATCCTGCTGTTTGGATTAGCAATTTACGCCCGTTTCGTTCCAAGAATTGCGACTTAGGACAATTACGACTAGTATGAGTGCCAGAAAACGAAAAAATCGATATTTTATTGACTATTGTTTCTTTATCGATATTTAGGCTTACAAAAGGGGAAATCTAGATGCGGCTGATTGCTTTTGATAAAAACGGAACTGCCACAATGGGCGCGCGCGATGGCGAAAGCGTCGTCGACCTATCAATAGCCGCACCGGATCTTCCAGGTGATCTCACCGGTATTATTAAACTCGGCAAGGCCGGCATAGATAAAATAGCCGCTGCCGTGAATAGTGCCGGAGATGATGCCCGCGTTTCTCTTGATGGAATCAAATATCTTCCACCGTCAAGCAATGCTGGCAAACTTATTTGTCTTGGCCTTAACTACGCGGATCATGCTGCCGAGGGCGGACATCAGAAACCAGAATATCCGTCATTCTTTTTGCGGACCAATTCGACGCTGGTTGCCCATGGCGACGCCATTCTTCGCCCGACCGTTTCTGAACAGTTAGATTATGAAGCTGAAATGGTTGCGATCGTTGGCAAGCAAGCGCGTCACGTAAAGCAGGCAGATGCTCTTGATTACATCTGGGGTTACTCGGTCTTTAACGAAGCCTCAATCCGCGAATACCAACGCAAAACCGCGCAATGGACGATCGGCAAGAACTTCGACAATACCGGTGGATTTGGTCCGGAAGCTGTGACCGCCGACGAATTACCGCCTGGAGGTAACGGTCTGCGTATTCAGACCCGTCTCAATGGCGAAATCCTACAGGATGCAAATACGGACGACATGCTATTTGATGTCGCGGAAACTGTTGAGCTGCTGACGGAATGTTTAACGTTAGAGCCCGGCGATATTTTGGTGATGGGTACGCCGTCAGGTGTAGGTCATGCCCGTCGCCCACAGCTATGGATGAAAGCTGGCGATGTCTGCGAAGTTGAAATTGAAAAAATCGGACTCTTGCGGAACCCGATCGAAGACGAAGTTTTATCAGCCTAACAGGCCAGGAGAGGAAGACCAATGGACCCCGTACAAGAAGCAATCGAATCAGTAGAAGCACTGCGGAAACGGATTTCCAGTATCAGCGAAGACGGCCTGGACCTTATGTTCCGCGAAGCACGGACGCACAACGCCTGGACGGACAAACCCGTAACGGATGAACAACTCCAAAAGCTGTATCAGCTTGTTATTAACAGCCCTACAAGCGGCAATTGCCTGCCATCACGATTCATTTTCTGCCGGACACCCGAGGCCAAGGCACGCCTTACACCCTGCGTCGCCCCTGGAAACGCTACAAAAATTGAAGCGGCTCCGGTCTGTGTGATCATCGGCTACGATGTTTCCTTTTGGGAGCATTTACACCGGTTATTCCCCCACAAAGACATGGCAGCCAATTTTAAGGATAACCCAGCCGCTGCCGAGACGGGAAGTTTCAGAAACAGCACCTTGCAGGGAGCGTATCTCATGATCGCCGCTCGAGCGATGGGCCTCGATATCGGTGCGATGTCTGGATTCAACAACCAGGCCGTCGATGAAGAGTTCTTCGCGGGCACCAACGTAAAGTCGAACTTTCTGTGCAATATTGGCTATGGCGATACATCGGGCCTGTTCCAAAAACTACCCCGCTTCGAATTCGATGAAATCTGCGACGTAATTTAATTTATTTTAGGAGAATAATCATGGCCGATGCAAAACCCAAGATGGTCGTTCAATACACCTTGAACGGGGAATCAATTTCCCATGCCCGCACAGACATCGAAACCCGTGACGTTGACGTCACCATCGATGAGCCAACCCAGCGTGGTGGGACGAACATGGGCCTGGCCCCAACTGAAACGCTTGTCGCGGCGCTAATAGGTTGCACCAACGTCATCGGCCAACGAGCCGGTGAAAAGCACGGTGTTCATTTTACGGACCTGACTGTCGACGCGCTCGCGGACTTCGACCGGCGCGGCGTAATGTTTGAAGAAGAGATAGAGGTCCCGTTTCCGAAAATTGTTCTGACGGTCAAAGGAAAATCGGATGTTGATGACGCCACCCTGGAAAAGGTCAAAACCGACCTCGCAAAATTCTGTCCTATCGCAAAGGTAATCCGCGCATCCGGCACAATAGTTGAAGAGGTTTGGGAAATTTCCAAACCGTAACACTGAAAATAATTTTAGTCATTTCTTTGACCGTCGCGGTCTCGGACCCCGGCGGTCATTTTTATCTAATTAGATTATATTCGCTATCAGCTCGCAGCGAACTCGGAGATTGATTCCCGAATAATACCGGCAGTGCGCTCATAATGCGCCATTAGAAGCGATATGGCCTCATCGGCATTGCGTCCAGTTGCCGCCTTCATCATCGCTTCATGCTCATCCAATTCATTGCGCCGCGGATAGCTAACAACAATAGCGAGTTGTCGATATCGATCCGCTTGATCATTCAGCTGCGCGCAATATTGCAGCAACCAACGAGAGCCACACGCCGACAAAAGAGCCAAATGAAAAGCCCGATGGAGGCGTTCCCATTCTGGATTTACCGTATAGTGATCTTCGCTCGAAGAACGGCGGACACGTGACAAACGATGAAATGACAAAACCAATTCTTCTTCCCAATCATTGTCACCATTAGTAATTGCTTCCCGTAATGCAATCGCCTCGAGCCAGCATCGTGTTTTAACTAGCTCCTCGAGGTCCGCACGACTAGCGGCGGCAACCCGGAAACCTTTTTGATCCTCACGCGTAACAAGACCGTCAGCAGACAACCGATTCAAAGCTTCGCGGATCGGGCTGTTGCCGACTTGATAGCGCGCGCGCAGTGTTTCAGTCCGAAGCTTTTCGCCGGGCGGAAGGGATCCAGAAAGTATATCGCCACGCAAACGGTCATAAACTGAAGACGCCAGGGTCCCCGCAGGTTCCTGTCCGGCAAGGTCGGTCATTCTTGTTAGTACTTCATCATCGGGGGCCATTGCGATTCTCTTATTTCCAGCCTTTTGTGTTCACTATAGCATATTAAAGCCGAAGCAGAGTCGGGAACACAATCAAATAATTTCGATATTTAATTGACAAGAGTATTTATTTCGACTTTCCTATCAAAAAATTCAGATCAACAACTGGGAGAAAGCCAATGTTAACAAGAAAGTTCCATCTAGGAAGAACGACCGGCCTCGCCGCCGCAGTCGCAGTATCTCTAACAGCATTTAGTGGTGCAGCATTTGCACAGAAAGAAATCAAACTCACCGCGATCGATGGCTATCCCGCCAAGGCGCTTTGGGTCAAAACTTTCATCAAATATTTTGTACCGGCCGTCGATAAGGCTTTGGCCAAGACCGGGAACTATAAGATCAAATGGAACCTCGCTTGGGGTGGCCAGATCGTAAAGCCAAAGGGCGTATTCAAGGGCCTCCAAAAAGGCCTCGGCGACCTTGGTATCGTCACCACAGTTTTTCATGCCGATAAAGTACCGTTGCACGGTCTCGCGTTCGCAACACCCTTTGTGACAACGAACCCAGGTCTTTTGGCGCGGACGTTTGATGACATGGTCGCCACGCATCCTGACTTCAAAAAATCCTGGGGAAAATACAATCAGGTTTATCTAACCAATCTGGCGGTACTTGATTCCTACAACATGTTCTTCAAAAAACCGATCACCAGCCTGTCTGGCCTCAAGGGCAAAAAAATTGCCGCAGCCGGGCTGAACATGCGCTACCTCAAGAACACCGGTGCCAAAGGGGTCGGCGGTAGTCTGGTTGGCTACTACAACAAATTGAAAACCGGCGTTGTTGATGGTGCCATGGTTTGGGCCGAAGCCGCTGTGATCTTCAAGATTGTTGAGGTGGCTCCTCATATGATGCGGGCCAGTCTCGGAACCGTGAACTCCAAAGCGATTACGGTAAATGCCAAAACCTGGAAAAAGCTGCCAAATGAAGTAAAGCAAGCACTTCAGGCCGCAGCGATTATCTATCGTGACGGCACTGGCAAGGACGTCGAGAGCCGTTCTAAGGTCATGTATAAAAAGTTCGCCACAAAAGGTGGTAAAGTTACGCCGCTGAGCCAGGCACAACGCGAAGCCTGGGCTAACAGCATGCCGAACGTTGCCAAAGACTGGTCAGCGAGCCTCGAGAAAAAGGGCATCGCTGGCAAGAAGATCCTCGTCGACTACATGAACCGGATGCGGGCGGCCAAACAGCCTATCATCCGTCAGTGGGACAAGGAGTAGCCCTATGAGCGATCCGGGTACCCCCCGGACGACGGAAACGATCGAAGGGGCGTCGCCAACCGGCGGCGCCCTTTCCCAATTTCTTTTCTGGTGTTCGTCAGGTTTGAATGCAATTGGATCCGTGTGGATCTTTGTCTTAATGATCTTGATCAATTGCGACGCTTTTGGCCGCACCTTTCTGAACCACCCTATCGAAGGGGTCATCGAGCTGGTCGAAATGTCGATCGTTGCAATCGTCTTTCTTCAGCTTTCCGACGCAACACGCCGTGGACGCCTGACGCGTTCCGATGGATTGTTTTCCAGAATATTACTTCGCAAGCCTACCATTGGGCGAACACTGGGCGCGTTGTTCGATCTCTTGGGCATCCTATTTATGGTGATCATTATTTACGGCACCATCCCACTCCTCACTGAGGCCATCGATGAGAGCCTGTATTTCGGCACTGAAGGTGTCTTCACGGCGCCGCGTTGGCCGGTTTATTTTGTTATAATTGTCGGTGGATTTGTGACGCTGATGCAATTTGCAACCTTTACGCACCGTTATATTTGCGGCGGTTATCAGCAACCGGAGCAATCTTCATGACCGGTTTAGAAGTCGGAATCGCTTCGGTCATTCTGATCGTTATCCTGATTTATGCCGGTCTGTACATCCCTGTGGCGCTCGGATTGATGTCATTTATTGGCGTCTGGGTCATGCGAGAGGAGATCGATATTCCGATCAATCTGCTTTCGCTATCTGTAGCTGACACGGTATCGCATTACGTATTTGCAACGGTGCCACTCTTCGCCCTTATGGGCTTCCTCGTGAGTAAGGCAGGGCTCGGCCGAGATATCTATGATGTCGCCAATGCCGTTTTCTACCGCATTAGGGGTGGCCTCGGTATCGCCACCGTGGCTGCAAACGCGATTTTCGCATCTGTAACAGGCTCCAGTATAGCCTCCGCCTCGGTCTTCACTCGTATTTCAGTTCCTGAAATGCGGCGCTTTGGGTATGGCAAACGCTTCTCTGTTGGTGTTGTAGCGGGGTCTTCGGTCCTCGGAATGCTCATCCCGCCGAGCGCTATGCTGATCATCTATGCCATCGTTGCCGAGCAATCTGTCGGACACATGTTTATTGCTGGCATCATCCCCGGATTGTTACTTGCCGTCGCTTATTCCGTCGCCATTTTGCTGATGGCAATCATCGTCCCCAAATTCGTTGGTGGCAGTGCGAACGCTTCCGACGGTGACGAATCCTGGCGAAATCTGACCCTGCTCGATATGGGAGCCAAGATATTCCCAATCGTTCTTTTGGTTATTGTTGTTCTCGGCGGCATATATGGTGGCGTCGTCACGCCGACTGAAGCGGGCGCGACGGGTTCGCTTCTTGCCCTCCTCATTGCCATCTTCAAACGCCGGATGAGCTGGAAGGACCTCTGGGAGGTTCTTGTAGAAACCGGTCATATTACGGCGACGATCCTATTCCTGCTTATTGCGGCGTCGATGTATAGCCGGATGCTTGGTGTCGCCTCCCTGCCAAGTCAGTTTGGGGAATGGCTGCAAGGATCAGGCCTCACTCTGACCGAAGTTATGATCCTTTATGTCATCATGTTGGTCGTCTTGGGGACCATAATCGACACCACTTCGATCATCCTGATCGTTGCACCCCTCTTCTTGCCGTCGATTGAAGCCTTCGGCGGAGACTTAGTCTGGTTCGGCATCGTCACCGTGATTGGTGCAGAGATCGGCCTGTTAACACCACCGCTCGGGATATCGTGTTTTGTTATCAAAAGTACGATCAATGACAAGGATATTTCGCTATTCGATATCTTTGCCGGCGCCGCACCGTTTGCGATCATTATGCTGCTTATTTTGATCGTCATTATTGCGTTCCCGATCCTCAGTCTTGCGCTTGTTTAAAAAGGACTCTGCCAATGCGCAACGTCACCGAAGAAACTCTTACAGATGCCGTTCTGGAAACCATTTCCAAAGATGCCGACCCCAGGTTTCGCGAAATCATGTCAGGTCTTATCAAACATCTTCATGCTTTTGCGTTGGAAACAAACATGACCAAGGAAGAATGGCTCGGCGCCATCGAATTCCTTTATCAGACGGGCAAAAAAACCACGCGTAACCGCAATGAATTTATTTTGTTGTCGGATACGCTTGGGCTTTCTTCAATGGTCGACATGATTTCAAGCCGTGGCGACGATGACGCCACCGCCGTCAGCGTTCTAGGCCCGTTTTATATCGAAAATGCGCCATTTATCAAAAACGGTGGTGATCTCATCGCTGATAATGCTGGCCAACAGACATTGGTTAAGGGCTGCGTTTCATCCACCGATGGAACACCAATCCCCAACGCTCTTCTGGATGTCTGGCAGAATGCCGAGAACGGAAAATATTCCAACGAAGACCCGGATCAGGATGACAACAATCTGCGCGCGCGCCTTAACGCCGCAGATGATGGGTCTTACTCGTTTTCAACAATCCGCCCGACCCCCTACACGGTTCCTGAGGACGGCCCAGCAGGCGTGATGCTAGATGCTATGGGTCGTCACCCCTGGCGCCCCGCCCACATTCATTTCAAAATTTCAGCAGATGGCTATCAAGATCTGATAACCGAGATTTATCCCGACGACGATGAGTATATCGATGCCGATGCTGTGTTTGGCGTTCGGGATTCGCTTGCGGTCAGTTTCAAACAAACGACCTCAGAAGACACAGTGGCCCAACATGGGCTGAATACACCCTTTCTGACAGTCGAATACGATTTCCGCTTACGGCCCGTTTAACACCGCAGAAAAGGAGAAACGGCATGAGCAGGATCTGGATGAGCCAGGTCATTGGCGCGATTGCTGACCTCGGCCGTCACTATTTAGAACGCCCCTCCAGCAAGTCGCCGTTAACGGCGGCCAAGCGACTCTGTGACGATCTCTTATCTGATCGGGGTGAAGCATCCGGCACGGCCCTGGCGCGGGAACTCGTCGAACGCTATCTCGGAATGGATGAGAACGACCAGAACGGCTTCCTCGACCTTCTCGCCACTGATTATAGCTACGCGGCGGATAAACTACAGAATGCGGCGGCGGCCTATAGCCAGAACCCGGGGGACGACACCTACCGTGTTTTGAGGAATGCTGTTGAATCTCCTCGGCAGGAATTACTCAGACGTATCAACATGGCGCCCGACGGCACTGCGACCATTGTTAAAATGCGTGAACGACTTCTCAACCGTCTTAGGGAAGCGCCTCATCTAAAAACCCTCGACACCGATCTTCGTCACCTTTTGAGCTCATGGTTTAATCGCGGATTCCTACAATTTGAACGTATCGAATGGCGGACCCCGGCCATCATTTTAGAAAAACTAATCGCTTATGAGGCCGTCCACGAGATTAAAGGGTGGCGTGATTTACGGAGGCGGCTCGCGGACGACCGGCGCTGCTTCGCCTTTTTCCACCCTGCCCTGGCAGACGAACCACTGATATTTGTTCAGGTCGCTCTAACACAAGATCTGTCGGGCCATATTGCCCCACTTCTGGATTCCACGACTGAAGAAGACACATCTACGCCAACAACAGCGATCTTTTATTCCATCAGTAATTGCCAAGCCGGGTTAGCTGGAATTTCCTTTGGCAATTTCCTGATCAAACAAGTTGTGGATGCACTCTCTCATGAGCTGCCGACAATCAAGACGTTTTCGACGCTTTCCCCGATTCCCGGGTTCCGACGTTGGCTTACCTCTACCCCCGCCGAATTCCGTCCTGACTTTATTGGGGAAGAAGAGTTTAGAAATTTGACTAAACCTGGCGTGCTCGACAGTTCAGATAACCGCTCAGAAAAGAAAAAGTTGATCACGAGACTCTGCGCAACTTACCTGACGTCCACTAATAGCCGTAACCTGCCATTAGACCCTGTCGCACGGTTTCACCTTGGAAATGGCGCATCGGTTGAATGCATTAATTGGGACGGAGATCTTTCAGACAAAGGGATAGGTCAATCCCCAGGGCTCATGGTCAATTATCTTTACGCTCCGGATCAAATCATCGCCAACCATGAAGCCTTTGTCAGTGATGGTAAAATAGTTACCTCTGCCAAAGTTCGGAGCCTGCTCTAACGTTCGCGAAAAGCTTCTGATTTTAGCTTGAGCACTGGGCGTAAAAAATATTCGAGCACAGAACGTTGGCCAGTATGAATATCAACCGTCGCTTCCATGCCTGGCAGGATATCGAGCGTCCCTGCACGGTCACCGAGGTAAGGTTTATCTGTTTCAACGACCACGCGAAAATAGGGTTCCCCGCCCTTCGTCGCATCTGAGCCCGGTGCGATATGCTTCACCGTACCAGAAAGCCCCCCGTAACGAATAAAGTCATAAGTCGAAATCTTAACAACAGCAGGCTGTCCTTCTTGAACGTAGCCCCGATCATTCGGATTCAACCGCGCCTCAACAACCAACCTGTCCTCTGACGGAACAATCTCCATAATCGGCGCCCCCGGACGGACCACGCCACCGATCGTATGGTAATTCAATTTTTTGACGACACCTTCGATGGGGCTCTTGATTTGGGTTCGTGCTGCTTGGGCGCTCGCTTCGGACAATAATTCCTTTGTCTGATTGATTTGAGCCTCGACGCCAGCAAGCTCTTCAAGCGCTCGCCGCCGAAAGATAGACCGAGCCTCAACGATCCGTTGCGATGCCTCCGCCTTCACGGCCATTGCTTTGGGTATGCTCGCCGCTAGCCGTTCGCGCCCCCCTTCAAGACGACGCAACTCGCGCTCTGCTTCGATATGCGAGAGTTTGGATGTCAGCCCTTCGCTTAACAGACTTTTCGACATACCAAATTTGCGTTTGGCAAGAACCAGTTCTGTTTCCAGCGATCGGCGCTTGGCCTCAAGCTCCCGGACAGCAAGACGCGCCTGATCCGCTCTACGATCAAACACAGCAATAGAATTTTCTAATTCAGCCCTACGCGCCTTCAACGTTCGCTGCTCAGCATCGGCTAATTTTCTGTATTTTGTAACCAAGTCGGAAGGAAATACCGGCGGTTTATCACTCGCTTCCGCCATAACACGTACCCGCCGTAACCGATGTCCTTCTAGCCTGGCGACGAGCTCTTCGCGATTTAAGACGGTGGTTCCAAGTTTAAGGGAAATCAAGGGGTCACCGGGGTGAACCACAGCTCCCTCCCTCACCGAGATCTTTTCAATAATCCCGCCCTCTAGATGCTGTACCGTTTTTACATTTTCACTTGGTACGACTTGGCCAGAAGCACTAGACACTTCATCAAATTTTGAAAATGCCGCCCAAACAATAAATGCCGCGATTAAAAGTGAAATCATCAGCGCAATCGCTACCCAGCCACGCGACTGTCGAGACCGCAACAGCGCATCGAGTGGCGAAGTTTTAAGCGCATTAGAAGAAATCTGCGAGTCGGTCACTTATTTCCCTCCGCCCCTGGCTCGGCCTCGATGCTAGAAAAAAGCCTCGGTAAGATGTCCTTTGGGGTCCCGGCCCATTTCGCACGACCAGCTTCAATAACCAGTAATGAATGACACGCCGACAGAAGGGCAGGGCTATGTGTTGCCACCACAATCGTATGGTCAGCTGCAAGCACAGCCAGCATCTCCGATAACTCTCGTTCTCCATTATGGTCGAGATGGGCAGATGGTTCATCTAGCAACAAAATAACAGGGTCGTGAACAATTGCCCTGGCCAAGGCAATGCGCTGGCATGTCCCTGCTGAAAAATTTCCTCCTGCTTCAGCAACGTGAGTTCCATACCCGTCAGGTAAGGCAATGATAGTGTCATGCACACCCGCCCGCTTAGCGGCATCAATCACATTTTGATCAACAATGTTTTCACGGCCACGCACGATGTTTTCTCGAACGGTCCCGGTAAACAACCGACAATCTTGTGGCAAGTAGCCATACCATTTGGCGCGATCTTCACGGCCAATTTGGGCGATATCGATGCCGTCAATCTGGACGCTACCGTCACTTGGCCCATACAAACCAAGGAGTATTTTCATCAAGGTGGTCTTCCCGCTGCCATTTACCCCGACCAGCCCGTACAATCCGTTGGGTTCAATATTAAGTCGCATGTCGCGAATAAGCGGTGGCGCATCTTCTTCATAAGAAAATGCGACGCCGTTCAGGGACAATTTTCCGTTGGGTCTCTCTAGGTGGATTGCCGTCTCACCACGCTCTTCTTCCAGTGCGAACACTTCATCCAGGCGCGCCATTGCCTGGCGGGTCGATGCATAATTCCGCCATAACATAGTGATTTGTTGAAAGGGAGATACCAACCTCATGGCCAGCATGTTTGCTGCGATCAAGGCTCCAATTGTCATCTTTTGCTCGAGGATCGCAATCGCTCCGACAGAGGTGATCAAAACAGTCGCAGCGACCCCCAGCATCAAGCTCAAATTGAGAAACGTATCCGCTCTGCTGCCACGGTGTATCGATTGCTCCAAAGTTGTGGCATGCCGAGCTTCCCATTCGCCTTCAATTGCCTTATCGAGCGCTAGCCCCTTTACGGTATCCCACGCACCGGCCATCTCAGAAAGCGTCGCGTCACGATCTATACCCGCAGCCCGTTCCCGCGCCCCAGCTTTTGTCACATTGCGTGCGGACAGCCATCCGACACCAACAAAAGCCGGCAACATAATAAGGAGTACCCATGCAATGGGTGGAGCAATCACGATGATTATGGTCGCAAAAAACAGGGCAAAGGGTAGATCGGCCACGAGCACCGCTGTCGCGCCGGAAAACAAATTTCTCACGGAATCAACATCGCGCTGTAACGCTAACCAGTAGGCTCTCGGGCGAGACTCAAGGACGCCTAGCGGTAATGCTAAAAGCTTCTTGAATAAACGTCGACCGACTGACACATCTATCCGAAGCGCAACATCCTGCAACAAACGGGCCCGTGCCTGGCGCAATAGAAAGTCGAACAGAATCACTACGCCCATACCGACAATCAAACCATAGAGTGTCGCCATACCAGCGTGAAAAATAACGCGGTCATAGACTTGTAGAACGAACACAGGAGCCGCAATTGCAAGCAGATTAATAATTGCGGACGCGCCGAATACTGTGCGGAAATCACGCCGCAAAGGAGCGATAGCAGCCTTCAGCCACGTCGATTTCTCTTTTTTCTCAGGCTCAGCCATACTTGTGTTCAGACCACTGCATCTCAAAGACCACCTCGACAAGCGAGGAATTCCGCGCGTCGACTTTACCGTCTCATTCCTGAAAATGCGATGAATTCGTACGGAGAGGCCGTTACATCAATGGACAAACTGTTCGATTTGGCTAAATTTTAACTAGAGTTGGGGTTCTTGTTAATTTTCGAGAGTAGTGGGGCGTAATTTGCCGGTTTACGCGACAATAGTTTCTGCGTTCCGATCTTGTCGGCCTATCGCGCTGTTTCCTATTCTGTTGACGGCGTTGCTTGTCTCATCGATTGGATTGCCGCTCCACGCCAAGACTCTACCCACTGCCTTAACAGAGTTGCTAAAGAACCACCCACGCATCCAAGAAGCAGAAAAACAGGCACTGGCGGCGGGACAGGATATCCGAGATGCTGACTCAGGTTTCCTACCAAAAGTTAGTGTCACAGGGGATGCCGGCATCGAAACCATCGACAGTCCAAGCCGACGAGATGTAACTCCCGAACATTCGAATATGAGACGAGATTCTCTGACGCTTACCCTAACTCAAAACCTATTTGATGGTTTTGCAACATCATCTCAATCAACCATCGCCTCGTTGGGGCAGACCCGGGCCAAAGCAAATTTAGAAACGGTCCGTCAGGCTGTCCTATTTGACGGTATTGCTGCTTATCTTGACGTCTTGCGAACGTCAGAATTGCTCAAGGTCACTGCCCGCAACGAAAGAACGATTACGACCCAACTTCATCTCGAACAAGAACGGGTACGACGCGGCTCTGGCCTCTCCGTTGATGTTCTTCAATCAGAGGCCCGCCTACAGGTCGCTCGGGAACGGCGCGTTTCTATTAAGGGACAACTCAAAACAGCACGGTCACGCTATATAGAATTGTTTGACGAACCTCCTGAAATCGACGCAATGACGCCTGTAGCAATAGCACAATCCATATTGCCGACGACAATCGAAGAAGCGCTGCAAGCGGGACGTAAGAAGAACCCGAACCTGCAACAAAGCAAGTCACGAGTGGATATCGCGGATAAAGAACGAACCAGGGCGCGAGCCGCCTTTTATCCTGATATCGATTTTGTAGTCGAAGGTAGTTGGGAAAGTGACATCGATGGCGTCGAGGGTATCCGGCGCGAAAGCCGTGTTCTACTGCGCGGCAGTTGGGATCTATTTGATGGCTTTAAACGCAACGCACAAAGTGCAAAAGCGAGTGAACAATATGGCGCACAGCTAAATAATCACACGACGCTCAATCGCGAAGTCATCAACCGGATTAGAAGGGCATGGGTCAATCACGAGACGACACAAGAAACGACGAAGCTCCTAGAAAAAGCCGTTGAGATCGCTGAGAAAGTTTTCCGGGCACGCCGTAAACTACGGCGAGATGGACGAGAATCCTTGATTAATGTTCTCGACGCTGAACGAGATTTAAACGGTGCGAGCCTACGCCTCATAGGGTCTCAATACGCGTCACGCGTTGCAGCCTATCGGCTAATGCGTGATATCGGAGCGCTCGATACCAAAACTCTTAACCTGCCTCACTGACAGCGGACGGCAATCCGAGCGACTTATCTTTGCTCTCGACATAGTCTTCAACTGCAGTAACAACACGCTCCACGGCGGCGTCCATATTATCAAGCTCACTATTGGGAACCGAACGGTTCTCATACAAGCATGCTGCTTCAATTTTTGCGGAAATAGCTTCTAGCTCAGCAGCGCCAATTGTACCCGCACTACTCTTAACACTGTGAACGAGCCGTCCAGCTTCAGGGAGGTCTCGCTTTGCCAAGGCCATGCGAGCACCTTTGGACAGACTTCTCGCCTCGACGACGAATTCTCGTAGCAACATCATTAGGTTATCACTGCCAACATCGCGTTCGAATTGACCCAACGTTTCTACATTGAGAACAGTGGAGAAAATCTCGGGATCTTTAGAGCCTTCTCCATGCCGATCCTTTACGTCGACAGAATCCGGGCGTTGGGTATCATTGGCCGCAGTATTTGATCGTAAATGACTTCCAATGAGAGCCAACATTTCCTCGCGATGTATGGGTTTTGTCAGGAAATCGTCCATACCGGCATCCAAACAGGCCTGACGATTATCCATCAATGCATTTGCTGTCATTGCAATGATGGGCACTTTGGCCTTGTCACCACCCATGGCCCGAATTGCTGCGGTCGCTTGGAACCCATCCGCCTCCGGCATGTGGATATCCATCAAAACGAGGTCGAAGTCGCGTGTTTCAACTGCATGCAGTGCCGACACGCCATCGCCCGCAATTTCTACCGCATATCCAGCACGCTCTAACATCGCCGAGGCGACCATTTGATTCACTTTTCCGTCTTCTGCCAAAAGTAACCGATATTGGCCGGACGGAACGGATAGGTGTGAAACGGCAGCGTCTTGAGAAAATCGATCACTCACTTGGGTTACTTCACCAAAAAGAGCCACTCTGAGCATGTTCCCTATATCGCTGCTCTGGATTGGTTTTCGTAAGGTTGTAACAAAGCCCGCCTCTAAAGCGTTGGAGTTCTGGAATCCATCAAGCGTCGTAACAATCAAAACAGCTGGCAGCTCCTTCGTACCGTGCTTTTGTCCAAATTTTTCCGTATAGGTCGAGATTTGAAATCCCGGTAATTGTCCGTCAATAAGAAGTAAATCTGGTGACTTTCCAACCGCGTCGTGTGCCAATTTTTCGACAGCCTCGTCGAGGCTCCTGACGTCCTCAAATGACGCCCCGATACGGTGCAGATTGCGCTCGATGCTCTGGCAAAGGATGGGGCTCTGGCAAACAGCAAGGACGTGAAGGTCTTCTTTAATATCTGCAATTTTTTCCTGAGGCCGCTCTATAACAGCGCCACCGATGGGTAGAGATACATAAAATATACTGCCGACCCCATGGTTGCCGTCATTAGGCCGATAACCGATATCGCCCTCCATCAACCCAATCAAACGATGACAAATAGCAAGACCCAGTCCAGTCCCGCCATATTTCCGGGTCACTGACGGATCGGCCTGAACAAACTCTTCAAACAACGAGTCCTGACGGTCCTTCGGCACACCAATACCAGTATCGGCAACCTCAAACAGTATGGATTTTTCTCCGCTCGCCGGCCCTTTCAAAGACACCGACAACATCACGCCACCGGCATTTGTAAATTTCACCGCATTACCGACAAGATTCAGCATTACTTGTCGCAACCGCCCAGAATCACTCCACATTTTCAAAGGCACGTTGGGGTCGATGTCGACCGCTAACTCGACACCCTTTTCATGCCCGGCAGTCGCGAACAATCGAATGGCCTCTTCGGCAATTGCAGCGGGGTCAAATTCCACCTGCTCAAGTTCCACACGACCGACCTCAAGTTTCGAGTAATCGAGAATATCGTTCAAGATCTTGAGTAAGGCGTCGCCACTATTGCGAATTGTCTCTACAAATTCTCGTTGCTGGTCCGTGAGCTTTGAATCGCTCAACAAACTTGCCATACCGAGGACACCGTTCATCGGTGTCCTGATTTCGTGACTCATAACGGCCAAAAAATGGGACTTTGCTTTGTCCGCTTCTTCTGCCTCTTCCTTGGCGGCGTTAGTCTCTATACGGGCTTGATCGACAACCGCCATTGCACGGTGGGTGTGCTTAATTTGGCGAATCAAGATGACGATCAATCCAACGCCACCGACGAATGTCCCAATCGCGTAAATAAGCATCTCCGAGAAGAATGGTTCGATCCGCGTTTGCCGGGATTCGAAAGCACCCTCGCCCCGCGCTTCGGTTTCCGCAATCATAGACCGCAAGGGTGCGAGGCCTGCTTCAACCTCGCTTCGAATCGTAAGATACGTGCGAATATCACCGCGCTTAAGCTGTCGCAGCGGCGTCTCGACCTTATTCAGAATCTCTGCAAGCTTATCAACACCTTCGGTGAGAGGACCGACCTTGCCTCCTTTACTGCCCCTAATGCCTTGCATGAGAGCAGGGAATCGACGCTGCAACACGACGAAGCGTGGCAAAACATCCGAAGACTCTATGCTATGCTCGCCAGTCCCGAATAGGTCGAGCGAGTTCAAGAATTTTGAAAATTCAAACTCAATTTGTGTGACATACCAGAGGCTCGATTTATATTCCGCAACCGCCTCTTCATATTCTGAGCGGACTTTGACAATCGATAAGGTCGTACTGGCTGCCAGCAAAACAACACCAATAGCAACCAACAGAAACTGGACTTTAACAGCAGATATCTGATGCCGCTCTGCAAACGCGAGCGACCGCTCAATGAATGGTTGAAAGAACCCAGGTTTGGTTTGTGCGTCTGTGTTTTGCATCAGACCACCCCGGTCACACTGGAGAGGCCGCAACGGCCATAATATCAGTGCCAACGACCTGGTCTCCGGCAACTGTCGCAATAGTGAAGCCTACGCCAGCCCCATTTCCATCGGCATCAAAAATCAACGAATTATCGTGTTGATTGAATATGTACGCCGCTTGATCATTCGTGGAAGCGTCACTCGTGCCGTTATTGTCGTATCCACCCGCGTCATTGATGATCGAAAAATTATTGTTTGTACCATCGACGGCCAATGCAAAGTCCCCAGCTTGACGCACCTGAATTTCATCATTGTCGGTATCAAAACCCTGTATGCCAGCACCTTGATTTGAAAGTTCAAAATAAAAAATGTCGTCGCCGCCGTCACCGATCAGAACATCCGCTCCACCGCCACCGGTGATAATATCAATTCCTGCACCACCGCTTAATGTATTGACATTGGCATCACCGACCAGCGTGTCGTTTCCCGCACCACCGGTGAGATTTTCAATACTGGTATAACTGTCGCCAGCAGCGTCTCCTGTATTATTTCCTGAATTAGCAAGATCAGCTTTGACCGCCGCGCTTCCAGCATAAGATGCCGTATCTGTTCCAGTGCCGCCATCCAGGGAATCGCCACCCGCGCCACCGATGAGTATGTCATTACCACCAATTGCTGTGATCGTATCGTCCCCAGCGAGTCCACTTATCGTATTGTCAGCATTATTGCCGGTCAGAATGTTCGCAACTGAGCTACCGGTCGCGTCGATAGCGTTATTTCCACTCAGAGTCATGCTCTCCACATTCGTCCCGACCAGGGAATAGGTAACGGAGCTTTGAATGCCATCATTGATGACCCCGGTGTCCAACACGACGTCACCGACATCATCAACAATATAGGTGTCGGCACCCGCGCCGCCATCCATGATGTCCGCACCAGCACCGCCATCCAGTGTGTCATCACCGCCATTTCCAACCAGCGTATCGATACCAGCACCACCACTCAGCACGTTGGCATTACCATCACCGGTGAGCGTGTCAGCACCATCTCCGCCAGTGAGGTTTTCAATATTGGTAAAGGTGTCACCACCAGCATCGCCAGCAGTACCTGTACCTGTCGTGAGATTTGCATTCACACCGCCATTGATCGTTCCGGCATAGGAAGCCGTATCGTTCCCGGAATTGACCCCGATCCCACCGACAAGAGTATCTCCACCGGCGCCGCCGATCAGAATATTGTTACCGTTATCCCCTGTCAGAAAATCGACGCCTAATCCACCGGTTATGTTCTCTATACCGGTGTAGCTATCGCCCTCGGCATCATTATTACTACCCAGTCCGGTTGTGAGATTAACCGTTACGCCAAATGCTGCACCCGATGTGACATAGGAAACTGTATCCGTTCCAAGGCCACCTTGAATATTATCGGCCCCCTCACCGCCGATCAGCGTATTGTTACCGCTATTGCCTATAATCGTATTGTCGTCAGCATTACCTGTACCATCGATATTGCTGCTGCCGGTCAAGGTCAGATGGTCGACATTGGCCGCTAGCGTATAAGTCACTGAGCTATTGACCTGATCGGTACCTTCCGCGGCAATTTCTGTAATCACATCACCTACATTATCGACCGTATAGGTATCGTCGCCCGTACCGCCACGCATATCATCGGCACCGCCGCTACCATCCAATGTATCATTGCCACCATTGCCGATTAGAATGTTTGCACCTGAATTTCCTGTCAGGACATTGGCATCAGCGTTACCGGTGCCGTCGATGGCGCTATTGCCCGTCAGGGTCAGATTCTCGACATTTGCCGACAATGTAAAAGTCGCAGAGCTGTTGACCTGATCTGTGCCATCACCAGCATTATTCTCGGTAATCACATCCGCCGTTTCATCAACGATGTAGGTATCGTCGCCCGCACCGCCGATTAGCGTGTCCGTGCCAGCACCACCATCCAACGTATTGTTGCCGCTATTTCCTGTCAGGACATTGGCATCCGCATTACCGGTGCCGTCGATGGCGCTATTGCCCGTCAGGGTCAGATTCTCGACATTTGCCGACAATGTAAAAGTCGCAGAGCTGTTGACCTGATCTGCATTACCCCCGCCGGGATTTTCTGTAACAGTTACACCGGCACTGTCGATAATGTAGGTATCGTCACCGGCACCCCCGATTAGCGTATCAGTGCCACCGCCGCCATCCAGCGTGTCGTTACCACCATTGCCGGTGAGGATGTTGTCTCCTGAATTACCGGTCAGGACATTGGCATCCGCATTTCCGGTGCCATCGATTGCGCTACTGCCCGTCAAGGTCAGATTGTCGACATTGTCCGCTAGCGTATAAGTCACTGAGCTGTTCACTTGGTCGGTTCCGCCAGCGGCGATCTCAGTAATATCGTCTAAGACATCGTCCACCACGTAGGTGTCATCACCACCGCCACCGATCAGCGTGTCGGCGCTAGCGCCACCATCCAGGATATTATTTCCGGCGTTGCCTGTAATCGTATTGTCGGCGGCGTTGCCAGTACCATCGATATTGCTGCCACCAATAAGCGTCAAATTTTCGAAATCTGTCCCGAGCGTAAACGTAATAGAACTATTGACCTGATCCGTGCCACCCAGGGCGTTCTCCGTGAGGGTGTCCCCGGCATCATCCACAACATAAGTATCGTCACCCGCGCCACCGATCAGCGTATCGGCACCACCAGCACCATCCAGCGTATTGTTACCGCTATTTCCAGTGAGCGTATTAGCACCCGCATTGCCGGTACCATCGATGTTATCGCTGCCGGTTAGTGTCAGGTTTTCGACATTGGTCGCCAGCGTATGAGAGACAGAACTGTTGACCAGATCCGTACCTTCACCGGGGTTCTCGGTAACGGTCACACCAGCATTGTCGATGGTGTAAGTATCATCACCTGTCTCACCAACCAGCGTATCTAATCCGCCACCGCCATCCAACGTATCGTTCCCACCGCCACCGGTCAGCGTATTGATAGAACTGTTTCCGGTGAGCGTGTTGGCGGCGGCATTGCCCGTCCCGTTAATCGCGCCGCCGGCATCCAATAACGTCAGATTTTCAACATCGGCACCCAACGTAAAAGCAATGGTGCTGTTGACCGTATCGGCACCACCACCAGCATTCTCGGTTACAGTATCTCCGGCATTATCGACGAAATACGTATCGTTCCCAGCACCACCGGTCATGTCGTCGGCACCGGTGCCGCCGTCTAAGGTATCGTTCCCTGCATTGCCAATGAGGGTGTCATCACCAGAGTCGCCATTCAGGGTATCGTTCCCGGTGCTGGCGGTTAACGTATCGTCGCCGGTACCGCCATTGAGTATTAAGCGCTTACCGGTTGCTGCTGCATCAATGACATCATTACCGCCTTCGCCGTTCACGATAACAGTGTTATCGGAAATATCAGTGCCGCTGAGGTCCCCAATTGTGATGTTATCTCCTGCCGACCCCAGGGTGAGATCGAGAGTTTCAATCCCATTCAACTTAATTGTGCCACCACCCGCGATCGAGAGAACCACTTCACCATTCGCGTTGGGCCCAATCGAAATATTGTTCGGAGTCGACGCACTACCGGCAATAAAAGCTTTATCAATACCGCCCGATCCTGCAATCGACAACGTTTCCCCTACACCAGGAAAACTAACGCGCGCGATACCCGCGATATCAAGAGGAGCATTTGGATCCGCAGCCCCGTCAACATCATTGTTATCCGCAGAATCCCTATTCTCGCGATCAATCGGCGACAGCAGCGGCTGCGCCCCTTGCACCGGCAGCGGCACAAATCCGTCTAAGGCGGCCACTTGCGCTGGTGGCAGAAATGAAACATCAGGTGCAAGAGACGCACCGGGGCTCCCGTCTGTTCCGTCTGTAGGTTGCGGCGTCTGGATCTCACTTTTCTCGCCGCCCGTTGCCGGTGATAAGGCCGGGGACTGCGTCCAGTTCGATATCGCAACGCCGAACAGTTCAACGAACTCTGCGAAGTCGGGCTTCGCGACCTCTACCGGCGGGCGGAACAGACTAAAGACCTTCGCTGTCGCGAACTCATCCTGGAGTACAATCGCTGCACCCGCCGTTAAAACCCGCGTAAAACCAAGAGTGCTGTCGGGGTTCCGCAGCAGCGTGAAAACGTTTTCGACGGCCTCTGCAGCAGCTCTACCGGCAACTCGACCATTATTGACCTGCAAGGTCGCCACCGGTGTACGAACAATCGCCCCAGGATCACCAGAAAAACTTTCGCTGCGATGCGAAAAACCGAACCGCCCATGCAAGACAAAATAAACCGGCTGCGGCGCTTGATCAGGACCCGTTGGAGCAACCGACTCAACCAACATTCGGCCCTTAGAACCGAGGAAGAACTCAGCGTTATTAGAAAAATTTATCGAAACTTGTGACGCATCACGCGTCGCCAAAATATCACCGCGATAAATCGGCGTATCTGATGTCAGCGAGACGGTACTGCCATCAACACGGGTGACAACTGCATTGCCCGCCACGGCTTTTACCGTACCGACTGGTGACAGCGCTTGGGCTAACCCCTCAGACGCACTCGTCCCCGGCGCAGCATTTTGCGCCACCGCAGGATTCACATACGTAAAACTAGGGGCCGATGCCATACGGTACCTTCACCGTGAAAAAGCAAACTCTCAACTCAACAGTGAACCTATTTAAGGTTCACCAGGAAAATCTGCGGCACCTTCCCCTATCAAAGCCCGCACCGCTGATTTTAAGTCTTGTCGGAAAAAGTCCGGCCCGGAGCCTAAACCCCGAACCGGACATATTTCCAAACCAGTCTTTAGTAAGTAACCCCGATTACAACACGACGGTTTTTCGCGTTCTTCGCGCCGTCCTTTGTTTTAACCGCAGGCTTTGCTTCGCCCCAGGCAACCGTTTTCACGGAACCCTTTTTCACACCAGCCTTTACAAGACCAGCGGCAACAGCGTCAGCACGAGCTGCCGCAAGCTTGGCATTGTACGAGTTAGAACCCGAGAGATCAGTGTGACCAATGACGTTAATCTTCGCGTTCTTCCGCCGTTTAATAAACTTCTTCACGCCCTTAATTTCTGACGCACCATTCTTGCTGACCTTGGCGCTGTTATAGTCAAAATAGACGATGAAGTTACGGGTCAAAAGCTGACGCGACATACGCATCGGCTTCTTTTCCATCATGACGGGCTCTTCGACCGCAGCTTCAAGCAATGCCATGGCACCATAAAATGCACTACGGCACATCTGGATATCCTTTTTCTGCAGATTTTCTTCCGCTTCCTGCATCCAGCAATCGAATTGCACCTGAGCGGCTGCAGCATGCTTTGGCGCTTTTTTAACGCCGCCGGCGGCAAAGGCTGATGTCAGACGCTTGCGTGCATTTGAAAGTGGCTTTTTATGCTTACTAACCAGTTTCCGTGCTTTGATTGCTTCTGGTCCTGTGGGTTTACCCATTGCTGCCATTTTGGCCCGGTCCACAAACGAACCAGCATCACCGAAATCATCTTCCTTATATTCAGCACGGGCCAATTTAATATACCCGTCCCGCAGACCCTTTTCATAGGATCCACCTTTAACGCTCATCTTAGCGACTTCGTCAGTGCTACAAGCTGCAGCCATGATACCGATCGCCAAAACGGCAAAAATGTTTTTAACGCTTCCCATTAATTTTCTCCCATCCCATAAATTTACCCAGAGTTATTCTCGCAGGCATTACTTGTGCATAAACAAACTATACCTTAGCAAGAACTGTGCCAAGTTGTGATTGAGTCATCAACAGAGCAATTTCATAGGAAATGTTGTTAGTTTTCAACAAATTGATTAGTTTTTTTAGGAATTATCCGTAAAATTTAATAATCTGTATTTTAAATGGGTTGTCGCAGATCAAGACGGGAACCAAAGGGCGTTCTCCCGCTATATGATCTAACGGCGCAGCGTATGCGGCCGCTGGCGGTATTTGGGCGCTAGAGCCAGTCGAGGGAATAGTAACTAATGGCATCAGAACGTAATAAACAAATTCTCCTTGTTGAAGATACCGCCCTGCTTGCCAAAAGCTATATCCAGTATCTTCGAAACGACCCTTATACCGTCACGCATGTCGCAACAGGCAAAGATGCATTAGCGCACCTTTCTTCGAATATGCCAGATTGCATCTTACTCGACCTCGAATTGCCGGATATGACCGGGCTCGAGATCATGGAGAAAATTGGCCGTGACGGCCTACCTTGCCCGGTGATTATGATTACCGCGCATGGTTCCATAAATGTTGCCGTTGAAGCGATGCGACTAGGGGCTTTTGATTTCATCGTCAAACCTTTCACGGCCGAACGTCTCATTGTAACGATGCGCAATGCGCTAGAGCGGCTTGCGCTGGAAACAATCGTTGAGACCTACCGAGAAAAAATCGACCGTGATAGCTTTCACGGATTGATCGGTAACTCATTCAATATGCAAGCTGTTTACCGAATGATCGAGAGTGCCGCTGATTCCAAGGCGACAATTTTTGTCAAGGGCGAGAGCGGTACAGGTAAGGAACTTTGTGCCCGCGCCATTCACGAGGAAAGTCCGCGCCGCAACGGACCCTTTATAGCCTTAAACTGCGCGGCCATTCCAAAAGAACTTATGGAAAGTGAAATATTTGGCCACATCAGAGGCTCGTTTTCTGGTGCCATTTCTGACCGTGACGGCGCAGCCAGTGCCGCAGATGGCGGGACTTTGTTTCTTGACGAAATTTGCGAGATGGATATCAATCTGCAATCCAAATTGCTGAGGTTTTTACAAACAGAAACCTTCCAGCGAGTCGGGAGTTCAGATACCGAAAGCGTCGATATCCGGTTTATTTGTGCAACCAATCGTGATCCGTTGAATGAAGTTCACGAAGGCAGGTTCCGGGAAGATTTGTATTACCGACTACACGTCATCCCTCTTGAACTACCGCCGCTCCGAGAGCGAGGCGAAGACACTGTCACACTGGCCACGTCGTTTCTCAGCGAATACGCCGGTCAGGAGAACAAGAAATTCAAAAAGTTGTCGATGGCAACCAGGGCCTTGCTGTTATCACATACCTGGCCCGGAAATGTCCGAGAACTTCAAAACGTTTTGCGGCAAGTCGTTGTTTTAAATGATGGGGATGAAGTCACGCCGGAAATGTTACCAACTTTGTCTAAAATCCCCGGTCGCCTTATACCCGATGACTCCATTTCACCAACACCTGAAGCACCACAACAAACCGACGCTCAGGAAAATGATGAACCAAGTCTTGACGAAGACAACAGACTAAACGGCGACATGGAAGAACTTGCCGGCCTTATCAAACCACTCGTTGACGTGGAACGTGACGCCATTGAGCACGCGATAAAGCTTTGTGATGGCAAAGTACGAATTGCGGCAACGCTACTAGGAATTTCCCATGCAACGCTCTATCGGAAGATCAATTCCTGGAAGGACGGCGTTCCGGAATAACACCAACCCAAAAGCCTTATCTAACGGCTTCAACATCCCCGATTTCCTCGCGGTCTAGCGTTTGAAGTTTCGCATTTAGGATAGGTTCCCCGGCGAATGCCTCTAAATAGAGGCTCGGCATCGGAATTTTAGAGATATCAAGCGTATCGAGTTTAAAGTCTCCGCCTTCGCAAAACCGTGGGTCTGAATAGAATGCCAAATTCACCCGACCAACCCCAGCGGCACTTTCGGTAAATCTCTCACAGCGAATTGCGATGCGATAAAACTGTTCGGTTATCAACCGTTGTATTCGAACGGGACCAGCACTCGTGAGACGATATGGGCCGATTACAATTGTGAGCAACCCAGATTCATCCTCATGCAATGAATCAGAAGAATCTCCATCCAACGCTCCAGAACTACAGGAAAAACGGCCCTGGAAGCGGTCGCCACGCAGGACTTCGTCCATCGCTGATGACAACACAACACCGCCAAATCCATAGCAAATGTTCGCGGGTCCATTCGCTACCTGCAATGAGTGGATCATAGCGATACCCCCCTCCTTCATCCCGGCGCCACCAATTTGCTGCGTGGGCGGCAACCCCGCCTTATCGGAGAAGAAATTGTGCATACTCAAATCCAGTTTACGGAACCATCGACGAGCAATGGCAACCAGCTATAGAACAATCCAACCCGCCCCAGTTTTAAGACGCAGACGCACTGGGCCAAACTAGATCAAGCAAGAAATGTGCCAACAGGAAAATTGTTTTCTAACCTATTGATATATTTTGACTATTTGTTAGGGATTGCGACAGTTTGATGGTGAAGCCAAGCAGCGGTATCTAAATTGTCTCTATTTGAGACAAATAAGCCTGAATTTCACGGCGTAATGGTTAAATTTGAGAAATCATTCAAGACTGACGAGAACTCTTGCTTAATCGAGGGTCAATATCAGACTCTGAGAAATCCTCGTGGCGCTCGATGAAGGGAAACCCCGCCTTGTTCGGTAACCACAACACATTCACCGGTTTGCACACCCGCCGTCTTATCCGTTGTAATGACGTTGGGCTGAATCACCATCATCATTCCAGCTTCTAATATCAGGTTGGGTGCCGGTTCCTCTCGGCGACTTGGAATCCCCAGGACCGGCGGGAAATATCCTCCGCCATATCCGTGGATTAAATCATCGCATATTGTAAAACCGTTCCGTTCGATGAGTTGGCCGGCGGCAATAAGATCCTCAGGCCGGTTGCCCGGTTTCGCAACTGCGCGAATTGCATCAAACGCCTCCACGGCCGTATCATGCAAATCCTGATAAAGTGGTGTCGGGTCACTTCCAACTGAAAAACTACGCAATACCTGGCCAGAATAATCCCAAAACGATGCTGTAATTTCTGTAAAGACAATATCGCCCACATCGACCGAACGGTTACTTGTCATCTGTGCCGGAACATAAAGGTGCGGCTCTGTCATCGAGGTGACACCGAAAAAATGGATGCCTGATTTGCCGCCATGCGGCACATAAGAGTGTTCGACGATATCGGCCAGTTCATGTTCAGTCTGACCGGGCCGCATTTCTTCCTGCAAAGCATCAATTGCCAAATCAGAAAGCGCTGCACCTATCCGAAACCAGTCCAGTTCCTCTTCAGATTTCACAAGCCGTAATTTCGTATAGGCCGCATTGAGATTAACGACGTCTCCGGAAAACTCTTTGAGTGTTTCATAGGGCCCAAAAGGCAGGCCACCAATGATACCTATTCGTTGACCAGCTGCACCGCGTTTTTTTAATTCCTCAATTGTCGTTCGGATCGTCGAAGCGCCGCCCCAATTCACCTCAGCCTTTGAAATCAATCTTTCAGCAAAGGGGGTATGGTTAAAATATTGAATAAAAAGAGAGTCTCTTTCGCCTGGCGTTACGATCGCCATGACCTCTGTCGTAACCGACCACTCGGTTAACCACGGCACTGCAGATCCACGGCCACCTGCTCCATAGAGCAGGAGATAGGAAACGTCATTTTCCACCATGACAGCTTCTATTGCTGCTCGCCGCCGTGTCAGCTCTCCCGTTGAAAATCGCGGCCATTCCTGCGCGAGAATAGAATTCTGCTGATCTGTTAAATCTGGTACTGGCGGTCGTTGGTACATGACAAACTCCCCTTGCTCGAAGAATCAACGGTAGCAGGAGAAGTGCTATCCGAGTAGTGATTGCGACAAAAATCTTAAGCGCAGGTGCCCCATCTCCTTCCCTACCCTATAATAGAGAATATGACTGAACTAACTCTCCCGACACCAAATCAAATCGTCGACCTAACAATGGAAGACGGTGCGATCCTTCGACTACGTCAACATGGCAACCCTGACGGTCTGCGATTAATTCTCGCGCATGGCAACGGCTTCGCGACAGACGCCTATTTTCCGTTCTGGCGTTTACTAGCCAACGACTATGAGCTGATCCTCTATGATCAGCGTAATCACGGTCATAATCCGCGACATGACGATATCAGCCACCATGACGTTTCCTATTTCGTCAGCGATTTGGATAGCGTGCTCGACGGTGTCGAAGAAACGCTTGGCAAGAAACCGACGGCGGGATTGTTTCATTCAATCTCAGCAGTCACCGCAGTATGGCACGCTTTAACCAATGGCTGGCGATGGGATGCGCTTGTTCTATTCGATCCACCTTTAGTCCCAAGCCCCGGCCACCCCCTTAACGAAATCGCCAAAGGGTTTGAGTTGATGTTGTCAGACTGGTCCAAGACCCGGCCTGACCGTTTTCCCAACCCTGAAACTCTTGCCGAACAATTTGCGGGATCAAAAAGCCTTAGCCGTTGGGTAGATGGATCGCATGCTCTTATGGCGAAATCCATTCTCCGTGAGGATACAAACACTGGCGATTGGGTTTTATGCTGTCCGCCGGAAGGCGAGTCTCAAGTCTACAAGACAAATTCGGAACTAAATCTCTGTCCCCAGTTTGGCGATATTCCCGGCCCGCTCAAAGTTATCGCCAGCGACCCTGATGATCCGAATGTTCGATCTCCAGGATTGGTAAACAAGGCCCTTCATGAGGAATTTGGCCACCCTTACGAGGCAGTTCCCGGAACCACTCACATGGTCCAGATCGAACAACCCGAAGCCTGCGCAAAAATCGTCACCGACTTTCTTTCGAAAGTCGGTTTCGGTTCTTAGGCCTGAGATTCAATTGCGGAGAACACAGATGCCCAAGCAACCCAATTTTCTGATGTTCATCAATGATCAACACCGAGCGGATCATCTTGGGTGTTATGGAAACAACATCGTTCAAACACCAAATATTGACGGCATCGCGGCAACGGGCACACGGTTCGATAAGTTTTATGTCTCCACACCAATCTGCATGCCTAACCGTGCAACCCTGATGACGGGTCGCATGCCTTCCCTTCATGGCGTCCGGCAGAACGGAATTCCGTTGCCTTTGAGCCAAACCACTTTCACGCAGCTTCTGCGGGCTGCCGGCTACTACACTGCATTATTCGGGAAGAGCCATCTGCAATGCATATCACCAAACGCGATTGAAGTTGGCTTGCCAGTTCCTGATCTCAACAAAACCCAGCCACCGACAGAGCTCACCGAAGCACAACGCGATATGTGGTTGGACGGAGACTATGAACAAGAGTCGCCACCGACCTGGAAAGAAGACCCCAATTTCGAGCCCGACCTGCCGTTTTACGGCTTTGACGAAGTTTCCCTCGCGATCGGCCACAGTGATCGCGTGACCGGGCATTATTCGCGCTGGCTGGCAGAGCGGCATCCTGATCCTGACTCATTGCGCGGACCGAAGAATGCCCTGTCATCAAATCGGGAAATCAAAGCGCCCCAAGCGTGGCGCACAGCCGTTCCGGAAGAGCTATATCCAACAACCTTTGTCGCCGAAAAAACTATCGACTTCATCAAACAGCGTGGCAAATCCGGTGGGGACAAACCATTTTTCGCTCAATGCTCGTTCCCGGACCCGCATCATCCGTTCACGCCTCCCGGTAAATATTTTGATATGTACGATCCGGCCGACGTACCAGCACCAGACGCCTTCTTTCACCCCATAGAGAAATTACCACCCAATGTCGCTGCGCTACATGCCGAGCGCGATCAGGGCAAAGCCAATAAAACAGGACAACGCGGGTTTGGCTGTAGCGAAGAGGAAGCCCGCGAGGCCATTGCCCTCAATTACGGTTCCATCACTATGATCGATGATGCGATTGGGCGCGTGCTTTCCGCCCTAGAAGAAAGTGGGGAGGCAGACAATACCGTCATCGTCTTCACGACTGATCACGGCGATTTCATGGGCGATCACCAGCTGCTGTTGAAAGCGGCAATCCATTATCAGGGATTAATTCGAGTTCCCTGCATCTGGTCCGATCCAACATCAAGTGTGAGCGACAATGCATCTAACGCCTTCACGGGTACTCTTGATCTCGCAAGCTCGTTTCTTGATCGTGCCGGTGTTGAAGGCTTTAACGGCATGCAAGGGTTGAGCCTCAGCCGGATCGCTGAAGGCGCACCTGGTCATGATTCAATGATCATCGAGGAAAGTCAGCGCCGCGGCTATATGGGCTTCGAACCCAACTTTAGGGCTCGAACGATTGTCGCCGACCAATGGCGCTTAACGCTCTATTCCGGTGCTAATTGGGGCGAGCTCTATAATCTTGAGAACGACCCTAACGAGTTCGACAACCTTTGGGACGATCCCGGCCATAGCGGCGTCCGCACGGAAATGCTCGAACGGCTTTCGCGGCGTATGATGGACCTCTCTGATTCAAGCCCATTATCTACCGGTCATGGACCATAGCGGTATTTAAAGAGCCCGGCTTACCCCACCATCGACTTCAATCAAAGCGCCGTTGATAAAACAGGCCTTCTCTGAGCACAGATAGGTCACCATATTGGCAACATCTTCAGGTTCTGCGATGCGCCCCAATGGCACACTTGCCGCAGAGGCCGCCATGATTTCTTCTTCGGTTTTACCGGTGAGTTTAATCTGTTGCTGGACTAATGCACTCCATCGATCTGTCGCTGTTGCCGCTGGATTAACGCCGTTGACCAAAACATTGTCGGGACCACATTCTTCCGCCAACGCCTGGGTGATGTTCAAGATCGCCGCATTAATAGCGCCGCCAGCGATATATTTTGCTGTTGGGAAATGACCGCCACGGCCAATGACATTAACAATCCTGCCCCACTTACGTGACCGCATCGCGCCCATCACCGCACGGGAACAGCGGACATAGCCCATTAGTTTCAGATCAAAACTCGCCTGCCAGGTTTCATCATCAATATCGCCTATCATACCCATCGGCGCTGACCCGGCGTTATTCACCAGAATATCAATTTGACCCAAAGCACTTTCCGCTTCCGCGATAACCCGTTCAACATCTGCTGCAACGGTAAGATCACCAGAAACCGGCGTCACACGCCCCGTACGATTTGATGCTATTTCAGTTGCCGCTGCCGCGAGCCGTTCCGCATCGCGGGCAACGATGACAACATTCACGCCTTCGTCGGCTAATGCTTCTGCACAGGCGCGCCCGATACCCTGGCTGCCGCCAGTGATCAGGGCATTCCGCCCAGTAATCCCGAGTTCCATAGTCTATACTCCTTGAAATCTGTACCCCTTGTTTAAACGGCCCCGTGCCCGGATGCAAAGCGCGAGGCCACATTGTCGAATTAAACGCACCGTGATAGTTTTTTGCACGATTTGAACCATGCGATGGAGATGCCCGATGGGTAAGAAAATGCTCCCGGCCTTTGAAAAATTCGTCAGCGATCTACGTGATATCTGGTCAGAATTTCCGGATGATGAAACCCGCATGAAGCGCGCACACGCGCTTATGGAAAGCGATCTACTGCCAGACCCGGCGATGCGCGAACATTGCAAGGATTGGCCGTCAACCGAAGGCCGCAAGAACCTTCTTTTTTTCACAGATCCTGATTATGGCTTTGTCATCAATGGTGTCGTCAGGGTGCCTGGTCGAACCGGCAGCGTGCACGACCACGCCGATGGCTGGGTGCTCTATGGTTTGTTGGATGGCACTGAATCTCTTGAACGTTTCAAAGCGGTCGAAAGCCGTAAGGAAGAAGGCTACGTGAAGGTCGAAATGGTTAGTGATACCCAAGGTCAGGCTGGCAAAGCCGACTTGGTCCCGCCTTATGACATTCACGCCGAACAAGGCAGTGATGTCCGGTCGGTTGCCGTCATCCTCCGTAGTCGCGTTCTGGTCGGTGAGGTTCTGCAAGGTCGCTATAATCGCGAGACCGGCGAATATTATGAAGGCTCTGGCCCGGCTCAGATCCCTTACGCCCTCTCCGCCTGACCCTTAAGGATTCACAATAATCATGGCCGACGCCCCTATCTGGATCACCGAAGCTGATGTCACCTCGATGGTCAGCCTTCCTGACGCCATTGACGCCCTCGAACGCGTACTCCCGTTGGAATCACAAGGCGTAGCGAAAAATATGACCAAAGGCCACCTGATGGTGGCCGATAATGATGCCATGCATGTACTGGGATCATCAGTCGCCGGTGAAGGTATCTGCGGATTCAAGAACTGGATCAATGTCCGAGGAAAATCGGAAACCATTGTCGAGCTGTTCTCGATGGAAGACGGCGCCAATCTCGCTGTCATAGAAGCCACTGCCCTTGGTCAGATGCGTACAGCCGCGATGACTGGCGTCGGCACAAGACGCCTCGCGCCCGCAGGTGCGGATGAAATGGGGATCGTCGGGTCAGGGAAACAGGCGTTGCCACAGGTGGCGGCCTGCCACGCCGTCCGACCGCTCAAGAGGCTGCGCGTCTTTAGCCGCAACCCCGAAAATCGCAATCGCTTTGCTGACGCAGTGCGTGCAGAGTTTGATTTTGAGGTCATCGCCTGCGAGACCTTGGAAGACACGACGAAAGATGCACCGATAGTTACCATCGTCACCAACTCAACGGTGCCGTTTCTAACAGCCGACATGATGGCAAAGGGTTCTCATCTTAACGCAATGGGCGCAATCGTCTCCGCCCGAACCGAATTTACCGATGATGTCTTTGACCGTGCTGACCTCATCGCTGTCGATAATCTCGGCACTATCAAACACATGTCAGCCGAATTCGTCGCCCATTATGACGGTGAAGATGATGCAGGCTGGAACGATGTCCGGACAATTTCGGAATTAATCAGAGATGACATGACGCGACCCGATGGAGCGGACATCACATTGTTCAAAGCGATGGGGATGGGACTGTCAGATTTATCCCTGGCAATCGATATATATCGACGCGCCCGCACCGAGGGAAAGGGCCACCCCTTGCCGCAGCGGGTCAAAACACCGCCCCGCTTACAGTAAACCCAACTATGGGTTACTCGACCTCAACCTTCTGGATCACAACATCTTCGGTCGGCACGTCGCCCATGCCACCACTCTGCCCGGTCGTCGACCCTTCGATCTGACGGACGACATCAAGACCTGACGTTACTTTTCCAAAGACAGTATAGCCCCAACCACGCGGACTTTTATCAGTGTGGTTGAGGAAATGATTGTCAGCCGTGTTGATAAAGAATTGCGCGGTTGCCGAATGTGGGTCGTTGGTGCGTGCCATCGCTAGTGTCCCGACAAGATTCTGCAAACCATTATCGGCCTCGTTCTCGATAGGGTCTTGCGTATCTTTTTTCTTAAGCCCTGGTTCAAAGCCACCACCCTGAATCATAAACCCTTCAATCACCCGATGAAAAATCGTCCCATCGTAAAAACCGGCCTTGGCATATTTTAGAAAATTCTCAACTGACGCCGGTGCTTCCGTCGGCGCGAGTTCAACTTCGATAACGCCCAAATTCGTTGTAATTTTCACGCGCTTACTCCCCTCTGCCGCATATGCCCCAATTGTGAAGGAAACCATCGCAAAGGCAACCATGGCGGTTATAAATCGTTTCAACATGACAACTCTTTCCCAAACTCAAACGTACGGACCAGTTTAATGGTACTTACGGACGTGCGCCGGCCTTTTCAAGGATTTTGACCATTTCTGTAAAACCGTGCCTACGCGCAAGTGTCAATGGCATTACCCCTTCGCCATCTGGAAGGTTTACGTTAGCGCCCGCATCAACCAGTGCTTTTAAGCAGGCAATGTGGTTCTTCCCGCCATCACCGAGCACGATGGCTTCGATCAACGCCGTCCATTTAAGATTGTTTACGTGATCCAGCGGAGCTTTGGCATCGATCAACGTTTGAACGACTTCGACATGCCCAAGATGCGCCGCTGCAATCAGGGCTGTTCCGTCATACGGGCTCGTGACCAATCCGGTATTTCCTCCGGAAGCAATCGCGAGCTTTAACATCTGCACATCATTAGCGACTGCTGCAATTGTCATGAGATCGTAGGCTTGTGAATCACGCGCATCGACGTCGGCGCCTGCGGCAATCAAAGCGGTCGCAATCCCAACATCACGCTTGTAACCTGCTACCATCAACGGTGTGCGACCATGCGGGTCGCGAGCGTTTACGGCCTTACGTTTCTGCTGCACCAATCGTAACACAGCGGAGATATCGCCTCTGGCCACAGCTGCATGGATACCCCGATATTGCGAAATCTCATGAGCACTCGGTGCTGTTTGCGCAGCTGCAGATAATGGGCCAGCCAGAACGCCGATACAGGCCATAGCACCTAAATAATACTTCAAGCTTTTACAACCCATACAGCGCACGCGCATTGTCCTCGAGTATTTTCGCGGCGACTTCAGAGGACACCTTCCCATCAGTGCTTAACTTACGCAGCGCCTCAATTTCAGTTGAGGTATCGGCATGACCATAATCCGTGCCAACAACCAGCTGTGTTTCCCCGGAATATTTCAAGACGTAATCAATATCGTCGGTAACCTGGCAAGCAACCCAGATATTATTATCCGCCATAATTGACGCCGACATATCCTCGCCCCGACGCGCCAAGCGTAATCCAAGATCGTTGAGGGCATAGGGTATCCACTGAGCACTCACCTCGACAAATGCCCAGCGCAACTTCGGAAACATTGCCGGAATGCCCTTGAAGAGCAGCTGATGGAATGTCGCCACCAAAGGCAGTTTGGCTTTGGCGAACCCGCTATCTTCGCGATACATCCCTTCGAGCAGGAAGCTGTTATTTCCAGCATGGAAACAGATTGGCAGATCGAGTTCTTCTGCCATTTCGTACAGCTTGAAAAACTTCTCTGAGAACAACGGCGTGTCATGCTCAATGCCATGCATATAGACACCACAAGCGCCATTGGTCTTGCCGAATTCCAGTTCCTCCCGACATTTATCCATATTCAGAAGATGCGGCATCACCACCCAGCGCAAACGATCCGGCGCTTGTTTCCAGATACTCACCAGCCAACGATTGTATGAACGAATTAGCGCATACTCGACCTGAGGCGTTTGAGTCCAGGGGCGGAGAAACACTGTCGGATAGAGGACTTGCACATCAATTCCAAGCTCATCCATATGTTTGAGCCGGCCATTGATATCTTCCATCTCCCGCGCTTCTTTAGCGGTATCCGCGCCAACATTGCCTTCCTTGGGCAGCATACGATTATCGAGGAACCAGAATTCACGCTGCGCAACACCGACATTACTCAGGACGGTATGGTCAGACCGTTTCGACTGAACAACAAGCGGTCGGTATTTTTCAAATTCCGGGTCCAAATAATCGAATGTGGCTTCGCATTCCACGACGTGTGCATCAGAGTCAATCGATCCCATTCATATATCTCCCCGTCTCAAGTTTGGCTTTATGGGCGACAGAATACAGGAAAATCATTCAAGAGAAATCCCTGCGCGACGTTTGGCGAGCGCTCTTCGATGCGGTATGAAGGATCAACAATCTCAGCGACTAAGGCATCGACAATCATGACAAACCGGCCAAATTTCATTTTGATTATTACCGATCAACATCGCGCGGACTATCTCGGCTGTGCAGGGCACCCTGTACTCAAAACCCCTAATATCGATTCCATCGCCAATAGCGGCGTACAGTTCAACCGGTTCTATGTCTCCAACCCCGTTTGCATGCCCAATCGCGCTACGTTGATGACAGGTCGTACCCCGTCGGCGCATGGCGTTCGGCAAAACGGTATTCCACTACCGCTTTCTGCTAATACTTTCGTCGATTTGCTCCGTGATGCTGGCTACAACACTGCCTTGGTTGGTAAGAGCCACCTGCAAAACTTTACGACCTTTCCAGCCGTAAAGACCGAGTCCGATACACCGGAGGACTACACCACCCCGCAGGAGGATAAAAAGGAAGCGCTAAAAGGCGCTTTTATGGACGGCAATTACAAACAGGAACGCCCGGATTTTTGGGACACACCCGACGCCAAGCTTGATTTACCTTTTTACGGCTATGAGCATGTCGACCTGTGTTTTGGTCATGGCGATGAATGCGGCGGTGATTACTACTGGTGGCTCAAAAACCAGCGTGAGGATGCCGATGATTTGCGCGGCCCCAAGAACGGAATGCCGCACGATTATTCTGTCCTGCAGGCATGGCGCACCAAAGTACCGGAAGAGCTGTATCCGACGGCCTGGATTGCTGATCACGCCGAAAAGTACATAAACGATTATGCGAATTCAGATGATGACGCGCCGTTCTATATGGTCGCGTCCTTTCCGGACCCACATCACCCTTTCACGCCGCCTGGAAAATACTGGGACATGTACAAACCGGAACAAATGGAAGTGCCTGAATCCTATAACGTCAATGACTGGCAGCCACCGCCACATGTGCAGGCATTACTCGACCGACGCGACGAAGGCAAACCTCCGGAAGACGGCATTATGTCTTATGGCATCAACGCACAAGAAGCGCTGGAAGCACGCGCTCTCACCTGCGGCATGATTGCCGCGGTGGATGATGGCGTTGGTAAGATTATGACCGCACTGGAAGCCAATGGCCTAAAGGAAAATACGGTCGTTATGTTCACCAGCGATCATGGCGACCATCTCGGCGATCACTGCATGTTACGGAAAGGTCCTGCCCATTATCGCGAATTGGTTCGGGTAGCCTTCTTGTGGTCTGACCCACAATCAGACATCAACGGCGCTGAAACCGAGGCCCTGTCGGGTACCATGGATATATCGGCGACCGTTCTCGATCGCGCAAAGGTCGCGCCCTACAACGGCTTGCAGGGCAAGAGCATGTTGTCCGTCGCCGCCGATCCCAATTCGGCGGGCCCGCGTGATGCCATCCTGATAGAAGAAGACAATCAGCGTGTCCTGCCTGTTCTTGGCAAAGACCCAAAAGCTCGGTCGCTCATCACCAAGGACTGGCGTCTCTCGATCTATCACGGCCATGATTGGGGTGAGCTCTATGATCTGTTAAATGATCCCGGTGAACTGACAAACTTGTGGGGTAGTGCCGACCATCGCGACATCAAGATGACATTGATGGAACGATTGGTTCAGGAACAGATCGCGCTAAACGATACCTCGCCATTGCCGCTTGGCCGAGCGTAAGGAGAATAATCATGGATGCCATAGCCGAACAAATTCTGACCTTCTGGTTCGAGACCACCGATATGACCACTCCAATGGAAAAGCGCGACATTTGGTTCCGCTTGACGCCTGAATTTGATCGGACATTGATTGATGACTATACGTCGATCCACGAACAAGCCCTGGCCGGGGAGATGGATTACCTGATGGCGACACCGGAAGAATGCATGGCGTTGATCATCAGCCTTGATCAATTCCCCCGGAATATTTATCGCGGCACGCCACGCGCTTTCGCTGCAGATCCTAAGGCTCGCGAAATCACGACACATGCGCTCGATAACAGGTTTCACGAAGGTATAGGAAAGTGGCCCAGGATTTTCATGTATCTGCCGTTCGAACATAGCGAAGAGTTCGAACACCACGAACGCATTCTGCCGCTCTACAAAGCTGTCGCAGATGAACACTCCATAGCGTCAGCGCAGGGACATCACGACACAATCAAGCAATTTGGCCGATACCCCCACCGCAATGAAGTCATGGGCCGGCAAAATACACCGGAAGAAGATGAGTATATGAAGAACCCACCGACCTGGGGCAAAACCAAGGCCGAGGTCGAGGAGATGGAACGCCAGAAGGCGGAACGAGAAGCCGCAGAAAGCTAACTTGTTGCCTTAGGTGTCTTCGAACTGGTTCTTGCCGAAGTAATTATTGCGGATTCGATTCTTGTTCCAGCCTGGAATTGGTGGATCACCGGCAGTGCCTATATCGTGCAAATCGATAATCTCAACAGCATTGCCAAACGGGTCTTGAAAGTAGGCGTGCCGCCCCGTAAACGAGGTGTGGCCTTCGTACTCGTACCGCACGATTTCAATATCGTTCGCTTCGATATAGTTGACCGCTTGGTCGAACTGTTCGCCGCACACAATAAAGGCGTTGTGGATTAAACAGTGACCGGGATCATTGGGTCGCCGGTGATAGCCGATGTTGGACAATACAAAAAAGTTATCGCCGACCGCCATAAAAGCCGAATAGGAAATTCGCCGCCACAGCGTCGCGCCTACAATTGTTGTGTAGAACTCGATCGCCTCATCCAAATCAGGAACACTGATTGTAAAATGTAAAATCCCTGATGGCGTAAACGGTGCTGGGTCGACTTTTTTGACGTTGGTCGTCCCTTTTAGGGCCGCGCTCTTGAAGTCTTCCATAATGATCTCTCCCTGATTTGTTTATCAGAGATTAACGGAAGCCGGAGAGCTGGTCGATTATCGAAACCAATGCGCCCTAACGTTCGATATTGGAACCACGCTCCGGTACGCCAAATTCACGATGGCAAATTTCAGCGAGTTTGATAACACCTTCACGGATTTCATCGACCGTCGGATTGCCAAAACATAGCCGCATCTTGTGGGTGCCCGTTGCTGGATCTGCAACCCATTCCGACCCAGGGTTTATCGCTACCCCTTCCGCGCTGGCGGCCTCAAATAGTTTCATCGTATCGACGCTATCGGGCATGGTGACCCAGACAAAGATGCCGCCAGTTGGCGTTTCGACCTCCGCAGCCGTCCCGAACTCTGCCGCAAGCGTTTCCAACATCGCGTTGCATTTCTGTTTCAACACGCCACGCAACTTGACGATGTGATCTTCAAAATGGTCAGGGCAGTATTCCCCCAACACCATCTGCTCCAGCGCGCCAGAACCGCCATCGCGTTTAACCGCAAGCATCCGAGACAAGATATCCCACTCCGCCACGATATACCCAACCCGCAATGCCGGTGCGATCGTCTTGGAGAACGTGCCGCAAAAAATTACCCGCCCGTCTTCATCCAGTGCACGGATCGCCCGTGGACGCGTGCCATCAAATGTGAGATCGGCATAACAATCATCTTCAAAGATTGGCACATCAAATTCACGTGCGAGTTTGAGAAATTCCAGCCGCCGCTCTTCTGGCATTACGGTACCGGTGGGGTTCTGGACGGTCGGTACGGCGTAGAGATATTTAGGTTTAACGCCGTCCTTTTTGAGATCATTGAGAATATTGTTCAACGCATCCATCCGGATGCCGCCGTCGTCCAGTGGCGCACCGATCACATTGACGCCAAGACGGTTCAGGCGTTGGACAGCCCCCTGATAGGCCGCTTCTTCGATAACGACGGTATCGCCTTCAGCAAGGAGAACGTCATTCACGAGGTCCAAAGCCTGTAAAGAACCCGAAACCAGCAGAATATCCTCTGCCGTCTGCACCATCCCGGTGGTTTTATCTAGAAACCCTGCGAGATATTCCCGAAGCGGCAAATAGCCCTGCGATCCACTTTCGAGACTGTAGGTCGCAAGCGTCGATCCTTCGCGGTTTAGAACCACTGCTGCCGCATCGATAAAATCCTGAACCGGCACAGCAGCGCCATCATTATGACCACCAACAAAGTTATATTTTGGAAAACCCGACCAGCGCTTCGCGGCAGGCGGCAGGTTAGGACGAAAAACCGTTGAATAGTCGAAAGCCATGTCCCGTTCCTTTAATACTTAATTTTTACCGCCTGGTTTCAGGTCGTTTAACGCCCGGCTACTGCCTCTTCATAGAAGCTAAGATCAAGATACTTTTCTGTATCGGTGAGCTGTTTACCCTGCGGTGCATATTGGCTACGAACTTCAAGCACCGTCTCGAGACCACCCATATCAACCGTCCCATTCGGCACTAGGCCGGTTTCCGGTGACAGAAGTTTCTCCAACGCAGGCGCGATGCCCTTTTCAGGCATCTGCGGCATATTCGAGCCAAGGATTGTCGCTGCTTCCGCCTTGTTGGCGGGATCAAGCGTCCAATCGAGCGCATCAAGATAACCCTGAATGAATGACACCATGTCAGCACGGTTTTCATTGGCCCAACCGCGCATGGCACCAAACATCTGCCCAGGATAATTCGTAAAAGTCTGCTGACTATTTTCCAGAATTGTATAGCCGCCTGCCCGCGCCTGGCCGGTAAAGGGTTCGATCAAAAGTGTGCCCGCATGTTCGCCTTTTTGAACGGCTTCCCAACGATGCGGCGTCGCGCCAACTGAGACCAGCTCATAGTCGTCTGGTTTCAGCCCAGCATTATCGAGCATCCGATACAGGACAAAAGCAAAACCTGTCGCCAGCGCATCCATCGCAAGCGTTTTACCCTTTATGTCCTCAAAGGAGTTGATGCCTTCGGCGACAACGAAGGAGAGTTCGATCTGGGTCGACCCCATAAAAACGAACAGATCAGGGTCGCGATCAAGTTCAATTTCACCGGCACCTTCCTGATAGGCGATAAAATTATCGACCGCGCTGCACGCGATATCAAACTCACCGGCAACTAGCTTCTGCGCCTGATACATCGAACTCGGGGTCCGCTCAAGATCGACAGTCACGCCGCGTTCTTCGAACTGACCTTTATCGATGCCGACGAAGAGTGGCAGAAGCCCCGTTCCTGGGAAGCCGATGAGTCTGATATTTGAGGTGGTCATTGTTTTTCCCTTATCCTTTTGTTCCAGCCTGCATCGCCTGCCATATTTTCAGCGGCGTCAGTGGCATTTTTATATGTTCAACACCGTAATCTTGTAATGCATTCACCACGGCATTGGTAATGACGGCCGGGGCCGGTGTCGTTCCGCCTTCGCCGCCGGCTTTCACACCAAGCGGGTTGGTCGGTGATGGCACCTCGTTCAATGCGGTTTCGAAATGCGGAAAATGGTCAGCCCGCGGCATACCGTAATCCATGAAAGAACCGCAGAGCGGCTGACCATCGTCATCAAAAACGCATTCTTCCCACATAGCTTGGCCAACACCCTGAACGATCCCACCATGAGTCTGACCGTCAACGATCAACGGGTTGATCGCCCGTCCGACATCATCGACGGCGGCATAGCGTACGATCTGCGGCGCACCGGTATCCTCGTCGATTTCGATCTCACAAATATGACATCCGTTAGGGAAGACCGGCGTATGCATCTCATTGTCTTCAATGACCGACAAACCATCAGAAAGGTCTTCCGGTAGATCGATCTTGGCGGCTTCCGCACCAAGTTCTAACAATGAAAGACGGCGATCGGTGCCCTTAACGGCAAAAACACCATCTTTAAATTCAATGTCTTCAAGTGATGCCTCAAACACGTGTTCGGCAATACGCTTGCCTTTTTCGATCATGGTCTCGGAAGCCTTGACGATCACCGTACCCGCCATCCGCATTGAACGACCTGAGTGAGAACCACCGCCAACTTTGACAATATCGGTATCACCGACGATGACATTGACCTGTTCGACCGGCAGTCCGAGAAACTCCGAAGCGACTTGTGCAAAGCTGGTTTCATGGCCCTGCCCACTCGGCTGCGTTCCGATCACCAAATCAAGACGATTATCTTCAACGCGCACATGCAGTTCTGCCTGTTCAATCGGTGAACCAATTGAGCTTTCGACATAATGCGCCACACCGCGACCGAGAATTTTGCCGCGTGATTTTGCCTCTGCCTTTCGGTCAGCGAACCCTTCCCAGTCATTGAGATCGATCACCATATCGAGGCTTTTCTCGTACTTGCCGCTGTCGTAATTCATGCCGACAGCATTTTTGTACGGCATCTCCTCATTGGTAACGAGATTCTTGCGGCGTAGTTCAATTGGATCGAAACCAAGCGTCCGCGCAGTTTTCTCGACCATACATTCAACGCAATAGATAATCTCAGGCCGACCAGAGCTGCGATAGGCATTGGTCGGCGGTGTATTGGAAAATGTCGCACGGGACCGCAAATGCGCCAGCGGAATGCGGTAGGATCCGGTGATAATTCCTGAGCCCTTGGACAAAGGCGACAGCGACACACAATGGGCACCGACATTACTAATATTGGATGACCGTAGCGCCCGGAAGGTGCCATCTGCATCGAGCGCCAGTTCCATATCAACGATCAAATCACGGCCCTGATAATCACTGACAAAAGCTTCGGAGCGATCAACCGTGAGTTTGACTGGGCGACCAACTTTCTTTGAGGCCCAGGCAACGAGGGGAAATTCAACAAACAACCGGTTGCGGGTGCCAAAATTACCACCAACGTCCAGCGCATACACCCGCACCTGGTTATTCTCGACGCCGAGGATAGACGCGATTTCGCGCTTCTGCCGTACCGTGCCACCGCTACCGGCATAAACGGTGTATTTGTCTTGTTCAGAATCATAAACGCCGAGCGCCGAGCGTGGCTCCATCGGGACCCCCGTCACGCGCGGAATATCGAAAGACATTTTTACGACGTGATCGGCTTTCTCAAACGCCGCATCTGTCGCAGCCTTATCCCCAAAGTACGTATCGACAAAAACATTCTCGGGAATTTCATTATAGAGTTTTGGCGCGTCGGATGCTGCCGCAGCCCTGGTATGCGTTACCGGCGGCAGGACCTCATAATCGATTTCAACGGCTTCCGCTGCTTCTGCTGCCTGCGCCTTGGTTTCGGCGACGACCATCGCGACACCTTCGCCGACATAGCGCCCTTTATCCGTCGGCAGCACTGTATTGATTCCAGCAAAACTTCCATCGCCGACTTCCCCACCCGGGCCATGCAACTTCATATCGAACTGGGTTGAGGGGAATGGGCTATGGGAAATCTGACCAAGGCCATCCGCTTCGCAATCAGCGCCCGTAAAGACACCGAGCACACCAGGCATTGCGGTGGCGGCACTGTTATCAATGTCCTTGATTGCCGCATGCGCAAAGGGGCAACGCACCATCACCGCCCAGCACTGATTGGGCAGGCTGTGATCATCGCTAAACTCGCCATTTCCAGTTAGGAGCCGGTGATCTTCCTTACGTCGGACCGGCTGTCCTATCGCTCCATCCATCTCATTCCTCCATGTCCATACGGTTGCGTATGGTTGCCCCTTACATGCCCGATCAACCTCAGACGGTCAACGGGAGTCGGAGCATCAAATTTTAGGCGCCAAGATGTTCCGCGAGCCAGTCAGCCGTTTGAGGCCGAACTTTATAGGGACGGTTGTGACAGACATGATTTCCGTCCTCCACAATTGATACAATTTTTGGCCCAGATACATCGGCTGCGAGCTGGTTTGCCGCTTCTACGGCAGTGATCCTATCAAGCCCTCCAGCGATAATGTAAATCGGGCAGGTAATGTTCTTTGCGCATTCCCTAAGCGTCAGCGTCTTACCGTTCTCATGTGCCTCTTCAAGCGTTTCCGCATGGGATCGAATACGGAACACTTCACGATTGAGATCGGATTTCTTGTCCCAGTTCTCCGCCCAGTCGTAGGCACCGGAAATCGCCACACAGGCCTTAATACGTTTTTCAAACGATGCCGCACGTGGCGCATGATACCCGCCTAGACTGACACCAAACATTCCAACCCGATTGCCATCGAGATCATCACGGCTTTCAATCCAGTCAATAATCGCCGCCGCCACGACCTCGTAGTCGCCCCGGATGGGCAGGTCATATTCCGCTTCACCCTGACCCGGCCCATCGATGGGAAGGGTCGCCATGCCGCGCGCCAGAAATGCCGGGGTATAGCCAAAAATCTCTTCCTTAGTTGCTTCCAGCCCAGGGACCATGATCACGACCGGCGGATTTTCAACGCCAACAGGTTTACGAAGATTGCCAAATAGCTCATGCCCTTCAAACGGGATCGCTACCCGTTCACCCGGTGGGTCCATATGTGGCAAGGCAAGACGGTGACATTCAACGGCTTTAGAATGAGTCGCCCGCATGTCTTCCGGGAACTGCACCGCCATAAATTTCGCGAAATGATAGAGGAGGGCTGCGGTTGTCAGATGATCAGCCGCACTCATCCCTTTGCCAGATGCCAACGCTTCACGCCCCATCTCCTCGTGAATCTCAGCGCGTGCCGACCAGCGTGGTAGCCAATCTTCCCAATTCACCAGCCCATCAGTGGCTTCCTGAAAATCAGCCAGCGGCACACCGCTGGTGATAAATCGTGGTGTGAAATTACTGATTACAGTGTCGATTTGTGGTGCCCGAGCAACCATTCCTGTCTCCCTAGAACGCTCTCTTTTATTTAGCAGAAAGATGCCGTGCCGTTCGCCCGCTGACAAGGGGCGGACCATAGGATACGCTTTATTCACACAAACAGTTGAGGCGCAACGTGACGACAACTCTGATCAGCAATATTGGCGAGTTTTTTACCGGTGACCTGAAGTCACCTGAGGCAGACGTGTCCTCACTGTTGATCGAGAACGATCAGATTAAATCTCTCAACCCGCCCACTGATATAGAATGCGATAAAGCCATTGACGCTGAGCGCTGTGCGGTTCTGCCCGGTTTGGTCGACGGTCACATCCATCCGGTTTTCGGTGAATGGACTCCAGCACAAGATTCAATCGGGTGGATCACCAACTATATGCATGGTGGCAGCACGACAATGATTTCCGCTGGCGAATTGCATACGCCGGGACTCGACTATGAAAACCTCACCGCCGACCTCGTCACATCGCTCGCCGAAGTAGCGCGGGCAACGACCGGTCGCGTCCGTTGGGGTGGAGTCAAAGTGCATGCGGGAACATGCTTGCTGGTTCCGGGAATGGATGAAAGCCATTTCAACAGGCTCGCCGACGCAGGCTCCATTCTCGTGAAATTCATATTTTTCCCGCTTGAAGACAATAAAGAAGAGGCCATTCGCTACACCGCGATGGCGCGTGAACGTGGCATACGAACCAAAGTACACACCGGCGGTGTCTCTCGGTCCGGGTCAAGCCGGGTTTGCGGGTTCGACACCTTATCCTGGCTGCAGCCTGATATCGCTGCCCATGTTTCTGGTGGACCGATACCAATGTCAGATGAGGATCTCGATTTACTTGTCGACAACACCGAATTCGCCCTCGAAGTGTGTTCATCGAACAACTATCGTTCGACCTATTTAGTCGCGAACCGACTAATGGAAATGGGTCGACTGGATCGCCTGACAATGGGCACTGACACGCCGGGCGGTACGGGTGTGATCCCACGCGGCATGTTACGAAACATCCTGTTCTTATCCTCTATATGTGAGATGAGCCCGGGAGAAGCCATCGCTGTCGCCACCGGCAATACCGCGAAAGCACACGGCTTAGATGTTGGTATTCTGAAAGAAGGGGCTCCGGCGGATTTGGTCATTGCCGGACCCGTTAAAGGCTCAGCTGGTACAACGCTGGGCGACGCTATCGCGCATGGCGACTTGCCGGGCATCTCATTCGTAATTATTGACGGCGAGGTGATCGTAGAGACCCGTAGCCAGCAAACACCACCACCCATGCAAATCGCCCATTTTATGGACAGTCCTGGCTGTCCTTATTGCTAGGTATTAGAGAAGGAAGATCTCGATGGAAGACGTCACACCCCTAATACGCGATCTCGTAATCGCAAACCGTATTCTAGCGCGGGAGGGTGTCGTCGATGCGTTCGGCCATATTAGCGTCCGCAATCCAAACAATCCTGAGAGCTATTTCATTTCGATTTCGCGCGCCCCTGAATTGATTACGACGGATGACATCGTTGAATTTCGGCTCGACGGCGAACCGATTGGTGATTTGAAAGGGCGAACCCCTTACGGTGAGCGGGCCATTCATGGCGGCATCTACGAAGTTCGTTCCGATGTAAATTCTGTTGTTCACAATCACTCCCAGGAAGTCATCCCCTTCGCCGCAACGAATACCCTCATCCGTCCCCTACTCCATATGAGTGCGCCGATGGGAGCCCATGTGCCGATCTGGGATATCCGCGATAAATTTGGCGAAACCAATCATCTCGTTGTCACAATGGAGCAAGGTCGCGATCTCGCGGCAACCTTAAGCGAAAATGCGGCGGCTCTCATGAAACGTCACGGCTGTGTTTGTGCCCGACGAAATATTCAGGAAGTCGTTATGACAGCGGTCTATCTGCAAGCTACCGCCAAGATGACTATGCAGGCAAAACTGTTGGGCGGTGAGATTGATTTCCTGACGCCAGCAGAAGTCGATCTGTGCAACGTGAACCAGCTGGGCCCTCTAGGTCTTGATCGTGCTTGGGAATATTGGGTGATGCGGTCAGGCTATAAAGACTAGGACGCTTCCTGGCGGAGGTACTCGGCCTCATTAATCGGCTGACCATCGATCACCGTTGGCCCATCCCCGACCAATGTCGTCCGCCGCATGACGCGCCGCTCGCTTTCATCCCAAGAACGACCGCGGTGCATAACACGTCGGTTGTCCCACATCACAAGATCGCCCACCGTCCATTTATGGCGATAAACAAATTGTGGCTGCGTCGTATGGGCCAACAATTCTTCGAGAAACTGGGTACCTTCTTCCAACGCTTCACCAAAAACCTCACCGGCATGCGAGCCCAAAAACAGGTTCTTGCGGCCTTTAGGGTCATGGGTTCGGACCACAGGCTGTGGCACGGGCTTAAGTGAAACCCCTTCTTCTGCGGTGAAGGTCTTAAAGCCGGTTTTGATCCGCGAGGTCATCAAACTATGACCTGCGACCATTTTCTCGGCGCGTGTCTTACGTTCGTCGTCTAGGGCATCCCAACCAGCGCGCTCATCTGCAAACTCCGTTTCACCATCTTTGCTCGCCGCGGTTTCCGCATAGAGCAGTGAGTATTTTGACGGAATTGCCCGAAAGGACGCATCAGAATGCCAGAGCTGGTTTGCCTTATTGTATTTGGCCCGTTCACTATCCGGCGCGAGGAGTTCACCATCGGGCCCAAGATTTGACGCATCAGCAAATTCCGCCCGTAAGCGACGCTTTCGGCCTTTCTGATAGGTCACTTCGAGCTCGCCAAATTGACGGCTAAACGCCATGTGCTGTTCTTCATTCAGTGTTTGTCCGGGAAACAGCAACACACCATAATCGTCGATAGCATCGATGATCGCGTTTATATCTTCTGACACCGTTGGCTCTTGGGCATCGACTCCCTGAACAATGGCAAAAAATGTCTGGCCCAGTTTCTCAACAGTTATTGGCATAGCGAACTCATCGTTATCTTTACCGTGACTATAGCAAATTTTTTACGCAATGCCCCTTCCGTGAAATCGCACAACTGTTGAGAATGGTCAGAAGAGACAGGGAGCATTGAATGAGCGCAAATGAGAGTAGCGGCATCGGCGCGTGGATTCCCCGCTGGGAGGATCATCGACTTCTCACGGGACAAGGCCGCTATACCGACGACCATAATCTTGATGGGCAATTGCACGCAGCCTTTGTTCGTTCGCCGCACGCCCATGCCAAATTTAGCAATATCGACACATCCGCAGCTAGGGCAACCAACGGCGTGGTCGCTATTTATACTGCAGCTGATCTCGAAACTAGCAACGTCAACGTCCTTCCCTCTGACGTCGCCGAACGCGGTCCCCTCTATCCCAACAAAGACGGCAGCTCGATGCCGAGCCCACCCTATTACCCACTGGCCCGCGAACGCGTTCGGCATGTCGGGGATCCAGTAGCTGTCGTCATCGCCGAAACACTGGAGATTGCAGCGGAGGCCGCCGAAAAGATTGAGATCGAATATTCCGTACTACCGGTCGTCACAGACACCGTCGCTGCTCGGGATGAAGGCCAACCAGAGCTGTGGCCAGAAGCACCGAACAACACGTGTTTCGACTGGGTTGCCGGAGATGAAGCAGCCACTGACAAAGCGCTCGCAGAAGCGAAGCATGTTGCCTCGGTTAAGGTAGTCGATAACCGGGTGGTGATTTGCTTTCTAGAGCCGCGTGGCGCTCTCGCCGAATTTGATGCAGAAACTCAGAAGTTTACGCTCCATATTGGCTGCCAGGGTGTCCATGTCACCCGCGACCGTCTTTCCCACACGTTAGGAGTCGACCCAGAAAATATCAGGGTCATTTCCCGTGATGTCGGTGGTGGGTTTGGATCCCGTTCCTTCACCTACCCCGAATATGCCGTTGTGATGTGGGCGGCGCGCAAATTGAAACGCCCGATCAAATGGCTCGCGACCCGGGCCGAAGAATTTATGACCGCGAACCAGGGCCGCGACTATGTTATGCGCGGTACGTTGGGACTTAACGCCGACGGCGACTTTCTCGCCCTCAAAGTTTCCGGTGTTTGTAGTTTGGGCGCGTATCTGGCGGGTAGCTCCCCGTTTACGGCGCTGCGCAATGTCACCCGTATGCTGCCGGGTATATATAAAACGCCCGTCGTGCATCTCAACCTCGCAGGCGTTTTTACCAACACCGTTCCCATAGCTTCCTATCGCGGTGTTGGGCGGGTCGAGGCAATCTATACGCTAGAGCGTCTAATCGATGAGGCTGCTCGGCAAAGCGGTTTCGACCGGGTTGAATTGCGGCGGCGCAATGCTGTGCCGCCAGACGCTATGCCTTATACCAGCCCGGTTGGCTCAACCTATGACAGTGGCGAATACGTTGAGAACATGGCCGCCGCACTGTCCCGTGCAACGTGGGATGACTTTGAGAAACGTCGAAAAGAAGCCGCCCGACGCGGGAGGCTAAGGGGAATCGGCATCTGTAATTACATTGAAGGCGCCGGCGGAGTCCCCAAGGAATATGGCAGCGTTACCATTCGGGGCGATGAAACCGTTCTGTTTAGTGCTGGATCGGTCGCCCAGGGCCAAGGACATGAAACTACCTTCCGACAAATTATCGCTGAGCAACTCGGCATCTCTATCGATTGCATCGAAATGGTGGAGTCAGATTTTGAACTCATCAAAACAGGTGTCGGTACCAATGCCTCACGGAGCATCGTGCGGGCCGGACCCGCATTGGTAGAAGCATCAGACAAAGCTATAAAGGCCGGTCTCAGCGTCGCCGCAGAGTTACTGGAAGCAGCACCAGCAGACATTTCCTTTATCGACGGACATTACCTCATCACCGGGACAGATCGCTCTATCAGTATGTTTGAGGTCGCCCGTGCGGTTGACGAAACGAGTTCCGAACACAGCGCTGCAGGTGAATTTGGCGGCGACTCTTTGCATGACAGCGACGATGTCACCTACCCCAACGGCTGCCATGTTTGCGAAGTAGAAATCGACCCGGAAACGGGTGCCATAGAAATCATTGCCTTTACGGTCGTCGATGATGTCGGGCGGGCAATAAATCCAATGATCGTGCATGGTCAGTCGCAGGGTGCCGTCGCCCAAGGTATCGGCCAAGCGTTGCATGAGCACACAGTTTATGACCCAGAGACCGGCCAGTTATTGTCAGGTTCGTTCCTGGACTACACCTTACCACGGGCGGAGGATCTGCCGTTTTTCGACAGCACGTTGAACGAAGTGTTGAGCCCGACCAATTCTTTAGGGGCGAAGGGCGCTGGTGAAGGCGGCACAACTGGAGCCCCGGCTGCTGTGATCAACGCCATTATAGATGCGTTAGCGCCAATCGGTGTTACGCAGATAGACATGCCCGCCACCCCTCACCGTATCTGGCAAGCAATTCAGGATAGCAAAAGTTAGGTGATTTCCGAGAGAACAGCTCCCGGTAAAACCAGGGTGGCCCGTAGGCCACCAGACGGTGCGTCACTGAGCGCTACATCGCCACCATAAAGCGTTGCGATATCACGAACGATTGAAAGCCCAAGGCCACTGCCCGGCGTGGACTCATCAGCGCGTTCGCCACGCCTAAAAATTTCATCCCGCTTCTCAGCCGGAACGCCTAGTCCGTCATCGTCAATCTGCAAACGAATTTGCAAGCCACCACTACCAGCTTCCGATAATGCTTCTGCCGTTAGTGAAACTTCGCTTTTGGCCCATTTGCAGGCATTGTCGACGAGATTACCGAGCATTTCTTCAAGATCATGCTGCTCGCCGCGAAAGGTCAATCTTTCTGGCGCTGAAACGACGATGCTCACACCATCATGGGCGTAGATCTTCTCCAACGTCCTGGCGACGGCGCCCAAAACCGGCAGCAAAGCAGTTTGTCCCCGCAGAAGAGGTGCCTGCCCCATTGCCCGAGCGCGTGCCAAATGATGATCAACATGACGTCGCATTAGCTGCGTTTGCTCATCGACAATGTGCGGCATTTTATCGGTTGGGCTGGCACTCTCATTGCCAAGCACGGCCAGCGGCGTCTTTAAGGCATGTGCCAAATTGCCGACATGTGACCGAGCCCGTCCCAGCACTTCAGTGGTGTGGTCCAACAAACCGTTGAGCTCTTCCGCCAGCGAGCTAACCTCCTTCGGAAACGAGCCGGTAAGCCGTTCAGCACGACCTTCCCGAATATCAGCAAGCGATCGACGCATTCGTTGTAATGGTAGCAAACCAAACCTAACCTGGAGAAACACCGCGAGCACCAGTCCCACCCACAGAACGCCAAGCGACCAGCTTAAGGTCACATTAAAACTATCAACCGTGTCGATCAGGTCTTGCCGGTCAGCAGCGACGGAAAATAGATAGGCACCATCCATCCCTTCGACGGTAATTTGCTTTTCAAGCAATTGTAACCTTTGTCCGAGAGGTCCTTCGGTTCGTGACACCTGCCGCAAGACACCCTTATGAACATCACTGACGGCCAGTTCGAAATCCCACATCGATCGCGAACGGGCGATTACTTTGCCATTTTCCAATCTTGCTATTTGCCAATACCAACCTGAGTATTGACGCAAAAATCGCGGTTCACCCAGACTCTGGCGCTGGAACAATTCACGGTTATGCCCGACCTCAACGGCGGCAATCAGACTATCGAGAAGAAATTCCATGCGTTGTTCAAATGATTGTTCCAACGGACCCCGAAACAGGTTGGACAACAAAAACCCACCAACGATCAGCATAATCGCGACCCATAGCCCCGCCGCACCAATCAAACGAACGGCAATTGATTGTCCTGTATGCGATTGTTTTTCTGGTGCGGAAGACAAATCCTGACGCCTATTCCTTATTATTCGACTCAGGCTCAGCAAGGCGATAGCCAAGTCCGCGAACCGTGTGGATCAAACCTTTGGGCAACTTGCGGCGCAATCGGCCTACAAAAACTTCAATCGTATTAGAGTCCCGATCAAAGTCTTGCTCATAGATATGTTCTGTGAGTTCGGTTCGAGATACCACCTCATCGCGATGGTGCATGAGATAGGAAATCACCTTGAACTCGTGAGCCGTCAACGTCACTGGCGCGCCATCGACAGTGATGCGTCCACCGCGAGCATCCAAAACCACGCCACCACAAGAAAGTTCCGAAGCAGCATGACCAGATGCCCGTCGAATAAGTGCCCGCAGACGTGCCAGCACTTCCTCAATGCGAAATGGCTTGGTGACATAATCATCCGCGCCAGCATCAAATCCCGCCACTTTCTCGGACCAGGCGTCACGTGCTGTCAAAATAAGAACCGGAATTGTTCGTCCGTCAGCCCGCCACCGTTTCAGGACGGTCACACCATCGAGCTCCGGCAGCCCAAGATCAAGGACAACGGCATCATAGGGTTCGATATCGCCGAGAAAATGACCTTCCTCGCCATCAAAGGCGACATCAACGGAGTATTGCTCATCCCGTAGAGCTGACGCGAGCTGGCGATTTAAATCTTTATCGTCTTCTACAACGAGTATCCGCATCTCTTTTTGATACGCTGCCTAACGGCAGCCCCCTCTTACGACATTACCATTTGCGGCATCCACAAACATTGTCACGCGTTGCCCCGACGGTCGTAGAATATTTAATCGGTAGGCAAGTTGATCTCCTCGACGTATCAGGCGGGCGCCTAAAAAACGCCCAGGGCAAGACGCTTGGACACCTTGAATTATCGATGACAGCGGCAGCGCTGCACCACTTTTCACGGCGTCTCGTGCATTGTCCTGATCTCGGTTGCGCCGCTGCTCATTCCTGAGGCGCTTAATCCGCCGACGTTCCTGCGCTTCCGCTGGTGGCGACTGAAACTGAAAGTCATTTCTGCGTTGCGGACGACGAAAACGAGGACCATTCCGTCGCTGGCGTCGTTGCGAAATTTCTAATTTGTTAGAGAAAAAACTCTCCGCTTTGTCAGATTTGTTCAGAAATTCTGATCGCGAAAAAATTGTTTCCGGCACGAACAGCGCTGCACCTCCTGTTGAATTCAGCGCGCACAGAGCCACAATGGCGACAATAGCCACCCGGCTTAAACGTACAGAATCCCTTCGGTTCATAGCTCTATTATGCCCTTAACAATGCAAATCAGCGAACAGTTGATTGTAGGTCCGCGCACGGCACTATTTGCACTTTGAAACCTGAACACAGGATGAACAACGCGTTCAGGTTCGGCTCAGCACAAATTTGTTCTACTCGCATCGTCACGAACTTCACATGGAGAGAGACGATGTTAAAAACAATTCGAAATTCGTTCTTCGCGATTATTGGCGTTACCGCCGTTGCCGTCATTGCAACACCCGTTAACGCCGGCCCTTTTCACAAAGGATATAAGGTCGTCAAGACAGTCAAGAAAGTTACCTATTATAATGGTGGCCATCGCTACTATCGCAAGCACCACCGTAAACATCGCCGGGCGCATCGCAGGGCAGAGCGTCGGGCCGAACGTCGGTGGTATCGCAATCATCACCGCCACGTTACGCATCACCGTCACGTAACGCACCACAAAACAGTCGTACATCACGCCCCGGCGCGTCCGCGTTACAACCGCCACTATGGCAATAGTTCAATTGCCGGTGGTCTGATCGGGGCCGCTGTCGGCGGGTTGCTCGGCAGCAATATCGGTAAAGGCAGCGGTCGGACGGCAGCCATCATCGGCGGTGTTCTTGTCGGCGCTGTCATCGGCGGCAATATCGGAGACTCCATGGAGCGTGCCGATCGCCTGGAAGCCCAGAATGCGCTGGAGTCCACCAAGACTGGTCGTAGTGTCTCCTGGACCAATCCCGACACAGGTTCGGAATACTCCGTAAAACCGACCCGTACCTACCGTTTGTCCTCCGGCCAGTATTGCCGCGATTACACGACCTGGGGATGGATCGACGGTTATGAGACCAAAATGCACGGCACCGCCTGCCGCACGGCTGACGGTAGCTGGAAAACCGTGAGCTAACGGAAATTGTCTCTTTCCGCATACCGGCCGGGAGAATGAAAATGATGTCGACAAAATCAATGATCACCACCGCTTTGGGATTAATGCTGATCGGCATGTCTTCTCCCGGCCACGCTGCGGAAGAACCAAATACCCTACGCATTCTCATTTCTGGGTCGTCGACGACCTACGCAGCCAACAGCAGAGCGTTACAACAGCAAGCGACCGATATCATCGTCGCAAGGTTGGCTGCAGCTGGTCACAGCATAAGCGTCGTTGATACCACTGACCCACGACTCAAGGCAAAGCTACGTCATGTTTCGCTAACGTCGAAATTTCGATCAAAACACAGCGTTCCTGATATCTCGATCAATGTCCGCACCAAACTTAGAATCATTGATAAGACTTATACGCGCCACGCGACCCTTCATCTGCACTCCGTCATCCGAAACGCAAGGCGAAGCACCATTCTCGGCCGCCTTAGAGCACCGCTACAATCCTGGCGCATTCCAGAAAATTCCGATGCAGACTGTATATCAGATAATGCCAGCCTGCGAATTTCCCGGCCTGCTGGATTTATTGCGCGGACCATCACACGCAAACTCAAGAACATAAAACTTCGACACCGGTTTAGGGCTATCAAGAAGGCGAATCTGGTGACGCCGACACTTCCAATTAGAGAAGAAATTACGCTGCGCCTGGTGGGATTAGATAGCGCGACAATCCGCGACATCGAGGACTATCTAGTCGTCATTCCCGGAAACCAGCGCGTCCGCCAAACCGAGTCGTCAAATTCTATCACCACCTTCGCCATTACTAGAGACAAGAATGCCCCGCCGTTGCAGTCGTTTTTACAGAAGATGTTGAAACAACTCGGATTGGCAGCGGCCCTTACCCGCAAGAAACACCGCTTCACCCTTAACGCCCATAAATCGGGCAAAACCGGCACCTCACCGATCAACTGGTGAGAACCGCACTGCACCCACATTTGGGGAGGAAAACATGAACACGAAAAAATACATCAGATCGCTCTATGTCACCGCCGCATTATTGTACGCGCTGGCGTTCCTATTTGCCGCTACCTGGAATGGTGCAAAGGCACAGGGTAGCTATCAGCCCGATCAGGCACCGTTCGAGATGTTTGCTGAGGAAATCCTTTCCGGCATTCGGGCAACAGACGCCGCTGATATCCCCGCGGTTGGTGGCTATGGCAAGCCCCGAATCGCCGTTGTCCCATTTCGCTTTGCCAAATCCACAGCCAGAAAAAAGGATCGCATCACTTCTGATATGGCGCGGGAATTTAACGACCGGTTACTCGCCGCGTTGACTAAGCAAGGGGCTGGCACTTTCCGTTTTGTTGCCCGAGAAACGCTAAAATCCGTCATCCGTGAAATAGACTCAATAAGTGAACTAGAGCCTGATCGCGATGCTCGCGTCGCTGATCTGCTTCGCAACGCAAAGGTCGACATCCTGGTGGTCGGCACATTGCGAAAGGACGGTCACACTGCCAGCCTTTCTTACAAAGCCGTCAGCACCGAAAACGGCCTTGTCTTTGCCGCGACACCACCAAGCCGCATTCGCCTGGCTAGTCCCGCACCAGAAATCAAACGCTATCGGCAACCGGCGATCACCCCAATCATCCACCGTGACCGTCCGCCTTTTACGATGAGCCGCAACGGACGCCGGTCCGTCTTCCATGTCCAGCGCATGCTGCATCGCCTGGGTTACAAGCCGGGTCGCATCGACGGAATCATGAAAGCTCATACCCGGCGCGCGATCCGTGCATATCAACGCCACAACAGACTTCGAGTTACCGGTCGCTTAACCCGGCGACTAGTCCGTCACATGAAACAGCAAGCATGGCGCGGCTGAAAATCTGCCTAAACCTTTCATATCCCCCCTTGTGAGAACACGGAGACAAACAATGAGTATTAGCAGCCAGGAAAATGCGATGACGGAAATCGCGCTGGCTATGGCGATGGGATTTTTCAGCGTAATGGTCCTGACCGCTATATCCATGGGTGTTCCCGCCCCCAAATCGTCGGTCAAACAAACTGCGGCGGTTTCGATCGCGGTTCTAGCCCAAAACAGTGCGTCGGCTGGGTCCGGCCAAGCTAGCAAACTCACAAAAAAAGACGTTCTCGTTATTTTTGATGGCAAGCAATATCGTGACAGGTCGCTCAATACTCTTGACCTAGCAACAATCCGTCATGCCGAACGCGTGGTCCTTGCCGTAACACCAAATCTGTCGATGTCGGCTGCTATGCAAGCGCAGAAAGGAATATCGGCAAAAAATATCGTCATTACGACACTTGATCCAAACTGGAATCAGGCATTGCAGGAGAAAAGCAATGCTCGCTGACACCCAACACCTCATCACGCGCCGAACCCTCAGCGTTCTGGTTGCAGCATTTCTGGCAACTGGCTGCAGTTCCAGCGCTGTTACAGCACATCACACACCGCAAAATCGGGCCGACGTCAAAAAGCTCGTCGCCAGCGAAGCCGCCCGGATGCAAATGCCGATATCACTGGCGCTCGCCATTGCGCATGCCGAATCCAATTTTAACCCTCGTGCAAGAAGCCACAAAGGCGCACGCGGAGTTATGCAAATCATGCCAGCGACGGCGCGCGGTGAATATGGCATCCAGGCGCATCAATTGTGGAATCCACGTATCAACGTTCGCTTGGGTCTGCATTTTCTACGCCGTTTGATCGACCGTTATGATGGTCGGGTCGATCTCGCTTTATCGTATTACAATGGTGGCTCGGCTGTGGATCGCCTTGGTCGCCATCGCCCGAGAGTTATTCCCTACACACGCAAGTACGTCGCCAAAGTTCAACGGCTTCAGCGGTATTACCGACGCCAACTGCAAAGCGGGAGCGTGTAACATGGATGGTCTCTATTCAATTGACGGTCTCGCCGGCGGAACAGTGAGCAATGAATTACAGGCAACATTGCAGGCAATTTCAGAAACCAGCGACGGAGCGCAGGTAAAGTTCAAGCCAACGGTTTGTCGTCGTCTAACACGCTGGATTGTGTGCCGGAGCTACACTGGCCCGATCCATGAACTTTGCCACCTCATCCATATCGTCAGCCAAATTGAAAATTTTGAAAACTTCTTTTGGGGAGCAGGACCAGCCACAGCAGGAGCCTTTCGCCGAAAGATCAGTGATGGTCTATTCCACAATCCCGCCGCCGCGATTGAACAACATCCCTCTACCGTTCAGGCGAATTACTTCGATGGCGACTTCGCCATTGCTCATACCCGCATGCCATTTCTTTCAGCGCTTCTGGAGTTTCTGGTTTCAACGCTCGGATACGATGTCGTTCTTGAAACGATCCCAGAGATAACAGTTAGCACCACTACGAAGGCGCAAATCAGCAAAGCCGCAAATACCCTTTCCCGACGGCTTTATGCATACTTGAACACCCATCTACCGGCCGCCACAGCGCAACGCAAGTACCGAGCTGTAACAGAATTTATGGCGTCGTGCGGCAACGGAGCAGCACGCGCCGACGACATCAATGACGATATGGTTCTCAATTTCTGGATCGAAGCGTCTACCGATGAGGATGGTGATTTTAAGACATTTCGGAAGGTCGTCAGGCTTTTCGTCAATGTCCGCGACGCTCTGTCAGCAGCCCAGCAACAAGGTTCCCTGCACCATTCGTTGTCCATCGGGTCAGATCGTGAAAACGGCGAAATAGACCCGGGTTCTATTGATATTGCCCTTGAAGAAATTCACGAGAGACGGGCGCCGCTGGATCAACTCGACGTCTCGCCAGCAAACCAGATCAAATTTCTCAACAAGAATGAACGAAATGCGTTGGAACTGCTGATTGAGAGTGGTCACACCGCAGAAATTTTACCGCTATCCATTCTTCGCGCTGAGGTCTTTGGCGATATCCAGGCAAAGCTGACCCAAGCGTTTCGCCGCGGCACGTCGGCAGCCACTGCAATCGATGCCAACGCTAATCAGGTCATTAACGCGGGATATGAGTTAAGCGCAAAAGATATCGAGAAAATCGGAGCCAACCTTGAGCGGGCAGTATTAGCGAGCTTCTACCACCTCGCGATGGCAGGTGACGACGCAGCCATTTCCATCCTTCTTGAAATTCGGCCTGATATCGATCTGTCCCCGCTCGCTAAAATCATTTCCGCGCAAGAGGGTACGGCAGACAATGTGGTGTATCTCCACGCTATCGAAGATCGATCACCAGCCCTTTCAACTGTTCTGAACGATCGCGCGACATGTCCCGCACTGGCTGAATTTGTTGCGAAAAGTAAGAAAGCAGCTAGCCGAATTTCTCGCAAAGGCTTTGCCAAACCAGAAATTGGGTCTTCCGAAATAGAGATTGCGGGCTTCGCCAGCGCGGCTGAAGCCCTGATAAATCTCCACAAATCACTATCCCGTTTCATCGCTCTATTGCCTCAAATCGCCGAATCCCATGGCGGTTGGGATGCATTGGACGAGAACGATCGGGCAGTTTTTTTTAACCAATTCCGCCAGCTATATGGAGTTTGCTCATGACGGATACGAAGAACTATTGGATGGAGGCAGAGTCCGCTAGCGAAGCAATCTTTATTGCCCGCGAAGCCCTGGCAACGCTTCAAGTAGAAACTGACCCAAGTACAGCTGAAGCAGTTTCGTGTTTCAACGACCTGTACCGATACGCGACCGATCCAGACGCGCCAGTTAAGTCAGGATTGGTACAGCAGCTTTCAACAAACCCCAAACTTCGGAATGACATGAGAATACTTTTGGAACGGGTCGCGCCTTTGCGACCCATATCGCGCGCCGCTGCCTCCAGTGGTTCAACCACAACCCGTTTTGGCACCGGGTTCCAAATGACATTGCGAGAAAGCCAAGCAGATCACGAACAGCTCTACGTCATTATCAAACTTCAAGACCTGGCTTGTACCCCAAACACCCTGTTTGTCATCAACGACTCTGAAGGTTGTGATCGAATTCCCCTACCCGAACCGACCGACGGAACGGTGCAACTTCTGCTCGGGTCGAATTCAACCCTCGCCGTTTCCCTGCGTGACCCCAAAACCGATGTGTTTATGCGATGAGTAAAACTGCCGTCTTTGTAGCGACAACTGAAGGTCCCACTCGCCTGCAGCGTCTTACCGCCGAAGCACCAGATGTGCGTTCGGTTATTTGTCTCGGCGGTCGTGCCATGGCCCTACCGATTAGCCCGGATTATGACACGTTCGTAAGACGTCCCACTGGTGTAATTGAAGCCTGCTATGGCCATAGCGCCTATCGGATGGATATTTCAGATCCCATCGGGTCTGGATTGAGTTGGCAACTTGGGGCCTTTGTTGGTCATGCGCTAGCGCGAGAACGTCGTCTTGCCACCAATAATGAAACCTATAACCGCGTCGTCTGGGCATCTGGCGAGGTCAATTGCGACCTCAGTGTCCAGAGCGTCAGCGATATCGGGCAGAAACTTCAAAGATCTCGCGATCTATTCGATGACCTGATTGCCGATGGCACCGAAATCGTCATCGCCATCCCTGCGGCAAATCGGGCAGAAGCGGAGGAAGAGATAAGCCGCCTTACGCTCACATCCCCTTCAAAGTTCAAATTTGTTGCCGCAGAAGATGTGTTGGAAGTTCTAAAGGTCCTTCGACTGAAACGGCCCCGCAAACGCCCTCAACTGGCAATTTCATTACCTAAAAAAACAGTTGGGAGAAAATTACGGCGTGCTTCGGTGGTTAGCGCGAGCATCGCGGGAATAGTAGCAATCGTATTGAATATCGGTCCCACGACAAAGAATGCAGTGACTGCCGCGGACCAAAACGAAGCAACGGAAGGCCAGCCAGTTTCAGCAGTCGCGCTGGAAACACATGCGCCCGCTGGCGGTAAATGCGCTGAAGTCCTTTTTGATATCGTCGCTCCGCAAATCTCCGAGAAACGCATCGGTGGGGCACAAACGGACAAGAGTGCCAATCTCCATCGGTTATGCAAACTGCAGTACCGAATTAAAAACGTTTCAGACACCAAGCAAAAACTTTGGGTATTGGCAGCCCGCGAAAGTCTTTCGGGAACATCATTTCGAACACGGGCGGTTGCTTCGGAAACAACCTTAGCCGCCGAGAAAACTCTTTCACTTGATGCCCGCCCACCACGGCGACTCAGCTACAAGCTAAATCAAAAACACCTGGTCTTCGCAGCAGCAGAAAATGACCAAGGACAACGTGATCGTGCTGCAGCTTTATTCAAACAGGCCGCCGCCGCACCAAACCAACCAGCCCTGAATGCCCTTGTTAAACAGGCCCGTATCGCCGGCATCCCAGTCATGAAGATTGCCCGTCACTTTCATCCATAAAATTTCACAAGATCACCAGAAAAACCTTCTGACCCGTTCATAACCAAACATATGCCCAAGACGAGAGGATTAAACCAATGCCGAATTTTATAACCACACCGTCCCGCCTCAGAAACTTTGCCCGATCCAGCTGCATAGCCCTTGCCGCCATCACTGTCGCCGCCTGTGCGGGTGATATGCCCAGCGATCCATTGGAAGGCATTGGCTATCGTCAGGCACGCTTTAATGACATTTCCCAAATGCGGGAATATCGCAATTGCCGCGATGAAGGCTTTGCCCTCGACCAAAAGGCGCGAACGACTGGTTCGTTCGGCACCTACATCGCCAGCGCAAGAGTATTGGAACGCTGTGAGACTGAAGTCGGACCGGAAAGCAGCGGCATCGCCCGCGACGAGCGTATGCGTGCGTACGCCGTTTCCATCCAGAACTTCTTCAAAGGCGGAGATGTCGACCATTCCCGTGAAAACTTCGACAAGTTCAAAAAACGTTTTCCCAAGAATGACTTCTATTACGCGGATGGATCTTCCTTCGTCGTAACAATGGAATCTTTGCTGAAGCGCAAAGAGAACCAGTCCTTCGGCGAATTTTCTGCGCTCAATGTCAGCGACAACCTTAAGAGCGAGATGCGCCGCATCATGTATTGGAAAAACAAGTAGCAACGCTCACGAATACGCCAAAACCGGTTTAGGACATTTACGATGACCAATACTCAAAACTACATCAGAAAAGCAGCGAAGATTGTCGTTACAGCATCGCTCTGCGGGACCTTACTCGCGGCACCCGTTACAGCAGCGACGGCACCGGACAACAGTGCCAGCTGGTCACCAAAGTCGAGCGAGCGACTGGTCAAATTACCTTCGACCTATCTGAAAAAAGCAATTGATCAGGACTTCGCCAAATCATCTTTGGCTGCCGCCCTCAATGACACCGGCGAAGAGATCAAATTCAAGGTAAAAACCCTGGAAGACCTCCGTGGCGCCATCGAACGGGCCGATGGCGAGCTTCGGACAGAATTGCAACATCAGTATCTCGCCGAAAAGCGTGCCTATCTAACCCTGGTCGCTAACCATCAACAAATGCGGGAGCGCCGCGCCAAGACCAAAATTCGTGTTTACGAACGCTTGTTGCGAAAAATGCGCCGAAGCAAAGGCGGACAAACACCGCAACGCGTTGCTCTGATTGAAAAGCAAAAACAGGCGCGTAGCCGGTTCGAGTCATCCGCCACCAAAGTCGATGCCAAATTGTTCAAATCGGCACTCCTCAGCGAAAGCAAATATGCCCGTGAGTATGCCCGCAATGTTGGTGCCATCGAAAAATTGGTTCAAGCCATCAACAGCCATCCGATGAATGAACGTGCCGACATCAATGGCAAAGGCGTCGGAAAAGAAGACTTTATCCGTCAACTGGTTGGCGAAACCGAAGCCGATCTCGCAGTGCTGGATCAGGAACGAACTGTCTTGGGCTATATGGCCAAGCTCGTCGCCCTTGATGCAATGGCATTGACGGAAACCCTGGAAACGGACGGCACCGAAGTCGCCAAAGGTCAAACCGACAACAAACACGTCTCTGAAGCCGTTGGCTTCTTTCTAGATCGATAACGGAGAGAAATGATGAAAACCACCACATCCATTATTAAGAACCTGTCCATTGCAGCTATCGCTGGCACGATTTCGATCACGTCAGTCGCCCAGGCCGGTACGTTGGAGAATATGGAACGCGAACGCGCCATCCTTCTGAGCGCCCTGCTGTCGGCAGAGTTGGAGCCCAAAAAGCGTCAACAAAAGATCGAGGTTTCACGCAACAGGTTGATCGATCTCGAGCGGATGGTTCTGCGGGACAAATCATTGGCCGGCAAAAACACTCCAGCGGTTCGCGCGGCGTTTGAAAATTACGACCTGACCTTTCTGGTCCATGCCTCTGTCGAACATAACCGGAGTCTAATGGAACACTGGTTGCAGCAAGTTGGTGTCTCAAGTGAGACCTTGATGAATGCCAAGTTGGGCAGACGCTAAAATGCGCACCGCGAGCACCTTCTTTGACACGACCTCCCGCGCGCTAAGTTATTTTTTAGGCGCCGGGGCTGTCATTCTGGCGATTGCCGTTGTGTTCACGGCTCGCCCTGCCGCTGAGATCGCCGAATGGGCGCAGAATGTTCTCGGCTGGACCTTCGTCCTTCTGCTAAGCACTTTGGTCTTTATCGCCTTATTCAGCTGGGTCCGAATGCTTTCAAGCGGCGATCGAAATGATGAGGTTTGGTTTGAGGCCGGGGTCCAGGCCGCCAATGGTGTAACAACGCTCGCACTCACATTTACGCTTCTCGGGATCAGTTTGGGTATCGGCACGTTGTCCGGCCAAGAGCTAACGCCCGAAACCATTCAGCCGGTTATCCGCAAAATGACAGCTAATTTTAGCCTCGCCTTCATGACGACGGTCATCGGATTGCCAGTCTCCGCTTTGCTACGCGGTCTGATCATCGTCACACGCGCCCGTAACACTGCCAATGCACCGACTCTTCAAGAAGGAGCCTGACATGAAATTCCTCGCCTTTAATCTCGCCGTTGGCGTCGCACTCGTCTTTCTGTTCACTGCCGATAAAGGCGATGTCCATAAAGCTGTAGACCGGGCGCACAACCTTGCCGCCGACATTAAACAAATGGCTAAGGAAAAAGTTGGCCATATCAGCCCACCAAAGGTCACTGAGGTCAAACCGACACCAGTTGCATCGGTGCCGGTAGCCAAACCAACGGCCCAACCAGCCGCAGAACCCGCAAAACCAGTCGAGGCCGTCCCGCTTGCACCTGTCTTGGCTGAAAAACAAACAGCCTCTGCCCCTCCCGTTCCCCCGGCAGTTACCCCCCCCCCTTCTGCCGTGCCTTCCCCTACAAAGGCGGGAGGGGCGCCCTCTACCCTTGATCCAGCGGTCGCCAAACGCCGGGCTGAGGTTTTGAGTGAAAATCCAATTGCTGATCCCACACCAGTTTTGAAAAAAGGCGACAAATTAATGTCGGTCTCTGACCGTCGCCGGGAATTGCTATCTCTCGCCGAAGAGATGGAACTTCTCTATGCAAAATCGGTTAGCCGTTAAGACTCCCGGTAGCGCATCATGGCGGGCAAACAAGCAGACCGGTTATCGATCGCCCTCTCCGGCCTTATTACCGGAGCAATCATCTTGCTCTGCGTTGCCTTGCTTCAAACTGTTCAAGCAGAGAAGACCACAAAAAAGACAACCCCAAAACCGCCCCAAAAAGTCGAAAACTCGCAACAACACCCTCAACAAATATCGGCTATTCAACTACCGCCGCCGCCCACCATTCGCCCTCGTACCGTAACGCCTGCACTTAAACCATCAGCGTCACAGCCTGAGAAATCGGTTGCCGCTTTAAAGCCCAACCCTTCATCAAAAAAGCGACCGCCGCCCAAACCCTTAAAGGCACTGAAGGTTTCAAAACTCACACGCCCGACGACAAAGATCGTTAAGCCCATTGCCAAAATTCAAGCAAAAGCGCCCAAGCGATTGGCTGTAAAACCGCGTGTGCTCAAAACGAAAGCACCCAAGAAGGTTAAACGTTTCCCGAAACCAAAACCAAAGCAGCAGGTGGTAGCAACGGCAAAACACAAAAGCACCGGTCGCGTCCTGCTACGCATGCTGGAACATGGCAAGGGACCATCGATTGAAATTGCCTGGCCGCAAACTGCTGAGAATCGTCGCCAGCTCTATTCGACCCTAACGCAGTGTTACGGGATGCAAGCTGCGGTGCTGCATCACAGCAAAGCGCTGTTCTCGGCGAGTGATCCGCCCGGCGTCTCTTGGAAGCTCAATATTGATCGGTTCAGCGGATTCCTGCGATCACCACAGGGCGCTGATATCGCGGTGGAAAGTGCTCTGTTCCGCCAAATCGCCCATCGTCACAGCCTAGAAAACTGGACTCCCGTTCGAGTCTTTCCACGTACCGTGGATGCCGTTTTGCTAGGCGGACTCGAACACCTCGTCGGCACGCATTACGGCACGGCAAAAAGAATTAAGGCCTATTACAGCCTGACATCTTCCGGCCTAACCCTGCAAAACATTCGTGTAGATGGTCGGTCCGTGAGCGGCTCTGTTGAACTCCCCTTCTCCTCCCGCCGACAATGCCGTGTGTAACAGGGTATGACAAATTATCGGATCATAGGTCTTTTCAGCATCGTCGTTGCGGCATCGCTCAGCGGATGTGCACGAACCACCTATACCGGGATGCATGAAAAAGAACAGGCGACACCAATGCTTGAGCGCCGCGTGGCCTTTCAAATGAAACAAGCCTTCTTCCATAACCCGCCGAGTTGCGCGACGATTGTTTCAAATTCAATAAAAGCACCAGCAATTATTCGCCGTGCCGTTGAAGAGTCTGTAGAGCGGCACCTAGCAACAAAATTCAAACGCGCAATAGGTGGCGCAGCAGCACGCAACATCGCCGCCCGTATAGCCGTTGATCTAAAACACCCGGGAGACCGTCGGGTATTTGCCCGCCAGACAAAATGCGGCGGCTTCATCGAAGTCCGTCTTGATACCGTTGAAGACGATTACATGGTTCTTTGGACCAACCGTGCGGTTGGCATTTCATTGCGCCTCATACGTGCCACAGACGAAAAGCTACTATGGCAAGCACGACACAAGGCAGGACGCGGTGACGGTGGACTGCCCTTCTCCCCTCTGTCTCTTCCCGTCTCTATTGCGCGTGCAGCGCGGGTCAAAGGTGACCCTGAAATATTTCATTCAATTGCTGATGACGCTGTCCGCCGCATGATGCGCACCCTGCCCGACACCAGGCATGCCACTACCCTCCATTGACGCCTTTCCTGTCAAACGATAGGACTGATCAACAGCAGATCAGTGAGGATCACCATGAAAATTTGTAGATATGATGACAATCGATTTGGCATTGTCAGAGACAATGTTGTGTATGACGTAACAAGCGTCGTCGAAGCAGAATTGCCTGCTTACCGCTATCCTTTGCCAATGGGTGATCAACTCGTTGCCAACCTGGAAGCTATGCGGCCAAAGCTCGAACAAGCGGCCGATAGCGCCGATGGCAAACCAATCGCTGACGTTGAATTCCGCAGCCCTGTTGCCAACCCGACCAAAATTATTGGGGTCCCGCAAAATTACGAGGAGCATGCCCAGGAAACACTGGTCGATGCCGGCATTTCACACGGGCAACCGCGTCGTAAGATGGAAGACCAAGGTCTTTTCCTCAAAGCCAGTAGCGCGCTAATTGGCCCCTCCGATGGCGTTGCTGTTCGCTTTGGCGATCGTCGCACCGACCATGAAGCCGAGCTTGGTGTCATAATTGGCCGCGAGGGCAGCGATATCTCCTACGACGATGCCCTATCCTATGTCTCTGGTTATGCCATCGCTATGGACATGGTGGTGCGTGGTAAGGAAGATCGCAGCTTCCGTAAATCCGTCGATACCTACGCAGTTCTTGGCCCGTGGCTGGTTACCGCCGATGAAATTGACGACCCGGGACAACTTGATTTCGTCCTGACCATCGATAATGAAATCCGGCAGCAAAACAACACCCGTAACCTGATCCTGAATCTTCAGGGGCAAATCGTCTGGGCGTCCAAGTTTTACACCCTGCACCCGGGCGACATAATTATGTCCGGCACCTGTGCCGGTGTTGGTCCTGTCAAACCCGGTGATGTCATGCATCTCGAGTTCGAGAATATCGGGGCGATGGACGTTCCCGTGCGCGCGCACGACGTATACTAGGCCAGCCTCTTGCCTAAAGCGGTCAGAGTTCACGAATATGGCGGGCCCGAAGTGCTCCGCTATGAAGATGCCGATGTAGGAGAACCCGACGCCGGCGAGGTCCTGCTGCGTCACACGGCAATCGGACTAAACTACGCCGACATCCATACACGGAATGGACGTTATCCGTTGCCACACTTCCCACACGTTATCGGCGGCGAAGGTTGCGGTGTTGTCGAAGCGCTAGGGCCGGACGTCACAAACGTCGCGGTCGGTGACCGTGTCGCCTATTCAAGCGGTGGCCATGCTCTGCCGCGCGGGTCCTATTGCGAATTACGGACCATGAATGCCGAACGGCTCGTCAAATTGCCGGAAAGCATCGCGGACCAAACGGCAGCGGCGATGATCACCAAGGGTCTCACTGCACAATATTTAATTCACGACTCTCATCCCGTAAGCGAACGAGACGCAATCCTGGTTCACTCGGCAGCTGGCGGTGTTGGCATGATTATCGCTCAATGGGCACGAACCTTCGGCGCTCATGTTATCGGTGTTGTGAGCTCCGACGAAAAGGCATCGTTCGCCGCTGACCATGGTTGTCACGACGTGATCATCAGCACGCAGGAAGATATCGTGGAACGCGCAAAATCTTTCACCGATGGCGAAGGCGTCACAGCCGTTTTTGACGCCGTCGGTGTCGACACATTTGAAGCCTCCCTCGCTGCGTTGCGGCCCTTGGGCCGACTGGTTGCTTACGGGTCGTCTTCTGGCCCTGTACCACCGTTTGATATTTTCCGGCTCAATGAAATGGGGTCACTATCGATAACCGCCGGGGCGTTCTACTGGCACATGCGGACCGGCGATGAAGTCCGCGCGCGCGCCAAAAGCCTGTTCGATATTGTTTCCAGCGGTGCCGTAAAAATCGAGATTAATCAAAGATTCGCACTTGCCGATGCTGCTGATGCCCACCGCGCGATGGAATCGCGATCAACATTCGGCATGACAGTGATGACACCCTGATAAGGAGCATCCGGAAATGAGCTTCTCAAGTTGGCGCGGTACGGTCGGCCTCATTAAGCCGACTATGCGGCCTGGCTCGATGGAAGAAACCGTTCGACTGCTACCCGAAGGCGTCGGTCTTATTCCGATTCATCAAAATGTCCAGCGCGGCTCACAGGACGAGTTCGAAAATGCCATCAAAGGTTATCACGATCATGCGCTCACTCTCGCAGAAGCGGGGGTCGATCTGATCCACCATTCGGGAACACCACCCTTTATGATGCTGGGTGTTGAGGGTGAGAAGAAAACAATCCGTAAGTGGGAACGTGAAATGGGCATCCCACATTTTACCGCCAACCAAAATATCACACGCGCTTTTCGAGCGGTTGGGGCTAAAAAGATTATCGGTGTGAGCTATTCGCGTCTGCAGAACGAATTAACCCGCGACTACATGACCGAAGCCGGATTCAATGTGTTAGCGATGGAGCCGATTGAGGTGCCATTTGAAAAAGCAGGTCAAATTTCACCAGAACAGGTCTATGCGTTGGTCCACGACACCTTCACGGCAAACCCCAAGGCGGAAGCGATCTATCTGCAAGGCAATGCCTGGCGGCTTTTAAGTATCGTTGAAATGATGGAACGCGATTTCGGCATTCCTGTCATCGAGACCTGCGCTGCCCTATGCTGGGAAATCCAGCACAGGTTGCATATTCGCGAACCCCGCGACGGCATTGGTATGCTGATGCGCGAACTCCCAACGCCGCGCTAAGCCTTATGCCGGCGTATCGGTCCGACGCCCGGAACTATCGACATAGCCTTTGACGCTCTGGAATGGCTTTCCATTCATTCGGTCTTCGAGCCAATCCGCAAGATAGTCCTTCGGATTCTCCCCCAGCGACACCGAGCTGGCATCCGCAACTGAATGATTCGCCCCTTCGTAAACGACAAGTTCCTTTGGCGCGCTGATGTGACCGAGAACATCATAACTATGTTCCACCGGACTTAACTGATCTTGCTCTCCCGCCATAATGAGCACCGGACAGGTAATCGCAGGCACAAAGGGGCGTAGGTCAATGGTCTTGGCGAACTCGTCGAATTCTGCCTCATCGTCATAATTCGACATCCACATATAGCGTAGCTTGAACGACGGTGACGCCATATTAAAAATCGTATTGCAGCCTGGCTCATGGCAGACACCACTTACCGCAACACCTTTAATCCGATCACCCAACGCGGCCGCCCATTGCAGCCCCCAATAGGTGCCGAAGCTCGATCCACGTACCAGTAGCTTGCTCGAATCAATAGCTGGGTGTGCCTCAAGCCAGTCGACGACGACTTTAGCAGCATCCATATGATTGGAGTTGGTTACAAATATACCGAGCGCGACGCTTTCCGCCTGGCCAGGGCCATCAATACTGAGAACCGCGATACCGCGTTCAAGGTAGGAATCGCCATACATGTTAACGCCAGTTTCCTTACTCGAATCCATCCCCGGAATATTGACCACACACGGAAATGTTTCTCCCGGTTTAGGTTTGCGCGGTAGATGTAGGTAAGCAGGCAGTTCCTTGCCCTGAAATGGAATACGGACAATCTCGACCGGATGCGGCGCATGCTCAATAAACTTGGCGTAGCAATGGTTCATCCGTTCTTCGAGATGTTCCAGCTCGTCATTGGTTTCAAAGATCGGCCAGCGTCCGGCTGCCCATAAAAGCGACGCCGTCATATAGCTTTCACGGGCGGAAACAAGACGACCCGCTTCTTCAAAAGCAACCGCTTTTCCTTCTCGTCGTTTTACGGCATTGGAGAATTCGCGGACAAAATCGCCAACGCGTTTAATTTTAGAGCCAACAGCGCGAAACTCTCCTGCCGCCTGATTGCCACCGGGTGCCGCGCCATAACGTAGCCTGCCTTGATCCCATTCGACGCCTACCGTCCGAATTACAGCGTCGAGAATCCAGCGTTGTTCTTGCCAACGCTTCATACGTCCGTCTGCTTTAGCTGACATAACGATCTCCCTGAATTTAATTTTATCCGAAAACGCTACGCCGGGAGATCACGGGGCGCAAGCCGAGTGCCTGCCTAGGTCAATGGTTTTTCAGGTAACGCAATAGAGGTACAAGCCCGCGCAATTGCTGCCAAATCGCCCTTCGATGAACTTTACGTCCATATCGCCGCGATGCTGGAGCCACCAAATCAATCGCCTTCACACCGTAACTTTCATCAACGTGTTCCGTGACGTCTGGGCTTTCAAACACCGTCAATGCGTAGTCAAAATAACCCATTGCCATCGCAATTAGAGCTAGCCGAATTTTTGCTGGGACATCATCACCCAACCTATCCACTGATCGGAAAAACAAATAGTCAGATTGGACGAGCTGTCCCCGGGAATAGCGTGGATTGTCTGATGACAAATATGGATGAATCACATAGCCCTCACGACGCCAATGGGCTTGGTCAACCAGGTCCATGAGTTCGAAGCCTCTCTCGTGAAAGAAAGCTGCGATATCGTGTGCAAGCGGTTGATTCACGCGATGTTTCAAAAAGGACACCTCGGTTTTAACAGCTAGCAAACTATCTACTGTTTCGGGCGAGCCTTTTAAAACGTCGAGCTCCGCCCCCTCGATGTCGATCTTAAGAAAGTCACGCGAGGGCAGCTCTAAGTCGGAGAGAGCGTCATCCAACAACAACGTCTCAACCTCGATTTTCTCCTGAACATCAAAAAACTGAGATTTATCGAAGCGTCTTCCAATCGCCGGATCCGGGGTAAGAAGGGTCGTTGATACAGGATCAGTCGGAACAGACAGAATCTGATGGCCCGTTACGCCCCCGATTGCATGCGGCAAAATACGAGCGCTACGCCATGGACCCGTTCCCGTAACATCCAATATATCAAAGGCTTTTTGCTCAGGTTCAAACCCAATGGCGTCTACCGCAAAAGCGATCGCAGCTAGATCATCCTGAAATCCGCCGCGTGTTCCAATGTCGATGTATGAAACCGGGTTTTCTGACGCCAAATTTTGAACGTCTAAGCCCCGAAATAAATCGCTGTTCCGCACGCCCCAAATTCCTTTGCTTTTCGCTCCGCCCATCCCGACATGTTTACCCCTGAAGATGGCACAGTTTCAGCAATGGTTTTTGACATTATTGCGGAAGCTGCGCCACCCCATTCATCGGAACAGGGGGCCCTGAAATCTCGAGAATAAGCTTGCGGCGGATCGCAAAGAACACGTCCTGAAAACCGTTTGCCGGGACCGAGAACGCGCCGCGACCGCCAATTACGTTCTTTACAAAAAACTTATCGAGACCAACCCGAAATTCATCGAGGATTGGCAGACCATTTATGGTCACGCCCATCTTTACCGCCTGATCACGCCCTTCCGCGGCCGGCAGACCGTTGCGATCCCAGCCATCACCAGATAGGTCAATGACCTCTCTGGTCCCTTCAAATTGGTTAGACTTGATTGAATTTGCGCCATACAGGATGGCATTGCCGATGGCGGTGCCACCTGAATAAAGCTCACGCGGCAAGGTTTCCAGCTTCTTCGCAAATGCTTCCAGATCTGATTTTTTCTCAATCACTGTCCAGTCAATAATTGGAATTTGCAGTTTTGGCCCACTCCATTCGACATAAGACAACGCAATCCGCCGTAAGATGCCACTGCTGATACCGTGCCAAATATCAGGATGCCGAAGTGCTTTTGCGTATCCCTGGCGCTGGATCAAAAACTCTGCCTGATCAACACTGCCTGATCCATCCGCCATCAAGATTAGTTCAAGATCAACTGGGGTCTTTTTTTGAGCTTGCACCGGCAAAATAAATAGAACCAGCAGCATAGATATTGCGCCTGAAAGCCAACCTATAGCCCGCATAGCACCCTCCTCTGCCCTAGATAAACTTAGCGCCCGACTTTCTTTGTGGGGCCGATACGCATCGTTCTTCTTAGTGTTTGCCTGCCGCTGATACCGACGGCCTGATCTTGTCATCCTTCACCTGCTTAATACCGTCCGGCAGGTGCCATTCCGAAAATAGATTGTTTCGGTAATTATGCGGTTTCCAATTCTCGGTCAGATAGTCGGAGTCAGTGAAATATTCAATGGCTCCGCCACAGGGTGACTTGAAGTACCAGAAATAGGCTGACGAGATTGGATGGCGACCGGGACCCACTTCGGTTTCCCAACCTTTTTTATCGAAGGCCATACCGCCACCGAAAACTTCGTGAATGTCGCGAACCTCAAAAGCTGTATGGTGATACTTTATGTTGCCGACTTCACTCCAGATCATGAACAGGTTGTGATGTTGGCTTTTTGCCGCACAGCGCAAGAACAAGGCGGCTTTGCCGTATTTGTCAGACAGCCAAAAACCAAGCCGGTCTTTATAAAATTTCTCCGCCGCTTTCAGATCCGGAAGAATAAAGCCGATATGGCCCATCCGAATGGGATGTGCGTCTTTATAGAATGTGCTGATTTCATCGACACGTTCCTGAATATCGAACGAATTGATCTTAGTTCGGGCTGCGTCGATTTTCGTGCGTGGCTTCCACACTCTGAACCCAACACCGAGCCCGTTCGGATCAATGCAGTGCAGTGTGCCGTCCTTGTCCTCCGAAACCTCGCGGTCCTTCTTAAGTTCTCTTTTAATCTCGGCAAGATGCTTCTTCGACGAAACCCCCCAGATCATCTCACGAAAATGCATGTCGGGCGCCGCAGCAGGTGGCAGGTCCTTGGCCTTGGACGATTTCAGCTCGACGCGACTGCCAATTTTAGTTTCGAAAATTGAATGGCTTGCCGTCGCCTTGACCTTGCGCAAGCCCCAATCAGTGTAAAAGCGCTGCGCCTCTTTCATGTCAGGGGCGGCAAAGATCGTCGTGTGTAATCCAGTAAAAGCCATGTCATCTCCTCAGCCGAATCCAAGCCTGTCTAGAATATCGTCTTTACAATCAGGCTACGGGAGCTCCAAACCAACCGCAAGAAATCGTTTAGTTTCGCGCTACTGCGGTAGGTCACCATCGCCATAACCAGTCCGGGCAACGAAGCGGCGCAGACCAATATCGGTATCCCAGACCCGTTGATGCGCTTCCGTCAGATAGGGCAGCGCGACCTCACGCTGTTTCACCACATCTTCATATTCCGGGATAAAGCTCTTCATCAAATCAGCGACTTCTTCGCGGAGCGCCTCTTCATCAATGGTCTGAACAACACGGTCTTTCATGACGACCTTGCCATCAATAATCACCGTATCAATAGAGCGCCCGGTCTCGGAGTAAACCAGCTGACGAGCCGCGCTGTTATAGGGCAAGTAAGCTGTATCGTTCATATCCAGCAACATCATGTCAGCTTTGTAACCCGGCTTGAGAGCACCAAGCTGATCATCCATGCAAGCAGATCGCGCACTGCCCAGGGTACCGTGACGTAAAGCCTCACGCGCCAATGGCGTCCCCGGCATTGGGTCACTTACCGCACCCAACATGCAATAGGCCTTCATTGCCTGGAACATGTTCTGGACATCACTGCCGGAACAATTGTCACATCCCAGTCCAACCCGCATCCCAGCATCACGCATATCTCGCATCGGTGAAATGCCGCTTTTGAGCTTCATATTGCTGTTATAGCAAAGCACAGCACCAGCATCGGCTTCCGCCATCTGATCCATCTCTTCGCGGCTGATCCATACAGAATGCGCGATATTAAGCCGGTGATTGAGCATGCCCGCTGCATCAAGATACTTGATAAATGACCCGCCATATTCGCCGTACATTTCGCGTGCCATAACAACCTGGCCACGGGTTTCGTAGACATGGATATAGATGCCGAGGTCATGCCGTTCCGCAAAATCAGCACAACCAGATAGCAGTTCGATAGAACAACGTTGCGGCGCAAACGGCCCCACCGCCCAATGGGTGATGCCTTTGGCCGGACGACGCTGAATTTGAGCCTCTAGCATATCGAGTTGCTGTTTCGGATTATCTGCCTGATTGCCCATCATTTCCTGAATTTCGGATGGTAGCAGGTCTTTATGGCGAAGCATACCGACGGCTGGAATATCAAACACCATCGGCGAGAACACGACGCGTTCACCAATTTCCTCATACGCATCGAGCACGACATCGATATTTTCCTCGGTCATCGGAATCAGCCCGAGCATGTCCTGCACGGTCGTAATGCCGCAGCGCATTGATTCCAGCGCGCCGACCAACGTCCGTATCCGGATTTCTTCCTTCGAGCGGAAAGTCCCCATCGGCAAAGTGTAGAGAAGCCAAAATTCCAGTGGGATGTCTTCAAACATGCCGCGGCATAACGTGTCATGCGAATGGTAGTGAGCGTTGATCAACCCCGGTACGACCAGATGATTAGAAGCATCGACAATTTCAGCGCCAGCGACCTGTTCAGGTGACAAATCTGACCCAATCGCAGCGATATCAGCGCCGTCTATCAGAATATCGGCAACGGACGGCCTATGGACATCACCATCATGGTCATAAACCAGACCACCCCTAATCAGCAGCTTATCAGCCATTATATCCTCGCCCATTTCGTTTGATCTTTCAGGACGCTATCATGCGCAAAGCGCTGCTTCAAATCCTCGAATTTCAGAAGAAAGTCTATGTCCACAGATCAGTTAAACGAACTTCCCGCCACCGAAATCGTCCAGAAAATTGCGACAGGGTCAATATCGGCCGAAGCGGTAACACAGGCCTGTCTTGATCGAATTTCAGCCCGTGAAGACGCAGTCAAAGCCTGGGCCTATATCGATCCAGCCTACGCTCTCACACAGGCGCGCATTCTCGATGACACGACAAATAAAGGCCCCCTACACGGTCTCCCCATCGGCGTGAAAGATGTGATCGACACGTCAGATATGCCGACCCAAATGCAATCATCTGCCTATGAAGATCATCAGCCCAAAACAGATGCCGCCTGTGTCGCAATACTCCGCGCTGCGGGAGCGGTCATTCTCGGCAAGACCGTTACGTGTGAATTTGCCGGCTCGTTTCCGGGTCCGACCACCAACCCCCACAATCCATCTCATACACCCGGCGGGTCCTCCAGCGGTTCCGGTGCTGCCGTTGCCGATTATATGGTCCATGGGGCATTTGGGACCCAAACCGGTGGTTCTGTTCTTCGACCGGCGAGCTTTTGCGGCACCGTCGGTTACAAACCGACCTATAATTTGATCAACCGATCCGGATTAATGTTCGCGGCCGAGAACCTCGACACCATTGGGCTTCTCACACGCACTATCGATGACGCTGACCTTTTAATGAGTGTTCTTTTGAACCGCCCGCGTTCAGAAGTTTTGCCCGGCGATGCCATACCCAAAATTGGCCTGTGCCGGACGCATCACTGGGAATCTGCGCTGCCTGAAACCATCGCCGCACTCGACGATAGTGTCGAGCGTTTAACAATTGCGGGCGCTGAGATCGTCGATATCGCCTTGCCCAGCTCCTTTGCTGATTTAAGTGCCGCCCGAAATGCACTCAATGACTTTGAGCGCAGTCGGGTAATGGCAGATTTGTGGCAAAATGAACCCGACCATCTTAGCGACAACATTGCAAAGCAGCTCGAAAATGGCACCTCAATGGAGTTCGCGACCTATCAGAACGCGGTGATCCTTGCCAATGACAGCCGCGCGCAACTCGACACAGTTTTTGGCGATGTTGATTTCATTCTTGCGCCATCAGCAACCGGCGAAGCACCCGAAGGGCTCAGCTATACCGGAGACCCACAATTCCAGGGTTGCTGGACGATTCTGCATGTCCCGACAATCTCACTGCCAACACATTTGGGACCAAATGAATTGCCTGTCGGTATCCAACTCGTCGGACGCCGTTGGCGTGATGAAACCCTTCTCAGCTGGTCGCGCTGGGTTGTGGATAAATTGGGAACTTGGCGCTAGCTCTCACAAATCAGATTAGCTAACCTAATATTTATCACGCGTTCGTGATCGCCATAATTTTGTCTCATTTGCGGCGTACGGATGTGGAATAGAGTTTGGCTGTCAAAAACATTACGGCCTAGGGTTGGGTTAAATATTTAATTGGGGGATACAATGATCCGTTCATCATTCCGCACATCTTTGTTCGCAGCGGCGATCGCTTTCACAACGGCATTTGGAACCGTCTCAACGGCACATGCAGGCAATCTGCAGGACGAAGTCGATAAGGCCCTTGCAGCTGGCGCAATGAAAGCGGCACAATCTTCGGCCCTCAAAAAAATCCTCAAGGCAGCGCGGAAACTCCCCGGCCTGAATGTCACGAACGTCAAGGAATCCGGCGGTGCGATTACCGGCGATGTAAAGTTCCTGAACATCAATTGGAACTTTTTAGCCTATAGCGGCGGTGGCGCGCAATCGACCTTTATTGCGTTCGGGCCCAAACGCATCTTTAAGTTCAAGGATATCTTCAAAAAAGCCCCTGGAATTGAGCTTCTCGACACCATCAAGTTTGACAATCAGCTCCTCGCTTTTGCTGCGGGGGATGTCGAAGTTGAGGCCAAAGACCTGCCCGCAAATGCACGGGCGGTTACGGACAAATTGTTCGGCGATAGCGACTATACATTGGCGGTGCCACAGGGACTGACCAACTTCGCGAGCTTTAATCTGGGCAATGCGAAGCCACTGAATGATGCGATCAAGTTCCTCGGTGGTAAATCGAGCAAGGTCTATACGACTGTTTCTATTATCGGCAACGTGCTCGACAATTTGCTTGAGGGCAAACCTCCGGCGCCAGAGATCGTTATGCGCGCCGATCTGCCGAAGTTCCGACCCAGTATCGGCAATAAGATCAAGCTACCAGCAGATATGCAATTCTCGCTGCTGGCGACGCTTTCTCTTCAGGGACGCAAAGCCAAAGACTCGCCAACCAAACGCCCGATCGTCAAAGGCGTCACAATGGGCTTTGAAGGCGAAACTGATTTCAAAATTGGTAAACAAAAAGTCAACATGGTGCTGGAGACCGCCATCACGCAGGGCACCGGCGCACCCGAAGTATCGGTAACGGCGAGTACCTTCAAAGGGATTCCCTGGAAGAAGGCGTTTGGCATTCCGTGGATGACCATCGAAGACTATCGGATGACGTTCGGTGGCCAGGGCGGCACTGTCGATCTTGGTTTTGGCGGGAAGACGACGATTGGCGGCAAGACATTTGATGTCTTTGCCTCGGGCCAGGTTGGTGCCGAGACCGCTGGCTTTCCAATACCGCAAGAGGTCAGGTTGGCGCTTGACGAAGGGCCGAACAAGATTGCCTCGTTGGGGATCAAAGATATTGCCTCCATCTTTGTTGAGATGGGTAAGGCTATCGGCAAGAACAAAGGCTTGAAGCTGCCAAAAGACTTCCCGGACATCGCGATTGCGGGCACCAAGAAGGGTGAAGGACCCTATATTGCGATCAAGCTTGAGGCGTCAGGATCAGCAGGCATCGATATGGGTGGCGCGCTTCGGGTTCTCGGCACCAACCTTGCAACCGTTGATCGCGCCTTTATCCAGGCCGACGAAGGCATCGAGATCCGCGCTAAAACTGCCAAGTTGGGCGTCGGGCCGATCAAGTTTCCGCAAGGAGACGTCGAACTCGTCGCACGGGCTAGCGCCGGTGATCGGGAATTCCCATTGCCGAAACTCATTATCAAAACGCGTGGCCTGGAACTGTTTGGCTCAAAAAGTGAGTTTGAGCTAGTGATGCAGCTGAACCAGTTCAAGCTGGCCGCGTTGCAGAATTTCGGCAGCCTGTTCAAATTCAACTTCCTGGCCAGCACTGGCGAACCGATTGTCAGTTTGGAGCATCTCGCGAAGGCAGACTTCCGTCTCGATGCAAGCCTGAGTTCCGATCCCGGTAAATGGTTGAGAACATCCGGTAAAAAAGCGGTCCAGACTGCCTTCGCGCAGGTGCGCAAAGACGTTGACGCTGCAACGAAAGACATCACCACTGCGCAGAAAAAAGTGAAGAAGCTGGATGGTGATATTACCCGGATGAAGGCAAAGGTTCGCAAGGAGCGCCAAAAACCAGCAAAGCAGCTCAAGGCGGCCGAGGATGACGTTAAAAAACTCGACCGCGATATCGGCAACATGAATAACAAAATTAAGGGGGCGAAGAGCCGTATCCATAGCTGTAATCAATCCAAGCGGATCTGCGTGTGGGGCAAGCCCGTCAAGGATGGTTGCGAGAAAAAGATCCTGGGTAAGTGCATCATCCCGAAGATGAAGTGGAAATGCCAAAAGCATAAGAATGTAGCTGACTTGCCGGCCCGCGCGGTATGCCAGGCCAAGAATGTAAAGCCTGCCGCTGAACTCGCCAGTTTTGAAACAGCCAAGGCCTCGCTCGTAGCTTCACGGGAAGTCGCCTCCAAAACGCTTGAAGGTATTCGCAAGGGCCTTACCAGCATTCCGGTTGAACTTGACCCACGGGTCTCGAGCCTCATTGCAGCGAGAGAGACAGCTGTCGGTGTTCTGGAAGCAGCCAAACAGACCGTAAAAGGCTTTGGAGAATTTACCAAAATCCTGACACAGGGCGTCAATATTGTAGGCAAACCGGATCTCTTTGCTTTGGAGAAGAGTAGCCTTAATGGCAGCATGCGGGGCGCTATCCAGGGTAAGCCCGTAGTCCTGGCGATGAACTTCCGGCTGTTGGGAAAACGGTTCGGGGAGCGGTTCGCATTCTCATTGACCGATATGAAGTTTAATGCCGATCAGCTCACTGTCATTGCGCTGGGTGCTGCCACGCAAGAAGTTATGAAGATCGGGCGTAAGGCAAAAGTGATTCCGCATGCGCTCCTTGACAAGGTCAACGACATATACACCAAGAAGCGTGCGGCAGTGAACTCAGCCCTCGACAAGGCAATTGGTAAAAATAATGTCGGGACCAGCGAAACCAGAAAACTCGCCAGCCTCGGGGACACTATTGAAAAAGGCAATGAGGGTCGGAAAGCGAAAAGACGCGCTGCCAGAAAGGCCAGACAACTCGCGAAAAGAAAAGCGCGTAAAGCACGAAAACTCAAAAAACTCGAAGCTCTAAGAGTAGCGAAAGGCCGGAGCGACCATATTTTCATGGTTAAGCCGCGAGGCGAACTTGTGATGTATACCCGCAACCGCCTTGTTGAGACCCTGTATGGTTGGCGCCAACAAAGCGTGAAGATTGGCTCGGGTTGGCGGAAACAATTCAAAAATAAAATTTTTCTGGGTAATCCAGGAGAGTTCTACGGCATCCAACCAAACGGCTATCTCCTTTATTATGGGTTCAACTTCAAAAGAAATAAGTGGGCACTTACCGAGAAGAAAATCGGAACCGGATGGAATCAATTCCGTCAGGTATTTGGTGGTGGCAAAGGTGTAATCTACGCCATTCGCAAGAATGGAGACCTTTTAGCCTACCGCCATGACGGACGATTTAACTGGAAGGTCGCAAGCAAGAAATTTGGTACCGGTTGGAACCAATTCAGCAAAGTGTTCTACGGTGGGTTTGGCGTAATCTACGCCATTCGGAAGAACGGCGACCTTTTAGCTTACCGCCATGACCAAAACTATAAATGGCGACTAACCAGTAAAAAGTTTGGCAGCGGATGGAATCAATTCACGTCAGTATTTTCAACTGGCGGCGGCCGAATTTACGCTACGCGACGGGACGGAAAACTCTACTTCTTCCGTCATGACGGCAAATTTAAGTGGCCCGTCGTCAATAAGGTTGTCGGAAACGCCGGATGGGGACAAGGCGGCCAATTGGTTCTGGGTGCACTGGAAGACAAGTAAGGATACGATTCAGCCTGCTGCGGCTTTCGCAGCCAGCAGCCGGTCACCCTCGACTTTGCCACGTTTAAGCAGACGACGCTCATCAGCCGGAAAGTTACGGCGCGCATGAACCGAGCAGCGGTTGTCCCAGATGACATAGTCACCGAGCTGCCATTCATGCTCGTAATCGACACGTTCGATATAGGGGAATAATTGCGCCAATAGATCGTCGCTTTCGCTCTTATCGCATCCGTCAATCGCCGCCGTCATCAAGCGATCCAGATAAAGCGCCTTGCGGCCTGTGACCGGGTGTTGAACCACCGCTGGCTGCCAGCAATGTGGAATATTATCCAATTCGTCGCGTGCCGGTTTTTCACGAACCGTAAAATCGTAAACCTGCAAAACCCTCCTACCCTCGACTTCTTGTTTCAAATCAGCAGGCAAGGCTTCATAGGCTTCATAGCAATTGCCAAACATCGTATTGCCGCCCGATGACGGCAACTCGACCGCATAAAGCCATGTCGCTTTGTCTGGTGCCGGGGTGAAGGAGTTGTCATGGTGAAACCACATCTCACCGTCGCCAAGCGCACCGATGGGTTTGCCTGCCTCGTCCAGAATGTTGGAGACCTTCTGAATTTCAACATCGTCATCACCTCGGCGATCCACCGGCATGGCGATTTGTGACGTTTCCCCAATCCATGCGGCACTGGATTTGAGTTGCTGATTATCCATTTCCTGATTGCGAAACAGCAGCAGCACAAATTCATGCCAGGCGTCGAGGAGTGTTTGCGCTGTTGCCGTATCGATCGGCTGTGCAAGATCAACCCCGCGGACTTCCGCCGCCATGGTCTCGCTGCAGGGAATAATTTCAACTGACATACCACTACGGTAATCCTATGTCGAAGAAGCTGCAACGCGGTCTTGCAGGGCGGTTTAGGCAATGCCATTCTGCACCTTCAAACAGAGTGAAAGCGCCAGAAATGGAACTCAAGCAGCACGGTCGTTACGACTATTCACCGATTACCGAACGCCCGGATTATGACTGGCCCGACGGCAAGCGCCTAGCTTTCTATATCGGCATGAATATTGAGCATTTCAGCTTTGGCGAAGGGTTGGGTCACACACCGACCAATCCAGGCGTTCAACCAGATGTGCGGAATTTCGCCTGGCGTGATTATGGGCTTCGTGTCGGTATCTGGCGGGTGTTTGAGCTGCTCGAAGGGTTTGGCTTGCCTGCCTGTCATTTGATGAACACATCGATCTATGACTATGCGCCACAAATCCCCGCCCGCATTCGCGAACGTGGCGATGAGTTTGTCGGCCACGGCATTACCAATTCAGAACAACAGGGCGACTACCCCGAAAATGAAGAGTGTGCGCTAATTAACACCGCGACAGAAGCCTTCAAAAAATATGAGGGCGATGGTCCCGGTGGTTGGATGGGCCCGTGGATATCTGAAAGCGACTATACGCCGGACCTCCTGCAAGAAGCTGGCTATCGGTTCATCATGGATTGGTCGTGCGATGATCAACCGACCTGGATGCGCACCCGCAACGGACGGCTCCTCATGATCCCCTATCATATCGAGATCAATGACTCCCCGGCACAGCTGTCACGCCGTCATACGGCCAGCCAATTTACCGAGATGGTTTGTGGGCATTTTGATGAGCAAATGCGACAAAGCCAAAAACAACCATTGGTCTTTTCGCTCGCCTTGCACACGTTCGTGGTCGGGCAGCCTTATCGTCTTGCGGGGTTGCGGGACATCCTAACCCATATCGTCAATCACCCAGATGCCGACAGAATCTGGTTCACCAAACCTGGTGAGATATACGATCACGTGGCAGCATTACCACCCGGCACCGTGCCGGGCGACGGCAGCTAACGGATCAGATCAAACGCCCTGAGAGGCAGCAACCAACGGGTCCCATTCAATATCGTCATCCCGGACCGCACCGATCAACTCGGAGATTTCCTTGATGCCGCGCTCGTCACACCATTCATCAAGGTCGTCGATGATCGTCGTTAGGGTAGTTGGGTTTCTGAAACCGGCATAGCCGATCCCGACACCAGAAGCTCCTGCGAGCATATACTCAACCACATCTTCCGCTTTGGTCACGCCACCAATACCGATAACCGGGATCGAGCATTCCTGGGCCACCTGATACACCATCCGCATCACAATGGGTTTGAGAGCAGGCGATACCAATCCACCAAACTTATTGCCTAGGGCCGGACGGAAATTATCGGTTCGAATTTTCAAGCTCAAAAATGTATTGCACAATACCAGCGCATCAGCGCCCGCTTCTTCAGCCGCAACAGCAATCGAGACAATATCCCCAGCATTTGGCGATAGCTTCGCCCAAACGGGTTTGTCAGTTGCCGCGCGAATTCCATCCATGACCTCTTTGGTATGTTCGGAGTGCATCGCGAAGTTGCCTCCGCTCGGCGCTTTGGTTGGGCATGAAATATTGACTTCAATGACATCGACGCCATCAACGGTAAGGTCACGGGTCATCGCGGCGAAATCTTCCGCCGTATCGGCAGAAACACTGACGATCAAAGGGGGTTCCCACTTGTTATATTCAGGCACAATATTTTCGAGAAAATAGTCGATACCTTTGCCCGGCAAGCCAATCGACTGGATGATGCCTGCTTCTGTTTCAGCCATGCGCGGTGTCGGATTGCCGAGACGCGGCTCGCGGCAAATGGTTTTCGCGACCAGCCCGCCGAGACGATTGAGGTCGATGACGTCGCCATAATCCCATGAAAACGCACCGGATGCCGGCATGATCGGGTTCTGTAGGGTTATGTCCCCAATTTTTACGGAAAGATCTACCATCCGACAGCCTCCTGCATATTGAAACATGGTCCTTCGCGGCACACCCGGCGCAGCGTCTTCTCGCCATCGACTTCGAATGTCCGCATACAGATGTAACAAGCGCCCAGACCACAGGCCATGTTCTGTTCCATCGCCACCTGACCCGCGACGTCATGCGTTTTGCCGAGACGCTTCATTAAGCTGAGCAGCCGGTTTGATCCGCAGGTAAAGAATGCGTCGGCCTTACCGTCCGCAATCAACCCTTCGAGAATTTTTTCGACATTATCGACATCGCTGCTACTGTCGGTATCAACGACTTCAATCACGTTAGCACCGAGGCCTTCGAACAAATCTCGCGACATGACAACTTCCGGATTTCGCGCGCTCAGGATTGCGGTGACACCAACATTATTTTCTGCCGCCAATTGTGACAACGGCGCCAATGTCGCCAGCCCAACGCCGCGACCCAGCACGACGATATTCTTCCAGTCTTCTTCGAGCCAAAAGCCAACGCCGAGCGGCCCAACAATATTAAACTCTTCTCCCCTCTCGAGCATTGCCATGCCCTGGGTGCCGCGCCCCTCTTTCTTATAGAGAAATTCGAGACGCTTATTGGCACTATCAACCCGATAGATACTCATTGGACGGCGCATCCACACCTCAGCGCCATCAGGGGTCGGGCATAACAGATGAAAGAACTGACCAGCCTTCGCCGTCAAAGCACGATCCGGCACATCGAGCACTACCTTGAGGTACTCATCGTTGACGTAGTCGTTGGACACGACAATCGAGATAAATTCTCCGGTGGGTTTGTCAGGATGAGGGTCAACCTCCCCAATGCGGATCGGTTTGGCGGAGTATTTATCCTCCGGTGTCAGGTCAGTCATGGCGTATTGGCCCTTTTTGCGTCTCTCTTTAACGATTTTATAGCACTCATTTGTAACAAAATAAAGACATGTTCCATTTTTGGTACAATCATTTGCCTATCGGGTTCCGAACAGCATGGTGATGTTAATTCGGTGATTTTCATAGCCGATGGCAAAATTCGGCGCATCAGAACCATGAAACAGTCGTGAATCGAACAAAACCGCACGGTTTTCACCGTAAGGAATCGTGATCTTCTGGTCTCCCTGCTCGTCAAGAAACCTTCTGATCGCATCTTTATCCTGATCGTAATCCTTAACCGCCCAATCATCTGGCGGCGGCATAGTATAAATATCCAGACCACCGCGCTCTGGACTCAAGTTCGCACTATTAGGCGTTACCCAGAAATTGAGACTAACCGTTGCGTCATCTGCGTGGGTATCAATCGGCTTGTCACCCGCCAGCCCCTTAAACGCCCATGCTTGTGTCAACGGATGCTCCCCAAGAATTTCGGGAAACTTTGCCCGGATGTCATCGGCAATTTGTAACAACAGCGGACAAGCGAGCCCATCTTCCAGATAGGCCGCGAGAAACCCGCCAATATGGGAAAAATCAAACCAGATAGTGCTGTTCAGCAGATAGCGTTGCAGACGCGCTAGGGCTTCCGGCGTGAGCAAGTCATCGAACCATGCGATCCCGGGTGTACTCGTTTGAAAGGCTTGTAAAACTTCGCTGACAGCTATTTGCGGATTTACGGTTCCACCGGAAAGCTCCGCTGCATCGGCAATAAAGTTTGGATAGTTGTAGCTTTCGCCGAACAGGGCGAGTTGTTCAGAGGATAGGTCTACAGCGAGGTTATCGTCGTCCGGCCAATCGATGCGCTTCATAGCGAATTCATAAGCCCGCGCCAAAGAATAGACGCGTTCGCTATCGCGTTTCTGGGTGGCGAGATAGCGAAACTGATCAATATCGTGCAGCAACTTCGCGCGCGTTGTCGCTGTCAGAGGTTTATCCGGTGTACCCGCACGGTTTTCACCGCGCCGTAAGTCCATTGTTCGGGCAAAGAAATCCATTGCCCGGTCACGACGACCGAGCCGTAACCACAGTTTCCCAAGCGCGAGCTGCGCACCGTAATGTTCTGGATCAATGACAATGACTTGTGCATAAGCTTTCGCCGCCTCTTCATAACGACCGACCTGCTGCAAAGCTTTCGCACCACTCGACAACGCAGGTTCGTAGTCCGGGTCAAAATCGACAGCTTTATTGAACTCTACAATTGCCTCATTGAGGCGATCCGAGCTCGCCAAGAGCACACCTAGATTATGCAACACTGCAGGATAATCAGGCCGTTCAGCGAGCACTTCACGATAGGCCTCTTCTGCTTCGCTTAATCTGCCTTCACTGTGATGCGCAACAGCCTGTGCGGCGCGCTCTGTTATATCGCTGGACATGACCGATGATTAGTTGGGCTGGCGCGCGATAAGCTGGCGCATAAAATTTGCCGCCTCCGCTCCACGAAGAGCCCGCCGCCACAAATCCTGCACAGTGCGTTCATGTAACTCGAGCGCTTCGGGTGCTGAGGTAATCATCGCGATCCCGCCATGGACATTCGGCTGCTCGCCAAGACGAAACGGACTCATAGCTAGCACTTTGCGGTCTGCCTGACGGAAAATCTGGAAACTGGTATGCGGTAGATTTCCGGGAACGATACCGATCTGAACCGCAATCGGTTCCTCTTCCATCATCGTCACCAGATGTTCGGCTTCAGCTCGCGCTCGTGCTCGCCGTTCTCGCAAAACGTCCTGTGGCAGATCCAGCCGACCGACGAGACCGTTCTGCAGAAACCGTTCGATCTCGGCACCGGAGATTAAATTCAAAATGCCGGGCTGCCGCTCACGATAGGTCTCTTTCCGTTGCTTGAGGATCGGCAGGAGTCCGTGAACTTGTTCTTCAGCCCGATCCCGATCAACCTCCTCCGCGGGGATACTCTCGATCAAACATTGTTCTAATGTCTGGTCAAATACATCGGAGGCCAGCAGAAACGAAACTGGTCCCGCCAGGACAACGATATGTTCGGTAGTTTCCTCGATCTGACGCAGCCGTTCAAAGAAAGCGACAGCAGACGGTATGTATTCCACCCCAACTCCCAAGAGTGTGGGCACCGAAACGTCCAGCAGCTCAGCGAGTTTCTCCAATGTATCTATCTTAGCGACTTCGCCCTTCTCAAAGCGATACAACGCTGTGCGCGAAATACCGATACGATTGGCGATCTCATCAGCACTTAAACCGGAGGCGAGCCGAAAAGCCTTAAGTCGGTCGCCAATGTCATCAAATCGAATGCTCATGCAGCATCCTGATTTTTTCCGTCAGCAATCGCTTCAATAATCTCCGATGGCATCAGCGGTGCCCGTGTGAGATGAACATTGAAATCCCTCAACGCATCCTCTACCGCAGAGATGATCGCAGACGGTGCTGGCACGACGCCACATTCTCCAACACCCTTCACGCCCAACGGGTTGAGAGGGGACGGAGATTCAATATGGATGATGTCAATATTCGGCATCTCCGTTGAGGAGATCAGTAAATATTCGGCAAAGTTTGTTGTAACCGGATTAGCGTCATCGTCGTACCCCATCCACTCATACAGCGTGTTGCCGATACCGTGTGCGGTCCCACCCTGAACCTGGCCGTCGACAATCATTGGATTAATAATTGTCCCGCTATCATGTGAGATCACGTAGTTCAGGATCTCGACGCCCCCAGTTTCGATATCAACTTCAACTTCGACAACTGCCGTACCGCAGGCAAAAGCGAGATTATCGAGCACAACATGTTCAGTTGCCTCCATCCCGGGCTCAATGCCACCCGGCAATGCATAACCAGGCGTACCGGCCACAGCATGAGCAACTTGCCCTAGCGTTACTTTCAAACCGGGAACGCCCCGAACATGAATTTCACCGTTCTCAATTTCCAAATCTTCTTCTGAGGCTTCCAACATATGAGCCGCAACCTTAAGGGCCTTGTCGCGCACTTTCTCCGCCGCGACATGCGCTGACGACCCAGCAACCACGGCCAATCGACTGTTAGATGTCCCGATACCCAGCGAGATGGTGCTGGTATCACCGGCAGTCACCGTAATGTTCTCCATATCGCCACCGAATTTCTCGCCGACTATCTGCGCCATCATCGTGTGCGTGCCCTGCCCAATGGCAGTGCCGCCGGTATAGACGTGAATTTTGCCAGATGGGCCGATCCGAACGGTCACAGATTCAAACGGCCCACGACCTGTGCCTTTTACATAGTTGGCAAGGCCAATACCGAGATAACGCCCTTCAGCTCGGGCCTTTTCTTGACGGGGGCGAAATCCATTCCAATCAGCTTTGTCCAAAGCACTTTGCTGACATACCGGATAATCGCCCGAGTCCAGCAATACCGGCATGCCACCGCGCGTTTTGAGTGGTTTTTCGTACGGCATTTTATCGCCGGGAATCAGGTTACGGCGACGCACTTCATCACGTTCAATGCCAAGCTCTGCCGCAACACGATCCATCAACCTCTCCATAACAAAGACGCCTTGCGGATGGCCGGCGCCGCGGACCGGCGTAACCGGCACCTTGTTGGTTAGCGCCAGCCGCACGTGCGTGCTGAAAGCGGGGACTTCATAAGGCAGCGGTATGGTTTCTGCTGCGTTATAGGGCAGGTTCACCCCACGCGCCGTAAAGGCTCCGTGGTCATGAATTACAGCGCTCTTGATGCCAAGGATTCTACCGTCGTCATCAACGGCGATTTCCGCTTCCCAGTACTGATCGCGTTCCTGCGTCGTCGTGATGAAATGCTCTCGTCGATCTTCCGCCCATTTAATCGGACGGTTGATCATCCGGGTTGCAAGACAAAGTACGACATCTTCTTGATACACCACCAATTTGGGGCCAAACCCACCACCGACATCTGGGGTGATAACCCGTAAACGATTTTCATCATGCCCCGTCATATCGGTGAAGGTCGTCTCCAACGAATGCGGCATCTGCGTTGAGCTCCACAGAGTCACCTGATCGGCAAACTCATCAAAGGAGGCGACACAGCCACGGCATTCGATCGAGTGCGACCCACCGCGATGGATCCATAGTGACTCAGAGAAAGTGTGCGCAGCGTTCGCAAATGCACCATCAACATCGCCATAATCCATGTTGAATTCTGCGAGCAAATTATGGTCGGCATCGCGATGGGCAACAGGCGCACCCTGAACCATGGCATCTCGGCAATCTGCGGAGGCCGGTAACGGGTCATAATTGACCTCAACCAATGTCGCGGCATCCTCCGCGATATATCGGTCATCAGCAATTACGACCGCTATGGGTTCACCAACATAGGTCGCTTCGTCATAGGCAAGAGCTGGCCGATCACGATTCTGCTTATAGGATGGGCTCGGCATGCCGACGACCAACCGCTCATTGATCAGTTGTGGGCGTATATCATCCATCGTGAAGACCGCATGGACCCCAGGGTGCGCTAGCGCGGCATCAACATCGATCCCGTTAATCGCCGCATGGGCGAAGGGGCTCCGAACAAAGGCAGCCTGCAGCATGTCAGGAAGACGAATATCGTCGATAAAGTTTGCTTCTCCCCGCAACAACGAAGGATCTTCCAGCCGTTTGGCACGGGTTCCGAATACTTTCCAAGCCATAGATACAGCGCTTTCCTATAAGAGAATGACAATCGTCTATTAGCCGAAAGACCTAGCAGAAATCAGCTATTTTGTAAAAAAAGGAAGATTATTTCTTTTTTTGGCACATCTCGCTGTTTCGCTGGAACGTCCAGGCCACGATGTTATAATATAACAATTGTAAATCCCTTGATGACAAGAACCCACCTCTAACAAATTGAGATACCTATGATATTTATGAGAACCGCCTTCTTCGGAATAGCCATGGCGGTACTTTTCGGATGGACCGCGTCAGTTTCCGCGACAGACGGTGTCGTTGTCTCGATCAAGCCAATCCATTCGCTGGTCGCTTCGATCACCAAGGGTGTCAGCGAACCCTTTCTGATTTTGCGGCGACAATCATCCCCTCACACATACAGAGTGCGACCGTCAGAGGCCAAGAAACTACGCAATGCCAAAGTTATTTTCTGGATTGGCGAGGAGCTGGAAAACTTTTTGGTCAAACCGTTGGAGGTTTTGGGCCATCGCGCCAAGATCGTAACGCTATCCGATTCTGACCAACTCACCCGCCATGAATTTCGCAAAGCCAATCAATTTAAATCAAAAAAGGACGCGGCACATAAGCATAACCATGGGCACCATCATGGCAAAATCGATCAGCACTTTTGGCTCGATCCAGCGAATGCAATCGCGTTCTCACAAAAGATAGAGATCACCCTGAAGGCGATCGATCCAGTAAACTCCCAAACATTCAGGAAAAATGCCAAACAACTACGGGCTCGCCTCAACAAGCTACAACGCAAGACGGCAACCAAACTCAAACCTCTACGACATGGTCGTTTTTTTGTTTTTCACGATGCCTATCAATATTTCGAAAAGCGGTTTGGGCTTTCTGCGGTCGGTGCAGTAATCTTCCACCCGGATATTCCGTTGAGCGTTAAACGGATCTCAGAAATTCAGAACAGTATAAAGCAAGCAGGCTCAGTCTGTGTTTTCTCCGAACCCCAGTTCAATCCTAAATCGGTGAAACTTGTGACCAGGGGAACATCGGCACGCTTGGCGATCCTCGATCCCATTGGAGCGACATTATCCCCAGGCCCCGATCTATATTTCCAGCTCATCGACAACATCGCGAAATCTTTTGAAGCTTGCCTAGCTTCCGCATTGCGCCACTAAACATCCTTTGTGATGAAAGCTTCCGCCCTGGCGTCGCATTTGATAAAACAGGTCAATCAATAGCGAAAAGTTCGGTCCCCGCGCTTGGGACACCGGAGGAAACATGGACGGCACAGGCAGCAATACAGCCTATCAGGCAATCACCGTTACACCCGCGAGCCCAACGGTTGGCGCAGAGATCAGCAATATCGACTTGACCCGCCCACTTACCGAGCTTGAGCTGGCGGAGGTCAAACGCGCTTTCACCGAACACTGCGTTCTATTTTTCCGAGATCAGGAAATCAGCTTTGAAGATCATGTACGGCTGGGTGAATATTTCGGCCCCATCGGCTCGCACGTCGGGACAAATACAAACAGCCAACTCAGTGACGATCCACGGGTTCGAAAATTTCATTTCGATGAGAATTCGGAGGCTATATCTGGCCACATCTGGCACACTGACCAATCCTGTGCAGAACACCCGCCGCTCGGCAGCATCCTGTACAACCAGATTATCCCTCCCAACGGTGGCGGCGACACCATGTTCGCCAGCATGTATGCCGCCTATGAAGGGCTATCCGACCGAATGCAGAACTATCTGGAAGGGCTAACAGCCTGGCATGACGGCGTACCGACCTTTGGTCCCGGCACGCCCAACGCCACACACCCAGTGATCGTCAAACATCCCGAAAGTGGGCGAAAGCTACTTTATGTAAATCGTGGATTCACCAAACGGATTAACGAGCTTTCGGCGTCTGAAAGTGAAGGGGTCTTGCGTTTTCTGTGGGATCACTGCGTGTTGCCGGAACACTGCCATCGCTTCCGTTGGACACCCCATTCCATCGCTTTTTGGGATAATCGCTGCGCGCAACACCGGGCGACCAATGATTACCTACCTAATGTTCGGTCAGGCTATCGGGTCCAGGTTGAGGGTATCGTCGGCCCGGTCGCCGCCTGACCCCTACCCTTTAAACGCGTCGATATACTCCTGACGGCGCTCACCAATGCGCGCACTTATTTTTGCTCCCGACTCGATCATCTCGTCAATTTCTTCCTTGCTCAACTTGGTAGCGATTTCCGCCTGATAACAAGGACGATCCTTCACACGCTGCCACCATGCCTGCACCTTTGGCCGGTCAGCGATCCAATGGTCGAGAATTTGTAAGTATTCGAGCCGTGCCACGAAAGGCGCGAGATTGATCTCTGCCAGGCTAAACATATTGCCGGACAGCCAATCGTCCCCGTCTGCAAGCGCCTCATCCATCAGCTTGAAAGCTATCTCATAAGCGCCAATACCTCGGAACACGTAAGGAGATTCCACGCCGTCCTCAAAGGTCGACAGAAATCGATCGCGCCGGTTTGCATCTCCGACATTGCGAAAGCGCTGCTGTCGCTGTTCTTCTGTCTGATTCTTCATCCGATCGCGGAACATCGCCGAGAACGAGAACACCACGACACCTTCAAACAATCCCTCATCAACGGCCTTACCCCAGAGACGCATTTGAGCACGTTCACCTGGATGGGACGGGCTCAAAGATGGCTCCGGATAGGTCTCATCAAGATATTCGCATATCAATGTAGATTCCCGCATCGCATACCCGTCATGGATCAGGGTCGGCACATAGGCCTTGGGGTTCAGCTTGAGGTATTCCGGGTCATATTGCGCATTGACGAACAGGTTGACCTCATGGCTTTCCCATTCGACGTCTTTTTCAAACAAAGTCATCCGAACTTTTTGAGCACAAACCGAATTTTCGAAATGATAGAGCTTAAGCATCCGAATTTCCCATTACACACATAAAGAGGTACAAAATATTAATCTGTCTGAACACTAGGCAGGCGCTGTGGTACTGTCCACCAAACAACGTTGTATGACCGATGACTGACCGGCTTCAGTTTGATCAAATCTTTGCTCAGGGCCAAAAGGCTCACGAAAGCGGCAATATCGGCGAGGCCGAAGTCTGCTACATCAAACTTTTGGAAATCGCGCCGGGACACCCAGACATACTGCACCTTTTAGGTGTTTTATATGGCCAAACAGAACATCTGGAGGACGCAGAGAAACTAATCGCTGAAGCACTTAAATCGCTGCCAGAGGACCCAATCTACCTTTTCAACTACGGTAATGTTCTAACGAAGATGAAGAGATGGCATGATGCGGCTACAGCCTTTGGCCAAGCTGCAAAAGGAGCGCCCGACCACGTAGACATAGCGTTCAACCTGGCTCTTACTCACAAAAAACTCGGTAACCTGGAAGAAGCCGAACGGTTTTTTCGTCAGGTACTCTCTTTGGACCATAACCACGCCCACTCCATGACCGAACTGGCCGGGCTCGTCGAGAAGAAAGGTGCGCGCGAGGAAGCAATTATTTTGCAGGAAAAGGCAAATGTCTTAGAGCCCAATATCCCTGATTTCCAATTAAATTTAGGCGTCCTTAAACTCAAACAACACCAGTGGGATGATGCTATTGCCCTCTTCGAAAAAGCTTTGTCCTTAGAAAAATGGCATCCACAATCGATAGCTATTAAGGCCATTGCCCATTTCGAAAAGGGAGAAGATAGCGCCGCCCTAAACCTAGTCGACCCGAGTACAAAACTCTTCGTTACAGATTTGCCCCTACCATCGGATGTCGATGAGAAATCACTGATTAAAGCCCTAGTGAACCATCCGAGCTGCGAATGGGAACGCAGCGGTACAACGACGATAGAAGGCGCACAGACAGAAAACTTACTTAACGACACCAATCCTTTGATAAAGAGTTTCGTTTCCTTGCTTACAGCCAAAATCGAAACCTACATCCAGAGACAAGATATTGACCCGAATGATCCATTTCTTGCCAAAATTCCGGAGTCTTGGAACTACAGCATTTGGGCAACCATCCTGAAAAACGATGGGCATCAAATACCCCATCTCCATCCCTCGGGCTGGTTATCCGGTGTATACTATTTAGAAGTCCCATCCGATATCATGGATAAAGAAAACTCCGGGCAACAGGGCTGGATAGAATTTGGCGCGCCCGGTTATGGCATTGAGCCTGTCCGCCCACCTAATGTCCGCCGGATAATGCCGGTGCCGGGAAAATTGATATTCTTTCCGTCCAGTTTTTTCCATCAGACAATACCACTTTCCGGTAAAGCGCAGCGGATCAGCATTGCCTTTGATGTGCTCCCAACAAAATGGCGGAGCTAACCAAATTTGATTGCGTGTCGGTGAGTTTTACCTACCGGATTCTTCCTGTATAAACTTCTCACCGGTCAAATTTGGATCGGTTGGGAGACACATAAAGATAGAACGATGAAACCTGCTGCATTTGAATATCACGCACCAACGACGGTCGACGAAGCAGTTGCCCTGCTGGCAGAACACGCACCAAATGACGGTCGCATTCTTGCCGGGGGACAAAGCCTCGTGCCCACCATGGCCTTTCGGCTGGCACGACCCAATCATTTAATCGACATTAATAATGTCGCTGACCTCGGAAAACTCACTGTCGAAGATGGCGCTTTATGTATTGGCGCGACGGTCCGCCATGCACAATTCCACACACCAGCCTGTAACGGTGTTCTCGGACATTTGCTGACCGACGTTGTTGGCAACATCGCCCATTACCCGATCCGACAACGCGGTACGTTCTGTGGCAGTGTCGCCCATTCCGACCCAGCGTCTGAATGGTGCATGGTCGCCGCCACTTTGGATGCCACAATGGTTGCGCAGAGCGCCTCAGGTGAACGATTGATTCCCGCCGCTGAGTTCTTCGAGACGGTAATGACTACAAACCTCAACGAAGATGAACTCCTGCGCGAAGTTCGCATTCCGATGCTCAGCGATGACACAGTCTATGGATTTCAGGAATTCAACCGCCGCGCCGGCGATTTCGCGATCTCGATGACCCTCGTTACCTATCGCCTTGAGAGTGGCAAAATTACTGACCCGCATATCGGTGTTGGCGGTGCAGAAGATCGCCCCCGCCGTATCGCAGAAGCAGAGGCCGCGCTTGCCGGGCAAACACCCGGTGACGAGGCATTCCGCGCTGCCGCCGATGCCGCCGCTGCAGCGATTGACCCCATGGAAGACCACGCAACAAATGCTCAATACCGCCGCGATCTAACCGCGACGCTGGTTCGCCGGGCGCTGGAGAATGCCGCATCATGAGTGACAAGAAAGACATAACGCTCACCGTCAATGGACGAGATCATAACGTCGCGGTCGATCCGCGCTGGACGCTCGCCGATGTCATCCGCGACCATTGCGGACAGACCGGCACCCACCTTGGTTGTGAACATGGCATTTGTGGCGCCTGCACTGTGCTGGTCGACGACACACCGGTTCGATCTTGCCTGATGTTTGGTGTTCAGGCTGATGGCAAAAAGATCCGCACCGTCGAAGGCCTCGCAAATGGCGATGAATATCATCCCCTGCAGAAAGCCTTTATGGAAAACCATGCGCTGCAGTGCGGCTATTGCACGCCAGGCTTCCTGATGCTGGCCACGGGAATTCTTGAGGCACAACCCGATATTAGCGATGACGATTTGAACGAAGTATTGTCCTCTAACCTGTGTCGTTGCACCGGCTACGCCAATATCATCAAAGCCGTACGCGCGGCGCGCGATGAGATGAAGGCAGCGAGCTAATGGCAACGGCAACAAACAGAATGCTCGGCCACCTCGGGGATAGCGTTGAACGGTTGGAAGACCCACCGCTGGTTACCGGCAAAGGCCGGTTTGTCGGTGACATTAACTTCCCTGACCAACTGCATATGCGGATCGTCCGCAGCGACCATGCCCACGGAAAAATAAAATCCGTCGACACATCAGCAGCGGAAGCCGTTCCCGGTGTCGTGGCTGTCTGGACAACTACTGACATCGATGATGTTCCGCCGATTGATTTTCGTGAAGGTAGTGACCCGACACTGGCACTCTTCCGGCAATACGCCCTGGCCCGTGAGCTGGTTCGCTATGTCGGCGACCCGGTTGCGGCCGTATTCGCCGAAGACCCCTATACCGCAGAAGACGCGGCGGAGTTGGTGACGATCAATATTGAACCACTACCAGTCCTGATCAATGCCGATGACGACCCTCAGGACTTCAAAGGCAAAGCAACAACCGAAGCCGCGGTCGTCGAACAGGGCTATGGCGATATCGATGAGACTTTTGCCAGCGCCTATAAAGTTGTTGAAGTCGATGTAAAGGTCAGCCGGCACACCGGTGTTCCCATGGAATGTCGCGGGGCGATCGGCCGTTATGACGAAGCGCGCGACGTCCTCGAAATGTATGGCGCAGCGAAGGTCCCCCATCGAAATCGCGACACGCTTTGCCGGATGTTGAACCGTCCAGCCTCCGGGATGCACTTGTTTGAAGGCCATACCGGCGGCGGTTTTGGTATCCGTGGCGAGCTCTATCCGGAAGATGTTCTCGTGTGCGTCGCGGCCATGCGCTTACGGCGGCCCGTCAAATGGATCGAAGACCGCCAGGAACATTTAATGGCAGCAAACCATTCACGCCAGCAACGCCATATAATCCGCGCTGCGGTCGCCGAAGATGGTGAAGTTGTCGGGCTCGATGATGAGCTTTATCTTGATCAGGGTGGCTATATCCGGACCCACGGGACCCGCGTCGCCAATATGACAACAGGCACACTACCTGGCCCATACCGCTTTCCGGTATACCGATCTATTTGTCACTTCCGGCTCACCAATAAGACGCCTGCTGCGACCTACCGTTCGCCAGGTCGTTGCGAGAGTACATTTGTTCGCGAACGCTTGATGGATGCCGTCGCCGTGGCGATGGATATGGATCCTATCGCGGTGCGTCGGCGCAATCTGATTTCGCTCGAAGAGATGCCTTATGGCCGCGCCCTCGATGTACTGGGCGATTCTGTTGAACACGATCCTGGTGACTATGCTGGACTGCTTGACCAAGGCCTCGCGCAAATAGGCTGGGACGACCTGCAGAAACAACTCGCCGAACGCCGCGCTAACGGCGAAATGGTCGGCGCTGGGATATCGATGTTCTTCGAGAAATCGGGCCTTGGACCCTCAGATGGTGCCAAGATATTCATCGACAATTCAGGCTTTATCGAAGTGGTCACCGGTGGCGCGTCTATCGGTCAGGGCTTCGAGACGGCGATGGCGCAGATTGCCGCTGAAGATCTCGGGACTGATTATCGCCGCATTCGGGTCGTTCATGGCCAAACCAATCGGATCGATTATGGCGTTGGGGCGCATGCGTCGCGGGCTACGGTTCTGACCGGGACAGCTGTTAGCCTAACAGCCCAGGCCGTGCGCGCCAAAGCGTTGGATATGGCTGCCGAACTGCTGCAAACAACAGCCGACACGTTGACCATCACCGATGGCGTTGTTCATTCCAAAGACAATCCCACCGGTCCATCCCTCACGCTCGGTGAAATCGCAGAAGCGCTGATGCCGACCTCCAAACTCCTAGGCGGTCGTGAGCCATACCTCAAAGGCGAAGAATGGTTCCACATCGATCATCAGACCTATCCCTACGGCCATCATATTGCGGTGGTGAAGGTCGACCCTGATACCGGTGGTGTTGAGATCGAAAAATACTTCATCGCCTATGATATCGGTCGGTCAATCAATCCAATGATGATTGAGGGCCAACTGGTTGGCGGTTTGGCACAAGGTGTCGGCGGTGCTCTGTTCGAAGAGTTCACCTATTCCGAAGCTGGTGACCCACAGGCCGTGACCTTTGCCGATTATCTGATGCCAACCTTGAAAGAGACTCCGGATCCGGAAATTCTCCTGACCGAAGACTTTCCAAGCATTCGGACACCCCTTGGCATCAAAGGTGCGGGCGAAGCGGGCATTACCGGGGCGGCTGGCGCTATTGCTTCTGCAATCGACAATGCTATTGGCATTCCGGGGGCTGTGACCGAAACCCCTGTATCACCACAGCGACTAAAGAAAATATTGAGCGAACACGGTAAATAAGCGTTTCGCGCCACTAAAAAATATCGAGCAAAAGGAGACATCCGTGGCAAACAAGGATTTAAGAGACTGGATCAGCGATCTTGAGGCCAATGGCCAGTTGCAAGTTGTATCCGGTGCCGACCGAGAAGAAGAAATCGGCGCCATCGTCGACATCTATATGCGCCAGATGACCAATCCGGCGGTGATGTTCGATGACATTCCAGGCTATCCCAAAGACTTTCGTGTCCTAGCCAACATTCTGACATCTGTACCGCGGATCAATCTCGCGCTTGGTGAAGACGTCGAAAAATCCGAAGTCGAGCTTGTCGATTACTGGCGCAAATATATGAAAGATCAGCCGACCCATGCCCCAGTTGAGGTTAATGGCGGCCCGATCCTCGACAATGTGTTCGAGGGTCAGGACATCGACATTACCAAAATCCCGACACCAAAATGGCATGAACATGATGGCGGCTATTTCATTGGAACGGCCTGCATGGTTGTGATGAAAGACCCGGATTCAGGCTGGATCAACTATGGCGCCTATCGGGTTCAGGCTCATGATGCCAACACCGCTTCTCTAATGACATCCAAGGGCAAGCATGGCGATATCATTCGCAACAAATATCATGCCAAGGGCGAACCTTGCCCGATTGCTGTCATTGTCGGTATGCACCCAGCCTTGTTCATGGTTGCCGGGCTCGAAATGCCTTTTGGCAAAAATGAGTATGACTGCGCCGGTGGGCTGATTGGCGAAGGCGTTGAGATCATCAACATGCCAAAAACTGGTCTGCCAGTACCGGCAAATGCCGAGATCGCCTTTGAAGGGTTTATCCATCCTGATGACCGGGTCGATGAAGGCCCGCTCGGCGAATGGACCGGTTATTACGCTGGCGGGGCAACTACTCAGCCAGCCATCCGCATCGAAACCTTTATGCACCGCGACGACCCCATCCTTATGGGGGCCATCCCGGCAGTGCCGCCCAATGATGACACGTTCTATCGCGGCACCTATCGCTGTGGTGCTGTATGGAACCAGCTCGAAGCAGCCGGTATTCCCGAGGTCAAAGGCGTTTGGGCCCATGAAGCTGGTGGCAGCCGTATGTGGCTAACGGTATCCATCAAACAGATGTATGGCGGCCATTCGAAACAGGCAGGGCTCATTGCCTCGCAATGCCATGCCGGAGCTTATGCCAATCGCTGGGTAATTGTCGTCGATGACGATATCGACCCCGCCAACCTCAATGACGTGATTTGGTCAATGTGCACGCGCTGCGATCCACAGGATGGTGTCGAAGTTCTTAACGGTTGCTGGAGTACCCATCTTGATCCGATGAGCTACAGCCATGAAGACCCACGCAACTCGCGTGTCGTCGTCGATGCCTGTATCCCCTATCGCCGTAAGGACACTTTCCCGATTGTCGCGCGAAATTCCAAAGAACTCGACGATCGGATCTTCAAAAAGTTCGGCGACGTTCTACCGAAGTAATCGATCTCAATTCGGCGCGAAAAGCGCAAACAAAAACGGGGCCGCAAGGCCCCGTTTCCGTTTCAGCGTATGTCTGCTGACTTAGCCTTTATAGACGCCTTCTGCCTTAGCCTGCTCGATAATATCGAGGACCTTCGGCGGCGACATCGGCAATGACGTTGGGCGAATACCGATGGCATCGCCAATCGCGTTACCGACAGCGGCCATGGTCGGTACCACCGGCACCTCACCAACACCACGCAGTCCAAACGGATGAGCCGGGTTTGGCACTTCCACCATGATCGTATCAACCATCGGTACGTCAGAAGCGACCGGCATCCGATAATCAAGGAAACCGGCATTCTGCAGCCGGCCGTCGTCACCGTAGATGTATTCCTCGTTCAATGCCCAGCCGACGCCCTGAATGGCACCGCCCTGGATCTGGCCGACGACCTGATCGGGATGAATAGCCTTACCGACGTCCTGGATCACGGTGTAACGGGTAACGTCCGTACGGCCAGTGTTTTCATCGACCTTCACGTCAACGATATTGACGGCGAAGCCCGGCCCAGCGCCGGTGACGTTCATTTCCGTATGACCGGAAATCGCGCCATGGCTCATCGTGGTCTTTTTACAGATATCGGCAATCGACATCGGTTCGAAATCACCAACGTTCGCACTGGCAGGCCGGACCATACCATCTTCGAAGATAACGCCATCTTCCGGCACATCCCACATTTCCGCGGCGCGGCTGCGCAGTTCCGCAATACACTTGCGGGCGGAATCGACGATTACCATGCCAACCGAAAAGGTTGTCCGGCTACCCGCCGTCACCCGGTTAAAGCCAAGCGAGTTGGTATCGACCATCTTGACCCGAACCTGATCGACAGGAATGCCGAGCTCTTCAGCCGCCATCATACTGATCGAAATTCGTGAGCCAGCGACATCGGCAGTACCAGTAGCGATGGTAACCGTTCCGTCCGGCGCCAAGTTCAGGGAAGCAGCGGTTTCACCACCCCGGTTGAACCAGAAACCAGTAGAAATACCGCGGCCTTCGCCTTCTTTGACCGGTGTTTTGTAATGGTCACTTTCCTTGGCTTGTTTGAGGGTTTCGATGAAACCAATCGGTCCCCAAGTATCACCATAGATCGTCGTATGACCATCATCGCAGGCATTCTTGAGCCGGAAATCGATGGGGTCCATTTCGATCTTGCGCGCCATCTCGTCGACGACACCTTCAACACCGAAGACAATCTGCGGCACACAAGGCGCCCGGAAAGATGCAACCTTTTGGCGGTTCGACAAGACTTCATAAGCCGTAATGTCGACGTTCTTGAGGTCGTAGCGTGTGAACATCGCATTCGGGGCGTTGAAATACATCGATCCGGCATATGGGCCAGACTGGAAGATCATTTCAGCCGACGCCGCTGTGATCGTGCCGTCCTTTTTACAGCCCATTTTGATCGTGTAGCTGGTGCCAGAAACCGGCCCCGTACCACGGAACACCTCGATCCGCGACAACACGATCTTGACCGCGCGAGACGCTTTCTTGGACAGCATGATCGCGAGAGGCTCGCCGTAGAACCCTGTCTTGCCGCCAAAACCACCACCGAGTTCAGACTGCTGCACGTTGATCTTGTTGCAGTCGATATCGAGGATGGCCGACAGACGATCACGATAAACGAACGGTGCCTGCGTACAGCACCAGACTTCAATCTGCCCGTCTTCAGAATAATCCGCGATGCAGCCCTGCGGTTCGATATAACCCTGATGCATCGGCTTGCTGTCATAAGACCGCTCAACGATAACGTCAGCTTCTTCAAAACCGGTATCGGCATCACCAAGCTGCGTAACCATCCGTTCCGTTACGTTGGTCTGCTTGTCTTCTGCACCGTCTACACCCTTGGTCCGCAGATAGTCATGCAGAATGGGGGCGTCTGGCTTCATCGCTTCAACCGGATCGATGACATGCGGCAGAACTTCATAGTCGACTTCGATCAGCTTAAGAGCCTGTTTGGCGATCTTTTCGCTGGTCGCGGCAACCGCGGCGACAGGATGTCCGTCATAAAGCGCTTTTTCACGCGCCATAACATTCCGGGTCATATCGCCAGGAGGCGTTCCTGCCTTCTTTTCCGGGAAATCGGCACTTGTGATAACAGACTTAACGCCCGGCAGAGCTTCAGCCTTCGAGGTGTCGATTGATTTGATATTTGCATGCGCATGCGGGCTGCGCAGGATTTTACCCACCAGCATGCCTGGCAGGAATGCGTCAGCGCCAAACTTGGCCCGACCCATAACCTTGTCGAGGCCATCATGTTTAATGGGGTTGGTACCGACAATCTTCAGATCAGCACCGGGATTAAATCCACTTTCTTCAAGAATAGACGCCATGATTTAGCCCTTTCTCATTTCTTCGGCCGCAGCCTGTACAGAACGAATGATTTTATCGTAACCGGTGCAGCGGCAGAGATTGCCAGCGAGCCAGAAACGGATTTCGGTTTCGGTTGGGTCTGGGTTTTTCTCGAGCAAGGCTTTCGCTGCGATCAAAATACCCGGTGTGCAAATACCACATTGTAGCCCGTTGATTTCGAGGAATTTGGTTTGCAACGGATGCAGGTCTTCCGCCGACGTCGCCATACCCTCAATTGTTTCAATTTCCTTGCCTTCTGCTTCAACACCCAGCACCAGGCAAGAACAAACCAGATCGCCATCAAGACGAATACTGCATGCGCCGCAGTCGCCTGTTGAACAACCTTCCTTGGTTCCGGTCAGTTCCAGCTCATTACGCAGGACATCGACCAGTGATTGATCAGGTTCACAGAGAGTCTCGTACTCGTCTCCGTTCACCGACAATGTTATGTGACTTCTTTTCGCCATTAGTTTTCTCTCGCCCGTTCGAGTGCAATTTCAGCCGCGCGCCGTCCAATGACAGCCGCAGTTTTTATTCTGTATTCCTTGGTTCCCCGCTTATCCGAGATCGGATTGCAGGCAGCACTGCAGGCTTCACCCATCTTGGTGAGGGCCGCATCATCGACCTTGGTGCCGATCAGCGCAGCAGCGGCATCAGCCACCAATAAAGGTGTCGGCGCAACAGCTCCGAGTGATACACGTGCCGCAGTACAGGTTCCATCATCATCCAGCGTGATATTCACACCAGCACCAACCACCGCGATATCCATTTCGGTCCGCGGCGTCAGCCGCAGATAAGCGTCACCGGAATGAGCCGGACGCTTGGGCATGGAGAAAGACATAATGAACTCACCATCCGCCAGCGACGTTTTGCCGGGGCCAGTTACGATGTCTTCAACCGGGGCTGTCCGTTCACCACCTGGTCCAACGATATTACAGATGGCCCCCGCAGCGATCATTGCCGGTGTACTATCTGCCGCCGGAGAGGCGTTACAGACGTTGCCGCCAACAGAAGCACGACCCTTAACCTGGATCGAGCCAATGAGCGCAACGCCATCAATGACACCAGGCCACGTAGAGCTAAAACCTTCATGGTCCATCAGAACCATGCCTGCGGTCGCGGCCCCAAACGTATAGGCACCATCTGATTCAGAAATCTCCTGCGTACCAGGAACATTTTTAATATCGACGATTACGCCGGGATCAATAAGTTCGGCGTGAATTTGCACCATGACATCGGTACCACCGGCAAAAACCTTTCCACCGCCGCCAGCTTCGGCAAGCAGTGAAGATGCAGCATCCGGCGATTCCGGAGCCTCGTAACGCACATCATCCATTGTTACGGATCTCCCCTTCTTTTCTTATCAGTCTAAGTTGTAAAGTCGGACGTGATCATGGCCTAACATTATCGCGAAAACCAGCCCCAACAGGCAGAAAACACGCGCTTTTATCAGACCCTGAACACCTCACCGCGCTTGCGACCCTGTGACATCGGCAAAAACAGCTCATCAAGCGGAATTTCACGCTTGATCATGCCTTGTTCATGCGAGTATCCAACCAGTCTGGTGAGCTGGTTTTCGTTATCCTCGGTCATACCGTATTGCCAGGGGTCAGACCCCATAATTTCTTCCTGTTCTTCCCAGGACTCGCGATACCACGCCAACGGCACGATGCGCGGGTTGACCATACGCTTCATCGCCACTGCTTTCGCTTCATTGAAGGCATGATAAAGATTTAGCGGAACCCAAGGGTATTTCTCGACAATTTCTCTTTTAATTCCAAGGACATGCATAATGGGGAAAATACGCGTCCGCTCAAAGAACGCGACTTCCTCTTCCTTAAAATTAGGGAATAGCCGCCCAACACGAGGGTCTTTATCGACCAAAGGCTTGATCAGGTCGGGATGCAGAACGGCATCAAGCTCACCTTCCGCCAGCATCGTCTCCACAGATTTGTCATCTGGCAAACGCGTGAGTTTGAGGTCCTCCGGTGGATCAAACTCGATACTTTCATCCAATTCTGAAAACCACTCCATCGACCGGTGCGGCACGCCATATTCATGTTCCAAAATACCGCGCATCCAGAGCTGGGCGCTCGACTGGAACTGTTTAACCCCCATTTTACACCCGATCAGGTCTTTCGGCTCTTTGAAGCCCTTTTGGGTATTTATGAACATAAAGCCATGACGGAACCGGCGGTGCAGAAACACCGGGATGCCTTCAAACGGCATCCCCTGATCGCGCGCCACGAGGTAGGACGAGCAGGAGCATTCTGCGACATCAAAGTCCTGATTACGCAAAAACCGCCAATGACGGGTTGTTGAATCCATCTTGGTCAGAATATTGAGCTTAATCCCATCTGGCTCAACGGTGCCATCTTTCAGTGCGCGGACGATTTCGTAATCGCCCATCGCGAGTGTCAGTTCCAGCTTCTGTCCCATCTTATTTCCTCCCAACCGCTCATATCGGCGGCGAATAATTTTACAGAGGCAGGGCCTCTAGGCGTTTTTCAGAATTTCTTTTAGGCGCTGCGGGGTGACCGGCAATTGGGTAATCGCCCCAGGGATACCGACGGCCTGATCAATCGCGCCGGCAATCGCTGCACCAACACCATTGATACCACCTTCACCACCGCCCTTGAGACCGAGCAAATTATGCGGGCTCGGTGCATCTTCGGTGATCATGCATTCTACTGTCGGCACGCGATCCAACGTCGGCATCATATAATCAGCGAAGGTCACCGCCATCGGCTCACCCTCGTCGCTATAGACGAATTCTTCATACAGAGCACCGCCAATCCCCTGAATACAACCACCAACCAATTGGCCTTCGAGCAACATCTCATTGACCATACAGCCGACATCGTAGGCGACCATGAAACGCTCGACATCAATGCGCCCCGTCTCAGGATCGACTTTGACGACGGCAAAATGAATACCGTAGGGGAACGCGGATTCTTTGGTTTTATGAAAATCTTCTGCCGCCAACCCTTCTTCATTGCGCCGGGCAATCTCCGCCAGCGTGATCGACGATATCGAGTGTATCGGCAGGCATCTGCAGCATCTCCGCTGCGAGATCGAGTGCCTTGGTCCGCAAAGTCAGGGCCGTAACATTAACTGCACTGCCGGTCATCACGGTTGCCCGGGCGGCATGGGCGCCGATGCCGTACGGAATTAGGTTTGTTTGGCCGTGAATGACGGTGATGCGCTGGTAATCAACACCGAGCGCATTAGCGCAAATCTGCGCCATCGTTGTCTCGAATCCCTGTCCCAGCGATGCACCGCCGGTCAGCACTTCTATATCGCCATTCTCATCGACAGAAATCTGCGCACCGTCAGAGGGCCCCTTGCCGCTTTCTTCGACGAAGACACCAATCCCCGACCCAACCATTTCACCAGCGGCGCGCCGCTGTTCGAGGTCTGCTTCCAGCTCATCCCATTTAAGCCAGGTCAGCGCCTTATCCAGAAGTTGGGGATAATCGCCATTGTCGATTTCCATATTTTCGACACCGGGCTCATCAAAATTCAGCGAGAACGGCATTTGATCAGAAGTAATCAGATTGCGGCGACGCAGCTCGATCCGATCAATACCAAGCTTCACCGAAAGCGCATCCATCAGACGTTCGCGGACAAACGTGCTTTCAAACCGTCCGGGCGCGCGATAGGTCGCCGCCGGTGTCTTATTGGTCAGCCGGAAATGACACAAAGCACGATAGGCCGGCACATTATAGGCCCCGGTCAGCATACACATGGTGCGGTTCGGCACATTCGCTCCGTGGGTCCGGACATAACCACCCTGATCATGAAAGAACTCATCTTCCATCCCAAGGATCATGCCGTTCTTATCGACCGCAATTTTAACCATATGATGCTGATTGCGGCCCTGATTGGCCGCCATCATGTGTTCCTGGCGGTCTTCAATCCATTTTACAGAACGCCCCAGCCGCATGGCGGCGACAAGCACCAGAACATCTTCCGGGTACAGCTCACCGCGAATACCAAACCCGCCACCGGTATGGCCTTCATGAAGCTCGATCTTATCATCATCACGCCCGAGCATCCGAACCAAAGTATCACGATTACGATGCGGGACCTTCGCAGCGCCGTAGAGTTTCAGAATATCGTCATCAGCATCATAGACGCCGATGGCTCCTCTGGTTTCCATAGGCACGCCGGAATGACGCCCGGTCCGTAGATCAAGCTCAATCACCGTATCAGCGGCAGCGAACGCAGCGTCGACGTCGCCATAGCTATGAGTCAGCAAACCGGCTTCGGAGCTTAACCCGTCATCAAATTCACCGGGCTCATCATCGGCTGATGCAATGACCCGCAATTGTTCGGCATTAATCACTACCAGATCAGCGGCATCTTCAGCGATATAAGGATCTTCAGCAAAGATCGCGACGACGGGATCGCCGACATAGCGCACGCGCTCCGTCGCCAGCACGTTTTGACGAAACGGTTTCAGCTCTTCCGATGATTTGTCAGCGCGGAAATCAATCGGCGGCAAATCGGATATATCTTCGCTCGTCCATATTTTAACGACACCCGCAATTGCTGCCGCTTCCTCGGTATCAATCGACGTGATTTTTGCATGCGCATAAGGGCTGCGAACGATCCGCATATGTAGCTGGTCGGGGAAATTGATATCGGCAGCATAGTTTCCCTGCCCCGCAATCAAGGGAGGGTCTTCAAGCCGCGTCAGCCGTTGGCCGAGAAGGTCTTTTTTCTGTGTTGCCATGACATATGTGATAGCGAATTTCTGCGCTCTTGGCAAAGTCGGCTCTCTGGGTATTCAGATGGCCGACCTTGACTATCGGCGCGCTTCGCCGTTGGCTACAGGTAACGCAGAAAGACATTTCAGGGAGAGACCAGAATGGCGGACATTTCGACCAAGACAATCACCTGCGAGAGTGGCCTTCCCGCGTTTATCGCTACCCCGGCAAATACCTCTCGTCCCCTACCCGCCGTGGTAATTATGCATGAACGCTATGGGCTGGTGCAGCACACGCTTGATCTCGCAGGACGATTTGCCGACGAAGGCTTCGTCTGTATCGCGCCCGACTGTTTCTTTCGTCATCCGGATCAGGATGCGTTGCATGCCGGGGATGACCGTTATGACATTACCGATGACGAAGCAGCGGAACATCTCAGCACCGCTATTGATGTGCTCGAAGCAATGGATGAGGTCGATAATGACTGCATCGCTGTTAAAGGCGTCTGCCAGACCGGACGCCACCCGCTAATCCTTGCGGCTCGGCGCCGGGTTGCTGCCGCGCTAGTGTGGTATGGCGCAGCACAAGATCGTGAATGGGAAACCAGCGACCTCTATCCTGAGCCTTTAGCGGACGTGATTGCCAAAGTCGATTGTCCGGTGCTGGGGATGTTTGGCGAGGCTGACCACATGATCTCTCTGACGCATGTGCGGCGTTTTCGCAATTGCCTGGAAGAGAAAGGCAAAAGCCATTCAGTTCATGTCTTCCCGGGCGCGCCACATGGCTGGCTCAATGACACGATGCCCGGCCGCTATCGTCGCGATCAGGCGGAAGCCGCCTGGAAAGTGCAAAAAGAATTTCTGCTGGAGGTGCTGTCACCGGCCTATGACCGAACAGCAATCATGTCACGCTTTGATTGCGTCAGCAGCAAAGATTATGACTTCAGCAAGAATGTCCGTCAGGAATAATACTTTTTATGTTTTGACTGAACCGGCCCACTCCCCCACCCGGCTCTAAACTCTATGCCCGGACGGCGGCAACCCCATCAGAACCTCACCCACCGGCTCATAGTTCGAGACATGTGACTGTCCTTGCGCAAGAACCGTGTGAATATCGCGGAACCGCCTTTCAAACGGATTGGTCTCAAAGATCGCATTGGTGCCGCAAGCCTGGAATACAAAGTTGGCAACTTCCTGCGCCTGGTTCATTGAATAGGTAATCGCCAGACGCAGCCGTCCCCGCACATCAAATGAAGGCGGCTCACCAGAGCACTGCGCTTCCCAATATTCTTCAATCATCTCGACCAGAAACGCCCGGCTGGACCGCAGCTTGGCTTCATTGATCGAGACCTGAGACTGAATAACCGCGTTTTCGCGCAATACCGTCGACATGCCGCCGCCGACTTTGGTTACCGCCAGCTCTTTAAAATCCTCAAGCATGGTGCGCGCAATACCGAGCGTCAGGCCAGAGAACATAATGCCATAGCTGGTCAGCAACGGGATGTTATAGAGTGGGCCTTTCTCAACTCGATCCGGCTGGCTGTCGCGCCAGGTGGTATATTCTTCGGGGATAAACAGATCGGTGACTTTGTAATTGTCGCTGCCAGTCCCTTTGAGCCCCATCACCTGCCAGACATCAATCATCTCGGCTTTTGATTTCTCGAACAGCATGGTCCGCATGCGCGGTTTGCCATCATCGTCTTTGAGATGGTTGCCTTCTTCATCACAGACCCGGCTATGGCCGCCGAGCCAGGTGGCATTGCGGCTGCCACTACCAAAGCGCCATTCGCCGGAGACTTTATAACCACCATCAACGGGGACAGCAGCCGCCTTAGCGGGTGGCCCCCAGGCCATCACGGCCTCACGGGGGCCAAAAATATCCTTACAGACGTCATGCGAAACGTACCCCGATCCCCAGGTGCAGCCGGTGCCCTGCCCGACACACCAGGCGGTGCTGGCATCTGCCTGAGCAATTGCTTCGATGGTCTGCATCAGCATCAACGGTGTCGCTTCATCGCCACCAATCGACCGCGGCAACGCCATACGGAAAAGCTCGGCATCATGCAAAGCGGCCATCACTTGTGGCGTGACCTTGCCCTGCGCCTCTGTGTCGTCAGCCGCCGCAGCAATTTGTTCCTGCAGGGCCTGCGCGCGCGCAACCCAGTCAATTTTATCGGTATCTGACATCGAACTTCCCTGTTGGTTTTCTCTATTTTATAAGGGGGAACAGGTCCCTGTCACCCCAACGGCATCGTCTGGATTATTTCTCCAGATCGATATTGAGCGCCTGGAATATTCGGGTATGCATATTATAGGTGCCAATCAGAACCGTTAGCCCAACCATGCCTTCATCATCAAAATGTGCCGCAACAGCATCATAGATTTCATCCGACACCTGAATGTCACGTGACATGGAATCGGTATAGGCCAGGATGGCGCGATCCCGCTCATCAAACATATCCGAGTTTTCCCAATCTTTCAGGGCATCACACTCGGCGACCGAAAGACCTTCAGCCTCAGCGAGTTCAGGCACATGTTGTTTGATGACATATTGCACCCGGTTGAAGTAACCAATCCGGATGATGATCAACTCGCGAAGCCGGCCTTCAACGCCAAGCTCCCAGCGCACCAAATTGACAAAATCAAACCAGCCCGTTGCAGCAGGTGGGTTATTCATCAGCATCTTATATATATTGAGTAGCTTGCCACGACGGCCGGCTTTTAACTTATCGACGAACTCAGCGAGTTCGGGTTTGCCTTCCGCTTCAACGAGAGAAACGCGCGCCATGTGACCTCCATAAATCTATTACGGGCCAGTCCGGCGCGCGTAATTCCCCGTTACTTCTGAGCTGCTTCTGCTTTCCGTCTTTCGAAGAGCTGAACCAGTTTGATGACATCTGCAGCATCCATGCGGGCAAGCGGCCCAGCGCTATAGCTCGATGAAACAACCTTTCCATCATCGCCAAGCAGGAATTCCGACGGCTGAATAATGCCGCGACGGTCTTCCCACCACGCATCAAGCTGCGATGCCTGCTCGTGCGTAACACCCTGACCGACGGGGAAAGATACCTCGTCAGCCACCATTTTTGCTTCGTCACCTGTATCAATACTGGCGGCAATTACCTTTATGCCTTCAGCATCGAGAGTAGCTTTCTCATTTTCAAAGCCGACCAACTGCCGGCGGCAGTAAGGTCACCAATGTCCTCGATAGAACAGGATCAGCTGATACTTCGCATCAGCTAAATCCGGGAGTGTTGCCGTGCCACCGCCGACCAAATTAAGGGTCATCGCGGGGAAGGCATCACCGATATCCAGTTTTGTAGCCATTCATTTACTCCAGTTAGGTACCCGTTCATTGTCACCGGACCAATCACAATTGCAAGAGCGACAATTGCCGAACGGGACAAATAGTCCTAGTCTCATATGAGAAAGAAATCACTGGGAGGGAAAATCCAATGGATCCCCGTTTCGAACAGTTCAAGGATATGGACTGGAACTCTATGAGCTTTCCGGAAAAGCGCGATGTCTGGCTTCAGATATCGGATATGAGCGCCGAAGAGTTCGATACCATGATGGCTGGTCAGAAAGCCCGTCAGGACCAAGTGCCAAAAATCGGCGAGATGGCGCCGGACTTTGAGCTTGAACGTCTCGACCGGACCAAAAAGCGTACCGGCGAGTATGTAAAACTTTCAGATTTAAGGGGGAAGTCGGTAGCACTCTGTTTCGGCTCCTACACATGACCTCCCTTTCGTGATCAGTCCGTGCGACTGAACGAAATTTACGAAGCAAACAAAGACGATATTGAATTCTTCCTGATCTATGTATGTGAAGCACACCCTTCTGATGGCTGGCAAACTATACAAAACCTCGAAACCGAGCTTTTCTATAAAGCGCCAACGACGGCTGACGAACGTGCTGAAATTGGCAATGCATGCCAGATCGGGCTTGATCTCAAATACCCCATGCTCATCGACAATCTCGATGATGAGGCGGAAAGTAAATATGTCGCGGCACCGATCCGGCTGTTTGTCATCGACCCTGATGGCAAGATCACCTATGCCGGTGGCGAAGGTCCGCACAAGTTTGATCCCGATAGCTGGGAAGAAGCCATTAAGGCTCAGTCAGCCTGACATACGTTCTGGTGTGATCCAGTGGAGTCTGGCATGACAGACTCCACTGCCACTCTCCTCTCCTCCATACCCTCCGTCGACAAGCTGCTTCGGACCGCCGATGCGGAGACATTGATCGATGCTTTTGGTCGTCAGCCGGTGACCAATGCCGTGCGCGATGACCTCGCGGCACTGCGGCAATCTCTGGCCAGGAAAGACGATGTCGCGGTCGATGATGTTTCGGCGACAAACATTCTAGCGCGCGTAGTCGCGACGCTTGAGGCTGATCTGTCGCCTTCACTCAAACCGGTTTTTAACCTGACCGGTACGGTGCTGCATACCAATCTTGGCCGCGCGCCACTCCCCGAAGAGGCGATAAACGCCATCGCTGCGGTATCACGCGGGGCGAGTAACCTCGAATTTAATCTGACGACCGGCAAACGCGGTGATCGCGATGTTCATGTGGAAGATAAATTCGCCGAACTGATCGGTGCTGAAGCGGCTACCATCGTCAACAACAACGCCGCTGCTGTGCTGTTGATGCTCAACGCTTTGGCGCTGCGCAAGGAAGTTATCGTCTCACGTGGTGAGCTGATTGAAATTGGCGGCGCTTTCCGGATACCCGATATTATGTCCCGCGCCGGGGCCAAGCTGCGCGAAGTCGGCACGACCAATCGAACCCATCCCAAAGACTTCGAAGAAGCTATCAGCCCAAAGACCGCCATGCTGATGAAAATCCACACCAGCAATTATGAGGTTCAAGGCTTTACGGCGGCCGTGTCAGACACTGACCTCGCGGCGCTCGCGCACAAAAACGACCTGCCCTTTGTCATAGATCTTGGCAGTGGCACGATGACCGACCTCCGCCAGTTCGGGCTGCCTCACGAACCAACAGCCCAGGAAGCGCTGGCTAGCGGCGCTGACCTGGTGAGTTTTAGCGGCGACAAGCTGCTTGGTGGGCCACAAGCCGGAATTATTGCCGGACGTGCGGATTTGATAGCCAAGGTCAAAAAAAACCCGATGAAGCGCGCCATGCGTTGCGACAAGATGACGATTGCCGCGCTGGAAACCATCCTTCGACTCTACGCCGACCCTGACCGGCTGGCTGAACGAATACCGACCCTCCGCCTTTTAGCCCGCAAACAAGAAGAAATCCGGGCGACGGCAACACGCATCTCGCCTGCCCTCGACAATACCCTCGGCGACCGATACGCTGTAGCACTCGACCAATGCCAGAGCCAAATCGGCAGCGGCTCGTTACCTGCCGAACGGCTCGACAGCGTTGCGTTAGTCATCCGCCCCACCGCAACCAAGGGCGTTGGCACAGCTCTAAAACACCTCGCCACCGCGCTCCGTAGTCTCCCTATGCCAGTCATCGGCAGAATTCAGGATGATGCGTTTTGGCTGGATTTACGCTGTCTCGAGCCTAGCAATGAGGAAGCCTTTATCAGCCAACTCAACGCGATCACCATCAAATGATTATCGCGACTTCGGGCCATATCGATCACGGCAAAACCGTTCTGGTCAAGGCACTGACCGGCGTTGATACCGACCGCCTGCCGGAAGAAAAGGCACGCGGCATTTCTATCGACCTTGGCTATGCCTATCACAAATTAGATCAGGACAATGTCCTTGGCTTTATCGATGTCCCCGGTCATGAGAAATTCGTTCGCAATATGCTGGCGGGGGTCACGGGCATCGATTATGCGCTGCTCGTTGTCGCCGCAGATGACGGCCCAATGCCGCAGACTGAAGAACACCTGGCAATCCTTGACCTCCTGGGCCTCTCTGCCGGTGCGGTCGCAATTACCAAGATCGACCGCGCTGAGCCCGATCGGGTTGAGGAAGTCATTGAGCTAACAGAGATGCTGCTCGATGGCACGTCACTCGAAGGCGCGCCGGTATTTCCTGTCTCGGGCATCAGCGGTGATGGCGTCATCGAGCTAAGGACTCATTTGGAAACCGTTGCTGCTGCATTTGATTCGTCCCAACACGACGGCAACTTTCGACTTGCCATCGACCGACGCTTCACAGTGCCCGGTGCCGGACTGGTGGTTACGGGTAGCGTCTTTTCCGGCAAAGTCGCCGTCGGTGATCAACTGGTTCTGTCGCCTTCAGGCCATCAGGCACGAGTCCGCGGCATTCATGCCCAGAACCGAGACTCCGAAACCGGACAGGTCGGACAGCGCTGCGCCCTTAACATCACTGGCCCCGATCTCGATAAAGAACAGGTCCATCGCGGCAACTGGGTTTTGGGCGAGACTGTCCACGCTCCAACCAAACGATTTGATGCCCGTATCCGTCTACTCAAATCCGAACCGCGCGCGTTAAAACACTGGACGCCGGTGCATCTCCATATCGGTGCTGCTGATATCATCGCCCGCATCGCTCTACTGGATGGTAAAACCGTTGCCCCCGGAACGTCGGCTACGGTGCAGCTGGTCCTCGACGAACCTGTTGGCGCACTACATGGCGACCGGCTGATCCTCCGCGACCAATCCGCACGACGAACCATGGCGGGCGGCAGTGTCATCGACCCCTTCGCACCTACACGTGGCCGTTCAAAGCCGGCCAGGCTCGCTGCGGTTGGAGCGATGGAGGATAGTGACCCTGCTCAAGCACTCACGTCATTGCTCGATACCCAGCCAAACGGTGTTGATCTCAGCCGCTTTATCATCAGTCGTAATCTGACGAATGATCTGGCTGAGGCTTTATGGGCCGACCTCGACATGGTCATTACCGGCCGCGACGGCGAACAAACAGGGGTCGCCCGAACGCGCTGGGACGCGCTTGCAACAGACATTCTAGTCGCCCTCGAGAAATGGCATAGCGAACGGCCTGATCAACTTGGACCTGCCGAAAACACCTTACGGCTCTCCTTTGATCCAAGGCCGCCAATACCGTTGTTCAACGCCGTGGTTGGTCAGCTCGCGGCCGATAACAAGCTTGTCCTTGCCAATCGGCAGCTTCGCCTGCCGGGCCATCAACCAGGCATGAATACACAGGATAAAAAACTCTGGTCAGATGTCCGCCAGACTATGGAAGAGGCCGGCATGCGTCCCCTCTCATTGCATGAAGTTGCGGATGAAATGGGCATAAAACCAACGGCCCTGACGGCTTTTATGCGCCGCGCTGCGGCAACCGGGTTTGTCCTGCAGGTCTCGGAGAGCCGCTTCTTATTGCCGGATGCCGTCCAGGAGCTGGCTGCCATCGCTGAAGCACTCGCCAACGAAAGCGAGATAACAGCAGCTGAGTTTCGCAATAAGTCAGGCATCGGCCGCAACATGGCCATCGAAATCTTGGAGTTTTTCGACAAAACCGGGCTGACCAAGAGAGACGGCAATACACGTTCGATTGTAAAACCTGCAGCCGAAATTTTTGGAGGATAGGATTTACCGCTTGTCCAAATAACCTTAGATAAGGAGATACTGCGGAAGGGATTCGTGAGCCGGTGCTGCGCTCGGGCTTCAAACCCGGTGAGGGGCGTTAAACGTGCCTGGTGGGTTCAACTCCCACTCTCTTCCGCCATTTCTTATATCCACGACCATCCCCATTGCGATTCGAGTTCAACTCGTATATGTCGCCCGCGAGAGTATCATCTATCTGTAACATTCAGATCAGGCTGAATGTAACGATGAGATTTGGAGGACAGGTTTATGGTCGTCAACAATCCCTTAATGCAATTATTTGGGCAATCGCCTTTCAAACCGATGCAGGAACACGTCCGCGTCGCCATCGATTGTGCCAACGAAGTGCCTAACCTGTTTGAAGCGGTAAAAGCTGGTGATGCGGCGGCGGTCGAAGCGAGTCGTGAAAAAATTTATGCGCTGGAAAACCAGGCAGATGAGATAAAAAACGAACTCCGGAGCAATCTGCCTAAAAGCATATTCATGCCGGTTGATCGACGCGACTTGCTCGAAATTCTTGATTTACAGGATTCAATCGCCGACACCGCGCAAGATATCGCCGGCATGATGGTGGCGCGGCCAATGTCTCTACCCGATGCCGTGTTCGAGCCCTTAATGGAACTCACCAGACAATGCGTCAGTGTCTGCAATAATCTCGGCAGCGTTATGGAAGAGCTCGATGCCTTGTTGGAAACGGGCTTTCGCGGGCCGGAGTCCGAGAAAGTCATGTTCATGCTCGACAAGCTCAATGAGGAAGAAACCCAAACTGACGTTCAAGCCATCAAAGTCATGCGGATGCTGTTTGAGCATGAAGACGAGATTGGCGCGGTATCCACCATTATGTGGGACCGGGTTATTCACTGGATCGGTGATCTTGCCAATTTTGCAGAACGCGCAGGCAACCGGCACCGTCTGCTTCTTGCCCAGTAATTGAGAACCCAACCGTTTAACCAATATGGATTTTTTTAAGTAATCGCTTCATGGATATTATTTCCCACTACGGACCTTACCTTTTAGTTCTCGCGATCATATTTGGCGTCTTTATGACCTGGGGCATCGGAGCCAACGATGTCGCCAATGCGCTCGGCACGTCGGTTGGATCCGGCGCTATTACGGTCCGAACCGCAATTATTGTCGCGGCAATTTTTGAGTTTGCCGGTGCCGCATTGGCCGGTGGTAATGTTACCAAGACAATCCGTAAAGGCATTATCGACCCTAGTCAGATCGCAGACCGACCGGAAATTCTAGTCTTTGGCATGCTCGCCGCCCTGCTAGCGGCAGGCTGCTGGCTAGCGCTTGCATCCAGTAAAGGCTGGCCGGTCTCGACAACCCATTCAATCGTGGGCGCCATTGTCGGTTTCGCCGTTGCAGGTATCGGCGTTGATGCGGTGAATTGGGGCGAGATCAGTCAGATCGTCGCAAGCTGGGTAGTCTCCCCGGCACTCGGTGGTGGAATCGCCTTTGTACTTATGATGAGCATTCAGCACCTCATCATGAATGCTGACAAACCGTTCAAGGCCGCCGTCCGATGGGCCCCAATGTACATATTCCTGGTGGGCTTCGTGATTTCGCTGGTTACTCTGTTTAAAGGGCTCAAACATCTAAAAATTGAACTGGGGATTGGCGAAAGCTTTCTCGTTGCCGCGATCATTGGCGTCATTGTCGCACTGATTGGGAAATGGGCGGTCAACCGGGTGGCGTTTGACGAAGAAGAAGACAAGAAATCGCATATCGCCAGCGTCGAGCGTGTTTTTGCCCCAATGATCATCTTTACTGCCTGTGCGATGGCGTTCGCACATGGATCAAACGATGTCGCCAATGGCGTCGGCCCCTTGGCCGCAGTCTACGGCCTTATTCAATCTGGCGGCGAAGTCACCCAAAAACTCGAAATGCCGCTCTGGATCTTAGCCCTTGGCGGCGCCGGTATCGTTCTCGGTCTCACGACCTATGGCTACCGAGTGATGCGGACCATTGGGACCAAGATCACATCGCTCACCCCGACGAGCGGTTTTTGCGCGACCGTTGCCGCTGCCGTGACCGTAGTCCTCGCTTCACGTACTGCCATGCCGGTCTCCACCACCCATATTGCTGTTGGGGCCGTGATGGGCGTGGGCCTAGCACGTGGATTTGCAGCACTGGATATCCGCGTCATCGGCAACATCATCGTATCCTGGGTCGTAACCTTGCCCGCGGGTGGTATTTTGGCGGCCCTGTTCTTCTTTATGCTGAAAGGGATGTTCACGCCCTAGTGTCAGCGTCCCTTAGCAATCACTTGCCAGACACGCTCCGGCGTTGCCGGCATATCGATATCGCGACCCCCAATATCAGCCAACGCATCAGCGACCGCGCACATGACAGCGGGCAATGCGCCAACCGTTCCTGCTTCTCCCGCTCCCTTTACCCCGAGTGAGTTGGTTTTTGTCGGTACCGGATGGGACCCCGATGCAAAGCTGCATATATCGTCAGCGCGGGGCATGGCGTAATCCATGAACGAGCCACTTAAAATCTGGCCACTCGCCGGATCGTAGTGAATCTCCTCAAGCAAGGCCTGACCTATACCCTGAACGACCCCACCATGGATTTGTCCTTCGAGAGTCAGCGGGTTCAAGACCGTCCCGACATCATCAACTGTGACGTAACGCTCGACGGAAACGATCCCCGTATCAGAATCAATTTCCACTTCGCAGATATGACACCCCTGCGGAAAGGTCGGTGTGTCCGGTGAAAATTCAGCAGCTTCACCCACACCACCTTCGGCTATCGCAACATCAATCAGCGATATACACCGGTCGGTGCCCGTTATTTGGAACTGTCCAGATGAGAACTCGATATCTTCCACCGCCGCCTCGAATTGATCTGCCGCGAGGTTACGACAGCGTTCAATTATTTTCTGCTTTACGATCTCTACCGCCGCGCCACCACATACTGCTGACCGCGAATTAAAGGTTCCGCCACCAACATTCGTCGCAACAGTATCACCGGTAACGACCGCGACTTGTTCGGGCATTACTCCCAGCGCCTCGCAAATCAGCTGCTTGAAGATAGTCTCATGTCCCTGCCCCTGCGGTGCGGTTCCAACCGCGAGAGTCACCCTGCCTTCGGCGTCAATTCGGAGGTCAGCGCCTTCGATACTCGGACGACCGGTTTGCTCAAGGACATTACACACGCCAATGCCACGGCGTTTACCGGCAATCAATGAAGCGGCGCGGCGTTCTTCAAACCCTGAAATATCAGCGAGGGCTAGAGCCTGATCCATCACCGCTTCAAATTCACCGCAATCATAGGTAAGGCCAAGCCCAGTATCGTAGGGCATATCAGCGGTGGAAATCAGATTACGTCGCCGGATCTCGACCCTGTCGAAACCCGTTTCAATAGCTGCCTTATCGATCAACCGTTCAAGGATGTATGCCGCTTCTGGACCACCCGCGCCGCGATACGGCGCTGTTGGCACGGTATTGGTCATGATGCCGCTGGCGTTCACATCGCAGGCCGCAATCTTGTAGCATCCTGCTTGCAGAGTCAGGGCATTGAGCGCTGAACGAGGGCCCTTGATCGACAAGTACGCCCCGATATTGGCTTTGATTGCGACCCGTAGCCCAAGGAATTTTCCAGCACCGTTGAGTGCAAGCTCCGCGTCACTAATGACGTCGCGACCATGATGATCACTGACAAAACTCTCTGTACGTGACGCTAACCATTTGACGGGGCGCCCAAGCTTTTGCGATGCCCAGAGAACGAGAATGATCTCGGGAAACAACGCGCCCCGCATGCCAAAACTGCCACCGACATCACCGGTCACAATCCGCAACTGATCTTCATTTATGTGAAAGACGTCGCGCGTCAGTTGGGTACGAAACAAGTGTGGCGAGTGGACACCGCCAAGGAGCTTGTATTTGCCACCCTCAAAGCAGCCAATATAGCCACGCACTTCCAGCGGGTTTGCCGAGATACGTTGATTAACGAGACGCTGGTGTACAATGTGCGCCGCATCAGCGAAGGCTCTATCAGTCGATTGCGCATCACCCTGGGTGGCATAGAACACTTCATTTTCCAGGCATTGCGGCCAAAGAACTGGGGTATCTCCAGCTTTGTCCAAATCTGTATTGGACGGCAAGGGGTCATATTTGACCTCGACCAACTCAGCAGCATCGCGCGCGATGACATCGGACTCTGCAACAACAAACGCCACCGCTTCTCCGACATAGAGCACCCGTTTGCGGGCCAGAGCGGGAAAAGGAAGATCAGGACGCGGCATGCCATCACGTGTCTCGCAAGCATCCTGACAGGGAATTGAGCCGAGCCCGGCTGCCGCATAATCCTCGCCCGTTAGAATGAGCAACACGCCGGGTATCACCTGAGCGACTGTTATATCGATTTTCATTATGCGCGCATGGGGATGCGGTGACCGCACGACCGCTGCATGTACCATATCTGGAAACGCGCGATCATCGAGGAACTGACCTCCTCCAATCAGCAGCCGCTCGTCTTCAACCCGTGGAACCGGTGCACCGAGCTCAAAAGAAAGGTCGGAGGACACTGTCGTTCCCGCTACTTAGATTTATGGAAAATCGCGAGCCAAATTCCCGCAACGACCAACCCTGCGCCCAGCATGTGATACCAGTGCAATGTTTCGCCCAGAAGTAGGATAGCCAACCCACCAGCAAAAACCGGATAGAGATTGCCGAAATACCCGGCCTGGGCGGGACCGGTTCGATAGGTACCTTCATTCCAGGAAGTGGTGCCAAGGAAACCGGCGAATATACCGAGATAGAGAAACAGCAGGATACTCTCCTGGGTAAATGGCGTCGGCTTTATGACGGTTGATTCCCAAATATACATTGGTGTCATAACAATGACGCCGATTGCCGCCAGCGCTGTCATAAACGGCATGATATCGATGGTCTGCGGCTTGTAGCGCATCAGGAACGCCTGTAGCGCCCAAAGAAATACCGCGACAAGTGCCCAGATATCACCGTCTTGAATGCGAAGTGATTTGATAACCTCCCAATCGCCCCGGATAACGATAAGAGCAGCACCCCCAATCGAAAAGACAACACCCCACCATTGCTGACCGGTAATCCTAGTTTTGAGAACGACAAGCGCCAGCAAAAGAACAAGGACCGGTAAGATGGATTGAATGAGAGATGCCTGTAGCACCGTGGTCTTCTGGAGCGCCACATAGAACGTGCAGTTGAATCCGACAATCGTCAGCACCGAATAGATCACAATGAATTTGCGGTGTTCCCACAACAGATGCCGCTGCGCCCAGGTTGCGCGACCGAAGATCGCCAGAAAAAACACTAGCGCAATAGACCAACGAAAGAAGTTAAGCGTCAATGGCGGGATATCAGCCCCTGCTGCAGCGCGCCCAACAACAGCATTCCCCGCCCAGAATAAAATGCCTGCTGTCAGAAGCGCATACCCCGATACGACGCGCTTTGTATCGCTACCAGTTTCGCGCGGCGAATTATTCATGAAATGCTTTCAAGGCAGCAGGAAAAGTGAGAGTACGGGTCAGTCAGCGCCCGCCCCTTCAAGCATATCAAGCGGTGCCGTGTGCACGGTCCCGGTTACCTCAATACCGCTGATATTTTCACGGAATCCGGGGGGTGTCGGGCGGCCTTCTGGATCGGTCAACCATAGCCGCATCAGATGGCGTTTTTTCTCGTGCTCTTCATAGTCTTCAAACGCCGTGCGGGTGTGGAGCATCACGTGATTGTGCAGAAACTGTATATCACCGACCTCAAACTCCATCGGCATATAAAGCTCTTTTGCCAATTCCTGAAACATATCGAGCGCTTCGATATCGGTCTCCGTGAATTGTGGCACACCAGGTAAAAGCTGCGCTTTACGAACATGTGCGCCGCCGGCACGGATCGACAAATAGCCTTCATGGAAGCCAAAGATTGGCATGGTGTAGAATGGGTCTTCGCCGTCTTTCACCTCGCCGTGCTTGGTGAAATAAAAAATATTGCACAACGCCGCCGCAAGATCAGGCCGCCGCTTTTGCATTTCATTATACACAGTCATTGAACTGGCAATCAGGCTCGCGCCACCACTCTTGGCCGGATGCATGCACATCAGCCCGACATAGTCACACTGATCGCTATGGAAATTCATTTGGGCTGCAGTCTGATAGCCCCGCACCATTGGGTCGTCGTAATCTTTGCCGAGGTTTTTGACATGCCCCAACAAATGGCCCATCGGGTTCTGAGACACAGCCTGTCCCAAATACGTCCCAATGCCAAAGAAGGCCGCACCCGCCTGCCACGTCGTCATCTCCTGTACGGGCAAACCGCGTACCAAGACAAAGCCCCGCCCTTCGGTCAGCTCGTGATAAATGTCCTCCAGGGCCGGACCCACATTAGGCAGTGGGAAAAGGTCTCGCGTGATGTCCTTAATATCAACGCCGTCACGCTCCAACACAGCAACCTGGTCCATCAACTCGCCGACCTGACGTTGCGAAAGCGGATAGATCCATTCGTTGGACTTTGCTGCCATATCATCTGCATACCAGGCAGCGGGATCAGGCGCGGCGATTGCGAACATCTTAAACCTCCCGGTTCAAACTCCACTTCCAGCCAACTATGCGCCTGTCAGCGAAACCCGTAAATAATTCTCTGTCAGCGCGCCGGTCAACTATCCGGTTCAAACTGATAAACATGAATATCATCAGAGCGTTCTTCCCAACTGACCTTAACTGCCATGCCGGGCGTCAGCGCATCCTCTTCGACATTGACCAGCTGCGCCACGACACGGCCGCCTTCAGCAAGATCGACCGCCCCCAAAATATAGGGTACCCGATCTGCAAACCCAAAGGCCGGGATATGCACCTTGGTCCAGGCCGATAGCGTGCCTTTACCGGACACTTCACGCCATTCGTAATCCGCTTTACCTGTTTGCACATTGACCGGGCGCGGCCAGAACTGCGCCTTGCCAGAAGCAGGGTCAAACTGCAAAGCGAGTTTGCCGTCTTTGGCGGCATCCCACATTGGCTGGCTCACCGGTGTGGGTGTCGGGACGGGCGGTGGCGGGTTTTGTTTTTCATCGGCCATGTTATGCGCCCTCCAAAATCATACAGTTGCTGCTACCCCAGTTGCGGAAATAGGGGATCACACCAATGCCGGTGACCAAGGCGTTCTTTGCATTCTCGACCTGGCGGCCTGTTGCCTCGCCCATCAACTGGCGGATCGCTTCGGTTAGGTTAACCCCACCGCCCCCAAGACCCGGCTGGCCAGCGGAGATCTGCCCACCGCCCGTGTTAACCGGCAGCGTGCCGGTCGGGGACATATCGGTGCCAAGGATAAAGTCTGCGCCCTCGCCGCGACCACAGAACCCGATCTGTTCCATCTGCAACATCATCGCAATGAGGAAATCATCATAGGGGTGAAACATATCGACATCGTCCGGCGACATGCCCGCCTTAGCGAACACATCCGGTCCGACTGTTGCAAAGCCGGTCTCCGTCACATCGGGGTTGGGGTCGTCCGGCTCAAAGTTGGTAATCTCTGAATAGGCCGTCGGATAGACCAGATTTTCCAGCCCCATCGCTTTGGCCCGTTCGGTGCTGGTGATCAACAGACCATTGCCGCCATCGCAGCGCATTACACAATCGAGCAGGCGGATTGGCTCTGCAATCACGCGTGAGTCGAGATAGTCCTGCACCGTAATCGGTTTCTTGAAGGTTTCGATGGCATTGTCATTGACCAGCGCGCCATTGCGTTGGGTGACCGCGAGATGCCCCAATGCTTCAAGATTGAGCCCGTATTTCAGATCATAGGCGTGGCTGAGCAAACCAAAAGCAATCGGCGGCCCCTGAAAGCCAATCGACTCCATAAATTCCTGGCGGTAGCCACCCAGCCGACGATGTCCTATGCCCGTCGTGCCAGTGCTGTCCGAGGCCAGACAGATCGCCATCTCACATTGGCCCGTGATGATCGCCGCCGCGGCGCGCGCTATATTGCCGACCGGCGAGCAACCGCCAATATCCGTTAGCTGTGTCCAGCGCGGTTGCAGCCCAAGATTATCGGCCATGGTGTTGGTATAAAACGTGTTGCCGGCCTCGGCGGTCGGCATATGGGTCGCCATACCATCAATATCGGAATTCTTGAGGCCAGTCTTCTCGAGCATCTGCCCCATAACCTCGGCGGCAAACTCGTAAGGCCGCTTACCCGAGCGCCGCAAGTTCTGAACCTCGCCATAAGCGATGATTGCGACCGGTTTATCACGCAGGAAATTATCCGCCACGATGGCCTCCCAGCTGTGGTTATCGATTGTATTTTCTGGTTATTCTAACGCGCGAAAGCGCGCGGTCTACTTGTTCTCAGATTTTTCCGGGGCAGGATCTGTTTTGCCGCTGTTCTTGGCACCTTCAAAGCGATGCTGCCACCAGGCGTAGAGACACAGCTTCGGCGTCGGTGACGTCACGCCATCGATCAGAAAGGATGCCTTGATCCGTGCCGTGACAATCAGCCCCGGCAATCCGGAACTTTCAACCATATCTTTATGCATCCAGGCACAGGGATCAAAGCTCTCATAGCGTACCCAGGTCGCACCCACCGCACTGGCCACAAGAACGACCAGCACAATCAGAAACTTCATAAACCGGGACAATGCGCGCGCCGTCAAAAGAGACCTCTAACCGCCTAGAATAAAAGAAAATTCTTATGAGCGCCGGTTTTTGTCGAGGGCACTCGGCCCGCTAAAACGGGCAGCCGTTATGTGCCACAGTGGCGGAATGGTGTAAAGGTGGGGGTAACGATAGTTGGTGTGAAAAGTCGGCAATCAGTCAGCTGAATCGGCCGATGATTCCTGAGGCGCCTCCACCAAGAACGCTACAGGTCGATACTGCAACCAAGAATTCATTGCCCATTTCTTCACCTAGAATCAAAGTATGAAAGCCGGTTGAAATCAAGAATACAGCGATAAAAGTTGATGCGATCGGTACGATAATAACGTATTTCTCAAAGGCTCCGCGTTCCAGCGGCAAATCCATGCGCCAACACAGCAGATTAACAAATTTATTTTCGAGATGGCTCTCATCCAGCTCGTCCTTAATTCGCGGTGCGATCTGAATCGTCAACGCCACCAAAGCTACAGCAATTGCGACGAAGATTGTCGTCAACAAAACCATACTAATTCTCCATTTCGACGCGATAGTGGAGAGTAACCTAACCTCCAATAAATAAGCAATTATTACTACCGTAACGAGCGTCACCGCCGCAACATAGAACATTGTGCCCGCTGCAGCCGGAATCGCCCACACAATGGTGTATATTCCTGTAATGACCATAAATGCAAATACTAAAATAGGCAGCAGAAAGATCATCGAACCGACCTCCAGGATCAAACGCCGGAACACCTGCCCCTTAGATATGGAACTCACAAACACGTATCTCAAGCATCCAATAAAGGCTGCGGCCCCTGTCCCAAGGCCAATGAACAACAAATTTGTAGTCCAGATTGGGTCTCCAGGCGGCCAGGCGAAATTTACTGTACACGGCGCCCAAGATGCAGAACACACTTGTCCACCAAGAACATGAAATATTAAAGGAATGCAACCAAAGAAAAAACTCGTCCAAAACGCACGTCTAAGTGCCTTTCGGAACCTCAACGCTGACTCTGAATCCATACTCTTTTCCCACCGCAAATGGAGTATTCACCGCGGTTGTTATTATTGCCCCAAGTGCCGCAATCGCAGCTTGCCCGAAATTTTATACGGACACTCTACTTATAGGACACGATACGTATTCTGACCAGCCTCAGAATCAAAGTTCATTTTAAGGCAATACGTTGAACGAATTTCTCCGTCATAAAATTTACCGCTGCCGCATCGGCACAAAACATGCCAGACTGACACGGGGATTTGCCATTGGGGGGCTCACATGATCAGAAAGATCATACTCATTGCTATTTGCGGTGCGTTTTTCACCACGACGGTACAGGCCGGCATCTGTATCAGCGGTCGTAATCTAAAGACCGGTAAAGGGACAGAACGAGACTACAGCTTCGGTCAGTCACTATTTTCCGACAGCACCTATAAAAACCAGTCGCCGAAGCTCAGCAGCTATGTTGGCAATGCCCAGTGGAACAAGGTCATTCTGCAATGCAACCGGACGCGCGATACCAACGGTGTTTATATCTCGGCCGCCATCGCCAGCAAAAAGAACAGCAAGGGCAAACAGCTGCTGCGCAAGAAGAAGCTCAAATCCAAGGTGATCCGGGGCAAGTTTAATTTCCTGGGACTCGGCTCGGCGATCAACATGAATTACGTCTATGTGTTGCGCAAAAAGAATAATGTCTGGCACATGACGATCCCCTATAAACCAATCCATTCCGATCTCGTCAAAGACCGTGTTGATTTCAACATTAGCCACGCTTACAAGCTTTACGCCGCGTCGCAAGTAAAGAACGGGAAGCTGGTCTCAAATCCCAAACCGATCTGGACAACCCATTGCGCCAAGAGCACATACTTCCCCGGCAAGAAAAAGAAATATGCCGGCAAGCCACTCTATAAGCGCGACAAGCGCAACAAGCATATCAGCGTCGGCAAGATTGAATACCAGTACGGCAAAAAGGGTTCTCCGAAATCCGGCTGCCGCGTTAAGAGCAGCATGAATTTGTACTGGGAAAACGCCGACGGCAAAATCATCAAGACCAAACCGCTGAAATGGGTGTACAGCAACTTTGTTCGTGTCGCCGAAAAATACTGGACTATCCCCGGCGTCTTTAAATTGCGCCTATGGATGGAGGGCCATAATGACCACAAATTCAAAGGAGCAAAAAAATTGCTCCGGCGAACCGATCATCTGACAGTGCGTTTTGCCACCAAGTTTCTGGCGCACGGGTTTAACCAGATGTACAAATCCAACCCGCTGCAGCCGTTTAACTTCTCAACCATGACGTCAGACAACACGCATGAGCATGAGGTCGGTCATGCCTTTGGGCTGGATGATGAATATGGTGGTGCCAAAAAGAATGATTGCGAAAAGATTAGCGGCTACGACACCAATACCTATACAATGTGCGCCCATAACGTGACCGAGAAACGCACGATCTATCACTATATCGCGGTGTCGCGCTACATCCTCCCGTAGCGCAGATGGGGTGGCGGAGAGTCGGCCCGCCTGCACAAGACAGCATGGCTCTCCCCCTCTTTCTCTCATAAATAATTCGATCAATCGGCGGAGAGCCGTCGGGGCGATGGCTGATCAGTCGTCAGGCGCTTCCCAGATGTAATAGAGCTGATCGACCGGCGTATTCAGGCGCGGATCGGTTTCGGGTGGTGGCTCATTTACCGCCTTGATGAAATGCTGGATGTCTCGTTTGAATTCCGGATGCAGTCCACCCGTCCGGAACGGACACAAGAGAATGACATCCCCAACTCCACCATTCAGCACAGCTTTCCTGGCAGCCATTAACTCCCGCTTAACCGGCGTTTTGCCATCTTTTCGCGGCAGAAACGTGTTTACATGGAGAAAGCGGTTGGTCACCGAATCACTAAAGCTAATGTCCATATAGACTGAACCACGCTTACTGCCAGCGGGCGATTTCAACAACCATTCTGCTACATCAGGCATTTACCGATTGTTGCGCATAGCAAACAGATTTGCAACTATTTATTAAGGAATAAAATCCTTTATTCGGAAAGGGGCTCTTTGAGTGGATCCAGTCGACGAGGACGATCAACAGGATCGCTTTCTCCTTCCTTATAATTTTTATTCACCTCCCTGATAATTGGCATAATGAATGCTTTGAATTTCTCCAGATCAAATGTTTCATTTTTCGCAAGTTTGGGAACAAGAACCAGGATATCCCCTGTCTCAGTATTCATATTTTGAATAATCCGTTTCGCAGCATCATCTTCTCGCTTCGAGGGTTGGGTCCCTTTAGCCTTGGTATCCACAGTATTAAGATGCAGGAAACGTTTGGTCACTGGGTCTTTAAAAGACAAATCAAGGAACGAGGAACCTTTTCTGCCGTCCGTACCTTCGGCTAATTTATTGCGTAAATAATATTCTTTTATTTTCTCATCGCCTTTTCTCGCACCGCCTTTGTGCTTGAGAGCGTTTGCCTCCTTCGCTGAGCACTCTTCAATGGCTTTCATTAAGTCAGAATTATGCACAACAGTTTCTTCATTTTCATGTCGTTCAACGATGAACGTTTTTGGAATTTCGTCCGAACTATCGGGAAATGTTTCTACCCAAGGATCGACCGGTATCATAGGAGGAAAACCCTCTATCGAATGCTCAATTGGGTCGACTGGAAATTCTTCGTGATCTGGAACAGGGGGGACCGGTGTCCGGCCGGGCAATGTGTTCGGAAGCGGCGTAGCAGCTTCTGTTCTTTCATTGGAATTAGGAGCTGGTTCATCGCTCGATTTATTTGGCACCTTCGGTATGTTGGTAGCAGCACCAATCAGGCCTAAAGATCGTAAAATTGCGGGTGTTGCTCGCCCCGCCTGAATTAAAAGTGGTATGAGAGCTGCCGGAAGGGCTGCCACCTGTATTTTGTGTTCATTTTCCTTTCTCGTCGCCAGCTCTTTTGCTTCTCCCCGTAGTGCGACGAAAGTTTCATCTCCCTCGGAGACCAAACCTTCAGCTTGAAATCCCTTTTCCTGTTGAATTTCGCGAAGGGTGTCCACCACGTCGCTGTCAATGAATTGAGGCGGAGGCGCACTCACATCAAACGGTAACCGCCCGGAAGCTGCCAACAACCGGCGAATATTCGATACATCCTCTGGAGTGTTTTCACCGCCCTCTCCAACACTATGGTTCAACGAAAAATCATCTGTTGATCCAATCGGACGTTCGTCATCAACGATATGACTGACAATATTCCGTTCGGTTTCGCCGCCAGGGTTTAGAACACCGTCAACACGAAGACCGTTCTTCTCCTGGAAATCATGAATTTCTTCGTCGAGATCAGAATCGAAAAAACCGTCAGCATCGGGATCATCCTTTGTTTCATCTATTTCTTTTCCACCGGCGACCCGTATCAGGTGCCTCACCACAAACACGTCTTCTGGATTGTTTTGCGCTCCTTGACCAACTGGGCCTTTTAGGAATTTTCCAGTTCTCATTCAGTTCACCTCGCGAAAATTCGGCAAAAAAAAGCCGCCCGCAATCTCGCGACCAGCCAACAGATAAATCCGCGCCACTTCTGGCACAGGTTTTGATATTAGGAATTATTACCTATATTGGGTGTTATGTCAAGAAGACATTCAACTCACGATTATTGAACCACCGTATGAGCGCTGACTTATGCCCCCGCCACCGTAAAGATTATCGACCGTCCATTGCCATCCATTCGGCGAAAAAAAGCGCGAACCTCAACAAAATACTCCCAGGAATAGTCAAAATCTTCCTGGCCAAATTCCGGCCAAACCTCCTCGCAATATTTAAAATAACGTTTGCTGAGCTCAACGATATCAATCTCATTTAAAGCGGGAACCAAATCGGACACCTCGTGTGGCTCAATCAACCGAATACAGTAGTCCTTATTTTCAGCGATCAATTTTTCGCCACCGAGCACACACAGCTTCAATGGGTACTCGCCATAATCGTCGATTGAAACGCAAATTCCGCGCTTGTCAGGAATAGGCCACAACGAATAAACATCGGAAGATACCTCCCCCAAACAACGATGAAGCGCATCCCAGGCCTTATCGCTCTCAACTGTAAATTCTTCTTCCCAAGCCTCTTCGATCACTTCTTTGACATAGTCGATCCGAGCCGCATCATCCGCCGCCCCTTCAAGAGTTTTTCGTTGTTCGTCGGTAATTGCAAAGTGAACACCCAGCGTCATTGAAATCTCCTACACTCAATTACTAGGAGCATACCACACAACAACTTCAATAGGAATTAAAACCTTGTTATACAAAATTCGCTGTATCGCGGTCGCCTCCCTCTGGCGTTAAGCCCGTTACTTCTTTTTGGGTATCTGCTGAGTTCTGTTCCATGCCTAACCTAATAACAGATAAACAAAAAAGGAACAAATTCCGAGAAGGAAAAATACCGCAATTTATCCAAAGTTTATGGTATTTTTACCACTTATTGAAAACTAAGTTACGCGCCCTGCTACCGGGGGTGGGTTAAGCCGCCCAATTTCCGACACAGAGTGTCTATAGTTGTTGTGGCCGTTTGCCAGGGAGACTGTTGCCAATGAACGACACCACGCCCGATGCCTCTCATCAACGCCCGCGATCCGGCGCGGCGCGAACCTTCTGGGCCTTTATCATCGCACCCGCAGTCGGGCCACTGCTCGTCCTGGCGATCGATATCAGCACCGAAACCTATAGCAACCAGTTCCTGGATAACTGGCGGTTCGATGCGATGATCAACGGGGCTTTTACCGTCATACCGTGCTATCTGGTCGCTTGGCTGGCCGGCATCCCCGCGCACCGTTATGCCCGGCGTCAGGATATTATCCTTTCAGGCTGGCGCGGGTTATTGCTTTACAGCGTCTGCGGTGCCGTCGGCGGCATCGTCGCCTTCGCCGGCGTCGCTAGGCTGTTTGATCTGGTACCCGACATCATCGGCCAAAATGAATTTCTGGCGGCCATCCTGATGGGGATTATCACCGGCCTTTGTCTGTGGTTCATGGCCGTCTGGCGCAATCCGGATTTCGGGTATGTTGGCAGCAGCGCCCCCACAGCAAGTTAATCCACCGGCAGCGCGGGGTCGGAGCCTTCTGGCAGCTGCACATCAAATGCCGCGAGCAGGATAGCGGTGGCAGAGTACGCCCCCATCAGCGAGATCAGATCAACCAGCGTCGGCATCTCAAACGCCGCCGCGGCGCGGGCATAGGTTGCGGAATCCAGCTTCTTGGTCTGGAACAGCTGGCGGCCCATTTCAATCAGCACGGCATGGGTTTCCGGCAGGCCATCCGTTGGTTTGCGGTGGCGGATGACATCAACAGTTTCCATCGGCAGGCCAACGCGCAGCCCTTCGCGTTCATGGGCGCACCATTCAAACTGCGAGTCATATTCGCGCGCCGTGGTAAGGATCGCGATCTCGCGTTCCTGCTCGCTGAAGTCTGCGCCATGGCGAAGATAATGCGCGGCAGGCGAGGACAGACCCGACAGTTTCTTGGAATGCAGACGGATACCCCCTGGCCCATAGAGCCCGGCGAGCGATTTTCCCGCGGCGGGATCGATATGAACATGCGCGTCAAACACTTCGCGGGCGGCATCATCGAGATCATCGCGATTGGGCAGCGCGACGCGCGAGCGGCTTTCGGGCAAAACGTCGGCAGGGAAATCCTTGGTATCGGTCATCTAAGAGGGCTCCTGTTGAAAATCTGTTATCTGTTGGCCGCAGTGTAACGCGCCGCACCCATGCTGGGAACGGCAGGGGATAACGATTTCGAGCTATGCTCTCGAAGACATGACATTCCTGTGAATAGACATTCCCGTATTTGTGCCCAGCTATAGCTTTAACAAGATATAATAAGGCTGATGTGAGGGGGCTGTGATGACGGAAATATCCGCAAAACACTCATGCGAGGGGGAATAGCGATGTTTGCACGCGTCGCTTACAACGTTCCGGGTCCCGCCTATCTGTGGTTTTCCGTCATTGTGTTTGGCGCCGCCGCCTCGGTGGTGAAAATTCTCCATGATCTCGGACTGCAATTCCCAATAGACGGCCGCAACGCGATCTCTTTCTGCAATCTGCTCTTTGCCGGCAATGCCTGCGCCACCATCGTGCTATATGGCGTGCATCGCAAGAGCTGGACGCGCGAGACGCTAAAGCAGGTCTCCACTGGTGAATGGTGCGCCCTGATCGTGCTCGCCTTTATGGCCAATGCGCTGGCGCCCGGTCTGTTCTATCTGGCGATTGAGAACACCATGGTCACCGGCGTCGTGCTGGTCACCCAGATCGAACCGCCCTTGCTGCTGTTGCTTTCCTGCCTGATTTTTGGCGACCGGTTTGGCTGGTGGTCGATTGTCGGCTCCATCGTTTGCACCACAGGTGTCGCGTTGTCGGTCTTTCTGCAGCCAATGGGCGGTGACTATATGATTGGCAAAGGTGAATTCTTTGCCGCAGCAGCCGCCGCGACCTATGCAGTCTCAACCATCATTGCGCGGAAGTTCCTGCGCGGCGTGCCGCTTGGTATCTTCTCAGTGTTTCGGGTCGCGGTTGGCACGGTCGCGTTCTTCATCATCGCGCTCTATCTGTTCGGGCCCATCCATTTCATGGATGTTGGCTCGCCCTTCCTATGGCAATGGATGGTGATCTATGGCGGCATCATCGTGGTTAGCGGCCAGCTGGCCTGGGATTTCGGGATGCGGCGATCACGTTCACTCGATGTATCTGCGGCAACTTCCTTCGCGCCGGTCGCCGGTGTTGGGGCGGCAATGCTGATCCTCGGCGAAACACCCAAAATGGCACAACTTACCGGCGGCGGCGTGTTGCTGGTTGGCATCCTGATTTGCCTGTTTGGGTCCCGACGCAAAGGCCTAAAAGACGACGCCGTCGAAATGAATGATGATGACGACATGTCAGACAGCACGGCGGTCATCGATGGTGAATGCCGCACCGGCTTCAAAGGTATTTAATAAATTTAACAGGAGAGGAGAAATACCATGTTCAACTTCCAATCCCTGCTTCACCCGGTGCTGACCGGCTACCGATCTTTCGAATGGCTACCGATCTTTGTCGCGCGGTTCTCGATGGGGCTGTTCTTTTGTGTGTCGGGCTATAACAAATTGTTTATTGCCGAAAAACACGAAGACCTGATCAAGCTGATGGCGAAGATCGGACTGCCTCTGCCCGAGCTCATGGCACTGTTCCTCGGTAGTGTTGAGTTCTTTGGCGGCATCTTCCTGATGATCGGCTTGCTGACTACTTTTTGTTCGATCGCGCTGACCATCGCGATGATCGTCGCCATTATCACCGTCGAGATCGACCTGATTATCCCAAAGGGCATTGGCTTTTTCGACTGGATGAGCTGGTTCCTGTATCTGCCACAAGTGATGTATGTGATTATTTTTGTCTGGCTGATGACCACCGGTCCCGGACGATTTAGTATCGATCACATACTTGCCCGCAAATTAGGGGGCGACGACACCAGTTCGGGATAACACATTATGAAAACCAGCACCGACCGGATACTGACCAGCCATGTCGGCAGTCTGCCGCGACCACTCGATCTTTTCGACATGCTTACGGCGGAAGATCAAAACCAGCCGCATGATGCCGACGCGCTGGAACAACGGGTGGCAGAGGCTGTCAAAGACGTGGTTGCCCAACAGGTCGCGTGTGGCGTGGATATCGTTTCCGACGGTGATATGGGGAAAATCTCCTACACGTTTTATGTAAAGCACCGGCTGTCCAACATTGATCCAGCCGCGCCGCCCGGTGCCGAAATCCCTAAGGAAAACGCCAATCAGGATATTATCGAACATCCTGAATTCGAGGCCCGTGTCAAAAAAACAGCGCGGTGGTTGGGGCCTGCAATATGGCCGTCCCTGGGTGGTTGGACCTATCGCCTATGTGAATGACGAACCGCTCAAACGCGACCTCGCGCACCTGCAGGCCGCCAAAGAGGCCAGCAATCCGACTGAAGCTTTTATGACCGCAGCCTCACCCGGTGTGCTCAGCAAGTTTGTGCCGGACGATTATTACAAAGACGAAGAGGCCTATATTGCGGCGATGGCCGACGCCATGAAGACCGAGTATGAGGCGATTCATAATGCCGGACTAATTCTGCAAATTGATTGTCCGGATTTTGGCTCGGCGCGGCACAACCAGTACAAAGATTTATCAGATGATGAATTCCTGAAGATTGCCTGGCGTAATATGGAAGCCGTCAACGCCGCCACGGCGAATATTCCACCGGAAGCGATGCGGCTGCATATTTGCTGGGGAAATTATGAAGGCCCGCATAATCACGATTTCCCGCTCGCCAAGATATTCCCGGTCTTGATGGCCGCACGACCCGCCGCGATCCTGTTTGAAGGGGCCAATCCCCGTCATGAGCATGAATGGGAAGACATTCAGGGGATGGACATCCCCGACCACAAAATCTTCATTCCCGGTGTCATCGACTCCACCAGCAACTTTGTGGAACACCCCAAGCTAATCGCCCAACGGCTGTGCAACTGGGCCAATGTTGTCGGGCGAGAGCGGGTGATCGCTGGCTCCGATTGCGGCTTTGGCACCTTTGCCCGGCTTGAACCTCAGGTCACGGCCGATATCGTCTGGTCGAAATTCAAAACCATGGCAGAAGGCGCAGAGATCGCCACCAAGCGGTTTTGGTCCTAAACTTAGTTCAAAACCTACAGATCGTAGAGCACGCGCGGGTTGGCCTCGGCAATCTGCTCGATCTCAGCCGTACTGAATTCTGCAGCTTTTAGCGTCGAGAGCGGGTCAGGATCGCCCGGTGGAAACGGTAAATCCGTACCCAGCACCATCTGATCAATCCCCACCAGATCGCGGAGATAACGCAAAGCCGGGCCATGATGCAGGATGGTGTCGTAGTGCATCTGGCTCAAGTAAGACGACGGAGGATTCTCTGCGACGGTCCCGGTCAGCTTGTGCGGCGCCGCATTGTGCATCCGGTCAAACCGGCCAATCAGCCACGGTACTGACCCGCCGCCATGTGACAGCACCAGCTGCAAATTGGGGAATCGGTCGAGCACACCGTTTGAAATCATCGAGCCGACTGTCAGTGTTGTGTCATTGGTATAAGCCACGACCTGGTTGAGGGCGAACTTCTTGGCGCGCTGCGGGGCAATGGGCTGGGCCGGATGCAAAAACACTGGCGCCTTCAGCTCAACACAGGCCGCCCAATACTCATCGAGATCACATTCGCCAAGATTTTCATGATTAATGTGAGTTGCGGCAATAGCGCCAACTGCGCCCGCCGCCATCGAGCGTTCCAACTCACGCGCTGCCGCTGCCGGGTCCTGTAGCGGGCCCGACGCCATCCACGAAAATTGTTTGGAGTGGGTTTCGCAAAGATCAGCTAAACACTCATTCATCAATCGATGCCAGGCGAGCCCTTTATCGGCTGGCATTTCATAACCAAAAATATCCGTCCACAATGACAAAACCTGATGCTGAAGCCCAACTTTTTCCATCTCGTTTAGGCGAATTTCGACATCGGTTAGTGTGTCAAAGAACGGTCTGATTTGGATTCCAGATGCAAATTTGCAGCAGTGACAGCCAGGCTCGGATTCCACCAGATCAATCCCGAAATCAACACCACGGTCGGCCAAGGTCTCAATAACGGACGGCGGGACAAAATGGGCATGAACGTCGATCGCCATCTCAGGCTCCTTTTTCAGCAAGTAACTCACGGAGTCGCATTGGCGAGAGTGGTAGATCGGTGATCTTCACATCATATTGCCGCAACGCTCGTGCCACGGCATTACCAACCGCACCAGCCACCGCGACGATGCCGCCTTCGCCAGCGCCTTTGAATCCCATCGGATTGAGTTTGGAGGGGCTTTCCTCCAGTGCAATAGCCGTAATCTCCGGCAAATCCGTCGCCAGCGGCAGTAGATATTCCGCCAGATTGGCCGTCATCAACTGGCCGTCATCATCATAGATCATGTGGTCGAGTAGCGTACCACCGAGTCCCTGCACCAATCCACCAACCGCTTGTCCCTTTACCATCGCGGGGTTTAATGCGCGGCCAATCTCCTCGATCAGTGCGTATTTTACGAGTTCGAACCCCCCGGTTTCAACATCCACCGCGACTAAGGCAGCATGGGCGCCATAGGAATAAGACAATTTGCCGTCATTGCTGAAGCTTGCATCGGCGGATAATAAATCGCCATCGCGGGTCGCGGCATACTCCGCGAGTTCCTGCAATGTCAACCGCTCGCCGTCACCTCGGCTAACCGCACCGACTTCATATTGCAGACCATTCGTCGCGACATTCCAGCGAAGTGCCGCCAGCTCTACCGCCTTGTTGATCAGCGCTTCGGAGGCCTTGCGTACCGCATTGCCCGCCATCACCGTGCAGCGGCTATGGAACGTTCCGCCGCCGCTTTCCACCAAGGTCGTGCTGCCATGAAGAACCGAAATACCCGCCATACTGGTCTCAAGGATATCGGCGCAAATCTGTGCCATCCCGGTTTCCAGCCCCTGCCCAACCGATGACGCGCCGGTACGCAATTCGATACTGCCATCGCCCGTCACGGTAATCCGAGCCGATTCCGGCGGACCAGCGGCACTGCTCTCGATAAAGACTGCAAGACCCAGCCCCATCAGCTTACCGTTCTGGATTTCTCCTTGACGATCTTTCCAGTAATCGTAATCGACCTCATCCAGCAACTGTTGAAAGGCCGAGGCGTAATCACCGTCATCGAACGTCGCATCCGGATCACCCGGCACCAGCTCGCCTATTCGGAAAGGGAGTTCCTCGGGTTTCATTAAATTGCGCAAGCGCAGTTCTGCAGGATCGATATCCAAATCATCTGCCATCATGTCCAGCAAGCGCTCACGGCAAAAATTGGCTTCAAACCGCCCCGGCCCGCGCATTGTGCCGACTGGCGTCTTGTTGGTAACAATTGCCTTCATTTCCGCTGCAAAGGCAGGAATCCGATACGGCCCCGGCAAAAACTGGACGGCCTTCGAGGGCACCACACCACCATTTGTCCGAACATAGGCACCGAGATCACCGCGCACCTCGCAGCGCATCCCGAGAATTTCGCCATCACGTGTCGCCGCGACTTCCAAATCACAAGTAATATCGCGGGAGTGATTACACGCCATGAGGTTCTCGCGGCGATCTTCAATCCACTTCACCGGTTTGCCGACCCGCTGGGCGGCGATCAGGACCAGATAGTCTTCCGGATAAAGTTCACCGCGGGCACCAAAGGCACCACCGACATCCAATTCAATCAACTCGACCTGATCTTCCTCTACCCCAAAGGCTGCCGCTAAATGCCGCCTATTAAAGAACGTCACCTTGGCTGCCCCGGTTAATCGCAACACGCCGGATGGTTGATCACACTCGCCAATCAGGCCTCTGGTTTCCAGAGGACAAGCGGCGTGGCGATTGGTGATAAACCGTTCGCGTCTTGTGTAAGGCGCATCCTTGAAGGCCGTCTCGATATCACCGCGCCCGACAGGATAAGCCGCCCCGACATTCTCCCCCGCCGTTTCCTGCAGCAGAACATCACCAGCTTCAGCCTGATCGAGGGTGGTCACGGCCGGTAACGTATCCAGGTCGAGGGCAATCATCGCCAGAGCGTCTTCAGCCAGATAGCGGTTCTCGGCGATCACAACGGCGACAGGCTCGCCGACATAGCGCACCTTATCGACGGCAAGAGGATTCTGTAGAAACCGTTCGAATCCCTTGAAAGGCGCCAGTCGCAACGGGATATCCGGCAACGCCATATCAATATCAGTTGCGGCAAAGACATCGATAACGCCCGGCATTTCACGAGCAGCGGTTAGATCGATATCGTTGATCCGGGCGTGCGCCTGCGGACTCCGCAAGATTGCCATATGGACCATGCCAGCTAGCGATACATCATCGACAAACTGACCAGTGCCGGTGAGAAACCGCTGATCTTCCAAGCGGGTTTCTGATTCACCAATATAGCGGATCGGTGTCGTCTCGTTCATCACTGGTCCTTAGCCCAAACTCTCTGTTCAAGGTAAATCATAGAGACACTCAGGAGCAACGACCGCCACAACATAAATTTCGAAACAACCATTTCCCACACAGCAAAAACACGCCATGATCCCGCCAACATTTTGAACACCAGATGGATGAGAGCGAGCAATGGATCTGCAATTAAAAGGCAAAAAGGCAATCGTAACCGGTGGTAGTGAGGGGATCGGCAAAGCCATCACTTTGGGCCTGGCACAGGAAGGCGTTGACGTTGCGATCTGCGCGCGTCGTAAAGAACCACTGGAAGCCACCGCCAAGGAAATTTCTGACACCACCAGCCAGAACATTGTCGCGATCACGGCTGACCTGACCGATACCGACCAAGCGAACGCCTTTATCGATGGCGCTGTAGAAGCACTCGGTGGGGTCGATATTTTGGTCAACAACGCAGGTGCAGCAACTGGCGGAGTTCTTGAATATTTATCAGATGAACAATGGGAAGATGCGCTCCAGCTTAAATTCTTCGGCTATGTTCGCTGCACTCGCGCCGCTCTTCCCCACATGAAAAAACAAGGCGGCGGGCGGGTCGTCAATCTCATCGGCAATGATGGTGTCAAACATTCCTATTGGGAAATAGCCCCAGGCGCCGCCAATGCGGCAGGTCAGAACCTGACGATTTCGCTGGCGGGTCAGTATGGCAAAGACAATATCAGCTTTGTTGCTGTAAACCCCGGGCCGGTTCGCACCGAACGCTGGGCAGGTCTCGTCCAGGGCATGGCGCGCGACATGGATCTCAGCATTGAAGAAGCCGATCAGCTGGCCCCCCGCAGTATCCCTTTGGGCCGGATTGCAGAGACCGTTGAGGTTGCCAATCTCGTAACCTACCTTTCGTCACCGCTAGCACATTTCGTCAATGGTACAATGATCGAGATCGATGGCGGTCAGCAAAAACCTATGATGGACGCTTTCCGCGACGGCTAAGGGCGTTTAAAGCCCCTCAACCGTGTCGCGGGAGAAGTCGTAGCCTTCCTTGACGATAAACTCGAGCAAGTAGGGTTTGCCGCTTTGTGTCACAGCCACCGCTTCCTTTATTGCTGGAATGATATCATCCGGTGCTTCGACACGGCGGGCCTGAACGTTCAGCCCTTCGGCAACCTTTGTGTAGTTCCCGCCGACATCCATAGCGTTCCATTTCTCAGTTGCTAGGACGAGTACATCACGTTCCGCCGCCATGACACTGTTATTGAAAACAACGGTCAGGATTGCGATGCCGTTCCGAGCCGCGGTCTCTATATCCATACCGGTCATACCAAAGGACGCATCACCCATCACATTGATACAAATCTTGTCCGGTGCTGCCATCTTCGCCCCTAAATTTATCCCGAGACCGTAGCCAAGCTGGGTGGATTTCCCCCACCCCACATAGGAGCCGGCCGCCGTGCTTTCCCAGCTCGACATCATTTGCTCACGCGGACTGCCGGAATCATGCGTGATGATGACATTGTCCCGATCAACCGTGTCCATCAAATCCTGAATGACGCGGTACTGATTTATCGGCACTTCATCCGAGGTCCGGTGATCTTTCCAATCCGCAATCCACGCTGCCTTGATGGAGGCGATGTCGTCTTTTAATGACTGTGCCGCCTTGGCATCAACCTCACCGCGTTGCCGCTTAATCTCAGTGATCAGAGCTTCAGCCACCATCTTGGCATCACCAATCACCGCGTGTTCCGCGAAGTAATCCTTATTAATGTCGGATGGATCATTGGTGGAATGGACGATCCGTTTGCCGGGCGGCACCTTGGGACCGAAATTGGTGATCGTCAGGCTTGAGCCAATTGCGAAAACCAGGTCAGCGCGATCCATAAACTCAGACACCATCCGCGGGCGTGACCGCGTACTGCCACCAAGCGACAGCGGATGGTTTTCGGGTATCGCGCTTTTGCCGGGATTGGTCATCATGACCGGCGCTGGAACAAGCTCGGCCAGTTCTGCCACTGCCTCACTTGCTTCGGCATATAGGACGCCCTGTCCCGCCCACAGAATTGGGTTTTTAGCCTCCAGCAATAATTTGACTGCTTCTGTGACGGCTGCCGGATCGGGCGCGACCGGGTAAGGGCGGACAGGCTCATAGTCGAGCTCACCAGAGAATTCCTGATCCCAGACTTCAAGCGGGATTTCGAGCAGCACAGGGCCACCTCTACCGGTCCGCATCGCATGATAGGCTTGACGCATCAACCCTGGAATCAACTGAACCGAATGTGCCCGCGCAGCCCATTTGGTCACCGGCGCAAAAACGTCTACTGCACTAAAGGTCGGATGGCGATATTGCCGCGACGACCCCAACCCGCCAGGGATGATCAACATTGGGACATTCTCGGTGAAGGCCTGAGCGACGCCGGCAAAAGCGTTCTCGATTCCCGGACCCGCCTGCGCCGCAAAGACGCCATTGATTTTGCCGCGCGTGATCCGCGAATAGCCGTCGGCGATGCCAACGCCAACGCGTTCCTGGCGACACAGGATGGGCCTTATCCCCAGCTTCGCACATTCTTCAATAACCGGATTTCGGGGATAGCAGGATATAAACTCCGTCCCCTCCCGTTTCAGTATTTCCGCAACGAGGGCTGCACCATTCATCTTTTTGACCTTTCTTATTCGGCGGCGACCGACCCGTAGTCGCGTTTCAACTGTTCTTCAATAGCCTCTTCAAACGAGCCGCCTTCGGGTAAATTAAACCGTGTGGAACGCGCGCGATAGCTCGCGGGATCAAGACCCGGTGGCGTTTTGCCTTCCTGAAAGTCTTTCAGGCTTTGCAACAGTAATTTCCTGATCTGGATGATCGCCGTATCGCTGACGCCGAGATGTTCGGTCGTTCGGTCGGCAATTGGCCCCATCGATTCCTGGATACCAGCATCTTGTACACCGAGACCCTCCATGCCCGTATAAGAGTCGCCACTCGCCTGAAGGTCGCGATCAATATTATAGTCGTTGCCCTTGTTATGGATCGGAATATCGGTCCCCGGCAGATTCTCGGTATGGATACCGTGATGCGTTGTCGTCCGTTCGAGATCTTCTGCCGAAAGCGGTCTGTCGGGCCAGTAATCGATGCTGTACAGCATGGTATTTTCATCATCGATAGGCACCCACATATGGGCTGCTTCCGGGCTCGTCGCAAAAATTTTGTGGAACGGCATGCACATCAGATTAGCCGCCCAATTTATCTCCCCTTCATTGAGGACACGACCGGTCCCCGCCATGAAACCAAAATCGGTTGGCACAACGGCGTATTCCGATGGTACGACGCGCCGGTTGGTGCCGGCGGTCCCGCGGTGCAGAAAGGCGAGATGGCTAGTATCGAAGCCACCTTCCAACCCCTGTAACCAGTTACATTCCTGAATCCGGCGCGTCACATAAAGATGGGAGTCCGGCACCATCGCCCATTCTAGCTCTGGAAATTCGGGCTTCAGCTCAGCAGGACCCATATAGGCCCAGACGAGGCCAGCTTGTTCATGACACGGATACGCTTTGATTTTAACTTTGCGTTGTAACGTGCTGCCCTCTGGTTCGCTGGGCAAATCAACGCAATTGCCATCAACATCAAACTTCCAGCCGTGATAGACGCAGCGCAAGCCACATTCTTCATTGCGGCCAAAAAACAGTGAGGCCGTGCGATGCGGACAACGTTCATCGATCAGACCAGGACGGCCTTCAGTGTCCCGAAAGGCCACCAGCCTTTCGCCGAGCAATTCAACCCGCACCGGTGGGCAATCTGGCTTCTCGATTTGGTCGGTGAAAACCACCGGAATCCAATAGCGCCGCATGAGATCACCCATCGGCGTTCCGGCATTTGTGCGGGTCAATAGTTCGTTGTCTTCATGTGAAAGCATATTTCGACTCCCTGCAAGTCGCGTGCTAATCGATTAGTTTATACAAAGAGTAGCATCATTCCGCGGTATTAACGAAGGCGTGAATCAGCTCGTTAAACGCCTTTGGATGTTCGCGATAAGAAAAGTGGCCAGCCTGATTAATGATGTGGAACTGGGCATCTGAACGATGTTTCGCGATTAAATCCCACAACACCCACCCCTGATCCAATGAGGCCGTTGGATCATTCTTGCCCCAGATTATCTGAGTCGGCCGCTTCAGACCCTCGTCTCGTAAAAGGGCAAACATTTTCGATTTGTCAGCGGCCAACCCTGGAGCAAACTGTTTGAGCCGCAGCGCTTCAGTTTCCATCTTATCCCAGGCTTCCTGATATTTCGGTAATGAAGCAATCTCGCAGCAAATATCCAGCCAGTCCGTCGTAATGTGATTGGGACTGTAAGAATAATGCTCAAAAATCCACTTGTGGCTTTCGCGCGACAGACGTGGTTCGGGAGGGTTTCCAAGCACAATCCCATTAAGCTCGACACCGGGTGAACTTGTATTGCTGTCGACGATGGTGCAGCTGCGAACCAGCTCTGGATTATCCAGCGTTATACGGCACGTCAGATAACCGCCGCGCGAATGACCAACCAGATCGGCTGGGCCGAGGTCCAGCGCCCGAAGCGTATCAGCCCCATGACGTACCGTGGCGGCCATGCAGTAGTCAGCATCGATTTTAGGATTGTCCGTGAACCCTTGACCTAATTTGTCGACCGCAATGACCCGATACCGTTCAGCCAAAAGGTCGAAATTAGTACTCCAGTCCCACGCGCTATCGGCAGCCGTTGGATGACCGAAAGCACCGCCATGGAATAGGACCAGCGGAGTGCCTTCCCCTTTTTCGTAGTAATGGGTCCGAACACCGTCTACGTCGATAAATTTTCCGTCTTCTTTGCGCATATCAGCCCCGTCAAATTCAATCGTAATGACCGCTTTCAATCAGCTTGAGCCAAACCCGACCCACAGTTTTACAGGTATCATGCAGTATGTCGTGACGGAAGCCTTCCAGCCGGGCAACTCGATATCGTTTGCAGTAACGTTCGGACACTTTACGCGCAGCATCGACCTTCCAGGGCTGAATTACCTGATCAAGCGTGCCGTTCATTTCCAGTACAGCGACATCGCGGAGTTCATCAGCAGGATAGAGCGGCAACATGATTTTCTGCAGAAACCCAGCGAAACCCGCCGAGCGGTCTTCATCCGGCAAAAAGTCGGATTCCCATAAGCGGGTCGTGTGCTCGGTCAGCGCCGCGACGTTGTAATGCATAAACACGTCCTCAATCGATTTGAAGTTTGGTGCATGCATCGACTCCTGGAACCATTCTTCACGAAGGTCATCATCGATATGTGTCGTGTAGTAAAGAAAATCAGGGCGTCCACGCTCGCGAACCCGCAAGCACGACTCTTCATACGGCCAGTCATGATTACCAGTGCTCGCCCGGCTATACAGATAAGCGGAGGGGTTGTTAGACGTCCCCCACCCCAGAATACCATCTGGTGTTAGATGTCGACACAGAGCCCAAAGAAACGGCCCACCAGTAGAGAACCCCCAATAGAGCAAAAGAGTGTCTTCGCGTGATTTTGGGTGGTTTTGCAAAGCGCGGGCCGCCCCCCGCCGATACCCTTCAACAATCGTATCCGGCGTTGCCGCCAGCATATGATCGTAAAGCTCTGTCCCCTCAACAGGCAGACGGTATGTATCGCTCCCGGTCGGGCTAGCCTGTCCAGTCGACGCATGGCTTGTGTAATCATCATCTGACCAATAAGCAGGTTGATGCCTCGTAAAAACGGGCATGCGTTCACCGAGTGGAATATCTATCCAGCTGCCACCTTCATCAAAGAAGTTCCATCGGCCAAGACGAGGAACGATAGCTACTGTAAATCCACGACTGGCAAGCCAGGGAGCCATGCCGGGCTTCTTCTCGTAGGTTTCGATAAAGCCGTTGCCGTTATCCTTGCCGCCCTCACCACAGACCAGCAGGATTGCGCGTCCGTTATGCAGGCGTGGCGTTTCAGGTATGAAGGTCGTCAGCACCTGGGTGAAGGATTTTCCATGCCGTTCGAAATCAATGTACTCGACGGATTTGGTGTAGCCGGTCGTTTCCGGATAAGCCTCACTGGCCGTGATCGCCGCCACGGCATCCTCAGGGAGAATGCCGTTATCCTCCGGCAGCACGACAATATCTTCTTCAGCCATCAAATCCCCCTTAACTTAGCGCCCTCGTTATTTTTATTTTGTTTGCATACGATAATCGATACGCTTTTCGACAATTAACCACAGTCCGGTGGTGGCGTCATGGGAGCAAACTTAACGACCCACCGGGAGATTGGGAGATATTGAATGATCGGTATTAGCTGGCGCCGTGAACAGGGTCTCGCCGACCCGCTTTTAAAGCGAATTCTGGAGGAAGCCGGGCTGGACAATGTTCCACAATGGAACAAGGAAGACGATGTCCGCACCGCAGCTCACGACAGGTGGATGGAGCTCGCGGAAGAACGCGACGGACCGATCAATCCCGAGCAACAAATTATCGATGATCCCGCCACAGTAACGCAGAGGGTTTTTGCCAAAGCCAAAGAGCTTGGCGCTGATCTCGTCGGTTGCACTGAAATTCGCCCGATCATGGTCGATCTTGATTTCGATATGCCGCATAAAAATGTCATCGGCATCGTCGTTAAAGAAGACTACGCCAATGTCCTCAGAGGATCACTGGCCATCGAAGCAGAGACCTTTCACGTTTATGTGGAGGTCGCTAGGATTGCTACCGAGCTCGCCGCCTATGTTCGCGAGCTAGGCTACCCGGCCTGGGCGCATCACAATGGAATCACTCAGATCCAAGCTATACCCACGCTCTATCATTGCGGGATCGGCGAATTAGGCCGTCACGGTAGCCTGATCAATCCCGATATTGCCGCCAACTTCCGCCCGAGCTTCGTTACCACTGATCTGCCGCTGGAATTTGATCAGCCGCTGGAATTTGGGGTTCAGGATTATTGTGAGAAATGTAATCTATGCCGCAATAATTGTCCGGGCGACGCAATTGCCACCGACCATATCGTAACGGAAGGGATCAAGCGCTGGCGGATCGATATGGAAAAATGCTATCCATTTTCCCGGCTTCACGACGCCTACTGCCACATCTGTGTCGATGTCTGCCCGTATGTCCATAAGGAAAATGGGGATACCGAGAAACGCCAGATTTACAAAGCCTACATGAAACAACGGAAAGAAGACGGTTATCGGTCGCCTAACCGGCTTTAACGTCCGACCAGTTGCGGCACCGACTCCAGTGGCGCCTCGAGAGGATTATGCGCCGGTTTCACGGGCTGATAGCTCGCTGGATCTTCCGTAAATACCCGCCCTTCGATACCGCGCCGCGCCATGCTCATAAGACTCTTGATAAGCCCGTGACCAGTAACGGCAACACCGCTGGTAGCCGTCTTACCGAAGCGTCTAGTCGCGAGATGTAACCCTACGAGATGATATTTCCCGTGTCTTTTGACCATGATAGGGGATCCAGAATCACCCTTTGTCGCATCACAGTTGTGATGCATCAGCGAATCGTTACGATAAAACAAGGTAATCGAGCAACCATCGTGCTGCGTCAGAAACTCACTTTTATCGTAGCTATATCCGGCTTGAATCACGCTTTCACCCTTGCGCCGCGTTTTCTCCCAAAACGCCCGTGTAAAATCAGCCAGCGGAATTGGATTGATCTTCGAACTCATCGGTTGCCGTAATTTCAGCACTGCCCAATCACCGCTTTTCTGGAGTCTCCGTTTTTGCCGATCAACCAGGCCATTAGGCAGAAAGTAAGATGCAATCGCAGCGCGTTCCTGAAATTTGCCATCGCGATAGCCAGCAAGAAAACTAATCTCGTAGACCGGTAACCATCGCAATGTTTTTTCACGCCAAAGACAATGAGCGGCTGTCGCTACCCTGTCCGGTGCAATTAGTACACCAGTACAATAAGACCCCGTACTTGTGTTGATGCGACCAACGGCATTCCACGGGGCAACCGAACTATCTACAACAACGCGATTATCGACACCTTTTATACCGGAGGGACTTGAACCCGATGTGCGCGTATCAGCAGCACCGGCAATAGTCGCTGATCCTAATGATAGAAGTGCAGTAAGTACCGCAACCTGCCCCTTGCGCATCATTGACCCCCCAGTCAAACGACGGTGTTAAAAAATACTGTCTCCGTATGACAAAGCGAAAATCGTCTGTCAAACAAAGAAAATGTGATGAATCAAACTGTTAAGTAAGTTCAGCAGACTTAATCAACGGGCACACGCCAAGACGATGTCGCATGTTCTTTGCTCGTCACATCGACAACGACACCATTTGGATCTCGGTATTTGCGCTCGAACTCAGGCCCATTACCGACATTTTGGATTTGGCCGTGATAGGTCCCGCCAGCGGTTTCAACGGCAGCGCTGGATTCCGGTACGTCCTCGACCAGAAAACCCATATGGTGCAAGCCAATATAGTCTGGGCCGCGTTCGTCCGGCGCATTATCGTTCGACCGCAAATGCAGGATCGCGAGAGAGACAACACCATCGGACAACATAATCGCCACCTTGGATTGACGCACACGCTCCATGCCAAACGCGTTTTCATAAAACTGCGCGGTGGTTTCTAGGTCCTTCGCGCTGATGGCGATGTGACGCAACTTAGCCATTTCAAAATCTCCTAATTTCTTAAACTACTTCAGTATACCCAGATTGATTTGACTATGGCACTCTTGTGCACGCGAAATCGGTCCAGCACGATAGAGAAGTCTCAGCGGAAATTTACCAATGCCCGACACAGCACATAGAAATACTAACGATCTACAATCCTACTGGATGCCCTTTACAGCAAACCGCCAATTTAAGGCGGCCCCCCGAATGCTGGTTGGCGCAAAAGGCATGTACTACACGACCGACGAAGGTCAGCAGATCCTCGATGGCTGTTCCGGCATGTGGTGCGTCAATGCCGGTCATGGTCGCAACCCTATCACTGAAGCCATCCGCGCTCAGGCGGGACAAATGGATTACGCAACAGCTTTCCAAATGGGACACCCGCTCGCTTTTGAACTTGCGAGCCGTCTTACGACCATGCTGCCAGGCCATCTCGATCATGTGTTTTTTGCCAACTCCGGATCAGAGGCCGTCGATACGGCACTCAAGATTGCATTGGCCTATCACCGGGCTCGCGGCGACGGCACCCGCACCCGATTTATCGGACGCGAACGCGGCTATCATGGTGTCGGGTTTGGTGGGACGGCTGTTGGCGGCATCGTCACCAACCGCAAACAATTTGGCAATATGCTGGGTGGTGTCGATCACCTACCACACACCCATAATCTCGAAAAAAATGCTTTCAGCCGGGGACAACCAGAATGGGGCGCTGAATTAGCAGATGATTTGGAAAAACTGGTCACCTTGCACGATGCCTCAACCATTGCGGCGGTAATCGTTGAACCAATGGCTGGCTCGACCGGTGTATTGGTTCCACCGGTTGGGTATCTTGATCGTTTGCGCGAAATCTGTACCCGGCATGGTATCCTGCTAATATTCGATGAAGTCATTACTGGGTTTGGTCGCACCGGCGCCTCATTTGGCGCGGAGCAGTTCGGTGTCCAACCTGATTTGATGACCATGGCCAAAGGCCTGACAAACGGGGCCGTACCGAAGTCGGCTATTGGCACCACCGGCACCATCTATAACGCGCTGATGGACGGCCCGCATGGCATGATCGAGCTATTCCATGGTTATACCTATTCGGCCCACCCGCTGGCCTGTGCCGCCGCGTTGGCGGCCCTAGAACTATACGAAGATGAACAGCTGTTTAATCGCTGCGCCAACCTGGCACCCTATTGGGAAGCCGCTGTTCATTCCCTCAAGGACAGTAAAAACGTCATCGATATTCGCAATATCGGACTGGTTGCCGGTATTGAACTCGAACCCCGCGACGGCGCTCCGACAGCCCGCGGCTATGAATGTTTCACCCGGTGTTTTGAAGGCGGGCTGCTCTTCCGCCAGACAGGGGACACCGTCGCCTTGGCACCGCCGCTGATAATCGAAAAATCTGAGATTGATCGCATCGTCGAAACCCTCGGAAACGTTATCAATGATCTCGATTAACAGCGTTGTTTAGTTGATTGAGCCAAAGCTGGGCGTCGTGTAATGATTACCCTGAAACAAACACACTGGTCCCATCGACCAGTATAGGGAAGTCAAAATCGCTTCACGATGACGGAAAATTCGCTTGGAGAAATCGCGCGCCTCGCGGCAGCGCATATCGATGAGAAACGCCTGTGGCGTCGCCATATGGAGATGTCCGAATTCGGCGCAATCCCCAATAATGGCGTGAACCGGCAGGCTCTGTCGGCAACTGATGTCGCCGCCCGCGAGACACTCATTGGCTGGGCCCGGGCGCGTAATTTCACGATCAGTCAGGATGAGATCGGCAATCTGTTTATCCGCCGTCATGGCGATGGCTCGAACGCCGTTCCTGTCATGACGGGCAGCCATATGGACAGCCAGCCTTGTGGTGGTCGGTTTGATGGCATTTACGGCGTCCTCGCCGGGCTAGAAGTGCTCGAAGCTCTGGAAGACGCCGATATAGAAACCATGCGCCCAATCGACGTCGTTGCCTGGACCAATGAGGAAGGCAGTCGGTTTGATCCCGGCGGCATGGGGTCAATGGTTTTTACCGGCGTCGCCAAGGTCGATGATTTCGCCCACGTCCGCGACCCGGAAGGTAAATATTTCGCCCATGCACTTGAGGAAACATTGCGAGCAACCTCGGTTGATAGTGAACGCCCTACCCAACATCCGGTTACAGCCTATTTGGAAGCCCACATCGAGCAAGGTCCCGTTCTTGAAGATACCGGCACAACCATCGGTGCGGTGACCGGTATCCAAGGGTCTCGACGTTTTCAGGTTAATATTACCGGCGAGTCGGCTCACGCCGGAACCGCTCCCCTAAAATCACGGCGTGATGCCCTACAGTCAGCACTACGTTGTCTGGCCGACCTCAACAAAGTGATGGATGATCCCGAAGATATTCTGCGCTACACCGTTGGCAAACTCATCATCACACCCAATTCACCAAATGCCGTCGCGAGCCGCGCTGAATTCTCAATTGATCTTCGTCACCCCGATGAAAAAGTTCTTGAACGGTTAAGTGGTGAAATCGGCGAAGCCTGTACCAAGGCGGCCCCACCTTGCGACGTTGAGGTTTTACAAACCTTTCGCAAGACGCCGGCAGATTTTACGCCAGAAATCGTTAGTGCTGTGGAAAGTAATGCACAGGCCCTCGGCTTTGCGGCAATGAAACTCCCTTCAGGCGCCTTTCATGATGCTGGGATGATGGCATCGTTCTGCCCTTCTGCAATGATCTTCGTGCCATGCGCGGGTGGTATCAGCCACAATGAAACAGAATACGCGACCGCATCAGACCTCGCCGCAGGGGCGAAAGTTCTTGCAACTTGCCTCGTCGATCTCGCCGCGAATTAGGAGAATTGGAGAAATCTGTAATGACATCTGACACTGATCAATCATCACTATTGGGTGGCAAGCTATCCGTCATCAATGTGGGTCTTGATAAATTTGCGACGGAACTTGCGGATCACGATGTACCTGTCGTTCACCTTGATTGGAAACCGCCCGCCGGTGGTGACCCCGAACTCGCAGCCTTACTTTCAAAAATGGGCACCTGATCACCGGACGATGAATTAGATGGAACTCATAGAAAAAGCCAACAAAGAAGCGATCCGCCGCATGCTCGGCGCAGAGCCCGTCTTGATCGACGTGGTTCCTGCGGGAGAAATCGTACCTGACCTAAAGGATAAGATGATCCTGCACGCCGGACCACCGGTTGAGTGGAATCATATGTGTGGGCCAATGCAGGGGGCCATCGCCGGCATCACCGTTTTTGAGGGCTGGGCTGACGACTTGGAACAAGCTGCATCTATGGCCGCGGGTGGTGGCATCACCTTTGATGCCAATCATCATCATGATGCGGTCGGCCCAATGACCGGCATGACGACAGTTAGTCAGCCAATGCTGGTGGTTGAAAACCGGACAACCGGGAACCGCGCTTACTGTGCCATCAATGAAGGGCTTGGAAAGGTTATGCGGTTTGGCGGCAATGATGCCGAAGTGCTTAACCGCCTCGCCTGGATTCGCGATGTGCTCGGCCCAGCTATGGGCAAAGCCCTGCGCGATATGGGCGGCATTGAGCTTAAGCCGCTAATCGCCCGTGGTCTTTCGATGGGCGATGAAATGCATCAACGTAATGTCGCCTGCTCTGGTCTCGTCCTGCGGGCAATTGCTGCGGCGATGGCCAAAATTAGCGATGATTCCACCGCGTTGTCGGAAGCCCTGGCCTTTATCAGTGCAAATGATCAATTCCATCTCAACATTGCCATGGCGATGGGCAAAGCAATCATGGACCCGGTCCGCGACATCAAAGGTTCTTCGATCATTACGGCGATGTCCCGTAATGGCACTGATTTTGGTATTCGGGTGAGTGGCACAGGCGATGAATGGTTCACTGCTCCGGTTGAAATGCCCGAGGGCCTTTACTTTGCCGGCTATACCGAAGCCGATGCTAACCCGGATATGGGTGATTCAACCATTGTCGAAACCATCGGGCTCGGCGGGTTTGCCATGGGCGCCTCTCCTGCCGTCGCGGGCTTTGTCGGGGCAGGCGCGGCATCCGAGGCCGCAAACTATACCCATCGCATGAGTGAAATTTGCGCTGCAGAAAATCCCGAGTGGACGATCCCGTCGATGGACTATCTTGGTGTGCCCTCGGGGATTGATGTTCGGCTCGTGGTCGATTCTGGCATCGCGCCAACCATCAACACAGGCATTGCCCATCGTGAACCCGGCATCGGCCAGGTCGGCGCCGGTGTGGTCCGCGCACCAATGGCCTGTTTCGAACAGGCTGTCAGACGACTCGCTGAGAAGGTGGGGATTTCCTGATGGAGCACACCCTCAATAAAGTCTTTCAGGGGTTCTATAAAGACTCCGTCGCGTTGATGCGGCTATCACGTGATCTTGCAGAGATGGCCGGAGTGAATGAAGCCGCTTTAATGATGGGCTCACCGTCCAATAAACAGATTTTAAAAGACGCTGGATTGCTCGCCGATGACGGGGCTGCCGCAGAAGGCGGAGATCTCATTCTCGCGGTTCGTGCAATCGACGCTAGCGCCGCACAAAACGCCGCTAACGCCATCGAGCCTCAGATCAAAAGCCAGACGCGTACGACAACCGGCGATACTGTCTGGCAACCACAAACCATTCGCGCGGCAGCGAAAGCTAACCCTGACGCCAACCTTGCGCTGATTTCTGTCCCCGGTGAATTCGCTGCAGCCGAGGCGCGCAAAGCAATCAGTCGTGGCCTACATGTCATGATGTTTAGCGACAACGTTTCCATCGAAGACGAAATCAGTCTCAAAACTCAAGCCCTCGAACAAAACGTCCTGATGATGGGTCCGGATTGCGGCACCGCCATATTGGAGGGTGTACCGCTTGCTTTCGCCAACAATGTCACGCGGGGAGACGTCGGTATCGTTGGTGCATCAGGCACCGGCATACAAGAAGTCACATCGCTGATTTCAAACAATGGTGGTGGCATTTCACATGCGATTGGCGTTGGTGGCAGAGACCTCAAAGACGAAATCGGTGGAATATCAACATTGATGGGGATCGACAGGCTCGATGACGATGCCGAAACCAAGCACATTGTTCTGATCTCCAAACCACCGGGCAAGGACGTTCTGCCGAGAGTTATGAAGCGCATCAAGCAGAGCCCGAAACCCTTTACCGTTTGTTTTATTGGTGCCACCGACCTTAACCTCCCAGCCAATGCAACGGCCGCGAGAACGCTCAAGGATGCAGCGCAAACTGCCCTCGGAGGTAAAGAATTTGAAGAAAAAATCAGTTCAAACACCAGCAGCTTGGGCGGTCGCACAAAGATAAGAGGTCTTTATTCGGGCGGTACGTTAGCGGCGGAAACACAAGTTATCCTTCTGGATGCCGGGCTAGAGGTCGCCTCAAATGCCGCCGTCCCAGGGGCGAAAAACCTGACAGACGACGGTGATGCTCATCAGATTATTGACCTCGGCGACGACCAATTTACCCAAGGTCGGCCTCACCCGATGATTGATCCGGAAATCCGGAAAGAACCATTAGCCGATGCCTTAGCAGACAACAATGTTGGCGTGATTCTGATCGATATCGTCATTGGCTATGGCGCGCACCCAGACCTGGCCGGTCAGCTTGCCGACATGCTCAGTGGCATGCAGGGTGAGAATGATCCAATCATCATTGCATCGGTTACGGGTACAGAGCAGGATCCGCAAGTTCGATCCAGCCAGATTTCTGCACTACAAGCTGCCGGTATTCATGTTGCCGGATCAAATGCCGACGCGGCGATTGCCGCCCTCGATATGCTGGGGATTAACAGCTAAGGGAGAGACGCGATGCCAGATGGCCCTGCAATTCCCAACAAGCTTGTCATTGCGATTGGGGGCAATGCCACGCATCCGGAAGACATCGAGGGCACAGCCGTTGAGCAGGAAGCAATAGCCGCTAAAACTGCGCAGGCACTGCTGCCCCTTGGTCATAAAGTCAATCAACTTATCATTACCCATGGTAACGGGCCGGTGGTTGGCAAAATTTTGATGCGGCAAGCCCTTACCCGAGATCGTATTTCCCCGATGCCGCTGGATATATGCGTCGCCCATAGCCAGGGTGGTATCGCCTATCTGTTAATGCAAGCGATGGAAAATGCGCTCCGCGAGGACGATAACCCGCGGCATGTGGCATGCCTATTGACCCAAGTTGAAGTCGACGAGAATGACCCGGCTTTTGAAAATCCCACTAAACCCGTCGGTCTGTTTTTTACTGAAGAAGATGCCAAATCCGTTCAAGAAGAACTTGGTTGGCTAATGGCCGAAGATTCCGGGCGCGGCTGGCGGCATGTCGTCCCGTCGCCAATTCCGAAACATGTCTGTGATATCTCGCTGGTCGATGTTCTTTCCCAGCGCGGCACTATTGTCATCGCCGGGGGCGGTGGCGGTATCCCGGTCATTCGCGGTGCCAAGGGCGTCAGGCATGGCGTCTCGGCGGTTGTCGATAAGGATCTCACATCAGCCTTAATGGGAAATATTTTAGATATCGACACTTTTATGATCCTGACCGCTACCCCCAAGGTCGCGATCAATTTCGGCAAGCCGGATCAACAATTCCTCGACCGCGTCACGTTATCAGAGATCAAAGCAATGGACGCTGAAGGGCATTTTCCGCCTGGTAGTATGGGGCCCAAAATTGATGCCTCAGTCCGTTTTCTCGATGGTGGCGGCAAACGGGTAATCATTGCTGATTTGGAACAAGCGATGGATGCGTTAAATGGAGATACCGGGACCCATATCATTTGCGATGATGGCTGAGGTAAACGACACCGACCAATTTTCGATAACCGCCGCTGGCAAACTCGCGCTTGGAACAATTGATTTTCCGAAACAAGGTCATATCGCCGCCTTGTTCGAGCGCAGTTTCTACGCCCAGATAAACGACAACTGGATTTGCTTCGGCTCTTCATCACTGTCCATGGGGCCACTCAATATTCGAACCGATACGCCGACCAGTATCAATTGGCAGGCCAGTGGATTACGACTCGACGACCCAGTGAAAAATTCCGCAACCCAAATCCACATTGGCAATCTCTTTGCATTTTCCTATCGCGACGCCAAGCCATGGCAACCTGATCCCGTCACCAAATTAAACAAACACACCATTATTGCGGGATTGGCTACGTTGACAGATCAAGCGCTCAGCATGGCGCCCACAGAAGGACTCGCCTCATTCATTTTCCCCGAAGGATCATTGAAAACCGCGTTGCCTATGGCGGCGCCCGCAGTCGGTGCGATGAGGAATTTTGTTCAAAGCCACGAAAACAACCCCAGTAATATTCTCGAACCCGTGACCACACTCGTCGGCATGGGACCCGGGTTAACACCGTCAGGCGATGACTTTCTCGGTGGTATGATGATTACGCTTTGCCTGTTGGGAGAAGGTGGATTGTGCGGATGTTTGGCCAATGCAGTCGAGATGGGGGCTTCTGACACCAATGATATAAGTCGTGCACATCTGAAAGCGGCAGCGCAGGGCATCGGCGCTGAACCGCTGCACGCGGTAATCAACGACGTTATTTCAAACCGGCCACAGGAGCTTACAGCATCTTTAAAGAGACTCGATGTGATCGGGCATTGCTCGGGATGGGATGCCCTGACAGGTGTGGTGATTACGCTGCGTGCCTGGTTGGCGCGATAGATTAAGCAGCGTCCGTTACCGCTGCACCATCGCAACGCGGGTCCGAAGCCCCTTCGATT